>Ga0080064_1006514_pt1 | contig 12578 bp, 11 predicted proteins | sample Subgrocontami54m_FD_69260 | JGI IMG/M metagenome (GOLD analysis project Ga0080064, IMG submission 69260) | Subsurface groundwater microbial communities from S. Glens Falls, New York, USA - GMW46 contaminated, 5.4 m (SPADES assembly) (version 2) ...
CGAGGTGGCGCCCTACAAGCGCGACCCGATGGACTTCGTGTTGTGGAAGCCGTCGAAGGAAGGCGAGCCCGCCTGGCCTTCGCCCGCCGGCATCAAGACGCCGGGCCGCCCTGGCTGGCATATCGAATGCTCGGCGATGTCATGGAAGCATCTTGGCGAGACTTTCGACATCCACGGCGGCGGCATTGATCTCGTCTTTCCGCATCATGAGAACGAAATCGCACAATCGCGCTGCGCCTTCCACACCAAGGTGATGGCGAATACCTGGATGCACAACGGCTTCCTGCAGGTCGAAGGCGAGAAGATGGCCAAGTCGGCGGGGAATTTTGTGACGATAAGGGAATTGCTGGCCAATTGGCCGGGCGAGGTGATCCGGCTGACGATGTTGCAAACTCATTATCGGCAACCGATCAACTGGACCGAGACGGGCTTGCGCGAGGCCAATCGTATGCTTGATCACTGGTATCAACTGACGGCCAATGTCGAACCCGGATTTCTCTGCGCCGATATGATGGATGCCTTGGCCGACGATCTCAATGCGCCGAAGGCCATCGCTTCCCTACATGAGTTGCGGTCGGAGGCAGCCAAGGGCTCACATGGTGCCGCGGCGTCGCTCAAGGCAAGCGCACAGGCGCTGGGGCTGTTGCGGCAATCGCAGGCACAGTGGACCGCCTGGCGTCCCGCATCAGCCAGCGTTGAGGAATCCCGTGTTGAAGCATTGATCGCCGCGCGCAATGCCGCGCGTAAGGCAAAGAACTTCGGTGAATCCGACCGTATTCGTGACGAACTCGCCGCGATGGGCGTCGTGCTGAAGGACTCCAAGGACGGCACCACCTGGGAGATCGCGCGATGAGCGGGACGTCTATCACCGGGGGTTGCCAATGCGGCGCTGTGCGTTTTCGCGTAGCGCGTTTCGGACGCGCCTCTATCTGTCACTGCCGGATGTGCCAGAAAGCTCTTGGCGGCTTTTTCGGTCCATTCGTCACCGCGTATGAACTTGAATGGACCCGCGGTGGACCAAAGTATTTTGCAAGTTCCGACAAGGCCCGGCGCGGTTTCTGCGGCGCGTGCGGCACGCCTCTGACTTATGAATATAGTGGGCCGCCCGAAGTCACCATCGGGGCGCTCGACAATCCCGAACTCGCGCCGCCCACGATCCAGGTCAATCCGGCCGACAAGCTGGTATTCTTCGATGGGCTTTGTGCGCTCCCCATCCGAAAGCCCGATGAAGATCCGAAGGCTGAAGCGTTCAAGGCGTCACTGACGAGCTTGCAGCACCCAGACCATGACACGACCGAATGGCCTGTGAAGGCGGCAGACGCTAACGAAAGAGGCGCGCGATGATGGCCGTGGCGCATCCGAAAGCGGGGTTGCGTCCGTTCCTGCCGGCGGATGCGCCGATGCTTGCCGAGATTTTCCGCGCCGCCATCGAGGAGTTGACGGCGGATGACTATACGGAGGCGCAGCGGGAGGCATGGGCTTCCGCCGCCGCCGATGAGACCGATTTCGCGGCACGGCTCGGCAATCAGCTCACGCTGATCGGCACGCTGGATGGCTCGCCGCTGGGTTTCATCTCTCTTGCCGGCTCCGAGCAGATCGACATGCTCTACGTGCATCCGGCCGCGGCGGGGCAGGGCATCGGCGGCATGTTGTTTGACGCGGTGGAAAAGCTCGCGCGGTCGCGCGGCGCCTCGCGCCTGACGGTGGAAGCCAGCGACAATGCGAGCGGCTTCTTCCAGAATCGCGGCTTTGTCGCGCAACGCCGCAACACCGCGTCGCACGGCGGCGAATGGCTCGCCAATACGACGATGGAAAAGAAACTCGCCGCCAAGGAGAAAGCGTCATGAAACGTCCGGACACGCCGTTTCCGCGCCATTGGCTCTATTACATCGTGCTGAAATTCGCCGTGATCGGCGCCGCGGCGCTGCTGGCGTTCTACATCTATACAAGGTTTGGCTGACATGCCGCGCGAGCGACTTTATCTTTTCGACACGACGCTGCGCGACGGCGCGCAGACGAACGGCGTCGACTTTACGCTGCATGACAAGCTCACCATCGCGCGCATGCTCGATGAGCTTGGCGTCGATTATGTCGAAGGCGGATATCCGGGCGCCAATCCGACCGACACGGAATTCTTCTCGAAAAAGCACGATCTGAAAACCACCTTCACCGCTTTCGGAATGACGCGGCGGCCGGGCCGCTCCACCTCGAACGATCCCGGTCTCGCCGCGCTGCTGCAAGCGAAGGCCGACGCCATCTGCTTTGTCGCCAAATCCTGGGACTATCACGTGCGCGTGGCGCTGGAGACGACGGAGGAAGAAAACCTCGCCTCCATTCGCGACAGCGTGCGCGCCGCCAAGGCCAAGGGCCGCGAGGTGCTGCTCGACTGCGAGCATTTCTTCGACGGCTACAAGGCCAATCCGAAATATGCGCTGGCCTGCGCCAAGGCGGCCTATGACGAGGGCGCGCGCTGGGTCGTGCTGTGCGACACCAACGGCGGCGCGCTGCCGCACGAAGTGGAGAAGATCGTCGGCGAGGTGGTCAAGCACATTCCTGGCGATCACGTCGGCATCCATGCGCATAACGACACCGAGCAGGCGGTGGCGAACTCGCTCGCCGCCGTGCGGGCGGGCGCGCGCCAGATCCAGGGCACGCTCAACGGCCTTGGCGAGCGCTGCGGCAACGCCAATCTCGTCTCCATCATCCCCACACTCAAGCTCAAGCCGGAGTATGCCGAACGTTTCGAGATCGGGGTGTCGGAAGAAAAGCTAAAAGACCTGGCGCATGTCTCGCACGCGCTCGACGAGCTGCTCAACCGTGCGCCGAACCGCCATGCGCCCTATGTGGGCGAGAGTGCCTTCGCCACCAAGGCGGGCATCCATGCCTCGGCCATCGTCAAGGACCCCGCGACCTATGAGCATGTGCCGCCGGAGAGTGTCGGCAATCGGCGGAAGCTGCTGGTCTCGGACCAATCGGGCAGGGCGAATGTTCTCGCCGAGTTGGAGCGCATCGGCATCAAGGCCGACAAGGACGATCCGCGCGTCGGGCGGCTACTGGACGAGGTGAAAAATCGCGAAGCGATCGGCTATGCCTATGAGGCGGCGGACGCTTCCTTCGACCTGCTGGCCCGGCGCATTCTGGGGAAGGTGCCCGACTTCTTCACCGTCGAGCAGTTTGACGTGCATGTCGAGCACCGGATCAATGCGCGCGGCGAGCATGTCGCGGTATCCAAGGCGATGGTCAAGGTGAAGGTTGGTGACCAGATGCGGATTTCCGAAGTGGAGGGGAATGGTCCGGTCAATGCGCTCGATCTGGCGCTGCGCAAGGACCTCGGAAAATATCAGAAATACATCGAGGGGCTGCAGCTCACGGATTATCGCGTACGTATCCTCAATGGCGGCACGGAGGCGGTGACGCGCGTGTTGATCGAGAGCCAGGACGAAAACGGCGATAGCTGGAGCACGGTCGGGGTTTCGCCTAACATCATCGACGCCTCGTTTCAGGCGCTGATGGATTCCATCATTTACAAGCTGATCAAGAGCGGCGCGAAGGTCTAGCGCTCTCAGCGCTCACATCCTCTCCGGCGCGACCGTCTTCATGGCCTTGTCCGGTTCGGTGACCGGCTCAAGCGCCTGCCGCAACCGCGGCAGAATGTCCGCGACCTTATTCACGACCAGAAGCTGGACCGTAAGCCCGGCGCGGATGAAGTGCGTGGCTTCCATATGGTCGAGCAGCGCGCACAACGGATCCCAGAAATTTTCGATACTGGCGGCGAGGATCGGCTTTTGGTGCCGGCCCAGTTGTGCCCAGGTCAGTTGCTCCACCAATTCCTCCAGCGTGCCGACGCCGCCGGGCAGCGCCACGAAGGCGTCGGAGCGCTCGAACATGATGCGCTTGCGTTCGTGCATGTCCTTGGTGACGATTTGATGCGCCTGTTGGAGCATGTGCTCGCGCTCGATCAGGAATTCCGGAATGACGCCGGTGACCTTGCCGCCGTGTCGCAGCGCCGATTTGGCGAGTTCCCCCATCAGCCCAATCGAGCCGCCGCCATAGACAAGCTCGATCCTACTTTCGGCGAGGATTTTTCCGAATTCGCGCGCGGCGGCGGCGAACGCGGGCTTGGTGCCGGACCCGGAGCCGCAATAGACGCAGATAGTTCGAAGGCTGCTCATCGTTTGGGGTTTGGCATCGGCATGGGGGAGCGTCAAGGCGGCCTGTTGCAACGCAAGCCGTTAAATAGGGTTCCCCGCTGCTCATGGGGGGCTTATATGAATGATCACGGCCTGCCCACGCGGGCCGGCGCATGGGCCAAGCATGAGTGACGTCCAAGTCCGATCCGTCCGGTCGCTGAAACGCGACGTTTCCGCCGAGGGAATGGGCGCGCTTTTCCCCACGCTTCAGCGCCTGTGGCCCTACATCTGGCCCGCCAGCCGCCCGGACCTGAAAACGCGGGTCACGCTGGCCATGGCGTTGCTGTTCGTGGCCAAGCTCGCGACCATTGCCGTGCCCTTCACCTTCAAATGGGCAACCGATGCCCTGACCGGGGAGGGCAGCGCGCCGGTCGCGCCGGACTGGCTGGGCTGGGTATTCATCGCGCCTGCCGCCTTGACGGTCGCCTATGGCGGCATGCGCATCCTCATGGCGCTGATCACGCAGGCGCGCGACGGCATGTTCGCCAAAGTGGCGATGAACGCCGTACGGCGTCTCGCGCTGATGACCTTCAAGCACATGCATCTTTTGTCGTTGCGCTTCCATCTCGAGCGCAAGACCGGCGGGCTGACGCGCGTGCTCGAGCGCGGGCGCAACGGCATCGAGACCATCGTTCGCATGGTGATCCTACAGGCGGCGCCGACCATCATCGAATTCGCCATGATCATCGGCGTGCTGCTGTATCAATTCGACTGGCGCTATGTGGTCGTCATTCTGGTGACCATCACGCTTTACATGGTCTACACCTACTACGCGACCGAGTGGCGCATCGGCATCCGGCGCAAGATGAACGACAGCGACAGCGACGCCAACACCAAGGCCATCGACTCGCTGCTCAACTATGAGACAGTCAAATATTTCAGCGCCGAGGAACGCGAGGCGCGGCGCTACGACAAATCGATGGAGCGTTACGAGGTCGCGAGCGTCAATTCCTATGTCTCGCTCGCTGTTCTCAACGCTGGTCAGGCGACCATTTTCGCCATCGGGCTGACGGCGGCGATGGTGATGTGCGTTCAGGGCATCCAGAACGGCACCAACACCGTCGGCGATTTCGTCATGATCAACGCCATGATGATCCAGCTCTATCAGCCGCTCAATTTCATGGGCATGGTCTATCGCGAGATCAAGCAGGCGGTCATCGACATCGAAACGATGTTTGCCATTCTCGGCCGCGAGCCGGAAATCAAGGATCGTCCGGACGCGCAGCCGCTTGCGGTGACGAAAGGCGTGGTCCGCTTCGAGAACGTTGTCTTTGCTTATGATCCGGAACGCGTCATCCTGAAAGGCCTGAGCTTCGACGTGCCGGCGGGAAAGACGATCGCCATCGTCGGGCCGTCGGGGGCGGGAAAGTCCACGATCTCGCGCCTGCTGTTCCGTTTCTATGAAGTCAGCGGCGGGCGCATCACGATTGACGGTCAGGACATTCGCGACATTACGCAGCGGTCGCTGCGCGAAGCCATCGGCATGGTGCCGCAGGACACCGTGCTGTTCAACGATACTATCCGCTACAACATCCGCTATGGGCGCTGGGAAGCGACCGACGCGGAAGTGGAGGAGGCCGCGCGGTTGGCGCAGATCGAGGGCTTCATCCGCATGGCGCCGAAGGGTTATGACACGGAAGTCGGCGAGCGCGGGCTGAAGCTTTCCGGCGGCGAAAAGCAACGCGTCGCCATCGCGCGGACGATCCTAAAAGGGCCGCCGATCCTGGTGCTCGATGAGGCGACCTCGGCGCTCGACAGCCATACGGAAAAAGAAATCCAGGATGCGCTCGACCGCGTGTCGCGCAACCGGACGACGCTGGTGATCGCGCATCGCCTGTCGACCATCGTCGGCGCCGACGAGATCATCGTGCTCGACAAGGGCGTTATCGTCGAGCGCGGTACCCACCAGAAACTCCTCGCCGCTGGCGGCCTCTATGCCAGTATGTGGAACCGCCAGCGCGAAGCGCAGGAAGCGCGCGAGAAACTCGCCCGCGTCGCAGACGAGGAGGGCGGTCCCAACCGCAATCCGCCCGGCCTCGAAGACCTGGCACCAGCCGACGCCGCGGAATAGAGAAAGCATCTGAATTCCATGTCCATCGCCGCCTCCATCCGCTCACAGCTCGTTCCGATCCATCGCGAGGGCTATCCCTTCATCGGGGCCTTCGCGCTCCTCAGCCTGATCCTGTTCTGGCTGTGGCCGCCACTGGGCTGGATCGGCACCGCGCTGACCATCTGGTGCGCGCTGTTCTTTCGCGATCCGCCGCGGGTGACGCCGGTGCGCGACGGCATCCTGGTGGCGCCGGCGGATGGCCGCGTGAGCCAGGTCACCCAAGCGCCGCCGCCGAAAGAGCTGGGGATGGGCGACGTACCGTTGCCTCGCCTCTCGATCTTCATGAGCGTGTTCGATTGCCACATCAACCGCAGCCCTACGGGCGGCCGCATCGATCGCGTTGCCTACCGCGCCGGCGCCTTCCTCAATGCCGACCTCGATAAGGCAAGCGACGACAACGAGCGCAACTCCTTCATCATCATCGCCCCCGGCGCGCGCATCGCCGTGGTGCAGATCGCCGGGCTGATTGCCCGGCGCATCGTGACCTTCGTGCGCGAGGGCGAGACGATCCCGGCGGGGGCACGGCTGGGCATGATTCGCTTTGGCTCTCGCGTGGACGTCTATTTGCCGGCGGGGGGAAAATTCTTGGCCGCCGAAGGCCAGCGCACGGTCGCGGGCGAGACGGTGATTGCCGATCTGCGCCTTGGCGAAAGCGGCCGCAGCTTTCGCGTCGATTGATGCTTAACCATGCTGCGGCGCGCGGTGGCGGCGCACGGCAGAAAATGCTATATTAAGAGCCATGGTCTTCACACCCTTCGAACCCGACCGTCCCGAGGTCAAGCGCCGCCGCTTCGGTTCGATTCCGGTGCGCACGCTGGTGCCGAACCTCATTACGCTCCTCGCGCTTTGCGCGGGTCTCACCGCCATCCGGATGTCGGTCGAGGGCCGGCTCGATCTTGCGCTGGCCGCCATCGTCTTTGCCGCGCTGCTCGACGGAGTCGACGGTCGCATCGCGCGCATGCTCAAAGGCACCTCGCGTTTTGGCGCGGAACTCGACAGCCTGGCGGACTTCGTCAATTTCGGCGTGGCGCCGGCTCTCATCCTTTATTTCTGGAGCCTGCACGATCTGAAATCGGTGGGTTGGATCGCCGCCCTGGTCTTTGCGATTTGCGCGGGCCTTCGGCTGGCGCGCTTCAATGTCATGATCGATGACCCGAACAAGCCGGCCTGGGCGGGCAACTTCTTCACCGGCATGCCCGCGCCCGCCGGCGCGATCACGGTTCTTCTTCCGATCTATCTGTCTTTCCTCGGCGCGCAGGGTGGCTTGGTCGCGACCTGGATAGTGTTCGTTTACACGCTGGGAATTGCCTTCCTGATGGTGTCGCGTATTCCGGTCTTCTCCGGCAAGAAGATAGGACAGAGGGTCTCGCCCGAAATGGTACTGCCGGTTTTCGTGGCAACGGTGATTTTTCTCGCGCTTCTCATCAGCTATCCATGGGAGGTGCTCGCCGCCGGCACGCTGCTCTATCTTGGCTCACTCCCCTTCGGCTGGCTTTCCTATCGCGAATACGAGCGCCAGGCCGTGAACGAAAGCGCCGCAGGTGCCAAATCGGATACCACCGGCGCATCACCCACGAGCGGCGCGCGACCCGGATCGGCGCCGGACGAAAGGCCCGAACTCACGGATCAAGACCGGCCGAACCGGCTCAATTGATGTGACGGGCTCCAGCGGCGCGCTAGCGTTCGAGCCACAGAGGTTAGGAAAAACCTCATATTTCAACGATCTGCCCGTCGTCTTGCGGATCGATCCCGGCAAAATATCGGCTTTCGAGCGGTAACCCTCCCTTAAGCGCGCAGGGGCTAGGGTCTTGGGGTGTCCGCGCAGAAAGCGTGGGCCTGCGTTCGGGTGGGGGCTTCCATGGATATCGCAACGACGCTCGGTATTCTTGCCGGAGCGGTCGTCTTGTGCGCGCTCATCCTGATGGGCGGCGACCTGCGGATGTTCTTGGACCTGCACGCTGCCATCGTGATCTTCGGTGGTGCCTTCGCCGCGACCCTGATCCGCTTCCCGCTGGCCTCGATCTTCCACGGCATTCCGGTCGGCGCGAAATATGCGTTCTCTTTGCGCCGCATTACGCAGCGCGAGCTGGTGGACGAAATCGCCGAATTGGCGGAAGTCGCGCGCAAGCAAGGTCCCATAGGCCTGGAAAAGGCCCAGGTGGAAGATGCCTTTCTGGCCAAAGGCATTCGCTTTGTCGCCGACGGTTACGATGCCGGTTTTATTCGCAACAATCTGGAGTGCGACCGCGACAACTTCATCACGCATCTCGACGAGGGGCAAAAGATCTATCGCGCGATCGGCGACTGCGCGCCCGCCTTTGGCATGATCGGCACGCTGATCGGCATGGTGCAGATGTTCGCCAACATGACCGATCCATCCAAGCTTGGACCCTATATGGCCGTAGCCTTGCTCGCGACGTTCTACGGCGCGGCGGTGGCCAACCTGTTCTGCCTGCCGATTGCCGACAAGCTGCAACTGAAGTTGCATGACGAGGACATCAACCGCACGCTCATCATCGACGGCATTTTGATGATCCGTGACGCCAAGAGCCCGACGCTGGTGCGCGAGATGCTGCTGGCCTACCTGCCCGAGCGGCATCGTCACGAGGCAGAGGAAGGCGAAGCGGAGCTCGCGCCGGCGTAATGGCTCCCATTTACACTTCCGGCAAATAACGGACCCAGCTTATGGCCAAAAAGAAAGCAGCAGCGCACGGCGGCGGCGGCCACGGCTGGTTCGTAACTTTTGCGGATCTGATGGGCCTGCTGGTGGCGTTCTTCGTCATGCTGGTCGCATTTTCCACGCAGGACCAGGCGAAGCTGCAGGTCGTCGCCGGCTCCATGCGCGATGCCTTCGGCGTGCAGGACAAGGTGCGCTATTCCGGCATTATCGAAATCCTCGGATTGCCCACGCGGCCAAAGCTGAAGAACGTGGCGAATATTCCGCCCGATGAGGCTTCCGCGACGCCAAGCCCTGATGACCATGACCGCCAGCGTAATTACGGAGCACGATTCACGGACGACCGATCCTTCAGCCTGGCGTCGGCCTCGCTGCGGCAAGCGTTGCAGGAGATGCCTGAGATCACCGAAGTCTCCAAGCACATCATGATGGAAGAAACCAAGGACGGGTTGAATATCGAAATCGTGGACCAGGACGGCCGCTCGATGTTCGCCGAGGGTTCGAAGGAGCCCAACGAGCGCACGCGCAAGCTCATCCAGAAGCTCGCCGGACCGCTCAAGGCGACGGCCTTTCGCCTTTCCATCTCTGGACATACTTCGGCAAGCCGGGTTCCAGCCAAGTCAGGCTACGGGCCCTGGGATTTATCGGCGGATCGCGCCAATGCGGTGCGGGGGATTCTGCAGTCCGAAGGCGTGCCGTCCGGAAATATATTCATGGTCGCGGGCAGGGCGGATACGCAGCCGCTATTCCCGGATGACCCCTATATTGCTGCCAATCGCCGCGTAACGATCACGTTGATGCGCGAGGAGCCTCCGGTTCCTCCGGGATTCACGCCCTGATACCGCCGCGCTCGAAAGCCGTATTGCAGGCTCCATGGCGGTGATGTAAGGCCCTTCCTTGCGCCGCGGCGAGTGCCACCAAATTCATGAAGAAGACTGAAGAAACGACGCCGATAGTGTCAGCGGCCGAGGCTGAAGAATCTCGGGCCGCGGGCAGCTTCTGGAAACTCACGCTTGGCAGCCTGGGCGTCGTCTATGGCGACATCGGCACAAGCCCGCTTTATGCGTTCCGCGAAGCGGCCAAAGCCGCGGCTGCGGGTGGGCCGGTAGATCGAGGAATCGTTCTTGGGGTTCTCTCGCTTATCCTCTGGTCGCTGATCCTCGTCGTCACCCTCAAATATGTGCTGGTGCTGCTACGCGCGGATAACAATGGCGAGGGCGGTATCCTCTCTCTGACAGCCTTGGCCTTTCGCGCGCTGGGCCACCGCGCACCGGCCGTGCTTATGCTCGGCATTGTGGGTGCGGCCATGTTCTATGGCTCCTCGCTGATCACGCCGGCGCTCTCGGTGCTGTCGGCGGTCGAAGGATTGAAAGTGGCGACTCCAGCGCTGGAGCCTTTCGTACTGCCGCTGACGTTCGTGATCCTGACCTTCCTGTTCGCCGTGCAATCGCATGGCACGGCGCGGGTATCGGCTCTGTTCGGTCCCATCACGGCGCTCTGGTTTGTCGTCACTGCCGCGATCGGCGCTGTGCATATCGCTGACGACCCAAGCGTGCTCGCCGCCATCAATCCGTTTTATGGAATAAACTTTCTCGCGGGACACGGCACGATCGGCCTTGTGACGCTGGGCGCGGTCTTTCTCGCCGTCACTGGTAGCGAGGCGCTCTATGCAGACCTTGGCCATTTTGGACGCCGGCCGATTCAGGCCGCCTGGTTTTTTGCAGTACTGCCGGCGCTGGTCATCAATTATTTTGGACAGGGCGCGCTGGTTCTGGCCAGTCCCAGCGCCATCGAAAATCCGTTCTATCTGCTTGTGCCGGAGTCGATGCTGCTGCCGCTAATCGCGCTGGCGACGGCAGCCACCATCATCGCCAGCCAGGCGGTGATTACCGGCGCCTATTCGCTCACGCAGCAGGCAATCCAGCTCGGCGTATTGCCGCGCTTTGAGATCCGCCACACTTCCGAAGCGCATTATGGGCAGATCTACATACCGCGCATCAATCTGCTTCTACTTGTCGGCGTGCTGCTGTTGGTGGGCGTGTTTCGCACGTCGAGTCAACTTGCCGCGTCCTATACGCTCGCCGTGGCGGCGACCGTCTGGGTCGCGGGTCCGCTCGGTCTCATCGTGATCTGGAAGCTCTGGCGCTGGCCGCTTGCCGCTGCCGTGATGTTGATGGCGCCCTTCATTCTGGCTGATAGCGCGTTTCTTATCGCGGCCGCGATGAAATTCCTGCAAGGGGCGTGGGTGCCTGTACTGTTCGGCGCGCTGGTCATTCTCGTGATGATAACGTGGCGACGCGGCACGGCCCTGCTTGCGCAGAAAACGCGGCGCACGGAAATTCCTCTTGAAACACTGATCCGCAGCTTCGAAAAGAAACCGCCGCACGTGGTTCCGGGGACGGCGGTGTTTTTGACCAGCGACCCCCAATTTGCGCCGACGGCGCTCCTGCACAATCTAAAGCACAACAAGGTGCTGCATGAGCACAACGTGATCCTGACCATCGTCATTACGGATACGCCGCGCGTCCCGCTCGCGGACCGGGTCACGATCACGCCGATCTCTCCGTCGTTCAGACTTATCGCATTGCGCTTCGGCTATGTGGAATCGCCTAACGTGCCGCAAGCGCTCGCGGTCGCCCGCAAGCACGGGTGGCATTTCGACATCATGTCGACGTCGTTTTTCCTGTCGCGGCGGGCACTCAAGCCGGCGGCGCATTCCGGCATGCCGCGATGGCAAGACCGGCTATTCATCGCGCTCGCGAGGTCCGCCAACGACGCGACGGACTTCTTCCAGATACCGACCGAACGCGTGGTCGAAGTCGGCACCCAAGTGACGATATAACCATCTGATTTAATTTGACTTTTTCCTTATATTCCTGCCGGAGACCTACCTCTCGCGCATGCCTGCATAGGCGCTTCGGCATGACTGGAATGCTCCTTTAGAGGCTGAGTTAGCGTTACAACGCTGCCGCGCTATATTGCGGCGCAACAAAAGGAAGGCAGGCGTCTTCCGCCTGACCAAAATCAAAATGTCCCACATCACTGCCGCTCCCTCGGGGAGCGAAGCGCTGGCTTCCGGCAACGGTGAAGCGCGCCCTAAGACCAACTTCTGGGGACTCACGCTTGGCAGCATCGGCGTCGTCTACGGCGATATCGGCACGAGCCCTCTTTATGCCCTGCGCGAGTCCGTTATCGCGGCCGTCGGTTCCGGCAATGCGCCAACCGAAAGCGCCGTGCTTGGCGTGTTGTCGCTGATCGTCTGGGCGCTCATTGTCATCGTCACGATCAAATACATCGTCATTCTTCTACAGGCGGATAATGACGGGGAGGGCGGCACGCTGGCGCTCATGGCGCTGGCGCAGCGCGCGGTGAGCCGAGGCAGTATCATCGTCACGCTCGGCATCATCAGCGGCGCATTGTTTTACGGCGATGCCATCATCACGCCGGCGCTTTCTGTTTTATCCGCCATCGAGGGATTGAAAATCGCGACGCCTGCCCTCGATCCATATGTCGTCCCGGTAACGGTGGCGATCCTGATCGGGCTGGTTGCGGTGCAGTCGCATGGTACGGCCAAGGTGGCGGCCTTTTTCGGTCCAATCAC
>Ga0080064_1006515_pt1 | contig 12578 bp, 11 predicted proteins | sample Subgrocontami54m_FD_69260 | JGI IMG/M metagenome (GOLD analysis project Ga0080064, IMG submission 69260) | Subsurface groundwater microbial communities from S. Glens Falls, New York, USA - GMW46 contaminated, 5.4 m (SPADES assembly) (version 2) ...
GGATTTCCATCACCTCGCCACTCGCGCGCGCTTTGATTGGGAAAGCCAAGGGCGCGCAGGTCGAGGTGGTCACGCCCGGCGGGGCCAAGGCCTATGAGGTGAAGAAGGTGGAGTGGCGGTAAGGCGCGGCGGGGCGCGGCCGCTCATGAAACTTGGGGGGCAAGCATGAACTCGGACCTTTGTGCAACCTGGGCGCCGCGCGTTCTCAGCATCCTGCGCATCCTGGCGGCGCTGCTGTTGCTGCAATACGGCACCGCCAAGCTGCTCGGCTTCCCTGCCGTCCCGATGTTCCAGGGGATCAAACTCTTCTCGCTGTACGGCGTCGCCGGGCTGATCGAACTGGTCGGCGGGGCGCTGTTGTTGATCGGGCTGTTCACCCGGCCGGTCGCCTTCATCCTCTCGGGCGAGATGGCGGCGGCGTATTTCATCGGCCACTTCCCGAAGGGCTTTATCCCGCTGCTCAACGGCGGCAACGAAGCGGTGCTGTTCTGCTTTGTGTTTTTCTATTTCATCTTTGCCGGCGGCGGGCCGTGGAGCGTGGACGCGGTGCGCTATTCGGCGCTGAGCAAGTAAAGCTAGCTTGCGCTGCTCCGTGGTAAAGCGCGGCAGTTTTCGCCAGTCATGGCCGGGCTTGTCCCGGCCATCTCGCTCAGGCGAGCACAGCGACTAAACAATTTCACTGTAAAGATCACGCCACGAGGGATTCTTCTCCGCGATCGTGCGCGTCTTCCACGCACGCGGCCAGTGTTTCATACTCTTTTCCCGCTGGATTGCAGCGCGTGGAGAGTCAAAGATTTCAAAGTAAACGAGCCTATCTATCCCATATTTTTTACTGTGCCCTTTGATGAGTTGGTTCTTGTGTTCATAGATACGCCGCACGAGATCGCCGGTGACGCCGATGTACAATGCGCCGCCAGGGCGGCTGGCGAGTATGTACAAGTAGCATTGTTTCACAGGGAGTCCCTAAGCGAGATGGCCGGGACAAGCCCGGCCATGACGCTTTTGAATTTTTGCGCCCCCGGAATGACGAACTATTTCAACTCCAGCGGCACCATGGCGGCGTCCTTGGAATTGCGCAGCGTCAGCGAGGTCTTCACGTTGCGCACATGCGGCGCGGCGGTGAGTTCGGCGACAAAGGCCTGAAAGGTCTTCAGGTCCGGCGCGACGCATTTGAGAACGAAATCGATCTCGCCGGAGAGCATCCAGCATTCGCGCACCAGCGGCTGCGCGTGCACGAACTGCTCGAAGGCGGCAAGATCGGCCTCGGCCTGGCTCGACAGATGCACCATGGCGAAGACGGTGACTTCGAAGCCGAGCAGCTTCTCGTCCAGCAGCGCGCGGTAGCCTTTGATGTAGCCGGCCTGTTCCAGCGCGCGCACGCGGCGCAGGCAGGGCGGCGCGGAAATGCCGACCCGGCGCGCCAGCTCCACATTGGTGATGCGGCCGCCGGCCTGAAGCTCGGCAAGAATCTTGTGGTCGATAGCGTCGAGACGGCGGGTCACGGGAGGACTCCGGTTCGCGCCTATCCCCGGCGAGGCGCGGGGCCATCCATAGCGCGAAACCGCCGCCCGCGAAATATTATTGCGCAGGCGCTCATCCCCAGGGGCCGGGTTGCGTATCTTGCATGGCTCTCCGGATAGCTTAGATTGCAGGTCATAGCGGGAGGACGTTGTCTGGGGCACCTGTGGCGGCCCCCGCGGAGCCCCCAGGAACCTTCTTTATGGCCACCACCCACGCCAAGGTCGTGATCATCGGCTCCGGGCCGGCGGGCTATACGGCGGCCATCTATGCCGCCCGCGCCATGCTGGAGCCGATCCTGATCCAGGGCATCCAGCCCGGCGGCCAGCTCACCATCACCACCGACGTGGAGAACTATCCCGGCTTCGCCGACGTCATCCAGGGGCCCTGGCTGATGGAGCAGATGCAGAAGCAGGCCGCCCATGTGGGCACCCGGCTGGTCAGCGCTCACGTCATGAAGGCCGATCTCTCGCGCCGACCGTTCCGGCTGGAAACCGATTCCGGCGACGTCTATCTCGCCGACGCGCTCATTCTCGCCACCGGCGCGCAGGCGCGCTGGCTCGATCTGCCGTCGGAGCAGAAGTTCAAAGGCTACGGCGTCTCCGCCTGCGCCACCTGCGATGGCTTCTTCTACCGCGACAAGGAAGTGGTGGTGATCGGCGGCGGCAATACCGCGGTGGAGGAAGCGCTGTTCCTCACCAACTTCGCCTCCAAGGTGACGGTCGTGCACCGCCGCGACAGCTTTCGCGCGGAAAAGATTTTGCAGAACCGGCTGGCGAAGAATGCAAAGATCAAAGTCATTTGGAATACCGTGCTTGAAAAGGTGCTGGGCAGCGAAGACCCGCTGAAGGTGAAGGCTGTGACGCTGCGCCATGTCGAAACCAGCGCCCTCACCGAAAAACCCGTCAGTGGCGTGTTCATCGCCATCGGTCACACCCCGGCCACCGAGTTGGTGGCGGGCCAGGTCAAATTGAAGCCCTCCGGCTATGTGGCCACGGCGCCTTTTTCGACGGCGACTTCGGTGCCCGGCGTTTTCGCCGCCGGCGACGTCACCGACGATGTTTACCGGCAGGCGGTCACCGCCGCCGGCCAGGGCTGCATGGCCGCAATCGAGGCGGAAAAATTTCTCGCCGCGCATGGCGAGGCGGAGCCGGCCGTGGCGGCGGAGTGAAATGTCACCTCTCCCATAGGGAGAGGTCGGCGCATGAAATGCGCCGGGTGAGGGGTGAGTGGCCTAACGATGGGTCTGAACCCCCTCACCCCAACCCTCTCCCCACCGGGGAGAGGGAGAAGAATAAGTAACGGGCGGAAGCGCACGATAGATGGATTGGGACAAGCTCAAAGTTTTCCACGCCGCGGCCGAGGCCGGCAGCTTCACCCATGCGGGCGAGCATTTGAGGCTCTCGCAGTCGGCGGTGTCGCGCCAGGTGAGCGCGCTGGAGCAGGAATTGGGCGTGTCGCTGTTCCACCGCCACGCCCGCGGCCTCATCCTCACCGAGCAAGGCGACCTGCTCTACCGCACCGCCCATGATGTGTTCATGAAGCTCGAGGCGGCGCGCGCAAAACTCACCGACAGCCGCGAGCGCCCGAACGGCGACCTCAGGGTAACCACGGCCCCGGGCATCGGCGTAAATTGGCTGACCCCGCGGCTCGGCGAGTTCATCGAACTCTATCCCGACATCCGCCTCACGCTCATCGTGACCGACGAGGAACTCGACCTGTCCATGCGCGAAGCCGACGTGGCGATCCGCCTGGGCCAGCCGCAGCAGCCCGATCTTATTCAGCGCAAGCTGTTTTCCGTGCGCTTCCACGCTTACGCGTCGCCGGAATATCTCAAGCGGAGGGGAACTCCGCGCTCGGTGGACGATCTCGACAACCACAGCATTCTGCTGCTCGGCGGCAGCGTGCCGAAGCATTTGCAGAACCGGGCCTGGCTTCTCAATGTCGGCCGCGAAGGCAAGCCGCCGCGCACGCCGGTATTGACCATCAACAATGTGCTCGGCGTGCTGCGCGCCTGCCAGCAGGGCTTCGGCATCGCCATGCTGCCGGACTACCTGGTGGAGGATAGCGGGCTGGTGCAGCTGTTCGCCGACGCGGATTCCATCGCTCTCGATGCGTTCTTCCTTTATCCGGAAGAGTTGAAGTCGGTGGCGCGCGTCCAGGTATTCCGCGACTTCCTGGTCGCCAAGGCACAGCGCTGGAATTACTGATCCCGCCGCCGTCACGTCTCCGAGCCGCTGCGCAACAGCGAAGCCTGCACGTCGTCGAGCAAGAGCCGCAGCTCCAGCTCGCGGAACTCGACAAAGGCGCGCCGCATCCAGCGGTGCAGCTCCATATAGACGTCCAGCGGGATATTGCCGGGCGGGGTGCTGCGGAAATCCGCGAAGGAGAATGGCGGCTTTTCGATGTAGCGGTGCAGCAGCGGCATCAGCGCCGGAATCTGTATCGGCACTGATACCGCCCGCGACAGCGGAAAGTTTTCGCGGGCGCGCTGCCCTCTGGCGACCGCCTCGTTATAGACCGGCACCAGGATCATCTCGGGCAGGCGGCTTTGCAGCCCGGCATAGGCCTGCGCCGCCGCGCGGTCCGGATCAGCGATGAAGAGAGCCACCGGCTCGATCCCGCGCCGGCGTGCGTCGTCGACAAAGCCGATATGGCGCAGCACGGAGAAAAATTGCACGAAGGACGCAGGCGCGAGGTCCACGACCTTGGCCATCTTGTCATCGACCATCAGCCGGTCGAACAGCGCCATCTGCCCTTGGATGCCGGTGATATCCGCCCGGGTGGTGTAGCCGGGCAGATAATCCAACAGCGACGGCTCGTCGGCGGCGAAGTCGAAGGCCGCGACGGGGCGGCCTTCCAGCAGAAAAAAGTCGACCAGCAGCCGCGCCACCAGCGTCTTGCCCACGCGCGGACGCGGCGAGCACACGATATAGAGAGGCATTCGGCGTATCATTCCGCGACCTTAGAGCAAGATCGCCCAACGTTGAAACGACAAAGCGGCGAGCGTCCTTCACCTCTCCCCGCGTGCGGGGAGAGGTCGATTCCGAGCAAAGCGAGGGATCGGGTGAGGGGGCCGTGCCGCGATTCTGAGCGGATTGAAACGCCCCCTCCAGGCTACGCCGAAGCGAAGCCGCTTCGGCTTCGCCCAGGCGAGCACCCGGCTCGGCTCGCGACGCTCGCCTCGCCACCCTCTCCCCGCAAGCGGGGAGAGGGATAGCTGCGCAGCCGTCTCTTCGATCGGCGGACCACGCGGTTCAGCCGGCCGCCTTAGTGGACGCTATATCCTTGAGCTTCACCCGGTCATATTCCGCCCAGACATTGCCGAGCCAGTGCCGGACATAGCCGCGCAGCACGAAGGAATAGGACGCGATATCGCCGGCCGGCCCCTTGTTGGCGACGAAGGTAAGAAAAGGCACCGACGCCAGTTCGACCTGCTCGCAGGCCATTTCGTTGAGCTTGGGAATGTTGATTTCGACGGCATCCTTGATCCTGTGGAAATAGGAGTCATAGGTCGCCGGATCCCACTCGAAAAAGCTCGTGTTGTTGATGAAATTCTTCACCAGGAAATACCTGGCATCGCCGACGAAGGCGGCGGTCTCGGCGATCTCGTCCAGCGACGCGATCGACGGGCCGAGAATATGGAACACCGCGAAAGTAACCTGGCCTTTCTTCACGATGTCGAGGAAGCCGATGTCGCGCAGCGCCCGCAAGGTGGTGGAGAGCAGCCCGGCGCGCACGTCGATCACCGTGACCTTCGCGTCGGCATTGCCGAGCGTGTCGAAAATCTTCATCTGGTCGGGAATGGTGGTGACGTCCACCACTTCGGTCACGTCGGGATGAAAGCGCCTCAACGTGCCCCTCGGCGACTCCGTGTCGAAGGCGCGCGTGGGCACATTATGCGCGACAAAGTAATCAAGCAGCGTGCGGGTCACGGTGGTCTTGCCGACGCCGCCCTTGTCCGCGCCGACGATGATGACTACTGGCTTGGCCATGGACTAACCCCACTCGGCACGACGTGACGCAGGCACGCTGGCTCCCGTAAGCAATCTGTTGCACATAAGCGGGGCGCGCTTCAACCGGGGAATTCCGGGTTGTATTTGCACCCCGCTCAGCCGGCGTGACTCCCCATTCACGCAAGCAACGCCTTCATTTTTTCCTGATTGATGGTCTTGACCAGTTGATCGACAAGCCCGCCGAGGGGCATGGGCACCTTGGCGTCCTGCGCCATGTCGAGCGCGACATCCATGTCCTTTTCCGCCCATTTGCCGGTGCCCTTGCCCCAGCGTGAAAGCGACCAATTGGCGCCGCTGCCCTCCATCAAGGCGGCGATCAGGCGCGGAATGTCGGCACCAAGCTTCTTTGCCAGAGTGAGGGATTCGTAATTCGCCGCCATGCAAGCCCACAGCAGCATGTTATTAATGGTCTTGGCGATCTGGCCGGTGCCGACGCCGCCGAGATGCAGCACGCGGCCAAAGGATTCCAGCGCGGGCTTCGCCCGCTCCACCCATTTCTCCTCGCCGCCGGTGTAGATCACCAGCATGCCGTTGTCGGCGGCCTCCTGGCCGAGCACGACGGGCGTATCGAGCACGCCAATGCCTTGCGTGTCTGCCAGCTTCGCCATGCGCTGGCACAGCTCCGGCGCCACGGAGCTGGCGATGCAGATGACCGAACCAGGGGCGAGCTTGTCGAGCAGGCCGCCGGTGATGACCTCTTCTACCTGCTCGCCGGTCGCCACCATGATGACGACCACCTCGGCGCGCTGGCCAACCTCCCCCACGGAACCGCGGGTCCCAATGCCTTGGCTCTTGGCGCGCGCCGTGGCTTCGGCGCTGACATCGTAGCCGGTAACTTCGAAGCCCTTTTTGGCCATGTGCTGAGCCATCTGAAATCCCATGGCGCCTAGTCCGATCATGCCCGTGCGTTTTACCGGAGTCGTCATATTGTCCATCTCTGTGCGTGGGAGCTTTGCGATTGTGAGGATGCGGGCCGAACTCTAGCTTCGCCTGCTCCGGGCGAGCAAGCGCGCCGTCGCGCGCGGCCGGCGAAATCTTCGATGTCCTTTGAATTGGTACAGCTGGGTGGACTTGAACCACCGACCTCTGGTTCCACAGACCAGCGCTCTAACCAACTGAGCTACAGCTGCACAGGATGCGCGGGATCGGCCCGCGGGCCGCGTTCCGGTGTCTCTTTATGGCAAATGGCGGCCCCTGCTCGCAAGTGATGCGTCGCGCGTGGTACGGGGCGGCTTAAAAAAGCAAAAGCCCAGGCGATTAACCCGGGCTTCGGCTAGGCATCTCTGATCCGGGCCATGCCCGGCGGCGATTAGGCCACCTTGCTGAAGGCCTTGGTGACGCCGTTCTTGAGCGGCTCCGCGGTGTCGTTGGTGACCTTCTGGGCGATCGAGGTCAGTTCGCGGGTCTGGGCGGAAAGCTGCTCGAACTGCTTGCGCGCATGCGCAGTCGAGAGTTCAACGGCTTCCGACAGCGACTTCAGGGTAATGAACTCGCTGAAGAAGTCGAAGGCCGCGTTGGTGTTAGCGCGCACGGCATCAATGACCTTGAGGCCATATTCCGTGCTGCCCTTGGTGGCAGTCGCATAGGTCTCTTCCAACACGTCCGTCGCCTCTTCGGCCACGGCTTTCAGCTTTTCGTAGTTTTCCTTGGCCTGGGAGACGCCCTTTTCGGCGATCTCGCGGAACGCGGCCGGAATTTCCATCTTGGGGAGGTCGAACTTGGGCATTTCGAATTTCGCTTCGAACTTCTCGTATGCGCCGGGCCCGGCCTTCGCCGTCTTGGCCTTCGCGTTGATGTTTACGTTGGCTTCCATGGCACTCGTCCTTGCTAGAGGGGACTTCCTGGCGACCCGCTCAGCACCCGAGTGCCGTCCCGCGGGCCTCTCGACTCCAGCACATCCCTGCTGGCTATCTCGTAATCTTTATATAGCACAGCCTATGGTGCATTGCAACATAAATATTGCGGCGCAATATACACCTGATTTTTGAGCAGCTTAGCGGCCCCTGGGCTTGGCCGGATCCATGGCCATGCGGGAGGCGGCCTGTCCCAGGTCCTTGGCCTGGTCCGAAAGGGTTGCCCGCGCGGGGATTGTGGCGCGATGGCACTCCAATCCTCCGGGCCAAAAATGCTGTGCTGGATTAAGGTTATCCCTGCTTCGGGGCGGTTATAGCGCCCCCTGGCGTGGACGCGGCAGGGCGCGCGGTTTAAGAAATCATTAAGTCTGCGGCGGATGGCCAGTCGCGCGACGGTGCGAGAATCGGTGCGAGAATCCATGAGTGAGTCTGCGTCCCAACTCGCCTATCTTCGCGATCCGCGCCTCTCGGCTCACGCCACTGACGCGGCGCCGGCATGGCTGTGGACGACGGACGCCACGCGAATCCTCTGGGCCAATGCCGTCGGCGCCGCCATCTTCGATGCTTCGGGACCGGCCGAACTGGCGAGCCGGTGCTTTGACGCCAAAGATCCTGCGGCTCTCCAGATCGCCCGCATCGCCAACACCCTGCCGCTCGATGGCGCGCCGCGGCTCGAACGCCTGCGCGGATTCGGCACGGAATTTGGGCGAACGCTGACCTGCGGCTGCTCGCGCATCTCGCTTCCCGACAATAGCGCAGCGGTGCTGGTCGTGGCCGCGGAAGCGGCGGGACCCGCACTGCCGCTCAACGAACGGGTGCGGCGGCTGGTAGCCGGGATCGACGCGCCGATCGCGGTATTTTCCGCCGAAGGCGCTCTGTTTCATGCCGCGGCGCCGGCGCTGCAACGGCTCGCCGCCTCAACCACGCTCACCATCCTGGGCGCCGATGCGCTGGCCGCTCATGCGTTGCGCGCCGGCTACGCCTCCGGCCCGACCAAGGCCGGCGCGCTCTGCATCGAGCGTATCGGCAATGACGCCGCGACTTTCCTGGTCGCCACGCTTGCCGAATCGCAGCGGGCGGACGACATCCGCGCGCCACAAACCGCGCCGAATGCGGAGCCGAAGCAGGACGCCAAAATTGAAACCAGGCCTGAACCGCAGAGGCAGAGCGTGGCGGAGCAGATGGCGGCGGAAGCCGACGTATTCGCCGGTGAGACCAAAGCCAATGACGCGGCGTCCAGCGCCACGGCAGCGGCAACCGATGCGCAGCAGGAACCTGCGTCGGCGGCCGCCGCGGAAACCGGCGCCGGAATGCCCGAGCGGCGCCATCCGTTGCGCTTTGTCTGGCAGATGGACGCGGGCCTCCGCTTCGACATCGAGTCCGGCGACTTCGTCCGCTTGGCCGGCCCGCGCACGGCGCAGGCTCTTGGCCGCCCGTGGAGCGACGTCGCGCGCCTGCTCGGTTTCGATCCGCAGGGACAAGTGGCGCAGGCCGTCGCCAGCCGCGACACCTGGAGCGGCATCACCATTGATTGGCCGGTGGATGGGACGGAGGAGCGCCTGGCGGTCGAACTGTCCGGCCTTCCGGTGTTTGACCGCAACCGCGCCTTCGGCGGCTATCGCGGTTTCGGCGTCTGCCGGGACGCGCGCAAGATTTCGCTTGCGGCAGCCTTGCGCTACCCGCCGGGCGCGAGCCAGCAGGCAGATGTCGTCACCCCGGCGGAAGCCGCGGAAAGCCGTCAGGCTGTCGGAGAGCGGCCGGTGCTCGCCGTGGTGCCGCCGGTGAAGAATGTCGTGCCCTTCCGCGCCTCGCAGCCTGCCGACAAGACCCCGAGCCTCAGTCCTGTCGAGCGCAACGCCTTTCGCGAATTGGCCCAGCAGCTCACCAGCCGATTGCAACGCGGCAACAAGGGGGCGCCTGCAGCACCTCCGCCCGAATCCGACGATTTCGAGGGCGAAGCTTCCAAAGCCACGGATTCCTATGATGGCGCTTACGGCCGGGTGGAAGGCGAGACAAGTGCGATGGGATTCATCCAGCCGCACGGCGTGCCGGGAGAGCCGCCGGATTTGCCGGCGCCCGCAGCCGGCCCTGCGGAAATGCATGCGCCGCCGCCGGCCACGTCTGCCGCGCACGATGACCGCACGATCCTCGATCGCCTGCCGCTCGGCGTGCTGGTCTACCGCCTCGACACGCCGCTTTATGCCAATCCCGCTTTTCTCGACTGGAGCGGTTACGCCAGCGTCACAGATCTCACCGCCGCCGGCGGCCTGGATGTCCTCTTCGTAGCGCCGAGCGGGAACAAGCCCGCCGCGGCGGACAAGAACGGTCCGTCGCTCACCGTCACGAGCAACCGGGGCACGCAGCGTCCCGCCGGGGCCCGGCTGTTCACTGTGCCGTGGGAAGGCGATCCCGCGCATGTGCTGATGCTCACGCCGGCGGGCGCCGACGAAACCTCGGCGACCGCGCTGCGCCGTGCCGAGGCGGAGGCGCGCGAACTGAAATCGATCCTCGACACGGCGACGGACGGCGTGCTGGTGCTCGATCGCGAGGGGCGCGTGCTGGCCTGCAACCGCAGCGCCGAGGCGCTGTTCGGCTACGACGCCCACGAGCTCACCGCGTGGCATTTTACCGAGCTGTTCGCCCCGGAAAGCCAGCGCGCCGCGCTGGATTATTTCGGCGATCTCACGCGCGACGGCGTTGCCGGCATGCTCAACGGCGGCCGCGAGGTGGTCGGCCGCGTGTGCCAGGGCGGGCTGGTTCCTCTGTTTCTTACTATCGGCCGCATCGCTGACGAATCAGAAAAGTTCTGCGCCGTGTTCCGCGACCTCACGCCATGGAAGAAGACGGAGGAGGAGCTGATCAACGCCAAGCGGCAGGCGGAAAGGGCATCGTCGGCCAAATCCGAGTTCCTCGCCAAGATCAGCCACGAAATCCGCACGCCGCTCAACTCCATTATCGGCTTTTCCGAAGTGATGATGGCCGAGCGCTTTGGCCCGATCGCCAATGAACGTTATCTTGCATATCTCAAGGACATTCATGAATCCGGCGGGCATCTGGTCTCGCTGCTCAACGACCTCTTGGATCTCTCCAAGATTGAGGCGGGCAAGCTCGAGCTGAATTTCGCCAGCGTCAATCTCAATGAGCTTACGCAGCAATGCGTCGCGCTGATGCAGCCGCAGGCGAACCAGGAGAAGATCATCATCCGCACGTCGCTACCGCCGGGGTTGCCGCCGGTTATGGCCGACGCGCGGTCGGTGCGGCAAATCGTGCTCAATCTGCTGTCGAACTCCATCAAATTCACCGGCGCCGGCGGGCAGGTGATCATCTCCGCCGCGCTGACCGACAACGGGGATGTCGTGCTGCGCGTGCGCGATACCGGCGTCGGCATGAGCGAGAAGGAAATCCAGATGGCGCTGGAGCCGTTCCGCCAGCTTGCCACCTCGTCGCGCTGGGGCTCGGGAGGAACCGGGCTCGGCCTGCCGCTCACGAAAGCGCTGGCGGAAGCCAACCGCGCGAACTTCGCCATCAAAAGCGCCGCCAACACCGGAACGCTGGTGGAAGTCTCCTTTCCGGCAAGCCGCGTGCTGGCGGCTTAGCCGCGGGCCTGCGCATCAAGTTGGAGCGCGAGCTGGGGCGCTTTGCCGCAATTCGAGCATATCCCGCCGCGGTTCGGCGGCGGCTTGCAATTCGCGCTGGCGGATCAAGGGCGACCGCCCTGATTTCGATCGATTCCAATCAGCCTGTAGCCTGGAATCATTATAAGCTATTGAGATAACAAGAGAAAACCTCTTGACGCGAACGCCTTTGGCGGTCATTCGTTGCGCCGGACAAAGGAAACAAACAAAAGAGGACAGTCGTGATCAAGAACCGCCCCACGAGATCAGTGCCGGCCTGGCTATCGGCTGGCGTCGCCGTCGCGCTTGCGTCGTTTGCGGCCGGCAGCGCGCACGCCCAATCCAACGAGGTCAACCTCTACACCTATCGCGAAGCGCAACTGATCCAGCCCCTGCTCGAAGCCTTCACCAAGGACTCCGGCATCAAGGTCAACGTGATCTCCGCCAACGCCGGACTGGAGCAGCGCATCAAAGCCGAGGGAGCCAACAGCCCGGCCGACGTGCTGCTCAGCGTTGACATCGGCCGGCTGGAGGACGCGGTGAATGCCGGCATCACCCAGCCGATCAAGTCGGCGGCGCTCGACAAGGCGGTGGCGCCGCAATACCGCGATCCGGATGGCCACTGGTACGGCGTCTCCCTGCGGGCGCGCGTGGTCTATGCTTCGAAGGATCGGGTGAAACAGAACGCCGTCACTTATGAGGAACTCGCCGACCCGAAATGGAAAGGCAAGATCTGCATCCGCTCCGGCCAGCACATCTATAACAACGCGCTGTTCGCCGCCTATATCGCCAAGTACGGCGAAGCCGAGGCCGAGAAATGGCTGCGTGGGCTCAAGGCCAATCTAGCTCAGAAGCCGTCGGGCGGCGACCGGGAAACCGCGCGCGATGTGGCCGCCGGCAAGTGCGACATTGGCGTCGGCAACACCTATTACTGGGCACTGATGCTGAACAACAATCCGGAGCAGAAGCCGTGGGCCGATGCGACCAGGGTCATACTGCCGACCTTCAAAAACGGCGGCACGCATGTGAATCTCTCCGGCATCGTACTCGCCAAACATGCGCCCAACAAAGCCAATGCGATGAAGTTGATCGAGTGGCTGGCCGGCGAAAAGGCGCAGCAGATGTATGCCGACGTCAATTACGAATATCCGGTGCTGCCGGGTGTGCCGCTCAATCCGACCATCGCCGGCTACGGCACCCTTAAGCCGGATCCGATGCCGATCTTCAATATCGCCGATTATAAGAAAGCGGCGGCGACCTTGGTGGACAAGGTTGGCTTCGACAATTGACCCTGTCTCATTCCTTCCTCGGCGGCCCCGTCTTGCGCGGGGCCGTTCGCCTGTGGCCGCCGCGGCACGGCTGGGCCTTCGCCATCGTGCTTGCCATCGCGGCACTGGTGGCGGCTCCCCTTATCAGCCTGCTCCGCATCGCCGCAGAGGGCGACGCGGAGATTGCAGCGCATCTCGCCGCCTATGTGCTGCCGGTCGCGCTGACACAAACCGCGCTGCTGCTGGCCGGCGTCGCCGTCATCAGCACGGTCGCGGGCGCCGGCACCGCATGGCTCGTGACCACGTTCC
>Ga0080064_1006516_pt1 | contig 12573 bp, 11 predicted proteins | sample Subgrocontami54m_FD_69260 | JGI IMG/M metagenome (GOLD analysis project Ga0080064, IMG submission 69260) | Subsurface groundwater microbial communities from S. Glens Falls, New York, USA - GMW46 contaminated, 5.4 m (SPADES assembly) (version 2) ...
ACGGCCGCGAGGCGGTGCGCATCCTGCGCAAGACCGGCTTCCAGGCGCCGATCTTCTACGCCACTCCCGGCCAGCTTGCCATTCAAGTGCCCTTCGAGGTTACCGGACCAACAGCCACTTTGCAGGTGACTGTGAACGGCCAATCCAGCGCTCCCCGCACCGTCACGATCGATCCCATTTCCCCGGCTCTGTTCACCACGAATTTCCAGATCAGCGGTCCTGGGGTCATCACTCATAACGACGGCAAGATCGTGGATGCCAGCAACCCCGCCGCCCCCGGAGAGGTCGTGACCGTCTATGCCAACGGGCTGGGCCCGGTAACGCCCGAAGTGCCCACCGGCGCCGCGCCCACCGGCGTTACGGCTGCGGTCACCAAGCCAACGGTTACCATTGACGGCATGGCCGCCGATGTCCAGTTCTACGGCATCTCGGGCTGCTGCGCCGGTCTGAATCAGATCAACGTCGCGGTGCCCTCGAACGTCCGCACCGGCACGAACGTCAATGTAGTGATGACTCAGAGCGGAAAACAAAGCAATACGGTAACGCTCGCCACCAAGGCGGCGGCAGGAGCGTCCACGCCGGCGCCACCCCCGCCTCCCAACGCTCCGCCGCCTCCGCCCGCGCCGGTCAATCCGTACACGGGTTATTAATTACAACCGAAGAGAGGCGATTCACATAGCTCGTAGCATTGAGGGTGAAAAACAATCAATGCTACGATGCTAAGTGAGGGTGATTTTATGCAGTCAAAAACTCCTACTTCCGGTACTTGGAAAGCAATCCTTCTTGCTCTCCTGGTTCCGATCCTCGTTTACGCCTACTCGGCGGGGCCGCCCGACGCGCACACCGGCGGGTTTGGCGAGCCTACTTGCACGGAGTGCCACCTGAGGTCCACCGGCTTCAGCGGCAGAGTAACCATTAACGTAGCTTCCGGCTCCACACCGGTAACTTCCTACGCCAGTGGCGCGACATACACCGTCACGGTCACGGATTTCGATACGGACCAGCGGCGCTGGGGCTTTCAGCTCAGCGCCCGCAAGCAGGACGCCACGCAAGCCGGGACGTTGAAGCCTACCGACGGCAATACCCAAATTGCGAACCCTGCTGTTTCTGGCACCTTAACCAACCCAAGGGTCCAATATATCGAGCACACCTTGGCCGGGACCCGCAACGGCACCAGGGACACCGGAAACGGCGTGAGTTTCGTTTTCTCCTGGACCGCGCCGGATGCCTCGGCCGGACCGGTGGTCTTCAATGCCGCGGGAAACGCCGCCAACGGCAGCCTCGACAACACCGGCGACCACATCTATACCACCTCGCTGACTCTGCCACCGGAGGCGGCTGGCCCCCCGCCGCCGGTTGTCAGTGGAATCCTGAATAATGGCAGCTTCGTTAGTGGTTCTTCATCCATCGCCCCGGGAACCATTGTGGCCATTTTCGGACAGAATATGACCGATGGCACATCCTGCGCATTCCCCGGTTGCGGTCCGACGTTTGACTCGAACGGCGTGGTGAATACAACCATGACCGGCACGCAGGTGTTGGTGAACGGAACGCCGTCTTCCATGTTCAACACCACGCCGGGTCAGCTTGTGGCCGTGTTGCCGAATAACATCACCGGCCCCACCGCCTCGGTGGTGGTCAGTGTTGGGGGAGTGGCCAGTGCACCGCTGGCATTTTCGGTGAGCCCGCTGGCACCCGGCATTTTCACGCTCAATAACCAGGGCACGGGCCAGGGCGCTATCCAAATCAACAACACAGCGCTGGTTGCCGCACCGACGAGCAGCGGGTCTCGTCCGGCCCATCCGGGAGAGTTTGTGGTTGTCTACTGCACCGGGCTGGGAGCAGTGGCGAATCCGCCCGGCGACGGCAAGGTCGCGGGGAATTCTTCCACCACCACCACGCCCGTTCTAGTCACGATCGGGGGAATTGCAGTCCCGGCGTCGGACATTCCATTCGCTGGATTGGCTCCGGGATTCGTCGGGCTCTACCAAGTCAATGTGAAGGTGCCAACGGCGGCGCCTACAAACGATGCCTTGCCGCTCGTGCTGAGCATTGGCGGCGTCCAAGCCAATCCGGTTACGCTGGCCGTCGGGCCGTGACGGAAATGCCTCTGAACCAATTTGCCTGTTGAGCAAGCCAGGTTGAAGAGAGTGGCGCGAATACCGTCGGAACCTGTTGCATGACCTCCCGGGAGCCTGGTAAGGGCACGGCTTCAGCCGTGCCGAGAGAATGGGGCAAGGGAGGGCTTTAGCCCCGGAGGTATGTTCTTGTCCCTCAGCGGCTGAAGCCGCGGTTCCAGATGACTTCGGTTCGGCACGGTTAAAACCGCGCCCTTTCCATTACCTTAAAACGGGTTATGCAACCGCCTCTACTCTCTTTTCGATTCCCGCCCTTTGGAGTGCCGCTGCGCATTCACATCAATTGCAACAAGAGGAGAACTTTATGCCCTCAGGACGAAAATTGACAGGACCACTTTCTTCTTTTTCCCTCTCTTTTTTCTTTGTCGGATTTTTTTTCCTCGTCGGCGTCGACGCCATGGCGCTTCCAGCCTTCTTGCTGCGCTTTTCACAGGACCCGTTTTCCAAACCGGAGTTTCGCAACCAGTGCTCCACCTGCCACATCAATCCGAAAGGGGGCGGGCCGCGCAATCTCTTCGGCACGGCCTTCGAGAAGAGCAATCACATTGTGACTCCGCAATTCCGCCGCCAGTGGCCCGACCATTTCAATAACAGCGTCACCGCCAGCGCCGGAGACTTGAAGGCAACGCTGCTCGCCGACGGCGACGACACCCTTCTCGAGATCAACGGCCAGCAATACCATCTAAATACACGAACCGCCAAGCTCGAAAAAATCGAGCCGGCCCAGGCCGCCCAGCTCGCCGCCGCGCCTCCCCCTCCCGCCGCATTACCGGAAGGCAAGCTCCCGCTGCGCAATCAGGCGACCTTCGATCACCATCTCATCAATCTGCCCACGGCGCTGCCGTACGGCAAGGGACAGCTTGCCATGCGCTTCACCCACCGTTTTAGCCAAGCCGTTTTGGGTTGCGATAAAAGCTGCGCCGGCATCGGCGAGCTTTACGGCTTCGACAGTTTTTCGTCCTCTTCGATCGGGGGCGCCTACGGGATCACGCGCCGACTCACGGCCACTGTCTATCGCAGTCCTTTCGACAAGACCATCGAGATGGGCGGCGTATTCCAGCTTCTGACGCAGAAAGGCTCCGAGCCTTTCTCCGCCGCCGTCCGCGTGTCGGTGGAAGGCCGCGATAACTTCCAGAAGTCTTACACCACCAATCTCGTTTTCCCGGTTTCCAGAAACTTCCGGGACCTCGCGGAACTGTTCGTCGTCCCGATGGTCAGCTTCAATGCAAATCCCTTCGCCGACCAGGCCTTGCCCTCGGACCCACCGGGAGCTGCACGCCAGCATCAGGCCGCGGTGGGGCTGGGCGCGAGCATCCGCTTCCGTCCGCGCACCGCATTCGTGATGGAATGGACCCCGCGCGTCGCCGGCTACCACGAATTCGATTCCCGCAACGCCTATGCTTTCGGTATTCAGCGCACCACCAACGGCCACGTCTTCGAGCTGACCCTGACCAACACCGTCGCCACCACCACCAGCCGCTACGTCAGCAGCGGCCACGAGCAATTCGCTCTGGGCTTCAACATCTTTCGCCGTCTCAAGTGAGGCAAGGAGGCCATTCCCCATGCGAATCAGGCCGCAAGTTTCGTCGGGATTTCTCTGCCTGTTGGCCGCGCTCTCTCTGGCGTGCACCACCATAGAACGCCGCGCGGATGGCAATCTTCCAGAGACTGGAAAGGTTGTCGATCTTTCGTACCCGTTTGACGAGCGGGCCGCCTACTGGCCCACCGGCAAATCGTTCCAGCATGAAAAGGTCGCCTTCGGGCAGACCGAGGGCGGATACTTTTATTCGAGCTTCAACTACGCCGCGAACGAGCACGGCGGAACGCACATGGACGCGCCGATCCACTTTGCCGAGGGCAAGCTGACCGTGGATCAAATTCCCGTGGAGCGGCTGATTGGCCCCGGTGTCAAAATCGACGTGAGGGAGGCGGCCTCGCGCGACCGCGACTACCGGCTCGGCTCGCGCGAGATCCAGGAATGGGAAGCGCGCCACGGAACCATCCCGCGCGGTGCCATCGTGCTGGTCAATACCGGCTGGGGACGCCATTGGGGCGACAAGTTGAAATACCTCGGCTCGGACAAACCCGGCGACGCTTCCGACCTTCACTTCCCCGGCATCGCCCAGGACGCCGCCGAGCTGCTCGCCAAACAGCGCGACGTAGCCATGGTCGGCATCGACACCGCCAGCCTCGACTACGGCCCGTCCAAGGACTTCATCGTGCATCGCATCCTATTGGGCGCAAACATCCCCGGCCTGGAAAACGTGGCCGCACTCGACTCCTTGCCGGAGACGGGCTTTCGCGTCATAGCGCTGCCCATGAAGATCGGCGGCGGCTCCGGCGGGCCCTGCCGCATCGTGGCCCTGATCGGCGAGCCGGGAGCGAAGTGACGGGACTAGTCGCACACAGACCGCCTCCCTCAGGGTGTGGAATTTGGTGTGACGTTTTGTAGACGATGCGGTGCACACGTGCTAAGATTTGGATATGAAAGCCGCCCGTCGAACTCCTAACGTCCGCATCAGCCCACGCACTCACCAATTGCTGCGGCAGTTGGCAAAGGAAGCCGAGGAGTCCATGCAATCGATTCTCCACAAGGCGATTGAAAGCTATCGCCGCGAAGAGTTCCTGCGCGCCGCGAATCGGGATTATGCGGCCCTCCGGCGAAACCCGAAGGCGTGGAGAGATGAACTGCGCGAACGAGCGCTTTGGGAGCGAACCTTGGCCGATGGACTCGATAAGAAATGAGTGGCTCCGATGCTTTGCGCGGCGAGGTTTGGGAGACGAATCTGGACCCCGTCATGGGGCACGAGCAGGCAGGTGCGAGACCCGCTCTGATCGTCTCCGTCGATCTTTTCAACGAAGGCCCCGCGGAACTCGTCGTTGTGGCTCCGATTACGCGGACGGCAAGGAACGTGCGTTGGCACGTGCCAGTCGCGCCTCCCGAGGGAGGCCTCGTTGCCGATAGCTACATTCAGTGCGAGAGCCTACGATCCGTTTCGAAGCAGCGCCTCAAACGGCGACGTGGTCGTGTTTCCGACGTAACCCTGGACCAAGTGGAGGACCGCCTGAGGATTTTGATGGGGTTGTGACTGCCCTCTTTTTTGGGGGTTGCACACCGCCAGTCCGATGAGGTAGTGTGATCGTTTCGCGGTCCAAATTTCATTCGAGGAGTAGTCCGATGAAGAAACAAAGATTCATTTTGTTGCTGAGTGCCACAGCCGTCCTGGCTCTCGGAACGAGTCTCGCGCCCGAGGCCCGGTCCGCCACGTATCCTTCCGACGTGATCAAGACTTCGAGCGGCGATCTGAAGATCACACCCATCAACCATGCCACGCTTTATCTGGAACAGGGAGGCAAGGTCATTGCAGTCGATCCCACCGGCCAAGGCGATTATTCCGATCTTCCCAAGGCCGACCTGATCCTGATCACCGACATTCACGGCGACCACATGGATCGCGCCTCGATCGACAAGATCAAAAAACCTTCCACGATTGTGGTCGCGCCGCCCGCCGTGGCCAAGACCATCACCGAGGCACAGACGGTTTCGAATGGCGAAAAGAAAACCATCGCCGGTATCGAGATCGAAGCCGTGCCTATGTACAACCTGACGCGCGGTCCGGCTGCCGGACAATTATTCCACGACAAGGGCCGCGGTAACGGATATATCCTGACGCTCGGCGGCAAACGCGTTTACCTTTCCGGAGACACCGAAGTGACCACCGAGATGAAGGCGCTGAAGAACATCGACGTCGCTTTCCTTTGCATGAACCTCCCCTACACCATGACGCCGCAGGAGGCCGCCGAAGCCGTCAAGGCATTCAAGCCCAAAATCGTTTACCCCTATCACTACAAGGGACAGGACACGGAGCAGTTCGCCGCCGCGCTCAAGGGCACGCCGGGCGTCGAAGTGCGTTTGCGGAACTGGTATTAGCCCATTTTCCGGAAAGGCGTAATCATATCCGGAGCCCCGGAGGGGCGATAGAAAATAGCCCACGGCGTGAGCCGTGGGTCGGCGTCCCAAATTCCAGACAAGCCCCGTAGGGGCGACAGAATGTCCAATTCACCAAACTGAGTCTCCTTGAAGGAAAAAGAAAAAACTCGAATCGAAGACCGGCCATCCATGATTCGGATGCATGGACTCTGGGTGCACCAAGGAGTCGCGGAACCGGGCGCGAACTGGGATCGCGTTGTGGAAGAAATGCGCGAGGAGCGCATCCAATCCGTCCTCCAGGCGTAACCGGTGGACATTTTCTGAGAGACAGCCATCTGCTCGCGCCGAAAAATCCCAATGACCAAAACCCAAAGCCCAAAGCCCAAACAATATTCAAGAAACCAAAATCCAAACCGCCGCCAAAATAAATCCCGGCAACTTGGGATTTGGAATTTGTTTGGAGTTTGGTGCTTGGGTTTTGGAATTTGTTTAGGAATTAAAATTTGGAATTTCGCTGCAAAGGTTCCCATGCGCCACTTTCAAGCCCAAAATCCCTCCGACTTCCACTTCCAGGAGATTCTCTATCGCAAGGAAGGCCGCGTGGCCACGGTCACCATCAACCGACCTCGAACCTATAACTGCCTCAACACACGGACCATCGAAGAGATCGCGGAGGCGTTTCTGGACATCTCCGACGACGACTCGATCGGAGTGGCGGTGCTCACCGGCGTGGGAGACCGCGCCTTCTGCACCGGCGCCGACGTCAAGGAATATGCCGCCGAGTACCTCACGCGGCCGCGCGACTACTGGAAATACATCGGCCGCTTTCGCACTTTCATTGAGAGCATCCTGCACAACGGCAAGCCGACCATTGCACGACTGAACGGCATCACGGCGGCCGGCGGAAACGAAGCGCATCTGGCCTGCGATCTGAGCGTGATGGCCGAGCACGCCTATATCAAACACGCCGGGACGCACGTGGGAAGCGTCGCCGCCGCCGGCGCCACGCAGTGGCTGCCGCTCATAGTGGGCGATAAGCGCGCCCGCGAGATTCTTTTCCTGAACCGACCGATTCCGGCCGCGCAAGCCTTGCAATGGGGAATGACAAATCAGGTTGTGCCCTCGGTGAAGAAAGACGGAAAATTCATCGTGGGAGTAACGCCCGAGCAAATCCAAAAAGCTTTGGCGAATGCCGAGGGATATTCGATCAGCCTCGAACTTCTGGATAGCGCCATCGCCGAACTTGCCGCGGCTTTACTTGAGTCGCTGCCCGAATGCACTCGCTACACCAAGGAACAGACCAATTTCCTGAAGGAGTTCGTGTGGCATTCGACCATCGGCCACGCCCGCGAGTGGCTGGCGCTGCATTACGGAGGACTGGAAACCTTCGAAGGCATGAACTCCTTCGCCGAAAAGCGGAGAGCCGATTACGGCATGGTGCGGGACCGCTGGGCGAATGACGACTCCCCGGAGCTTCCCTGGGGCGCCAACGTCCAGCGCTGCGCCGCTTGCGGTGCGAAAGGTCTTCCGGCCCGCTTTACTCATTGCGGAAATTGTGGCGCCGCGCTCCCGCCCTCCGGCAACTCTTCCACCCAGTAGGACCTTTGTAATCGGATTCTGTCCGAATCGGGCAGAAAAGCACGAAATCCCAATCACCAAATCCCAAATCCCAAACAATACCAAAATCACAAATTCCAATATGTCTGCGAAACCCGCGCTTGGAATTTGGAATTTGGAATTTGGTTGGAGTTTGGTGCTTGGGATTTGGAATTTGGTTCCGGCTCGTCCGGGTAGCAATTCCGCACACGGTCCAACTGGTCCAGAAACCGCTTGCCGGGTGCTGATTCCCTATGCTACGTTTAGAGTGTAATCGGTGAGGAAAAGCCTTGACTTCCCTTCAACTTGCCGCTGTGCGGGCTGTGGAGGAAACAGATGCCGATCTGCTTTCCCAGATTGAGTTGAGCAGTCTGCCGCGGCATGTAGCTATAATTATGGATGGCAACGGGCGATGGGCCCGGCGCCGTCGTCTGCCGCGCATCGCCGGCCATCGGGCGGGCATGGCGGCGGTCCGCGAGACGGTGAATATCTGCGCGCAGCTCCGTCTGACGGCGCTGAGCCTTTACGCTTTTTCCGCCGAGAACTGGAAGCGCCCTCAGATGGAGATCGACACCCTGATGGGCTTGCTGCGCGAGTACATCCAGAAGGAGCTCGCCGAGATTCATCGCAACAACATCCGTCTGAAAATCCTGGGCCATTACGAGCGGCTGCCGCGCGAGGTCCGGGCCGATTTGGACGAGGCGCTGGAGATGACCTCGCATAACACCGGCATGGTGCTGTGCGTGGCCTTGAATTACAGCGCCCGCACCGAACTCGTCGACGCCTTCAACTCCATCCTGAAAGAGATTCAGCCCGGCCAAAACCGGGAAGCTCCGGTCACCGAAGCAACCATCGCCGATCACCTTTACACCAGGGGCCTGCCGGACCCCGACCTGCTCATCCGCACCAGCGGCGAGATGCGAATCAGCAATTTCCTTCTTTGGCAGATCGCCTACGCGGAGATTTGGGTGACCGACACCTGCTGGCCCGACTTCACGCGAAGGCAACTGCTGCAAGCCGTTATCGACTTTCAAAAGCGAGAGCGCCGGTATGGAGGCTTGGGCGACAACGGAGCCTGAACGGGAAATGTCTCGCTCGCCCTCGGTTCCGTTCTCACTTCTGCCCTCAACGGGAATTCGGCGCGATCTCACTGCGGCATGACCGCTCCCTCTCGGTCGCGGCTCTGTTTCGGTCCTCAACATCGATGACCCGTATTCTCACCGCTATCGTTCTGATTGCCGCCGTGGTTGGTTTGATCCTTTGGGGTCATCCCTACTTGCTGGCAGCCATCGCGATTGCGACCGCGGAGTTGGCGGTGTGGGAGTTCTTTCGCCTTGCCGAAGCACGTGGAAGTGCAGTACTCCGGATTCCGGGTTACGTATTTACCGCCGCGATTGTCGCCGCCGGGATCGCCCGCAACCTATCGCTGTGTCTGCTCGGAGCCGTGGTGTTTTTCCTGATGGTATTGCTGACGGTGCGCCTTTTTTCCGGCCAGGAACTTTCCAGCTACTTCGGTGCGGTCTCCTCCACATTCCTGGGAGTCCTCTATGCGTCGGTGCCATTAAGTCTGTTGATTTGGGTGTGCCTCCAACCGGGAGGACGGCCGTTAGCACTTTTCGGGCTGGTGCTGGTTTGGACGGGCGACACGATGGCTTTTTTTGTGGGAAGCACCGTGGGAAGACACAAGCTCGCGCCTCGCATCAGCCCTGGCAAGACGTGGGAAGGCACGGCGGCGTCGCTCGCTTCGGCAATCGCAGCGGCAATGCTGTTGGCGCGATTTCTCTTGCGGGGGACCGGATACGGGGAAGCCGCCATTCTCGCGGCGACCGTGAATGTGGCGGCGCAGATCGGCGATCTGGCGGAGTCCGCCCTCAAGCGATCCGCTGGCGTCAAGGATTCCTCGCAGCTCGTGCCCGGCCACGGCGGAGTGCTGGACCGCATTGACGCTTTGTTATTTGCCGCTCCGGTTTTGTGGTACTATTGGCTGTGGAAGTGGTCCTAGATTTGGGCGGCCTATCTGTATGAAAAAATTGGGGATTCTAGGGTCCACTGGATCCATCGGCCGAAGCTGTTTGAGCGTTGTGCGAGACAACCCGGAAAAGTTTCAGGTGGTCAGCATGACGGCTGGCGAGAACGCTGAACTTCTGGCGCAGCAGGTGCTTGAAGTCAAACCCGCCTTCGTTTCGCTCGCCAATGAACAGGCCGCGAACCTCCTGCGGGCGCGGCTGCGTGACGCCGGGTGCAACGGTATCCCGGAGATCGCCTACGGCCCGGAAGCCATGAAGAAGGCAGCCGCGCTCCCGGAATTGGACTTGGTAATTTCCTCGACCGTGGGAGTTGCGGGACTGCCCGCCACGTATGAGGCGTTGCTTGCCGGTAAGCAGGTGGCTCTCGCGAACAAAGAGGTTCTGGTCGCGGCCGGCGAGTTGGTGACTGCGGCGGCGCGCGCCAAGTCACTGGAATTGCTCCCGGTTGACAGCGAGCATAACGCGGTCCACCAATGCCTGCGCGCGGGTCGAAAAGAGGAAGCCAGCCGGCTGGTGCTGACCGCCTCGGGTGGGCCGTTTCTCCATACGCCGGTCGAAGAAATGGAAACAGCGACCGTGGAGCAGGCGTTGCGGCATCCAACCTGGAGGATGGGTTCGCGCATCACAATAGACTCGGCCACCATGATGAACAAAGGTTTTGAGGTTATCGAGGCCTGCTGGCTCTTCGGGTTTACTCCGGACCGGGTGCGCGTGAAGGTTCATCCGCAATCGACGGTGCATTCCATGGTGGAATTCGTGGACGGCTCGATTCTGGCGCAGATTTCCGTCACCGATATGCGCCTCCCCATCCTCTATGCGCTTACCTATCCCGACCGGATGCCGTCGAGCGAATATTTATTCGACTGGGAAAGTCTGAGAGTTTTGGAATTTTTCGAGCCGGACTTCGAGCGCTTCCCGTGCCTGAAGCTGGCTTACGAGGCTGCCGGATGCGGCGGTTCCTATCCCTGCGCGCTCAACGCCGCCGATGAGGTTGCCGTGGCCGCGTTTCTCGAAGAAAAAATTCCCTTCGGCGCCATACCGCGGCTCATTGCGGACGTGCTCCACAGTGTTCCCTCCCGGAAATTTAACAATATGGAGGACGTGCTGGATCACGACCGGCATTGCCGGTCGCGCGCTCGCGAGTTGCTGGCGCGTCATTCCAATTAGGAAGCATTAGGCTCATGTTCTACGTTTTAATCACTAACGTCTTGTCTGTAGTCGTGGTCCTCGGGGTCATGATCCTGATCCACGAGCTGGGCCATTTTCTGGCGGCCAAGTATTTCGGCATCCGCGTCCACGTCTTTTCCTTTGGATTCGGCCCGCGCCTGTTCGGGTTTGAGCGCGGTGGGACCGATTACCGCGTCAGCGCGCTGCCGCTGGGCGGCTACGTGAAGATGGCCGGGGAGAATCCGGGCGATGAGGTCGCGGGCGCGCCGGACGAGTTTATGTCCAAGCCGCGCTGGCAGCGCTTCATCGTGGCGATTATGGGTCCGGGCATGAACGTCGCACTGGCGATTGTCCTGCTGACCGGACTGTACATGGTCCGCTATCAGAAACCGGCCTACGAGGAAGGACCCGCCATTATTGGCTGGGTCGAAAACGACTCGCCGGCCGCAAGCGCAGGACTACAGACCGGCGACCGCATCACACGCGCCGACGGCCACCAGGATCCCCAGTGGTCGGATCTGGAACTGATGATCGCCTCAAACCCCGATCAGGAACTCGAGATCTCCGTCGAGCGGAACGGCGCTATCATCTCTCGCACACTCAAGCCCAACGCGGAAGGACGCGCGCGGTTGGGCAACGCCGGCTGGTATCCCGCGATGCCGCCCAAGCTGCAATCCATTCAGCCCGGTCTCCCGGCCGAGGCCGCCGGACTCAAAGCCGGAGACGAAATCACGGCCATCGACGGCGTGCCCATTCGCTTCTGGCCCCGCATCTCCGAGATCGTACAGAACAAACAGGGCAAGGAGATGGAAGTCCAGTTTCTTCGCGGTGGCCAGCCGATGACCACCCGGCTGAAACCGCTGCTCGGCACCGCCGAAGGAGACCCCACCAAGAAGTGGCGCATTGGCGTGGCCTTCCAGAACGACGTCGTCACAAAGCGGCTGGGATTCGTCGACGCGCTGGGCGAGTCGCTCTCGACCAACAAGCGGTTTGCTCTTCTGATTTTCGATTTCGTCGGCAAGATCGCGCAGCAGAAGGTGTCGCCGCGGACGCTCGAAGGGCCGATCGGAATCGCACGCCTCTCCGGGCAGGCCGCTCGCCAGGGCTTGGGCGACCTGATTAGTTTGATGGCGGCGATCAGCCTGAATCTCGGCGTCTTCAATCTCTTCCCGATCCCGGTTCTCGATGGCGGCTTGCTGCTGCTGATTATCATTGAGTCGGTCATGCGCCGCGACCTGAGCCTGCGCATGAAGGAAAAGGTCACGCAGGTTGGCTTTGTCGCCCTGATGCTGCTCGCCGTTTTCGTGATCTATAACGACATCGTGAAGTCGCTCCCGCAGCGCTTCGAACGGTTTTTCCCGTGAGACAGCGGGGGCATCAACGAATCGCGACGAAAATGAAAACCACAGAGGCACGGAGGCACAGAGTTTTGGTATTGAAATCCAAACAACCTGCTGCTCCGTTTTGTTCGCACACTTTTTTCCTCTGTGTCGCCGTGCCTCTGTGGCTAATTTAATCTCCCATGGCTAAAATCCTCCGCAGAAGATCGGCGGTCGCAGACGTAGGCGGCGTGAAAGTGGGCGGCGCGCACCCCATTGTGGTGCAGTCGATGACCAACACCGACACCGTGGACGTCGCCGGCACCATTCGCCAGACGGCTGCGCTGGCGCGCGCCGGCTCCGAACTCGTTCGCATCACCGTGAACACCGAAGCC
>Ga0080064_1006522_pt1 | contig 12565 bp, 15 predicted proteins | sample Subgrocontami54m_FD_69260 | JGI IMG/M metagenome (GOLD analysis project Ga0080064, IMG submission 69260) | Subsurface groundwater microbial communities from S. Glens Falls, New York, USA - GMW46 contaminated, 5.4 m (SPADES assembly) (version 2) ...
AGCAGGAAATAATTGACAGTTTTTTTGCTTTTTTTATCGGATTCGCTATTTTGCTGGGGGTTTTCCATTTTGGACGCAATTAGCCTAACAAATATAGAGCAATTTGGCAAGAGTGCCGATTTTCCGGGGGGTTGACAAATGTATGCCAATAAATGGTTTTAAAAAGTATACATATAATATGTGTTTGGTGCCCATTCTTTTCGTTCAATCCAGTATATTTTTCCTTCATCGGAAGATTTGATGGTTGTAAAATAACGAAATTGCTGTGGTTTATAAATTGTATCGAAGTTTTTGTCAACAATATCATAGCTAAACAATTTGTCTGCAAAAAAACCATTCTCGACTGAACTGGCTGGAAAGACAACCTTGCTCTTTAATTTATCATTTTGTTTGAAAGTCATAAGTTGGTTCCCGCCAATGTTGTAACCAGATAGCATAGGTATTTCTTCGAGCGTTTTATTGTCAACATCAATAGTTGTCAATTTATTGGCAAAGGTAAATATTACCGCCTCTCTGTCCACAACTGCTAATGAAGGACAATTTGGGTTAGCGTTGTTATTAATATGATCTACCAGCAAAATTTCCCGCTTGGTTTTAAAATCATATTTCCAAACGCTAAAGACCGGCTTTGCGCCTGTTTGGTAAGTTGTAGTGGAATCTGGGGTTTGTGAAATCCACACTGCGAAATCCTCGCCTAGAGCAACTGCCGCCGTTTGGTACTCTACGCCGCGAATTTCTGATGCATTTTCAATTGTGTGGATTTCGCCGGAACTTAAATCTTTAAGGTATATTATTAATGAGGTAACTTTAGTGTCTTTATTCCAACCCCAAGAAACCTGATGCTGTTTGTATGTGTAAGGCTGGTCTTGAACGTATTTTATGTCTGTAGGAAGCCAGGAAATTTTTTTTAAACCAGTATGCACAAAGTTTGCCATAAAATAAGACATTGCGAAAGGTAAAATCAGTACAAGCAAAATATAATATTTCCCAGGCAAACCCCGTTTATTTTTTATTAAAACTAGGTAAACCCCCAGGGTAAATGACAGAAAGCTAATTTGAATAAAACTCCAGGATTGAAATAAATCTCTAAAAGAATTTCCAACCCAATTTGATAAAAAGTATGAGACAAAGAAGATTAAAATACAAAGGACGAAAAAAAGTATTTTTAGTCCTTTGTATTTTTTTGGTGTAGGAACTGAAGGAATCGAAGCTTGTGAGGGATTAAAATTATCCATATATTTGTTCCAATTATTTTTCGTGGAGCCGGCTGTCGGACTTGAACCGACCACCTGCGGTTTACGATACCGCCGCTCTACCAGATGAGCTAAGCCGGCAAGTGAACAAATTTCACTATCATACAGGAGTGTATGATAGTGGGGCTAATAGTTGACAAGTTTAAATTTAATTTTTTTGCCGAATAAAGTTTTTGCCACTTCGTCAAAATTGGTATTTTTGTCCGTGACTTCAAACAGCCTTTCACGTTTTTTGGATAACTTGCTTTCAATTTCCGGGTGCCTTTTTAAATAAGTCTTTAGCTTGCCGGGAATAATTTCTTCCTGCGAAATAATTTTAATTTTTTTGCCGGCGATTTTTTTTATCGCGTTTTTTAAAATCGGGTAATGGGTGCAACCCAATAAAATGTCGTCAACTTTTTCAGCCAACATTGGCTTTAGGTAAGATTTTAAAATATCACCCGATTTTTTTAATGTATTGTTTTCTATCAACGGCACTAAAAGCGGTGCTTCCTGTTCAAAGATTTTGATTTGGCGATTCAGCTTCATCAATTCCTTTTTATACGAATGGGATTTGATTGTGCTGGTAGTTGCCAGCACGCCAATTTTTCTTGGAGTATTCCGTATCTCTTCAATCGTAGGAACAATCACCCCCAATACCCGCCGATTTGGATATTTTTTTGGCAAGTATTCCCGCTGAATGCGGCGCAAAGCCATGGCCGAGGAGGTATTGCAGGCGATTATGATTAGCGCGCAATTTTGTTTAAATAAAAAATCCACCGCTTGCCTGGTAAATTCAAATATTGTTTGCTGGCTGCGGTTGCCGTAAGGTACGCGAGCGGTGTCGCCTAGATAGATATAATCATACTTAGGCAATTCCTTAAAAATCGCCTTGGCAATAACCAAGCCGCCAAGACCGGAGTCAAAAATCCCAATCTTCATAATTTAGAACCTATTTTCAAAATTTTTTTTGCCTAAAGTTGCCTAAATTTGGCTGCAAACGGCTCATCGTCATTCGTCGTAATTCAGCCATTACACCTTCATTCTTCTTCGCCGTTTTCGCTCAAATTTCCGCAATTTAGCCTAAAAATTATTTTTCAAATAGGTTCTCTCAATTATAGCTTATTTTGCGCCATTTTCAAAACCCAGCCCTTGCGCGCAAGGGCTGGGTTTGCTCAGATTTTAATTAATTCCTGCCTGGGTGAGGGTGCGCTTGCCGGCGTTGTAGCCGCTGGTGTCCTGGCCCAGGCAGAAGTTTAGTTGGTAGGTGTTTTTGTTAATAAGGTGGTAGCTATAATTATTGTCTGCTTCCGTGCAAGTTCCGTCTACGGGTACGGGAGCCGTAGGAAGCACGCCCATATATTTTGGAGCTAACTCATTTAAGGATTTTGGGTATTGGTTAAAGTCGTTGAAATAAAGCTCAAAGGCAGATGCCAGCTGGCGGACGTCTGCCAGCCTTTTGGCGTCCCGGGATTTGCCTTTGGCAGCGTCTAGCATGGAGACAATATCAAAAGCATTCCCCGGCGCTTCCAAAGTTTGTTTTTTGCCGTAGTCGGAATAAGTGGCGTTGAAGTTAAATTCAGCGGAAAAATCTAACTTAGACACAAAATCTGTGACTTTTTTCTGGATGGTATTATTAACATCTTCCACAACCGGTTGTGGGTTTTTACACTGCTCCGGCTTTTCCGGCGTGGGGCAAGGAATGCCGGATTCAATTCCGCTTGGGCTTAGTTTGGCAATCCCGGGGTTGTATCCGCCGGTGCCGTTGCCTAAGCAAAAAGTCAGTTGGTATGAGCTATAAATTTCTTTGCCGTTTGTTGTACTTTTTGTGCCCATTGGCTGATACCAGTAGGAGTTATAATAGTCGGTGCACGAACCGCCGGGCGGAGTTGGCGAAGTTGGCATTAGGCCAATGTATGTGGGAGTAATCCCCCCCTGAGGCAAGCCGTTAGACCCTTCCGGGTAGCCGTTGTAGTCGTTAAAGTAGAGCTCCAAAGCTGAAGCAATTTGCCTAACATCCCCAAGTCGCTTTGCGTCTCTGGCTTTGGCTAAGGGTTGCGTAAAATCCGTGGCATTTTTAATTAGGGAAACAACGGACGGAGCATTGGTTTTAAGCGCGATTTTATAAAGTTTAAAGTCTGTAGTTCCTATCCAGGTTTCAAATTGCTCAACCTTAACTTTCTCTATTAACTTTGCAATTACTGTTTTTATAGTACTTAAGTCAGTGTCTTTAATTTTTTCGGAGTCGTTCTTGGCCTGGTCATTGACGGCTTTGGCGATTTTGTCGATTGAGGCGTTAAAGGCGTCCGTTAAAGCTTTTTGGTCCAGTGTGTTTTTAAAGTGAAAAGTATTTGTGTTGTCCACCTTTTCTTTGCCTAAATACTTGTCTATTTTTACCAAGGTCGCGTCCTGCCAAATTTTTCCGAGCTCGCGGCTGAAATTTTCGTTAAATACTCCCAGTAAAGCAGAGTTGCTCCCTATATTTTCAGAGGCCATCTTCTCCTGAAGGGTATTTAAGTCAACCTTGATCCAGTCAATTTTTTGGCCCTGCCCCATAGACTGAAACATGGAATTTAGAAAGGGGTTTTCGCTGATGTTTAAATACAGGACTTTGTTAATAACCAGAAATTTGAAGCCGGTATTAAAATTGGTATTGCCGCTGCCAAAGGAATATTGGATTTCCGAACTGGACTGTGGGTTTTTGGGGTCAGAAATGTCACCGTATGTGTTGCCGGAAAAGCTCAACTTTACGTCCTTAACTTTAAAGGGCAGAAACATTGCGTCACCGGCCAGTTCGCCTTTGTCTTCGTAGCCAATAGTGAATGCGCTCTTATAAATTTGGGCTCCGGTAAGCTTGGTGAATTTTTCCCAAACTTTTTGCGGCGAGTTGTAAGCGTAAACGTAAAAAAAGTATCCACCGACTGCCAAAATTACCACAGCTAGCGCGGCTAGAATAGCATTTCTGGTTTTTGGATTTTCTAAAGCGGGAATATTAAAGCCAGACTGGATTGTTGCTGTTTCCAAAGCCGGTGGTTTTTGGGTAAGGGATTCGGCAGGAGCGCTTTCGCTGTTTTTTTCCGACTTGAACATCATGCTCGTTATTTGAGCGGATTTTACTACGGAAGGAGTTTGGGAATAATTAGGACCTGGGAAATTGCTTTCCGCCAACTTGTTGGCCTCGGCTTTTTGGTGCTCAAAACTTTCCTCTACCGCGGCGGCTTCCCAGCCCGCTTCCAAAAGGTTCTTTTTAATCTCGAACTCGCTCAGCCCGAAATCTTTGGCTTGTTTTATGTAATTTATTAGTTCAATTTCCATATATTTTGTTAGGCCTTCTACACCGCCGTCCCGATAAATCGGGATGGCTTTGGCCAATTTCTTCGTTATTTTCCTTGCGTTGTTGTTCGTCGTAGGTATACTTGCGCCTCACAACATCCGCAGGAAAATGCCTCGAACTTGGCTCAATGCGTAAGCCCTATGCTTCTATTATGGTTAATATTTAAAATTAAAATAAGTTTTAATTGAAGCGTTACTAGTTTCTTGTTCCAGCCAGCTGTTGAAATCCGAAGTTTTAATAAAAATTTCCCTTAAATGCAGGCGCTGGCTGTTTGCCAGTGGCGAATTAGTTTTTTCTTCTAATTTAATTAGTAAAAGGCCGTCCCTGGTGGCAATCAGCCTGACTTCCCCTTCGCTCGCATCTTTGAGGCCACTTCTGATTTCCGCCAGCAGGTTTACAGACTCCACAAAACCCGAATCTCCTTCTACCTGTTTTCCGGCCGGATCCTGGCTGTATGCGGCGACAAGCTTCTCAAAAGTCTCGCCGTTTTTTAGCTTTAGCCTGATTTTATCAGCTTCGGCGTAGGCCTCTGTATTCAATGCTTCCTGCTCGTTATGCCAAGTTGCTAATTTTGCTGAAATTATGTTTGGCTTTAAAATATCTTTTTTAAATTCTTCCGGGCTTGTGCCGAAGCCTGACAGCGCTGAAGAAAGAGGCTCGGAATGTTTTTTGTTGTATTCATTTTCAATGTTGTTAAATTCGGACTGCAATTCCTGCTCATTAATCCCCAAGTGTTTCTCTTCCGCCAGTTGCATGCTTTCTTCTTCCGCAATCATCCTATGCAAAACATTTTTTTCCAGCTCCGTCAGCGTGTCGTTGTAATTTTGTTTTTTTTCGAAAGCCTGTGACAGTTCCAGCCTCCGTAAAAAACTTTTCATTAAAATCGGCCGGCCGTTTACCAGTGCCACCGGGTAGGGCAATATTTTTAAAATTTTAATTTTTGCGGCATTAATCTCTCCAAAATAAATCCAGGATGTTACGGCGCCAAATAAAAGAGAGATGATTATTAGGATGAGACAAATGAGTTTCAGAATTCTTGAATCTTTGTTCATCTTTGAGTGAAATATTCCAGCCATTTTTCCGTGTTAGACTTGCTGTTTTTACCATTGCTTGAGGCGGAATTTTCGGGAGCGCTTAGGGGGCCTGAGAAGCCAAAAACAATTTCATCTGATTTCTTTAAATTAAGCTGTTCTTTTGCCACCCGCTCTTTGTAGCTTTCGGAGTTTAAATAAGAAAGGGAATTTTTAAGCTCTGTATTGCTGTTTTCCATTTGCCGGGTTTGCCTTATGAGTCTGTCTTTTTCGCTGTCTATGGCTTTTTGGTTTTTCCACTGTTTGTATTTGACGTTCGCGGCCAGAGCCAGCAGTATGAGTAGTGCAAAAAAAGCGATTTTGGTGGAGAGAATTTTTTTTGCCGATACGCTCATATTATATCAAAAATTTATTATTTATCCACTCCTTTACCGTAGCCGAGTTGCTGCTGTATTTTCTCTATATTCTCCCGGTCAAAAGCTTTTTCGTGCTTTGGCATTAGTTCGGTATGGATTTGCCACAAATAGTCTTTGGTATTTTCCGGCTGCCTGACCTTTTTTAAAGTAATTGGCTGGGTCAGTCCCACCACCTGCACCACCACGTCGCCGAAGTTCAGCACAGAAGGGAAGAAGCCGTGTTTGTTGAAGCTGATATTTAAAATTCTTTCTATCGGCGTTTCAATAACCTGCTTGGAAAATAAATTTTTGTAAATTACCACCACCAGCCGCTGGTTGGTTATTAGGTAAGTGTTTAGTGCCCAAAGAATAATTTTGAACAAAGCGCAGCACAAAATTATGAGTATCCAGGTGTATAGGAGTGTTTTAAATTGCCCAAGAAGTTCGTATTTAAATAAAAAATAACAGGGAAAATAAATTAGTACCGCGCACCACAGCAAAGGTTTAAATAGAACTAGCGACGTTTGGCGGTAGAGTTGTTTAATTTCTTCTTTCTGATGCAGGTTGAGGCTGAACATGCTTTTATTTCGTTGGAGGATTTTGGGTAAACAAAGAACTGCCAAAAGTTAAAATAACCATGGAAAGAATAACTACAATGGCCAGTCCGTACATTATTCTGTTGATTAGTTTTCTATTGCCAAAAAACATAGCTTTATTCTAACATACTTTGGTTGGAAATGAGAAATTGGGTTTATTGGCATCGAAAAGTATCAAAAAACCTCCCCCACCGAGGCGGGAGAGGTTTAGTATAAAATGCGATTATGCGCGTTTTACGTTGACAGCGTTAGGGCCCTTTGGGGACTCTTCGACGTCAAAGGTAACTTGGTCGCCTTCATGAAGTTCGTTGAACTGCACGCCAACCAAAGCTTTGCTGTGAAAAAACAAATCTTTTTCCTGGCCTTCAACGGAAATGAATCCAAAGCCTTTGTCGGAAATAAGTTTCTTAATTACACCAGTCATGGGTTTAGTATATTTTAGATAGTAAGACGCAAAATTAACTTATAGCTTTAGGAAATTCGACTAAGTTTCTATGCATAAGTATTATGCATACCAAGTATGGCACACAATAAGCAATTCGTCAAATCTGATATTTTCGCCTTATTTTAGTGCTCGAATTTTATCCCTAGTTTGGGAGCGGCTTTATCTATCCAGTTTTCAGCTTCCTTCATTCTGTGGCTAAGAACTGTGGCTTCCGTAGTACTGATATCCTTGTCTTTTGCAATAGCGTCAACTGAAGTTTGAAGGTTGGAGAATTTTACGTCCATTCCAGACTTGGAATAAAATTTTTCATCCATTTCGCCTTTAGTAAAAAAGATCTCCTTTTGAGCCTCAATCTGGGCTTGGGTAATTTTTTTGATGTCTTCAGCAGTTAGCATATAGTTTTTAATTTTGATGTATATATTTTACACCTTTACTTAATTTTGGTCAAAACTGTGTGTGGATTTTCTCCAAAAACGCATTTGTCCAGTTTTGGTAGCCTAGGTCGTTTGGGTGGAAATGGTCGGCTGAATAAGTTTTTGCCCTGTCGCTGTAAGGAGACTCTGCCCAGCCAAAGTCGTGAACATTAACTATTTTTATACGCTCATCTTCCAGCGCTAAAATTTCCCGGTTTTGGCTTTTAGATCTGTGCTCTATCAATTGAATGTAAAACCACGGCAAGATGCTGGCTCCGTTAAAGTTTGGAACATTGGCAATGTAAATTTTAGCCGAAGTCGCCTCTTTGAGTTTTGAAATAATACTTTTATAATTTTTTAAAACCTCTTTTTTAGAAACCAAATGCGTGGCGTCGTTTCCTCCCATAGAGATGGTAACGATGTCCGGTTTGAAAGCAATAATTTGTTCAACCTGGCTTTCCAAAACGTCTTTAGTTTTATAGCCCTTGACAGCTATATTTTTGTAAATTATAGTATTGGTTTTTGCCAAGTCTTCTGCGATTTTGTATGGATAAGTATTTTCCGTTGTGCTCGCGCCCATTCCCACCGCCGTGCTGTCCCCTGCCGCAATGTAGCGAATTGCAGACCCAATGCCAAAAGTTTTGCCCGATTGGTCTATAGCGGGCAAAGCCGGCAAATGAGAGTATCTGTAGGCAAATTTGCCGAATTCAAAAACAAAATACAGGATTACCAAAAAAATTATTATTTTTGCGGTCATTTTAAAATATTTTGAAGTCTTTTAAGCAAATCATCAAATTTTAGGTAGCCTGTTTTTGAGTTAAAATGCCCGGCATTGGCAATGAATGTTAAGTCCACGCCTAAATGCATTGCTAGATTCTGGCCGTTTTCTAGAGCCACGTAAGGGTCGTTGTCGGAATGGTAGATGATAAAATTTTTTGATGCCTTTTTAATTTTATTCCACTCAAAGTTAAACCCGGCAAAGGCTTCGTCCGGTGCGTAATTTTTTACCCAGCCTTCGCCTATTGGCGTGCCAACAAATACGGCCAGCTTGATAGGTGTTCTTAATGTTTCCAAAAGTTTTAAAGTGAAAATTCCGCCTAAAGAATGGCCGATTAATACTGTATCCGAGTTGATTTTATCAAAATTTGGCCTTAAAACATCCATCCACGCCCGAAAAGACTGCCCCTCGGGCGTTGGAAACTGCGGCACAATAACGCTACTGCCGAGTTTTTCGAGTTCGTTCTTTAGCCACGGGAACCAGTTTTCCGCTGGGTGCCCGCCCGTGCCGTGAAAAATAAAAAAGTTTGAATTCATAAAAAATCTTATTACTAAGTTTTATTCTACACCATTTTCTTTTGGCAAACTTGCTAAAGGGCATCCCGCAGAAAACCACTGTTTTATTGTAGATTCTAATTTTGGCCTTCGTTCAAATAAAAAGTTTAGGAAAGCTTTATTTATGTTAATATTGGTCCCTTGAATATAAAAATTTAGACCGGACATAGATCTTTCTATTTTTGACTGTTTTATCGTGTTTATTCGGTTAATTTCGTTTTGGAAAGTTTCCCAATCGTAAGTGCTGTTTTTCAAGTAACCCAAAAGGAAGCCATCGCCAATACACCAGCCTGTGTCCCGCGGGTCATTAATATCAAAAGATTCGCCGTAAGCCCCCACAGCCAATTTAATGTTGTCTTGAAATCCGGGACCCAAAAGATGATAATCAATTGAAATTAATTTTTTATTTTCGTCCACAAGGTAATCTCTGTCTTTATTGTCATAGCATTTAGTGGCCTCGTCTTTGTTTTGTATGTCGCTGGATTCAAAAGATTTAAAGGCCCGGCTTCTCAGATAGTCGGTAAGTGCTTGCCCTTTAAATTCGGATAAAAAAATTTTGTTGTCTATTTTAGGCCGTGAAATCGTTGAAATATCCAAGCCTTTGATCAAGTCCGCATCTATAACCTTAGTTTTTAAGGTTTGTAAGCCGACTAATTTAGCTAGTCGGAAGCCTAATATGGCTCGGGAATTCTGATCACGAAAGTCTACTGTGCGAATATAGGGCGTGCCTCGATTGTTGAAGTTTTTTACTATGTCCGGCAGAGGTCTGGCAATTTTTCCAGCCCAAATAGAGCCGTCTAAGTTTTTCCTAATTTTAAAATTAGTGCTGTATGATTGTCCCTCAGCGATGCGCTCAACAAATGTGTAACAAAAAAGGTAATTTTTGATTTTGTCGAATATGCTCATATTCGTAACTATAACAAAAAATCGGCTTTTTGCCGATTTTTTAATTCAATATTTTTTTGAATTCGATTTTGTATTGTCTTTGCCTTGACTGATCGAGTTGTATCCCAGAGTTTACCCATCCAGGCACATCATCTTTAAAGCTGATTAATTCAGCAGCGTCAAAAAGCGCCCTAATAGTATTTTGGTCAGGCTCTTCAAAAAGGACTCCGCTGCAGCCAATTTTTGTTAGGTACTGATTAATTAAATCTTTTATTCCTTCGACGCTCATATTTATTTTATAGGTTCTGGTAATGATATTATATCATACCTCTGAGAATTTAATGGTATTGTTTTATGAACTAACTGACTTATGTAACCGAATTGTAACGCATCCTTTGCTGACATGGTTTCCCCTATTTGCATTTTTTCTTTTACTTGTTCCAAAGTCAATTTTGAATTTTCTGATATGAATGTGGCTATTCTGTGATTCTCTGCTTTGATAGCAGACAGTGTTTCATTCAAAGCTCTTTCGTCATAGTTCCCCCCCTTGCTGGCACCATGTACAAAAAATTTAGCATGTGACTCCGATGTTCTGTGCTCAATTTTCGCAGATAGGAATACCACATTTGCAATTGAGTCAATATGATTTGTGGCATGTATACTGATTGGTATTTTTGAATTTTGTATAATAGTCGCTAAAGCAAAACCATGATAAGTAGAGCCCCCATATGAGGACATGAAGAGTCTTATTTGGTTCACGTTCGAATTGATGTTGGGGTCATTATTGATGGCAAGAATTGCGTCCGCAAGTTTTTTCGAGTTTAAGAGGTCAATCTCCCCTTCAAACACTATGTAGTATTCCATTTATCCATTATAAATGAACAAAATCATTTCTTCAATACTGCCAAGAAGGCTTCTTGGGGGATGTCGACTTTGCCGATGCGTTTCATTCTCTTTTTTCCCTTTTTCTGTTTTTGCAGGAGTTTCATTTTGCGGGTGACGTCCCCTCCATACAAATATCCCGTAACATCTTTGCGAAGCGCCGAGATGGATTCGTGCGCTATAACTTTGCCGCCAATGGTGGCTTGGATGGCAATTTCAAACTGGTGCCTGGGGATTAATTTTTTAAGGCTGGAAACCAGTTCGCGTCCGTCAACCTGCGCTGTGGAGCGGTGCATTATTGTGGCTAAGGCAGGCACGGGTTCGCCCGCCACTAAAACATCGACCTTAACCAAATCCCCTGCCCGTTCTTCCAAAAATTGGTAATCCAGGCTCGCATAGCCACTGGACACGCTTTTTAATTTGTCGTAAAAATCCAGAATGATGTTGGAGAGCGGCATCTCCAAACAAATGTCCACTCTATCCTTCCCAAGATATTTGATGTCTTTAGAAATGCCGCGGCGCTGGGTGGCAATTTCCATAATCGGCCCAATGTAAGTGGAAGGCGCTAAAACATTTACCGTCATCCATGGCTCAAAAATTTCTTTAATTACGGACGGGTCGGGAAATTCCGCCGGGTTGTGGATTAGTTCGTCCTTTGCGTTGTTTTTGCTGACGCGGTAAGCCACGGTTGGCGCTGTAAGCACCAAATCCAGGGCGTATTCGCGCGTTAGGCGCTCTTGCACTATGTCCATATGTAGTAGGCCTAAAAAACCGGTCCTAAAGCCAAAGCCAATGCTCGGCACGTTGACTGCTTCAAATTCCAAAGAGGCGTCGCTTAGTTTAAGTTTTTCTATGGCATCCCTAAGTATTGGATAGTCTTCGCCCGAAGTTGGGAAGATGGTGGCATAAACCATTGGGGTAATGTGCTTGTAGCCCGGCAGGGGCTTTACAGTTTGCCGACCTTCAAAAAGCGTAACAGTGTCACCCACTCTTGCCTTACTAACATCACGAAGGCCCGTAACAATGTAGCCGACTTCGCCGGTTAAGAGTTCCCCGCTTTTTTCCATTTTGGGATGGAAGTAGCCAACCTCAAAACTCTCGGCCCCCGTGTCGCTGCCGATTAGATAAATTTTTTCTTTTGGAAATAATTCGCCGTCAAAAATTCTCACAAAAATAATTACGCCTTTGTGGATGTCGTAGCTGGAGTCAAAAATTAAGGCTTTCAGAGCTTTGGTTTTGTCGCCAACGGGCGGCGGCAGTCTTTCAATTACAGCTTTGATTATATCTTCTACTCCCTCTCCGGTTTTGCCGGAAGCGTACAAAATTTCTTCTTCCTTAAACCCAAACGCGGTCATTAATTCCTGCGCCGTTTCTTCGCGGTTGCTGTTTGGCAAATCTATTTTATTGACCACGGGAATTAGTTTTAACTTATGTTCCAATGCCAAATGCACGTTGGCCAAAGTTTGCGCTTCAATGCCTTGGGTGCTATCCACAACCAAAATCGCTCCTTCGCAGGCGGCCAGAGACCTTGAAACTTCGTAAGTGAAATCCACGTGGCCGGGGGTGTCAATTAAGTTTAGAATGTAGTTTGTAGTTTGTAGTTTGTAGATCATCCGGACGGGTTGGAGTTTGATGGTAATGCCCCGCTCCCGCTCCAAATCCATCTGGTCCAAAACCTGGTCCTTCATTTCCCTTTTGCTCACCGTATGGGTAATTTCCAAAAGCCGGTCAGCCAAGGTGCTCTTCCCATGGTCAATGTGTGCAATGATACAGAAATTTTTAATATTAGATAACTCCATAAAAAAAGTATAACATAAAAACAAGCAGCCCAGAAACAAAGGAAGATATATGAATCTCTCTAATGTTTCCGGGCTGTTGCTTGGTTGACTGTGTGCTGCCGGGTTTCCTACCGGGTTTCGGTCCTACCGTTCGGTTATTAGTGCTTCAGAATCGCTGTTTTGAGCATAAGAATAATTAAAAATCGTGGTCCGACTAGTTGATTTACTCTCAATAAACGCAC
>Ga0080064_1005041_pt1 | contig 12564 bp, 11 predicted proteins | sample Subgrocontami54m_FD_69260 | JGI IMG/M metagenome (GOLD analysis project Ga0080064, IMG submission 69260) | Subsurface groundwater microbial communities from S. Glens Falls, New York, USA - GMW46 contaminated, 5.4 m (SPADES assembly) (version 2) ...
GGGCTCGTCGAGGCGGCCTACATTACCCGCACGCAACCGCAGGTGGTCGCCGAAGTCGTGCCGCACTGGCTGCCCGGGATCGACGGCAAGCTCGCGCTCAAGGCGATCGGTCACATTCCGTTCGATCCGCGGATGTCGCCGCTGGTCAAGGAGGGCTGGGAGCACCACGGCAAACTGCTGGTCGAACAGAAGACGATCAAGTCGATTCCGCCGTTCGAGCCGGCGTTCGATATGACTCTGATGAATGATGTCGTGAAAAAATATCCGCAGTGGCTGAAAGACCTGAAGCCGTTGCCGTAGCTAGGCTACGCCGTATTTTTTGAACCACCCGAGCATTTGTTTCCAGCCGTCCTCTGCCGCTTCCTTGCGGTAATTGGGGCGGTAGTCGGCAAAGAACGCATGCGGTGCGCCGGGGTAGACGATGATTTCGCTCGCGGTGTTGCCGCGGCTTTCCGCGCCGCGCGCATCTGATCGGAGAGCACCTGACTGTCGGGAACAAAGTTGACGACGGTCGTCAGGCGCGACGTGGAGAAATGGAAAAGAGTGGTCAAGGAGGCGACGATCCCCACTGAAAACTGATCGGCGCGGCAGGCTTCATTCGCAAATTATCAAACAGGGCCAAGATCCACGATCGCTTGTTCGCTTTTGACTTCGGATTCCTGCGCGCCTAAAATGTATTGCATTGTTGTATTACAAGTGGAGATTGCCATGGCTGCATCGGCGCGTTTGAATTCCAATCTGGAAAGCTGGTTGGGTCGCTACTGCCGTTCCAAGGGTGTGTCGAAAACCGAAGTGATCGAGTTGGGGTTGCGCATGGTTCGCCGCACGGAAAACGGGACCCAGGCGCACCTTCATCCGGCATTCGCCGCATTCCAGAAAGTCGCCCCCGGCCTGGTCAAGGAGCAGCGCAGCGGCCGGGAACGCCGCTCGAGCGACGCCATGAGAAAGGCCGTGCGTGCCAAGTATTCTGATTGACACCGGGGCCATTCGGGCGCTGCTCGATCCGGGCGACAAATACCATGGTCAAGCCGTGGCGTTGTTTAAATCACTGGGCCCGGCCGACGATCTATTAACCACCTGGCCGGTGATCACCGAATGCAGTTTTGCCATCGAACGCAACCGCGTTGCGATGTGGCAATGGGTTCATGATAGCGGAATCGAGATTGTCGATTTTTCGATTCAGGATCTGCCGGCGATGCAGCGGCTGGTTGCGCCTTATTCCGATCGCCTGGTGGATTTTGCCGATGCGACGCTGCTCTGGCTCGCGATGAGGCGACACACCCGGCGGATCGCAACAACCGATTTCAATGATTTCGAGACGTATCGGCTGCCTGGCAGGTTGAAGTTCGATATCCTTTTCACCCGCCGGTAGCGTTCGCGGTAAACTCCATTCAAGGTAATTCATGCCGCTATCTCCAGTGGGAGATACGGCAGTCGGGGAATTTAGAGGCGGCCCGAACCGCATTCCGAGTCAAATGAAAACAGCATTCACCGCAACAACAGGCGAACTCATCGGGAGCAATGCAGCATGAAAATCACCGCGGTAAAGCCGTATACAGTGCACCCCGGCTGGCGCAAGAACCTGATATTCGTCAAGGTCGAGACCGACTCGGGCGTCCACGGGTGGGGCGAGGCGTACTCGCAGTATGACCGCGACACCGCGGTGATGGCGCAGCTCGATGCGCTCGGCAAGTACGCGCTCGGCCGTGATCCATTCAACATCAAGCATTTCACGCAAATCGCGTTCGACGATTACGCGGCACGCCGTGGTTCGCTCGAGTTGTTTTGCGCGATCAGCGGCATCGAGCAGGCGCTGTGGGACATCGCCGGCAAAGTCTGCGGGCAGCCCGTCTACAACCTGCTCGGCGGGCGGTGCCGTGACAAGATTCGCATTTACGCCAACGGCTGGAGTTACCAGCTGAAGGAACCCGCCGATTACGCGCGCGCGGCGGAGCAAGTCATCCAGCAGGGCTTCAATGCGCTCAAGCTCGATCCGCTGCCGTCGCCGTGGCGCAGCTGGATTCCGAAAGAGCACGAGGCGCGCGCGGTCGCGGTGGTCAAGGCGGTGCGTGATGCAGTCGGCCCTGACGTCGACATTCTGATCGACCAGCATCGGCGGCTTGCGCCCGTGCACGCAATCAGCCTCGACAAGAAGCTCGCCGAACTCGGTCTCTACTGGCTCGAGGAGCCGAACGTTGCGGAAAATCCCGAAGCGCTTGCGGAGGTACGCCGTGCGACCGGCCTGCCGATCGTGATCGGCGAGGCGACTTACACCAAGACCGGTTTCCGGCCGCTGCTGGAAGCGCGCGCGGCCGACATCCTGAATCCCGACGTCGCGTGTTGCGGCGGCATCCTCGAGTTGAAGGAAATCGCGGCGATGGCCGAGCCGTTCCTGGTCGCGATGTCGCCGCATAATTACAACTCGACGCTGGTCGCGCTCGCATCCACCGTGCATGCCTCGGCGGTGATGCCGAATTTCATCATCACCGAGTATTTCCTGCCGTTCGTCGAATTCGGCGACCGGATTTCGCCGAACCAACTCAAGCCGAAAAACGGCTACATTGAACTCCCGACCGCCCCCGGGCTCGGCATCGATATCGATGAGGAAGCGTTGAAAAAATTTCCGGGCAAGGTATATCCCGCGCGCAATCTGCGGTATCCAAAGGATGAAGGACCATGATGCGGAAAGCGAGAGGCGTTTTACATTTCGCCCACGCCGCGTTCAGTATTCGATTTTTCTGCACCGTCCTGTGCTTCGTCTTTGGCATGGCAGGAGCATGGGCGCAGGCGTGGAAGCCGGAGAAGCCGGTCGAGATCATCATCGGCACTTCGGCAGGAGGCCCGCAGGATCGCACCGGGCGGCTCGTGCAGCGCGTTTTGCAGGAGCGCAAACTGGTCGAGCAGCCGCTCGCGGTCGTAAACAAGCCCGGCGGCGGCGGCGCGGTGGGGCTCGCTTATCTGTCGCAGCATGCTGGCGACGGCCACTACATGCAGATAGTCGCGCAGCCGCTGCTCAGCAATCACATCGCCGGCCGCAGCAAGCTCCACTACACGGAATTCACCCCGCTGGCGATTCTGGGCGTGGAGTACGTGTGCATCGTGGTGCGCCCCGATTCGCCGCTCAAGGACGCCAAAGAACTGATCGAGCGGCTGCGCAAGGACCCCGGCGCGGTGTCCGTTGCGATCGGCACCGCGCTGGGCAATGCGACTCACTCCTCCGTTGCGCACGCGTTGAAGGTGGCGGGAGTCGACATCAAGAAGATGCGCTCCGTCGTGTTCAATTCCGGCAGCGAATCGATGGCTGCCGTGCTTGGCGGCCACGTCGACGCCGCAGCCGGCTCGGTCTCGACCGTGCTGCCGCAGGTCCGCGCGGGCAAATTACGCGTGCTCGCGGTCGGCGCGCCGAAGCGCTGGGTCGGCGAGTTTGCGTCCGCGCCGACCTGGAAGGAACTGGGCCTGGACAGCGCCGTTGACCTGTGGCGCGGGCTCGCGGGGCCGAAAGGCATGAGCGCGGCGCAAATCGCGTTCTGGGACGGTGCGCTCTCGCGCGTGGTCAAGGACGAGGAGTGGCGCAAGGACCTCGACAACAACCTCATGGACAACGTCTACAAGAACAGCGCCGAGACCGCGCGGCACTGGAAGACCGAGTACGACGAGGTGCGCGCGATATTGGTCGAGTTGGGACTGGCCAAGTAGTTCAACCCTTCAGTTCAACCCGTATCTGGTCGCCTTGCGGCGTGAGCTTGGTGCCGAACGGAGCGCTGCGTTTCACAATATCCTCGAGGGTTTTTCCTTCGTTGGCCAGCGCGCACGGCACGGTCTCATTGGCGGCGTTGTGCCGCACGAACTGGAATTTTGCGCCCGCGACCGCGCGGCCTTCGAGTGCGATCTCAGCCAGCATGCCGACCCAATCACCGTGTTTGCGGCCGCCGTGGCCGGTGTGGAAAGAAAAGCTGCCCAGTCCGTAGAAGATCGGCTTGCCCTTGTAGGCTTCGACCGGCAGCGAGTAGTGCGGCCCGTGGCCCATCACCACGTGCGCGCCCGCATCGATCGCCGCATGCGCAATCTCCGTCATGTATTCGAGCACTTCCTGGTGCAGCCCCCAGTGGCACGAGGCCACCACGATGTCGCAGCGCGTGCGCAGCGCCGCGATGTCGTCCTTGAACCACTGCAGATATTGAGGGTCCGCCCAAGTCACGATCACCGGCGGGATGCCGGGACGGTTGGCCGGCGGGATTTCGACGCGCGTCTTGTGCAGCGGCAACTGGTAGGCCGTGTGCCCGCGGATCACCGCCACCCCGGTGGCGTTCGCGCCCGCTTCGTGATTGGTGGGCCAATAGACCGAAGTGCGTTGCAGGATACCGACGCGCAATCCGCCGCGCTCGAGTATCACCGGCGCACGTGCCGCATCGCGATTCGCGCCCGCTCCGGTGTGGAGGATACCCAGTTCGTCCAGCCGCGCGATCGAGGCAGTGATCGCGGCCTCGCCGTAGTTGACGTTGTTGGCGATGCCCACCGCCTGTATCCCGCCGAGCTTGAGTGCTGCGCCCGTTGCCGGGGCCGCAAAAAAGCCTTCATTCTCGACCGCCCGCCCGCCCGGCGGCTCATAGAAACAGCACTCGAGGTTGCTGAACACGAAATCGGACTGCTTGAAGGCCGGCGCGACCAGCCGGAACGGCACCGAGGGGTCGGCAACATTCATCAGGTTTACGTCCCCGGTAAGCATCAGCGTCTGCGGCATGCGGCATCCCTTCTGCAAGTTAAGTAGGGGAAATGATTATAGACGACCGCTCACCTATAATGGCTACGCAGTTCGCCCCCAATCGACAAACCGAGGAGCAAGCTCATGATTGTTCAAAGCCACAGCTGCGTCCGCGCCGCGTTTTGCGGGGCCGCGGCGTGCACGCTGATCGCGGCCGCACCTTTGGTAACCGCACAGGCGTATCCGGTCAAACCGGTGCGCATGATCGTGCCGTTTGTCCCGGGCGGTAACACCGACATCATCGGGCGCGTGTTCTCGCCGAAGCTATCGGAACTGCTCGGCCAGCAGATCGTGGTCGAGAACCGCGGCGGCGCCGGCAGCACGATCGGCACCGAGCTCGTCGCCAGGGCGACACCCGACGGCTATACCATCCTGATGGTGTCGGCGGCCCATACCATCAACCCGGCGATGATCAAAAAGCTGCCGTACGATTCCGTCAAGGACTTCGCGCCGGTTTCGATCATCGCCGACGTCCCGACGGCGTTCGTGGTGCATCCGTCGCTGCCGGCAAAAACCGTCAAGGAGTTCATTGCGATTGCGCGCGCCCGCCCCGGCGAAATCAATTACTCGACCGCCGGCCGCGGCACCGTCGGCCATCTCGCGGCGGAACTGCTGAGCTCGACGGCCAGGATCAAGCTGGTGCACGTGCCCTACAAGGGCACCGGCCAATCCATGGTCGACCTCGTCGCCGGCCATGTGCAGATGCAGTTATCGAGCATGCCGGCGGCGATCCAGCACGTGCGCACCGGCAGGCTGCGCATGATCGCGCAGACCGGCAAGCAGCGTTCGGGCGCGGCGCCCGAGGTCCCGACCATGGAGCAAGCGGGGCTGCCCGGGTTCGTGGTGTCGAGCGGCTTCGGCATGCTCGCCCCCGCGGCTACACCGCGGCCGATCATAGACCGCCTTCATGCGGCGCTGGTGAAAGCCCTCAACGACCCGGCGGTGAAGGACAACCTCGCGAAGCAGGGTGCGGAAATCGTGGCGAGCACGCCGGAAGAGTATGACCAGTTCAATCGCGCCGAGATCGCGAAATGGCTCAAGGTGGCGGCGCAGGCGGGAATCGCGCCCGAGTGAGCCGGTCTGGGTACGGTGGCGTTGGGCCGGCGGAACCAGCGCAATTCAGACGTTCTGACGGTCCCGGCGAAAATGGATTTGAAATCGGCGCGGCGGTTTGCTATAAGGGGCGCTACCTAGGTTACCGCGCAGGAGGGTTCCATGTTCAAACATGTGCTGATCCCTACCGATGGTTCCGAGCTGTCGCAGAAAGCGATACGCATCGGCGTCGAACTTGCCAAGTTTCACGGCGCGCGCGTGACCGGAGTGCACGCCATTCCCGATTATCACCTGATGATCGCGTATGAAGGCGCGTTCGATCCGGTGACGGAGGAGCGCATCGAGAAGGAGGCGCGCATGCGCGCCGAGAATTACCTCGATTTCATCAAGAAGACCGCGGCGGAGGCGGGCGTGCCGTGCGAAACCGTGTGCGAGACCAGCGATCATCCTTATGACGCGATACTCAAGACCGCAAAAGGCAAAAACTGCGACCTGATCCTGCTGCATTCGCACGGCCGGAAAGGACTCGCGGCGGTGCTGCTAGGCAGCGAAACGCGCAAGGTTCTGATTTACTCCAAAATACCGGTCATGGTGGTGCGCTAACGCTGCCTGCTTCCCGCCGCCGGAGAATAACGTTAAGCAATTGAATTTAATGTATATATTTTTGTGAAATGCTGAGAGCATTAAAATATACTGCATAGCAGCAGAAATGTCTTGCAAAGCGCCTGGTGATAGGGCATAATGTATTTGCGTTGGGCATCTTTACAGGTGTCGGCGCACCTCCTCCAAAACCTCCTCCTTTGGTGGAAACTTAGCGCAGCCCTTAGGGGTTGCGCTTTTTTTTAGCTCGAAGCGTGCGCTAACTTCCAGATTCTCCCGCGGTTTTTGCCGGATCCAGCCTAACGCGTGGTTTGGGTTGTTGCGACGCAATATAACCGCTCGAACCGGTCCCCGCCCGCGCCTGGCAGTGCCCCTGCGCCGCATACCACGAACATTTGCACTGCTATTTCATCTTTCGTGCAGGTTTGTTGCACGGCGGCCAGTGCACAGTGTCGCCGTTCCGGGCGGTAAAATCGATTCGGCTATACTGCGCCGCTTGCAGGGACAATACGCGCAATCAAAAAGGCTGTTAATGAAGATACACGAATACCAGGCGAAAGAAATTCTGCGCAAGTGCGGTGTCGCGACGCCGCGCGGCATGGCGTGCTTCAACGTGGATGAGGCAGTGGCTGCGGCGCAAAAGCTCGGCGGCAACGTGTGGATGGTGAAAGCGCAAATTCACGCCGGCGGCCGCGGCAAGGGCGGCGGCGTCAAACTCGCGAAATCGAGCGACGACGTGCGGCAGCACGCTAGCCGCATCCTCGGTATGATGCTGAAGACACATCAGACCGGAGCGCAGGGTCAGAAAGTGCGGCGGCTGCTGATCGAGGAAGGCGCGGACATCGCGAAAGAACTCTATGTCGGCATGGTGGTCGACCGCGGCACGCAGCGTGTGTGTCTGATGGCGAGTTCGGAGGGCGGCATGGATATCGAGGAAGTCGCCGCCAGGACCCCGGAAAAGATCCACAAGGTGTTTATCGACCCGATGACGGGCCTCCAGGACAGCGACGCCGACGACATCGCGCGCAAGATCGGCATACCCGAGGCGTCGCTCGCCAAAGCGCGTGCGGCGCTGCAGGGGCTGTATCAGGCGTTCGACACGACGGATGCCTCGCTCGCGGAAATCAACCCGCTGATCCTGACGGGCAGCGGCGAAGTGATCGCGCTCGACGCCAAAATGAATTTCGACGACAACGCGCTGTTCCGCCATCCCGATATCGTCGCGATGCGCGACCTCGACGAGGAAGACCCGGACGAAATCGCAGCCTCGAAGTTCGATCTCAACTACATATCGCTCGACGGCAACATCGGCTGCCTGGTCAACGGCGCGGGACTCGCCATGGCGACGATGGATATCACCAAGCTCTATGGCGGCGGCCCGGCCAATTTCCTCGACGTGGGCGGCGGTGCTTCGGCGGAGAAAGTGACCGAGGCGTTCAAGATCATGCTCGGGAATTCCAACGTCAAGGCGATACTGGTGAACATTTTCGGCGGCATCATGAAATGCGACGTCATCGCCGAAGGTATCGTCGCCGCCGCGAAAGAGGTGCATCTCAGCGTGCCGCTGGTGGTGCGGCTCGAGGGCACCAACGTCGATCTCGGCAAGAAAATTCTCGCGGAGTCCGGACTGCCGATCATTTCCGGCAATAACATGGCCGATGCCGCCGCCAAGGTGGTCAAGGCGGCACAGGGAGCTGGGGGGACGGCATGAGCTACCGAGCAGGGGCCCCGCTTGCGGGGATGCGAGCAAAGCGAATTGCCGCCGGTCGCCGATGTGACGGCGTATTCATGACCAATTGCGCAGCAGAGGCGACGTAGGATGTCGATACTGATCGATAAGAATACCCGGGTAATGACGCAGGGCATTACCGGCAAGACCGGCCAGTTTCACACCAGGATGGGCAAGGAATACGCGAACGGCCGCAACTGCTACGTCGCGGGGGTCAATCCGAAGAAACCCGGCGAGTCGTACGAAGGCATCCCGATATTTGCGACGGTGCTGGAAGCCCGCGAAAAAACCGGCGCCAACGTATCGGTGATTTACGTACCGCCGCCGTTCGCTGCCGCCGCGATCGACGAGGCCGTCGACGCTGATCTCGATCTCGTGATCTGCATCACCGAAGGCATTCCGGTGCGCGACATGATACGCACCAAGTACCGGATGCAGGGCAAACGCACCCGGCTGATCGGGCCGAACTGTCCCGGTGTGATCACGCCGGATGAACTCAAGATCGGCATCATGCCCGGGCACATCCACAAGCGGGGCCCGGTCGGCGTGGTTTCGCGCTCCGGCACCCTGACCTACGAAGCGGTCGGGCAACTGATGGAGCAGGGGCTGGGCCAGTCGAGTTGCGTTGGCATCGGCGGCGATCCGGTCAACGGCATGAAGCACGTGGACATCATGAGGTTGTTCAATGACGACCCGCAGACCGAGGCGGTGATCATGGTCGGCGAGATCGGCGGCTCCGACGAGGAGGACTGCGCGCGCTGGATCAAGGCGAACATGAAAAAGCCGGTGGTCGGCTTTATCGCGGGCGCCACCGCGCCGCCCGGCAAGCGCATGGGTCATGCCGGCGCGATCATTTCGGGCGGCAAGGGAACCGCGGCGGAAAAAATCGCCGTCATGGAAGCGTGCGGCATCAAGGTGACGCGCAACCCGGCGGAAATGGGCAAGCTGCTCAAGTCCGTGTTGAAATGACCAAGACCAACCGCGGCAAGCCGAAAGGCCGCGCAGTCGACGCCAAAGCGCTGGCTGAAGTGCAGGCGTTGCTCGGCAAGAAGCCGCGCCGGCGCGACCTGCTGATCGAGCATCTGCACCTGATCCAGGACAGATTCGGCCACATTTCCGCGGCGCACATCGTGGCGCTCGCGCGCGAAATGAACCTCGCGACCGCCGAAGTCTACGAGGTCGCGACGTTTTATCATCACTTCGACGTAATCAAGGAAGGCGACGTGGCGCCGCCCGCACTGACCGTGCGCGTGTGCGATTCGCTGTCGTGCGAACTGGCCGGCGCGCAGCCACTGCTGGAAAAACTCAAGGCAACGCTCGGCCCGAAGGTGCGCGTGATCCCGGCGCCTTGCATCGGCCGCTGCGAGCAGGCGCCGGCCGCGGTGGTCGGTCAGAACCCGGTGGCGCAGGCGACGGTCGAGAAAGTCAAAGCGCAGGTGGCGGCGAACAATATCCACTGCACGGTCGGGAAATACATCGGCTTTAACGAGTACCGCAAACAAGGGGGTTATCACATTGCCGCCGAATGCCTCGGCGGCCGGCGTGATGCCGAAGACATCCTCAAGACGATGGAGGCGTCCGGCCTGCGTGGCCTTGGCGGCGCGGGCTTTCCCGCCGGGCGCAAGTGGCGCATCCTGCGCGCCGAAGCGCGGCCACGGCTGCTCGCGGTCAACATCGACGAAGGCGAACCGGGGACCTTCAAAGATCGCCATTACCTCGAGCGCGACCCGCACCGCTTCCTCGAAGGCATGGTGATTGCGGCGTGGGCGGCGCAGATTTCAGAGGTCTATATCTATCTGCGCGACGAGTACGCCGGCTGCCGCGCCATTCTCGAGCGCGAGATCGCCGCGCTGCAGAAAGAACCGCCGTGTCCGCTGCCGCCGATCCACCTGCGGCGCGGCGCCGGGGCTTACATCTGCGGCGAAGAGTCGGCGATGATCGAATCGATCGAGGGCAAGCGCGGCATGCCGCGGCTCAGGCCGCCCTACGTCGCACAGGTCGGGCTGTTCGGCTATCCGACGCTCGAGCACAATATGGAAACGTTGTATTGGGTGCGCGACATACTCGAACGAGGCGCGGACTGGTTTGCGGGGTTCGGCCGCCATGGCCGCAAGGGGCTGCGCTCGTTCTCGGTGTCAGGACGGGTCAGGAAACCGGGGGTGCATCTGGCGCCGGCCGGCATCACGGTCAGGGAATTGGTCACCGAATACTGCGGCGGGATGCTGCCGGGACATGAGTTCTATGCCTATCTGCCAGGCGGCGCGTCGGGCGGCATATTGCCCGCCGCCAAGGGCGACATTCCGCTCGACTTCGACACGCTGCAACCGCACGACTGTTTCATCGGCTCGGCGGCGGTGATCATCCTGTCCGATCACGACCAGGCAAGCGCTGCCGCGCGCAATCTGATGAAGTTCTTTTCCGACGAGTCGTGCGGCCAGTGCACGCCGTGCCGCGTCGGCACCGCCAAGGCGCTTGCCCTGATGCACGCGCCGCAGTGGAACAAGGGTTTGCTCGAGGAACTTTCCGGCGCGATGGCGGACGCATCCATTTGCGGGCTCGGCCAGGCGGCGCCCAATCCAGTGCGCTGCGTGATCAGGCATTTCTCTCATGAAATTGAGTAGTAAGTTCAGTAAACGGTTTTGAGGTTTAGCCATGAACATGATGAGCAAGCTTGAAGTGCAGCCGGAAGCCATCGAGTTCAAGCTCAATGGCGAAACGGTCGTCGGTTTCGGCAACGAGACCATCATCCAGACCGCCAAACGCCACGGCGTCGAAATTCCGCACCTGTGCTACAAGCAAGGCTTGCGCCCCGACGGCAACTGCCGCGCGTGCATGGTCGAAATCAAAGGCGAGCGCGTGCTGGCGCCGTCGTGCTGCCGCAAGCCTGCGCCCGGCATGGAAGTCGCCACCGACAGCGCGCGGGCAGTTGCGTCGCAGAAGATGGTGCTCGAACTGCTGCTCTCCGACATGCCCGCGGAGCGCCATACGCTTACGAGCGAACTCGACCAGTGGGCGGCGAAGCTCGAGGTCGGCACGCCACGTTTCGCGCCGCGGCATCAGCCCGCAGCCGATCTCTCGCATTTCGGCATGGCCGTCAATCTCGATTCGTGCATCCAGTGCACGCGCTGCGTGCGCGCCTGCCGCGAGGAGCAGGTCAACGACGTGATCGGTTATGCGTTCCGCGGCGAGCATTCGAAAATCGTGTTCGATCTCGACGATCCGATGGGCGAATCGACGTGTGTGGCGTGCGGCGAATGCGTGCAGGCGTGCCCGACCGGCGCGCTGATGCCGGCGCGCAACGCCGGCATGGTGAAACCCGACAAGCAGGTGCATTCGGTGTGCCCGTACTGCGGCGTCGGCTGCCAGCTCACCTACAACGTCAAGGACAACAAGATCCTCACCGTCGACGGCCGCGACGGGCCGTCGAACCACAACCGGCTGTGCGTCAAAGGCCGTTACGGTTTCGACTACGTGAATCACCGGCAGCGCCTGACCAAACCGCTGATCCGCAAGGCCGGTGTGCCGAAGTCGGCCAATTTCGACATGGATCCCGCCTACCCGCTCGAGCACTTCCGTGAAGCAACCTGGGAAGAAGCGCTCGATCTTGCCGCGGGCAGGCTGAAAAAGATTCGTGACAGGCGTGGCAAAAAAGCGCTGTGCGGCTTCGGCTCGGCCAAAGGCAGCAACGAAGAAGCGTACCTGTTCCAGAAGCTGGTGCGCACTGGTTTCGGCAGCAACAACGTCGATCACTGCACGCGGCTGTGTCATGCCTCGAGCGTCGCGGCGCTGATGGAAGGCGTGAGTTCGGCCGCGGTGTCGAACCAGGTCAACGACGTGGTGAATGCGGACGTGGTGCTGCTGATCGGCGCCAATCCGACCTCGAACCATCCGGTCGCGGCGACCTGGATCAAGAACGCGGTCAAGCGCGGCACCCGCCTGATCGTCGCCGATCCGCGCCGCTCGGACCTCTCACGCCACGCGAGCCATTTCCTGCAGTTCAAGCCCGATACCGATGTCGCGTTGCTCAACGCCATGATGCACACCATCGTGCACGAAGGCCTGGTCAACGAGGAATTCATCCGCGAGCGCACCCTCGGCTACGACGAGCTTAAGCAGAACGTCGCGGGCTACAGTCCCGAGGCGATGGCGCCGGTCTGCGGCATTCCGGCCGAGATAATCAAGGAAGTGGCGCGCCTGTATGCAACCTCGAAAGGCTCGATGATCCTGTGGGGCATGGGTATCTCGCAGCATATCCACGGCACCGACAATGCGCGCTGCCTGATCGCGCTGTGCATGATGACCGGACAGATAGGCCGCCCCGGCACGGGGCTGCACCCGCTGCGCGGCCAGAACAACGTGCAGGGCGCGTCCGACTCCGGGCTGATCCCGATGGTGTTTCCGGATTACCAGCGCGTCGACA
>Ga0080064_1006527_pt1 | contig 12556 bp, 11 predicted proteins | sample Subgrocontami54m_FD_69260 | JGI IMG/M metagenome (GOLD analysis project Ga0080064, IMG submission 69260) | Subsurface groundwater microbial communities from S. Glens Falls, New York, USA - GMW46 contaminated, 5.4 m (SPADES assembly) (version 2) ...
CACGATGTTGCTGTTGTTTCTGATCTTGGTCTGACTGTCGTTGCACGCGCTCCTGCTGCTGTTGTGTTTTCTGTTGTTGTCGATGTTTCTGTTCTTGTTGCTTTTCATGCTGATCGCGCTTTTGCTCTTCCTGCGATTCTTTCTGCCCATCGGCCGCTATGCTGATCCCCGCCAATGGCAGGGTGCTGATTATGAGCGCCATCACCATCCGATCGAAGATATTAATTTTCATGGTACTCCTCCTGGTCACTCGGGCACGTAAATGTGCGATAAAGCGTAATCATGAACAATTCCACGAGTTGCTAAAGCTCGGTGCCGTTATTTTTGATATGTTACATCTTCTTAGACGAGTTGCCGTTCATTATCTTACAATGTGCGAAAAGAATTATGCTGATTAGACTCTCCATATTGCGCATTAGAAGTGGACGTCGCGGAAAGCCACGCCCATCCGCTGCCCGAGGGATTGTTGGCACCGGCATCAAACTCTTCTTTAAATTGAGCGAATCCGCCAAACGTCTTGGTAATCGCCTGTGCCCAGCTTGCCCTGAGGCTCACCGCCACTCCGTGGCGTCATGTATTCCGAGAATAACGAGTGATTCAGGTGGCCGCCGCCGTTGCTTTGCAATGACGTCCTGATATCGGCAGGCAACTCGTTAAGATGAGCGAATAGGGTCACTAGCTCTGTGTTCGGCAGCTCAGGATATTTGCCGACCGCTTCGTTGGCGCGATCGATATAAGCCTGATGATGCTTGTCATGATGCAAATGCAACCTCCTCGGTTGGACTGGTTGGAGGTTAAGTCAGGCTTACTTGAAGAATTCCAAATAACCTCAGAAGTGAAACCCCCCGCCTAGAATTGGTCTCACGATACGCTGACTGGGAAAGGATTGCTGTCTAATACTGAACAGTCTTGAAAAGAAATATCGCGTCCGCCGCGTTCTGAGTCTTTTCGCCCGCCCGCTCCACGTCTTGCCCGAAACCGTGAACCGTGTTGCAAGCCACGTTCGTGGCCAAGAGGATCAACATCATTAGCGTCGCGAAGATATTTGGCGCACAGTATATCTCCTGTTTTCGGATTTTATTTTCTCACACTAGTTATGTAAGGCACTATCTGTGCCAGCTCCTGTGATAAGGGAAAGGCTGTGTTTCCGATAGCTTGCTGAGCCTGTCAGAGGGAAACGAAGAAACGGCTCGTTAAAAGCGTCGAAACTCTCGACCGAAAGGTCGGCTGCGTGAATGTGTTTCAGCGGCTGGAAGACATCTCAGGCAAGGGAAAGTCCGTGCTTATCGATGCCGCCACAGACTCGTGATCTCGGTCCGGTCATCCATAAGCCGTGTATTCTTCCTCAGGTACAGCTCGGTTAGTGTCTACTCAGGTGAGAAATTCAGCGGCAAGCTTTTCGTCAGGAGAAGAGCACGGAACTGCCGTCGCCCCGGGCTGAGTTTCGTATTGGGGGCTGATTTGGCACAATTGGATCATCTGCTCGCGGGTCTCAAGCATTGTAGTCCCGACCCTGTCAGCGCCGGCGAGCAGGATACTGTTTCTATCCTCGCTTCCCATAGCCCATTGTCCGACCGCGATCTTGAGATTAGGAAACCGTGCCCGCAACCGTTTGCATAGATAACGTGTCGGCGCCAGTCCGCTGGGTGATACTGTTGCGATAAAAATCATCGCCGGACTTTTTTCACCAATAAGGGCAACGACTTCGGAAGTGAGCACCGCGTCGGACATAAGTTCGACTTCATATCTGGTGGAATCCAATAGCTGCCTGAACATGAGGAGCGCCAGTTCGTCCGCTTCGTCGCGGGCAGGACACCCCAAGATGCGAACTTTCGGAAGGATAACCAGGGAGTTTCCGACGATCGTCGCAGTTTTGGCAGAGTCTGATGCCTCCGACGAACTCCTGGGCATCAAACTGTTGAGGTCCTCGAGGATCTCCCGTGTGGCTCGGAAAACAAATTGTTCGCCATCTTCCGTCAGCCTGCCAAGCTCCCGGTCTCTCCGAGCATGATTCAGCGCCGGAATCAGCACCGCATCGAAGATCTGTTCCTGCGGATGGGTCTTGAGATGCTCTTCGACGATTTCCGCCGCTTCGGCCTGGTCCATAGCCAATAGTCTCTGGTAATAGCTTATGTTTGATTCCATCGCCGGCTGATCGCTCATCAGCACTCCGACAAAATCCATCCCGGGTACGTACTTGCTAAGCACGACAACACAGACCGTGAGCGGGGTGGCGAGGACCAGTCCGATCGGCCCCCAAAGCCACGTCCAGAACGCGATTGCAACTAGGAGTCCGACTTCCGAGACGCCCGCACTCTCGCCATAGAGCAGAGGCTCCAAAACTATATTGTTGAGAAGTTCCAACGCCAAAAAGAGCCCGGCAACGACGATCGGCCACAGCCAGCCGTCGAAAACCGCCAGGCTCAGGACACTGGGCAAGATCGCCGCAGCAAAGGGTCCGACATAGGGAATGAAACGCAACACGGCAGCAAGAAAACCCCAGAGGATGGCATAGGGGACTCCGATCAGATAAAGCGCGAAACCGACCGCCAGCCCAAAGGATGAATTAATGATTGTCTGCATGAGCAAGTAGCGGCTTATGCGCTGCCCCGCTTCTTCCAGCGCCCGAGTGGTAACCGTCAAACGGCCATAACCCACGAGACGAATCAAACGATTGCGCAGGTCTTCGCGCTGAATGAGCATAAAGATCACCAGCACAATCACGAGGCCGGCGCTGGCGAACCGCTCCACCATCGGCCCGACGGCCGACGGAACGGGCCAAAACGTGAAGGATTCCTCCGCCTGCACGACAACCGTACGGGACCGTTCTTTTGCCATTGCGGGCGTGTCACTCTTCTGAATTTCGTTCTTCACTTCGTCAACGGTCTTTTGGACTTTCTCTAGGGCACCTCCCTTACCCGCCCCGCGCACGTCGGCTATTTTTTGACTGATATTCTTTCTATATGTGGGCAGCTCGTTAGCCAGGCTGCCAAATTGAAGAGTGACGATCCAGCCGATTCCTCCCAGGAGGGAAAATGTAAGGACTACGACAAGGATGACGGAAGGAAGTCGTCCAAGAGCTAACCGTTCCAGGGCGCCGGCAACCGGACTTAACAAAAAGGTCAGCAAAACCGCCAGGGCGACCGGAATCAGAACAGCTTGCGCCCAATAGAGGGACGCAATGATCAGGACGAAGGTCGCGACGGCGATCAGAGATGGCAGTGTTGCGGTGCTGTGACCGCCACTGCCCCGGAGATTGTTACGTTCTCGTGGATTTTTCATGTCGCGCTCTTGGAGTTGCTGGATAGAGATACGTAGCTCGGCGAAGATCTTTCCTTTTCCCCTGTTCCCGTGTGAGTTTGACTGCACCAAGTATAACTATCGTCGAAGGCCATCTTTGAGGGTTTTAACCCGATAGCTCCGAGCAGAGACCCGTTTTCTTTCTTGACGCTTTCGTTTGCGACCAAGTTATTGCCGTTTCACAGACCTGCACACCACTCGTCAACGCAGTGCCGTCCCTTGTTATAAGCTTCTTCAGGCTTTCGTGTGAAGCCGGACTCGGATATCTCACCGCGGAGGCGCGGAGTAAAGAGCTTTGGATTGAAACCTAACCCGAACTCTGCGATCTCTGTGCCTCCGTGGTGTAACCCCTCTTCTCTTCGTGCCTTTGCGCCTTTGCGGGATAAATTCCGACTCGGGTGCGGCTTTGCCGCGTTGGGCCCTTTGGTGAAATAACGATTCCCGCTTTGGTTGCAACGCAGCCTTGCTGTGCCACTGTGGTGAATATCTCTTCACAGGAAACCCAGAAGAACCTGTTATAAAAGTTCAATAGCGTTCGACTAATCGAGAGCCTTCTATTTTGTCTCGATCTTCTCTTCTTTAGCCTCAGTTGATTTTCCCTTGCGGTCGAGTTCCTCTTTCTTGGCCTTCTTTTCTTCCTTTGATTCCTTCTGGTCCGCCACAGTCTGTTTGCCGCTTTTTCTTTCACCCCTCGCCTCAGATGCCTTGGCTGGAGCTGGCACTGGCTTTTCCTTTTCCTCAGGGCCTAATCGCCCTCCGCCTTTCCTCTCGATTGTTTCGCGAGCTTTGACGGCGCCTGCGGACGATTCTTTAGCCTCTACGGCTTTTCTATCTTTTCGTTCCAAGTTAGATTCGGGCCTTGAGTCTGGGACTTCTTGCTTTTGCTTGCCTTCGCGTTTTAGCCGCTTTTCGTCCTTTTCCTCAGGCTTTGCTCTGGGGCTTTCTGGCGCTCCGCTCTTATCCTTTTCTAGCTGTCGCTGGCGCCGTTCTTGCGCCTTTTCGCGAGCGCTCTCCGGTTGCTTCACCGCCTGCTCAGGGCTTGGCTGCCTGCGGCCCTTTGTTTCCTTGGTCTCAGACGGTTCGCTGGGGCTCGCTGACTTTTCCTCAGCCTTCACCCTGGGGCTTTCCACTGACGTTCCGCTCTTATCCTTTTCTAGCTGTCGCTGGCGCCGTTCTTGCGCCTTTTCGCGAGCGCTCTCCGGTTGCTTCACCGCCTGCTCGGGGCTTGGCTGCTTGCGGCCCTTTGTTTCCTTTGTCTCAGACGGTTCGGTGGGGCTTGCGGCCTTTTCCTCAGCCTTCACTCGAGGGCTTTCCCCTGGTGCTGCGCTCGTGCCCCTCTGCCTGCGCTCCTGCAATTTTTCAGTTGGGGTCTTGGGTTGCTCCACGGTCTGTACGACCAAGGGTTTTACCGGATCACCCCTGTTGATCACAGACTGATTTTGCTCCCTGACTAACCGCCTTTCTTGTTTCAGTTCCTTCACGGCTATCCTATTGACTTGTTGCGGTGGCAGCCTGGCGGCCTCGATCGTCTTTACCACCGGCGCAAAACTCGCCCTTTCAGGTTTTATGTCTGGCCTGCCGATGTTTATCTTTTGGGTCAAGAACAGGTTTTCTCTGACATTGACCACTTCGCGCCGTCCGGTCACGAAGGTGTTATGGTTGATGACCGTCACGCTGTTGGTCACCTGGACATTCCTGTAAGTGATGTTTGTTACGTTGATCTCCCTTATATTGCGCTTTCTTATGTCCACACTGTTGGGGCCATAGTTGCCATGACCGTAGTAGACTTCCCTCGGTGCCAGCGGCACCCAAGCGACGTGATCACGAGTCCGGACCCACCCCACATATCCCGGCCCCCAATAGACTTGGCGCCGCGGCGGCGGGACCCAAAACCATCCGATACGGGGAGCATGGGCCCATCTGCCATAATGATAAGGTGTCCATCCCCAGGGCTCGGAGCCTATCCATACATAATCTCCGCCTCGCCACATCCATCTCCCCGTGCGGTAGGGCGCCCAGTCCGTTGATACCGACCGGGGTGTCCATACGTTACCGTATTCGGGAACCTGTACCCACCTTCCATTGTGATCTAAATCGCTGGAGTAGACCCTCAGTTCTTCGGGGAGATAACGGTAACTGTCGCCTCTCGATGCGAACCTCCTATCCCGTTCCGCATTCCAGTTTTGCCAGTCATCGGACCGTCCGATCGGCGCGAGTTCCGCTTCTCTGCCCTCTCCGAGCGTCAGGGTCCTGCCCGCGTTGACCCGCGTGTTGCCGTCCCTTCCTTCCGCGTCCACTGAACCCCTGAACACCGAGACGTCAGTAAATTGGTCGGGGACATCCACTCTGAAGACTGATCTGTCATAGGACCGCAAGGAGGCTACCGGGGTGTCGAACTGGATGACGTTGCCGCGTGGGGCATTGTGATCCACATACATATGCCCCTCGGAGAGATAAAACTGGGAAGAAGTTCTCTCCAGGGTCAGTATCTGCAGCGCTGAATTCCGGTCCAGCCTCACCGAGGTCCCGGTATTGAGCTGGAACTCCATCCTTCCTCCCTCCGGCACCCATAGCTCGTCCCCTTCATCCAGAGGCGTGTTGACAGCAGCAGGGAGCCAGTCACCTGCCTCGGTCGTCCTCATCTGGACATCGCCTTCCAAAAAACTGATGCGCACAGAACCCAGGTCCAATGCATAGGCGTATCTAGGCAGTAGAAATACCGCCATCACCAATAAAATAACCTTCATTCTCTTCATCTTGATCTCCTTCTTGGAATGCCTCTCGTTTAGTTAGACGCTATTCGATATATATTGTGCACGGAACCGGGAACGATTGCTGTCTAATACTGAACGGTCGCAAAAAGAGTTATCGCGAGGCTAAGGATGCACAACCGTCCCAGGCGATCTGAGCGAGGCAACCCAAACCAACTCGTTGTATTCCTAAGACTTTCAGGCAACTACGCAAATCTGAGATGACTCGCCGTCTGGCACGGTGTCATCTGCTTTCGGGCTTCAGATCTGCTGTTTCTTACCGGGCGCAGAGAGGCGATTTAGAAACCTTTCTCTCTGCCACCCGCCGATGTCGTAAGCCAGTCGGGTAACCCCCTAGCTATAGTTTGCCGGCAATGGCTTTGGCCGCCGTCACTACCGCTTCACCGGTTTTCCGGCGCACCTTGCCGACTTTCTCCTGAATTTTACCTTCTACGCGTTCAGCTTCGCCTTTGGCTTCGAGTTTGGGATCCTTGATCAATTCCCCAGCCTTGTCCTTGATCGCGCCAGAAATTTGTTTGCCCTTACCTTTGATCTCATCTTTGTTCCACATACCTGCCTCCGTTCAGAGTTCGGATCCTTCCTTACGCAAGGATCGGGTTATTCATGAAGATGACTTTTCAATTATCGGTCAGGTTGAAATAAGTCGCTGTCCAATACTGTACGTCTCGAAATAAATCTACGGCCGTCCTTGAGACACTTCGCCACTATCCGCGAAGCGCACCGAAAGCGGCGCCGGTGGATTTGGAGGGTTCAGTGCACTTAAGGATTCTCCCGTCACGATCGAGTCGCCTACCAGATAATTATTAATGTTCTGTTCCATTTGAGCCGGGAACTCCGGCACGGGTCCCACTAGCTTTTCGCGGTACACTCTGAGCATGAGTTCTTTGAATACCGGTAGCGCAACCCTGCCGCCGGTTTCTTTCGGTCCGAGGGAGCGGTTATCGTCAAAGCCTAGACGGACGGCGACGGTGATTCCTTCGAGACCGTAAGTCGAACCGACAAAGAGCGCGTCCCTGAACTCATTAGTTGTCCCTGTCTTGCCCATAATGGCGATTGGGAAAACGCTGGCGTCAAGCGAATGAGCCGTGCCGGTGGGAATGCGCACGACGCCGCGCAACCCTTCCTGAATAAGCGCGAGCGCGGAGTCGTTGACATCCACCGTAGATCGCCCATGTTCCTCATCCTCCGCCACCTCAACCGAATCGCGAACGATTTTCCGAATCACATACGGCTCGGCGGAAATCCCCGATGCCATGGTAAGGTACGCATTGGCCAGCTCCAGCAAATTAACTTCGGATGCGCCTAATGCCGTGGTGGGGTAGGGATGCAACCGTGTCTGGACCCCCAAACTGCGTGAAGTTCGCAGGACGCTGGCAATCCCAATCTGTCCTGTAATCCAAACCGCGACGGCGTTTCTGGATTCCGCGAGCGCCTCGCGGACCGGAATCATGCCTTTGAATTGATCATCGTAGTTTGAGATCCATTTCGTAGTCTGCTCGCGTCCATCTGGAACACCGATCGGTTCGTCAGGAACCAGGGTCTCAAGATTGAAGGTTCCCTGGCGAAAAGCCGCGAGGTAGGCAAAGGGTTTCATCGTCGACCCAGGTTGGCGCAGGGACTTGGTAACGCGGTTAAAGTCGCTGTATGAGGCGGAGCGGTCCTGGTAGAACTGACGACCGCCGGTCTCGGCGAGGATGCTCGCATCGCGGTTTCTCAGCACCACGATGGAGCCCTGGATTAGCCCTTTGGCGCTCGGATGTCGCTTCTCATAAAGCTCGATGCCCTGTTCCAGTGCTGCGTTCGCAATTTGCTGCACCCGGGCATCCACCGTGGAGTGAACCTGGATACGTCCCTGCATGATGTCCTCAACGCCGAGGTCGGGGCCCCGGCTCTTGAGCTCCTGTAGGATAGTTCCAAGGACCGCCGGCGCCTGGAGCTTCTTGTCCTTGCGCGGCGCGACCACCTGAATCGGGCGCTGCTTGGCAGCACTCACCGTGTCCCGAGAAATAAAACCGTGCCCCGCCATAAGCGCCAAGGATTGATTTCTGCGGCGCACGACCCGTTCGGTTTCCTTCGCGCTGGGAGCGTAGTAACGAGGCGACTTGGCAATGCCTGCGAGCAGCGCTGCCTTGTCAGCATCATCTGCGGTGAACGTGGCGAGCGGCCGGCCGAAATAGTATTCCGCCGCCGTGGCAAACCCGTACTGGCCATTTCCCATGTAAATGAAGCTGGCGTATCGGGCGAGGATTTCTTCCTTGGCGCGGCGTTTCGATCCGAACCGCTCCTGCATCTCTTTTTCGATCCACAACGATAGGCGAATCTCCTCCAACTTTCGAGCCAGTCTGTTCACGCTCCGAGCGCCGATCGCGTAGGACAGGGCGCTAGACAAGAATCCGTGATGCCGGAGCTGGTTGCTGTTTTCTTCAGCCGTCAGGTTTCGGAGAAAATGACCGCGCACGAGCTGTTGCGTGATCGTCGATCCACCGTGCGGGAAGAGCGCTCTGTCCTGCCGTCCTAGCCCTATAAGGCTCGCCCCTAAAGGCCCAATCCTGACTTTGCCCAGGACGCGAGGAACTATGGAATAGTCAACACCGCTATGCGAGAAGAAGTTCTTGTCTTCGGTGGCGAGGATCGCATCACGAACAATGGGAGGGATGTCCCCATACTTGATGATCCGCCGGTACTCTTTTGCCAGCTCAATGAGCGGCTGGCCGTTGGCATCGTAGACGGTGCCGATGGTAGGAAATTCAAAGCGGACGAATGCTCCTATGTCAGGCAAATCACTTCGGTCAAAATAGACGTGATGGACTCCGGCTCCAACGAGAGCAACAGTAATGACGGTTGTGCAAATTACGAAGTAAAGGACGTCTCTCGGCCAACGCAGTCTGCCTAAGCGGGTACTGCGGATTCGCCGAGCCGCCGCCAGAGATCTCACTTGAAAACGTCTAAACCCAGTTGGAATATAAGTCGCCCAGTCCCCGCGAGTGTGTGGATCGGGCGGCGGCAACATTATTCGCGCGACCGCCGCTATGAAGGCAACGGCCAGCAGGCCGGCGCTTAAAGCGACAAAAAGAAACATCAGCGACCAATACAACATAGCCTGCACTCTATGATCTCTGATTATCCGTTACACTTCCGATGGGGTTCGAAGCCCATCCGGACTCCGTCTGGCCGGTATACTCCACATGGATCATGGAGAGGGACCTGAAAAGTCCAAAAACATTCAGGAGCCACAAAACTACGACAATGACCACAACGCCATTCAAGATCGACTTGATCGATCCCGCCATCGGTATATAGCGATTGACCAGCCCGAGGAGAACACCCACCACGATCAGGGCCACGATGATTTGAACTAAAGGCATAAGCACCTCCCTATTTCCAAGACCGGCGCCTTTAGGGCCGGTCCCGGTTATGTTTGTTAAGTAGAGCCGATTTGCCGTTCAAGCTCGCCGCCGCCGTAATAAACCTACGACCGACCATGAGGCCAAGTGACAATGTGTCCGTCTGCAGCAAAATCATGACGATGATTATAATGGTTGCGAGCTTCTCGCTCGTTTGTACGGACGACCGAAACTGAATATCGCTCCTCTCAGTCTTTACCGAAGCGACTGGAAATTCAGGATTTGCGACAAAATGTTATCCAACATGGAGTAGTCGCCGTTTGAGACGCCAGATCTTTCTCTTTTAGATTCGTCCCCGCAAGATCTGCACTGCGAGCCATATCGCCACGAGAGCGATCGGTAGAGTCCAAACCAGATTGGTCATGTCAATCACTTCCTCTCCAGCTTAGGATAAATCGAGCCATCGCCTATCTTCGCGGTGGGACGTCCGCTCATCATAGGCAGAAGGTTGATCTACGATTTCTTGGCTCCGACTATCACCAACACTATCCCACCTACTAACACCAATCCGCCCAACAGAGGTGAGAGCGGGATGGTTTTCTGGGTGTCGGCGGTGGCCTGGATGGGGCCAATGTCAATAATCTTCTCGCGGCTCGTATAGGTGATGCCCTGATAAGCAAAAGCCACGATCCCGAGGACGATGAGAGCGATCCCAACAAGCGTTATCGGTTTGATACACACAAAAACTCCTTTCTTTTTAAACCCGAAACAGCTACCAGACTCTACGCCCCTGAATTAGATTGATAGCGAGCACGACGAGGGCAACGACCAAACTGCTTCTTAGAAATCTTTTTTCTATCTGCTATGGCCCGCGTCCGTGACTCATGGCCGTTCACGACCATGAGCCACGAACAAAAACAACGGCGGCATTATTCCAATCTCCGCAAAGCGCCGGCTCTATCCTTCTTAATAGATGATGGAACCTTTCTCGATCTGTGACTTGCGGCTCTGGTATTCGCTACGAGATATTCTCTCGGCTTTGTAATCATCTTCCAGCTTGCTCATCTGGCTATAGGCGTTGATTTCGTAGCCGGCTCCGGTCGCTAAGCCGCCGACTGCCGCGCCGCCCAAAAACGCACACCCGCTTTGACCGAGAGCCATCATAGCGACCTCGGCTCTCTGATTGTTTAAGCCGGCTGCTCTTCAAGCCGAAAGCCGATTTTAACGGTGACCTGGAATTCCTTGACTGTGCCTTTTTCAACCAGCCCTCTCATCTCCGACACTTCGAACCAGTCTACATGACGTAGCGACTGACATGCCTTCGCCACGGCATTCTTAGTAGCTTCGGCAAAGCTTTTCTCGGAGCTGCCGACGATTTCGATTTTCTTGTATGTTCGTTCCATGAGCTTTCCTCCTAGTTCAGGCGCATAAGTTCGATTGGGGACGCGTCAGATTTCTCAAAGTGCTCCCAAGAGCGGAGGCGTTTCGCCCTTCGTGCCTTCACTCAGACGATCGCATGCGTCGCCGGGGAATCTCCACCGCGTGTAGGACGCGGAGGAGATTCCCCGACAGCGCTTACACTCAGGGCAACAGAGTGATCGATCCTTCCCGTTATCTGCTCGCTGTGTCGGTGCCGATCAGCACTTCGACTCGGCGGTCGCGCTGCCAGCAACTCTCAGTGGATTCATTGCACTTTGGCTGCTGCTCGCCGAAGGCGCCTGTGTGGATCTTGCCAGTGGACACTCCGGCATTAACCAGCGCTTCACGAATGCCGTTGACACGACGTTCGCTCAAGCCTTGGTTGTACAGGTCGGTGCCGCGCGGATCGGTGTGGCCGTCGATTCCCACCCGGGCGGACGGATTCTGCTTCATGTAGCCCGCGATGTCAGATACATGGCTCGTCTCGTTAGACCGAATGGCCGACTTGTCGAAATCGAACAGGAAATCCCTGAACGAGGACCACTGCTTTGCCGCCGCGGCTTGGGGTCCCACCGCTCCCAATGCACCTTGCGCGCCCGCTGGTCCGGCTGGACCTTGTGCACCCATGGGGCCGGCTGGGCCCATCGGACCGGTTCCGCCCGCCATGCCAAAGGGGCCGGCGAACTCGGTGACGTATCCGAACTGATCGACGCGAAGATTACGCAGCTCACCTGCTTTATTTTTCGCGTTGATGGAGTACTCCACCGAATAGAAGGATTGATACCTTCCAGTAGAGGGACTGTCGACCTTGTAGCACATGGTGTTATACCCTCCGCCGTAGCCCACCGGTCTCTCTACCGTGAAGCCTGCCAGGTTTTTGTCCGCGTATTTTTGGGCCAAGTCCCGCGCTTGGTCCTCGGTTATTTTCTCCTTGGTAACCTTGATCTGGGGACAATTCGCGCTCGCCACCATCTCATGACTCATCCCGCCCATCCAACTTCTCGCATCACCTTCCCTTTGAGCCATGGCCACACCGGACAGTGCCAAGATACTCGCTGCGGTTACCATCGGTTTTACTAGAATACGCAGAATGCCCCGTCCTGTGGACGGGGATGAATGCGTGGGTGGGGCGGGTATCAGAAATCGCGGTGGCGAAGCCATGAATCGGGCGTAAAGCCCCGGCCTTTGGCCGGGGATAGTCCGATTCAAGCGATTTCTTTACTAATGCTAATCTCCTCATAACTTTTTCTCCTTTAGGTTTGTTTGCCGACCCTGGTACAAGGTCGGAATAATTATTTAGTTTTGTCTTCGTGACTCTTTATTCAGATATCGCCGCGGGCGCTGCACCCCATGGCGATCATCTTGCCGGCTACGAGCACTCGTATGCCTTTTTCATTTCAACCTCCTTGGTCAAACTGGTTAGAGGGATGAGTACGGGAGGCTTACTTGAGGAATTTCAGGTAAACGCGGAGTGAAACCCCATGCCTAGAATTGGTACAACTTTACGTTGACTGGGGAAGGATTGCTGTCTAATACTGGACAGTCTTGAAAAGAAATATCGGGGGGCTCCGGGAGGTGCGGAGCCGCACTAGGCGATCTGGGCCAGGTAATCGATGAGTTTCTTTTCTTGGATGATGAGAAAGCGTTCTGCACCCCTCTCAATCAGCCCAAGGTGCTTAAATCGCTCCATAAACAAACTGATTCGCGGCCGCGTCGTGCCCA
>Ga0080064_1006528_pt1 | contig 12553 bp, 13 predicted proteins | sample Subgrocontami54m_FD_69260 | JGI IMG/M metagenome (GOLD analysis project Ga0080064, IMG submission 69260) | Subsurface groundwater microbial communities from S. Glens Falls, New York, USA - GMW46 contaminated, 5.4 m (SPADES assembly) (version 2) ...
GAGAGCCGGGCCGCATATCCCCTACGGAGACGAGTTGTGCCCGCAGTGCATCACGGTGCCTTGAGAGTGCATCACTCGGCGGAGTGGATGATTCCATGGGGCCTCCTTTCTGACAGTTAAGGAAACTGTCAGAGTTATACCCCAAGCCCGCGCCCATTGCAACTCCCTACGCAGTCTCACTTCTATGTCGTGCACCCTGATCCGTCATTCCGCTTGACAAGTCCACTGTGATATCGTATTAAAGCGATATATCTTAATCATTTACTAGCTATATATATCTATTAATAGGTAAAAGTAATGTTTTCATGGATGACACGTCAAAAGGAGCTGGTCGGGCTGGATCTCGGAACTAGCTCTGTCAAGGCTGTCCATCTTCAGCGGTCACGAAGCACCTATACATTAGTCGATCTCGGTATCGCCCCTATCCATCCTAAAACCATCGTGGGCGGCGTGATCATGGACGCAGCCACAGTCAGCGCCACCATCCGGCAGCTCTTCGTGGAGCACAACATCGGTGTCAAGGAGGTGGCGTTTTCTGTCTCGGGCAACTCGGTGATCTGTAAAAAGATCAAGGTACCCAAGATGAAGAGGGCAGAGCTCCGTGAAGGGATCGCGTGGGAGGCTGGGCAGTACATCCCCTATTCGATCGAAGATGTCAATCTCGACTTTCAGATTCTGAGAGAGGCCGGTCCTGGTGACCAGGAGATGGATGTGCTGTTGGTCGCAGTGAAAAAGGACGCCCTCAAGGCCTATCTCGCTGTTATTTCTGCGGCCGGCCTGCATGCCGCAGTCGCTGATGTGAACGCCTTCGCCATCGAGAACTCCTTTACGATGTCCAGGAAGATCCAGCAGGGTGAGGTGGTGGCCCTCGTGAACATCGGAGCGGTCGTCACCAATATGAATATTCTTCACGACGGGATTTCGGACTTCACCAGGGATAACTCCCTAGGGGGCAACCGATACACCGAGTCGCTGCAGAAAAGCCTGGGCGTAAGCTTCGATCAGGCCGAGGCGTTAAAGAGGGGAGAGCCCGTCGAGGGGCATAGCGTCGCGGACGCCATGCCTGTGGTCGAGATGACCAATGGCGAGCTGGCCGGAGCGATACGAAACTCCTTCACTTTTTATCACTCGACGAGCCGAAGTAAGACGGTTCATCGAGTGGTGTTAAGCGGTGGGTGCGCACTGTTGCCAGGCTTGGCACCCTATCTTTCACGAGCACTTGGGCTTCCTGTCGAGATTGCCAATCCTTTTCAGCACATTGTTGCTGACCCGAAGAAGTTCGACGCTCAATACCTGGCTTCTATCGCCCCACAGATGACGGTTGCCGTGGGATTGGCCCTTCGCGAGCCTGAGGATGATGCCGGATGACCAGGATCAACCTTCTCTCGCGTGAGGGGCGACGAAGAAAAGCTCAAGTAAGGGTTCCTCAGGCGGCAAGCGTTGCCGTGGCGATTCTCACTGTCGGCGGGATGTGGGGATACTGGTATCTCGTGAAGCGGGACGTGGAACGATTCCGAGCGGAGATCGTCGCGACGCAAAGCGAGATCGACGGGAACCAACAGGTCATTCGAATGGTCGAGCAGTACGCTCGCGATAAGAAGCAGCTTCAGGATCGACTGGCACTCATTCAGCACTTGGCAGCCGCTCAAAATAGCCCAGTCCGACTGCTTGATGGTATCAGTCAAGCATTGCCTGATGGCGGTTGGCTCACCGGAATCAGTAAAGTCTCCGGGAAGCTCGTCGTTTCCGGATACGCCTCCTCACACTTTGCTGTCGCGGAATTGATGCTGGCGCTTCAACGACTCAAGCCGATCGTGAGTAGCGTTGAGCTAAACTTTTCAGAGCTTGCGCCGTACGAAGGTAGGCCGGTCGAACGGTTCGAGATTCTTGCGACCTTGTCGGGGTAGCCGGGAGAAGAACGATGCTGCCTTCCATTGATCTGTCGGCATACATTGGCAACGTCCCGCAAAGGCAAAAGGTTGCTATTGGCGTCATACTTGCTACCCTTGTGGCCGTGGTCTACTGGCAATTCTTTCTCAGATCGGAGTGGGCCGCACGGAGCGAGATTCAAGCTGAACTCGCCCGGCTGCGAGCAAAGGCAGAGCAGAGCAGGCAGATCACGAGCCAAAGACCTCACCTGGAACAAGAGGTCAAGCTTCTGGAGGTGCGCCTCCAGCGTGTGGTCCAGAAGCTTCCGGCTGAAAAGGAGATCCCGTCGTTGCTAAAACGGGTTGCCAGCCTAGGCCATGAGGCGGACCTTGACGTCACCTTGTTCAAGCCTGGCACTGCGGTAATGAAGGAGTTCTATACTGAGATTCCAGTGCAACTCAAGGTTGCGGGGACATACCATGACCTCGGGCTACTCTTTGAGCGACTTGGCCGGTTGGAACGGATTGTCAACGTGGCCGACATGGCTATCCGCCCGGCAGCGAAAGGCCAGAGGGCTGGGGACAGCATCGAGGCCGAGTTTGGCGTGGTGACCTACACCTACCATTCGACAGCGCTCGGGACAGACTCAGGCAAAGCGGGAGCGAAGAGTGGTGAGGCGGCGAGTGCGACAAAATAGGCTCCTGCGTAAGGCGGCTGTTGGCAGTGTGGTCACATTCATCCTTGTGACTGTCCTGGCCTGCGGCAGGGAAACACCGCCCCCCACGCCTTCTCCTGCCCAGAGCCTGCCCCCGCCTGCGCCCCCCATCGCCTCTTTACCTCAAGAGGAGAAGGAGGGTCCCCCTTCGACAGAGCTCAGGACAGGCTTCGATGGAACTCAGGACAGGCCCGCTGTGTACCAGTCCCGGGGGCGCCGCGATCCGTTTCGGCTGCCTCGGGTCATGACGGCAGAAAAGCCCCCGACGGTGCATCTTACTCTGACGGGTATTATCCGGGAAGTCCACTCCTACTATGCGTTGGTGGAGTCGGAGTCGTCGCCAGGCATGGGGTACGTTATCCGAGAAAACGATTTGGTTGATTCGGCCAAAGTAGTCAAGATCACCAAGGACAGTGTAATGTTTGAGGTGCACATGAAGAATTCGGAGGGTAAGTTGGTCACCCGCTACGTAGAGAAACATATGCTGCCAATGAAATCGAGATGAAGACGCTCCGGAGAGCGATCTCATCACGAGACGGCTGGATCTGGGCGGCCGCTCTGCTGCTGCTACTCACGGTGTGCCTGCCTGGGTATTCGGCAGCAGTAGAAGGCCTGCTCGAGCCTTCTCCATCACCTCCCGCCGTGAAACCTGCCCTGAGCTCTGTCGCAGGGGAGGAAGCCCCGACGGTACAGGCGCCGACCCCGGAGAAGCCACTGCCCCAGCCAGTTGCCCAGCAGCCCGGCGGAGAACCGAAACCAACGCCGGTGGAAGAAGCGCCGAAAGTGGCTGAACCCTCTATTGTAGCCGGTTCTGCTGAACAACAAGTTGCTCCACCACCAGCGGTCCCGCCAAAAGTCCCTGGTGACAATAGGCGGTTGTCGTTAGATTTTAATGACGCTGATCTCAATGAAGTACTGTGGCGCGTCTTCCATGAGGAAAGTGGCCTGAGCGTCGTCATTGCTCATGGTCTGAAGGAGCCAAAGGATAGGCTCGTCACCGTGCGCTTGATAAATGTCGAGTGGCGTCAAGCCCTCGATGTCATCCTCCGCACTAAGGGTCTCAGTTATGAGCAGGACGGAAATGTGATCTATGTGGGCTCGAAACTTGAGATCCAAGAGAGCAAGAACAAGCGGGCAGAAGAGATTGAGAAGGCCGTGAAGAACAATTCTAGAATTGAGGAGGTAAAGCAGAAGATTGAGGAGGTAAAGCAGAAGATTGAGGAGGCGCGAAAGAAGGCCGAGGAAGAAGAGCGGCGTTACGCTGGAGCGCCTCGATGCACGGCGGTGATTCGTTTAGCACATATGAAAACCCCAGATATGAAAAAGCATCTGGAGCGACTGAAGACGCGGTACGGAAGAATTGACTCGGAGGAGTCGACCAATACCCTGGTTGTAACCGATAGAGAGCCTGTGTGTCAGGAGATGGCCGCTCACGCCAAAGAGCTCGATGCACCGCCGAAAGATCCTTTCGTGACCAAGCTGCTGCCGTTTAACTATTCGAAGGCGGCCGATCTGAAACAACACCTGGCCGTGCTGAAGACGCCGCAGGGAAGCGTGGTCATCGATGAGCGGTCGAGCCGAATCATCGTGAAGGACCTCCCGGAGACCGTCGAGAGAATAGAGACGTTTTTGAAGCAGATCGACATCCCGACCCCCCAGGTTCTGATCGAGGCCCGCATCGTCGAGGCCTCTCGCGCCTTCTCCCAGAGCATTGGGATCCAATGGGGTGGGGTTGCAGGGAGCGGTACAGGGGGGACGATTTTCGGTGGAAACTCCGGCCAGACGATTCAATTCCCAGGGACTACGCCGACTGACGGTTCGGTGCCGCTTGCCCTAAATCTCCCGGCAGCCGCGCCCCAGTTCGTGCTTGGCGCAACCTTTGCCAGCCTCGCGGATCGGTTCCTCGTAGGGGTACAGCTTTCCGCGGCGGAGCGAGATGGAAAGATCAAGACCCTATCGTCGCCGAGGGTGGCAACCCAGGACAACGAAGAGGCGGAGATTAAGCAGGGGACGCAGGTTCCCTATACCACTATCGATAGCTCAGGGAGGACAGTGGTCCAGTTCCAAGATGCATTTATCAAACTGAAGGTGAAACCGCACATCACTCCCGATGGTCGAGTCTCGATGAAGGTTGAGGCGGAGCGTTCCTTCCCCGGGGACCGGGTTGACTTTAAAGATGGATTTGTGTTCCCTATCAACACGCGCAAGGCCACGACCAATATCCTCGTTCAGAACGGTTCTACTGTTGTTATCGGTGGCCTCCTTCAATCGACTGAGTCGCTCCTCATGGATCAGGTTCCATTTCTTGGCCGAATCCCGGGTTTAGGCTGGCTCTTCAAGCGGCGGGCGATCGGTCCCGATGATCGTGTGGAACTTCTAATTTTCCTTACGCCCTCTATCCTCCAGGAGTCACGGCTTTGAGACCCAGCTTTTCGATAAACAGACGTCAGATCCGAATACTGACTCTTCTGCTCCTCCTTGGGTTATCGTCCGCCTCGGATGCTGAATACCTCATCTACCTCAAGGGCGGGCACTTCATCGTGGCTGAAGATTGCACCTTTGGGGCTCGCCAGGAGGTTGGGAAAGCTCCTGAGGCTGATGAGCGCACGGAAGACTGCACAAAGGGGAAGCCGGAGGGCCAAATTTTTTGGAGTACGAGCAATGGGGACTCCGGAGAGGTGAACGCCGATGATGTCTATGCCATCTTCGGAACAAAAAGCCCGCCGATCAAGCCGTTGAGCAAAAACACGGATCTGGAAGACTATCTGATTACTAATCGGGGCGAGAGCTTTGTGAACGCCAAGATTATTGAAGAAAATGGCATTGACATCTATGGGTTGAAGCGAGCCGATCGAACCAAGATCAATCGGCGAGGCGTCATCGAGATTGCCCCTGAAAGTCTGGCAAAGAGCCGATCGGGTGAGGGACTTTGCCCCAGGGAATCGATTGATTTTGCGGTCAGCGAAGTTGAGTTGGTCAAAGGCCATTTTGTAGGTGCCATCACAAATCTTTCGAAGGAACCGTGGTTTCCATGGATTGAAGTCGAAGTCCGAGTGAAAGGGCGGTTTTTGGGAAAGTTTGAAGTGGAAGATCGGAACGTTCTGGATCCTGGTGAGACCGCTTCAATGGACTCCGCAGTGGATGGCCGGTTTCTCAAGGAGTTGGAGCAGATCAAGGACGACGAGGCTGGCGTTCGAGTCTGTTATCGAAAAGTGAAGAAAGCAACAAAAGGGTCTACTGCCGAAAAACTTCCTACCACGCAGTCCCCCAGGTGAATTCAGGTCACTGAAGCCTTTTCTCGAAGCAAGATCACTCCTTATCGTTCCTCCAAAGCGTTTAACGTCCAGATTTTTCCTTTTTTCCACTCGGTAGTTGGGGTAAAATACGGGTCGAAAGGAAGCATCTGTGAGTGGAGCAAGGAAGCCTGCGCCTCTAACCGTCAGGATTCTCACTGTGGTGACTGGGGCCCTGCTGGGTTTGGCCCTCAGTCCATCGCCAGACCTCCTGGCCGACGGTGGGCCGATGATCCTCTCGCTGGGTGATGACTCTTATGTCGCCTGGTCGGAAGTGGAGTCGAGGACTAACGCGGTTGTCAGACGTGAACTTGGGGATTCTCCACTCGCCGCGTTCTCGGTGGTTGTCCTCTCGAACGTGAGTTACGGCAACCTACCGGAGGCGGTGCGCGATGGACTTGCAGACTATCTGACGCTCGGGGGTTCGTTGCTGGTGAGCGGCGGCAAACAGTCTTACGGGAGTGGAGGGTATGCCGGCACAGCGTTAGCGGACCTTTTGCCGCTGAAGCCGTCGCGGGATGACTGGCTACCTCACCCGTTCGGTCCGACGCTGATCCTGCAACCCGACCATCCGATCCTGAGAGGAGTCGTAATCCTGACAATGGCCTTCTTTAACGAACTCGACCTAGGCGCCGGTGCGGTGGAGATCGCTCAGTACCGCAAGGGCTCCAAGGCCGCCTTTGCTGGTGGGGGAAACCCCGGTGGCGGAGAGGTTCAAGGGGGCGGGCGTCGTCCAAGGCCGCTCATCGCTGAGCGCAGTATCGGTTCCGGAACCATCCTGGCGATTGCGATGGACATGACACTCACTGGGGACTGGAAAGACCGGGATCTCTTCGCACAGAACTGCGTCGAGTATCTGCTTCAGCGCTCTAGGATTGAGCCCCTTAAGCTGCCAAAGGAACCGGTGACAGAGTGATGAGATGTTGCGCTATCTGACCGCTGGCGAGTCTCACGGCCCGATGCTGACTGCGATCCTGGAGGGCATCCCGGCCAATCTTCCGCTTGCCGTCGAGGAGATCACTCTCGACCTTGCGAGAAGGCAGCAGGGATACGGACGCGGGGGCAGGATGCGCATCGAGAAGGATGAGGCCAACATCGTGGGCGGTGTTCGCCACGGTCTGACCATGGGTGGACCGATCGCGATCCTGATTGCGAACCGCGATTGGGAAAACTGGAAGCTCACGATGGACCCAACGCCCACGGGAAGGGAGGCTGATCCAAAAGGGCCCGTCACTCGTCCAAGACCGGGACACGCGGATTTAGCCGGAGCACTCAAGTACGGGCAGCAGGATATCCGCAATGTGCTGGAGCGGGCCAGCGCCAGGGAGACGACCGCCCGTGTGGCTGTCGGGTCCGTCTGCAAGCGGCTGCTGCTGCAGTTTGGCGTTGAGGTGTTCAGCCATGTCGTTGAGATCGGTCTCGTCGTGGCCAAGACGGATGACTTCTCGTTTGCGGAGATCCGAGAGCGCGCCGAACTCTCCCCAGTACGGTGCGCGGATCAGCAAGCGGGTGAGGCGATGATGCGGATGATCGACGAGGCAAGGAGCAAGGGCACGAGCCTTGGAGGCGTGTTCGAGGTGGTGGCGCTCAATCCGCCGGTTGGGCTCGGCAGTTATACCCACTGGGACTGTAAGCTCGACGGCCGGCTTGCCCAGGCTGTCATGAGCATCCAGGCAATCAAAGGCGTGGAGATCGGTCTGGGCTTTGAGGGCGCCCGGCGCTTGGGATCCGAGGCCCATGATGAGATCTTCTACGAGGATGGTCGCTTCACGCGCAGGACCAACCGGGCCGGTGGGCTGGAGGGGGGAATGTCGAATGGCGAGCCGATTCTCGTTAGAGGTGCGATGAAGCCGATCGCCACGCAGTACGCCCCGATGGCTTCAGTGGATCTCCGCACGAAAGAGCCATTTAAGGCGAGTATCGAGCGATCGGATATCTGCGCTGTCCCCGCCGCCGGGGTAATTGGGGAGGCCGTGGTAGCCTTCGAGCTCGCTCGAGCACTTACGGAAAAGTTCGGCGGCGACAGCCTGGAGGAGATGACACGCAATTATCAGGGATATCTCACATCGGTTCGCGCACGCTGACATGAAGATTGTGCTCACCGGGTTCATGGGGACAGGGAAAACCGTCGTAGGCCGTCGTCTGGCCGAACGGCTTGCGCTGCCATTTGTCGACCTGGACGACGCCATAGAAGCGGCGGCGAGCATGGCGATTCCGGAGATCTTTGCCTCGGAGGGGGAGTCCGGTTTCAGGCGAAGAGAACGAGAGCTGATTGCGAGCGTGGCGAATCGCGGTAGTTGTGTCGTTGCCACAGGCGGCGGCGCCGTGCTCGATCCCGAGAATGTCCGGAACCTCAGGACAGACGCGCTCCTCGTTTGCCTTGTGGCCGAGCCCGCTGTCATCCTGCAGCGGCTGGGAGCCGATGTCCGTCGTCCCCTTTTGCAGAGTCCGGACCGGCTCGCCAGAGTCCGGGAGCTCCTGGAGCAGCGAGGCCCTGCCTATGCCCAGGCGGATCTCTCCATTGAGACGAGCGGGGCCGACGTGGAAGAGATCGTCGATCGTATTCTTCAGCATCTCCGCCTCCAGGCAGGACTCTCTCCCAGTCCCTCCCTCTTAATAAGGGGGAGGTGAGGAGGGGGTTGATGAAGAGTACAGCCAGGGTTCCCGTGACGCTCGGCAGCAGGAGCTACCAGATTGTCGTCGGCAGTGGACTGCTGAAGCAACTGGGCGCGCTATGCGGTGAACTGCTCCTGAGCAGGCGAGTTCTGATCGTCACGAATCCAGTCGTGGGCCGCCTTTACGGGGCCAAGGCCGCGGCCTCGCTCCGACAGGCTGGGTTCCAGGTGGGAACCATAGAGATTCCAGCGGGGGAGCGGGCAAAATCGTTGCGCCAGGCGGCCAGCCTATATCAGGCCTTGTTGCACAACCGGATGGATCGTCGCTCTGCCGTGGTCGCCTTGGGCGGTGGGGTGATCGGCGACCTGGCAGGGTTTGCGGCGGCAACCTTCCTTCGAGGGATCCCGTTGATTCAGGTTCCGACCACCCTCCTGGCCCAGGTGGACAGCAGCGTCGGCGGGAAGGTCGCCGTCAATCTGCCTGCCGGGAAGAACCTGGTCGGCGCCTTCCACCAGCCGTCGTTGGTCGTGGCTGATGTCCAGACCATGAAGTCGCTGCCGTCTCGACAGATGCGGGCCGGGCTGGCCGAGGTGGTGAAATACGGTATGATCGCCGATCAGGAACTCTTCGCGTACGTTGAAACACACCTGGATTCAATCCTCCGCGCAGAGGAAGAGGCCCTGACCCATCTCGTGACCCGCTCATGCGCGATCAAGGCAGAAGTCGTCGAACAGGATGAACGAGAGGAGGGGATGCGCGCAATCCTCAACTTTGGGCATACCGTGGGCCACGCCCTTGAGGCCACCACCGGATACCAACGACTTCTTCACGGTGAGGCGATAGCGATCGGCATGGTGGTGGCGACAATGCTTGCGATGAACCGAGGCCTTTGCGAGTGCGAAGATCTGGATCGGCTGTGTACGCTCCTTGCGAGGATTGGGCTCCCGACAAGGGCATCTGCTACTACGGCCAGTCTTTTACAAACAATGCGTTATGACAAGAAGGTGAGAAATCAGGTGATCTATTTCGTCTTAACAAAGGGGATCGGCCATGCTACGTTGGCGGCCATTTCTGATCCCGGTGAGCTGCGGGCGGCTATCCGTGCAGCGTGGAGCCTGTGAGATGGGTAGTGCGAAGCGCGGATCGGGAAGACGGGTCCTGGTGTTGAACGGCCCCAACTTGAACCTGTTGGGCCGTCGCGAGCCGGACCAGTATGGTCATACAACGCTGAAAGAGATCGAGGATGATCTCAGATCTTATGCCGCCTCGCGAGCAGCCGAGATCCGCTTCGTTCAATCAAACCACGAAGGTGAACTTATCGATGTGATCCATAAGGCTATCGGATGGGCTGATGCGATGATTGTGAACGCAGCAGGCTTGACTCATTCGAGTGTGGGACTGCGGGATGCGATCATTGCCGCAGCCATCCCGACAGTCGAGGTGCATCTGTCGAACATCTACCGCCGCGAAGAGTTTAGACATCAATCTCTCATTGCCGACGTTGCCGCCGGACAAATCACAGGCTTCGGCGCCTTTAGCTATCGGCTTGGCATAGAGGCCGCTCTTCACCTGCTTGATAAAAAGGGATCGTGAGATGAAGGCTCAGGTCTCGCTCACTCATGGAGAAAAGAGATGATGATCGCTGCGGGAGATCTTCGCTCCGGAGTCAAGATCGAACTGGACGCAACCCCATACGTCGTGACTGACTATCAGTGGGTCAAGCCTGGCAAAGGCGGCGCTTTCATGCGCACCAAGCTGAAGAATATGAAGACCGGCGCCATCATCGAGCGCACCTTCAGGACCGATGAGAAGCTCCCGAAGGCGGAGGTGGAGGATCGGAAGGTGCAATTCCTCTACCAGGATGGCGATGTCTACCACTTCATGGATACACAGAGTTTCGACCAGTTCACGATGGGCGAGAAAGAGCTCGGAGATGCCAGTGGCTTCCTGAAGGAAGGGATGATCAGCTCGGTCCTATTCTATCGTGACGAACCTGTCGATGTTGTGCTCCCGACCTTTGTCGAGCTTAGGGTGGTCGAGACCGATCCCGGCTTTCGTGGCGACACAGCCTCCGGCGGCTCCAAGCCGGCGACGCTCGAGACCAACGCCGTGATCCAGGTGCCGCTGTTCATTAACGTCGGTGACCTCCTCCGAGTCGATACACGTTCCGGTACCTATGTGGAGCGAGCCTAAGAACCGTCCAATTAGCTGACGCTGAGAGCTAATAGCTGACAGCTTATTTCTCACCGAGATAGCCCCTTGATCCCTTGGAAGACATGCCGCTTGTGTGTCATCACCGATCGCGGGCTGAGACGCGGACTGAGCCACGTTGACATTGCGGCGCAAGCCGTGCAGGGCGGGGCATCGATGATCCAGCTTCGGGACAAGGTGGCCGGACCTCGTCAGCTTTTGCGTGAGGCACGCCAGATCGCTCAACTGTGTCGGGAGCGTGGGGTCTGCTTCATTGTCAACGACAGGCTGGATCTCGCGCTCGCGGCTGATGCCGACGGGGTCCACCTTGGACAGGATGACCTGCCGCCCAGGAACGCTCGCGCGCTCCTGGGTACGAGCAAGTTCCTGGGGGTTTCGACCCACTCCCTGGAGCAGGCCCTCAGGGCCGCAGAGCAGGGGGCTGATTATCTCGGCATCGGGCCGGTCTTCGCGACAGCTACGAAAGCCACCGGGTACGAACCGGTTGGCTGCGACACAATTCGACAACTACGGGCCAGGATCGATATCCCGATTGTAGCCATCGGCGGCATCAGATTGAGCAACGTCGGAGAGGTCATTCAGAGTGGAGCTACTGGAGTTGCGGTGATCTCGGCGATCGGCGACACTGATGACATCACGGCAGCCACGCGGGCCTTCGTGACAGCCATTGAGCAGGCAGAATAAGGCCGCTGATAGCGCTGACACGCTAGCAGGTCATTGACAGCCCTTTCGCATTATTTCTATAGTTCTTCCGGCATTCGCGTGGGTACGAGGGATCTCAACCTCCCTTCCGGGGAAGCGGGTAGCTGTGTTCCTCCCCCTTCGAGGGGGGAGGATTCAGGTGGGGGTGAACGGAGGCGTTCGGCGCGTTATCCATGACGTCTCTTAGTCTGTGTGGACGTGTGCGTGTCACCCGGTGACCTCGTGCATGGCATACGCCCCCCCACCCACGCCCTCCCCCTCGGTGGGGGGAGGGGATGCTGGAAGACCAGGGTACCCACGGAAAACCCGGAAGAACCATTTCTATAGTCAACATTAAGGTTATGCTTATAAGTACCCGTCGGGACGCTGTTCGCTGGAATACGAATCCGTTAAGTAGAATAATGATGCCATTACCTCGATTGAGGAGGATAGGATGGGATGCCGGTGGTTGTCACTCTGGAAGGTTCTAGGCTGCTTATTCGCCCTAACTCTGCACATTTCTATCATAGCCGCGAACGCCCATGCGGCCAGCACCATAAAAGTTGGGGTGGCTGCTCCGCTGACAGGCGATCAGGCGACCTTGGGACAGGAGTTGAAGGGCGGCGCCATCATCGCCGTGGAGGAGTGGAATGCCAAGGGAGGCCTCCTCGGACGGAAGATCGAGATCGTATGGGGTGACGACCAACACGATCCAAGGCAGGCCGTCGCAGTTGCCAACAAGTTCGTGAATGAAGGGGTCGTCGGAGTGATCGGCCACTTCAACAGCAGTTGCTCGATTCCGGCTTCCACCATCTATCGTGACGGCAAGGTTGTCCAGATTACCCCTGCCTCCACCAACCCGCAGTTCACCGAGCGCGGCTTGTGGAACGTCTTCCGCGTGTGCGGCAGAGACGATCAGCAGGGTGGTGTGGCGGCCAACTTTATTGCGAAGAAGCTGCAGAAGAGAAGGATCGCGGTCCTGCACGACAAGACCACATACGGACAGGGGCTGGCTGATGAAACCGTGAAGGCCCTTGAAAAGGCCAGGATTAAGCCTGTCTACTACGGGGGCGTTACGCAGGGAGAAAAAGACTACCGACCGGTACTCACCGCAGTGAGGCCGAGCGATCCTGAAGTCCTCTTTTATGGCGGCATCTATCCAGAGGCC
>Ga0080064_1006529_pt1 | contig 12552 bp, 9 predicted proteins | sample Subgrocontami54m_FD_69260 | JGI IMG/M metagenome (GOLD analysis project Ga0080064, IMG submission 69260) | Subsurface groundwater microbial communities from S. Glens Falls, New York, USA - GMW46 contaminated, 5.4 m (SPADES assembly) (version 2) ...
GAGGGGGGACACGGGCAAGCCGAAGTGGCGGGCGAGGCCATCCAGGCGCCCCCCGGCAGCGTGACCGAGGCGGCGCAGGCGGCGACGCAGATCGCCGCCTCCAGCCAGCAGCAACTGGTGGGAGTGGACCAGGTGGCGGGGGCGATGGAGAGCATCCGGCAGGCGAGCGCGCAGAACGTGGCGGGCGCGAAACAACTGGAGACCGCGGCGCATAACCTCAATGAGCTTGGTCAGCGGCTCAAGCAAATGGTCGAGCGCTATAAAGTGTAGAAAGCGAATTCGCGATGCGCAACAAGGAAAACGAATTCCTCAAACTGCTGCGTGCGACCTTCAAGGTCGAGGCCGCCGAGCATTTGCAGGCGATCGCGGCGGGTTTGCTGGAACTGGAGCAAACGAGCGCGCCCGAAGCGCAACGCCACCTGGTGGAGACGGTGTTCCGCGCCGCGCACAGCTTGAAGGGCGCCGCGCGCGCGGTGGATTTCACCGAGATCGAGTCGCTGTGCCAGTCCCTGGAAGACGTGTTCGCTGCCTGGAAGCAACAGGAAAGCGCCCCATCGCCCGGCGTGCTGGACACGCTGCACCGCACCCTCGATGCCATTACGGCCGCCATGAGCGCACCGCAGGCTGCACGCGCCGAGCGAGTGCCCGCGGCCCGGCCGGCGTTCGATCAGCCCGATCAGCCGGTGCCGCACCCGCAAGTCTCCGTGCCCGAGCCGGCGAAAGTTGTCCCGCCGGCGCCGGTCGCGGCGCAAAAAACCTTTCCCTCCGATGAAACGGTACGTATCAGCGTCGCCAGACTGGATGCGCAGTTGGTCGAAGCCGAGGAGATGCTCGCGGTGAAACTGACCGTGGGCCAGCGCGCGCAAGACCTGCATGAGCTGGCGCAGCGCTTCGAGGCGTGGCGAGCCGAATGCGCGGCGCTCGAACCGCTGGCGCGCGCGCTTCGCCAGGCGATGACGCGGCCGGCGAGCGGCCGCACCGACCCCTCACCCAGCCCGGGCCTGGCCCCACTGCTAGCGGCGGCCCCACTGCTGGAGTTTCTCGATGGGAACCTCGACCACCTCAAATCGCTCGAAAGCAAAGTGGCGGCGCTCACCCGGACGGCGGAGCAGGACCACCACGCCATCGGCAAGCTGGTGGACGATCTGCTCGATGATTCCAAAAAACTGCTGCTACTGCCGTTTGCCACGATTTCGGCATCGTTCCCGAAGCTGGTGCGCGACATCTGCCGCGACCAGGGCAAGGAGGCGGATCTCGCGATCCGGGGTGAGGAGGTCGAAATCGACAAACGCATCCTGGAGGAGATGAAAGACCCGCTCATTCACCTGCTGCGCAACAGCATCGATCACGGCATCGAGCCCCCCGGCGAGCGCACCCGGCGCGGCAAGCCGCCCCGCGGCAGCATCACGCTCGCCGTGACGCAGGTCAACGGCAACAAGGTGCAACTGCTTTTATCCGACGACGGCGCGGGCATCGACACCGGCAAGGTGAAAGACTCGGCGGCGAGGCATGGTCTGATCTCGGCTGAGGAGGCCGCCGGGCTCGGCGAGGCCGAAGCGCAGGCGCTGGTTTTCCAGTCCGAAGTATCCACCAGTCCGATCATCACCCAACTGTCCGGGCGCGGGCTGGGACTGGCGATCGTGCGGGAGAAAGCCGAAAAGCTGGGCGGGGAAGTCGCGGTCGAGAGCCGCCCGGGCCTGGGAACCGCGTTCCGCATCGTCATGCCGGCGACCCGGGCAACGTTTCGCGGCATCCTGGTCGAGGCGGCCGGCCGGCTGCTGGTGGTGCCGACCGCCCAGGTTGAGCGCACCACGCGCGCCAGGCCTGATGACATTCGCAATGTCGAGGGTCGGGAGACCATTTCGTTCAACGGACGTGCGATCGCCCTGGTGCAACTGGCCGACGCACTGGAATTGCCGCCGGTGGAGCGGCAAGACACGCCCCCCGCCGGGGCGCCGGTGATCATTCTCGGCAGCGGCGAGCAACGCATTGCGTTCGCCGTGGACGCGGTTCTGGACGAACAGGAGGTGCTGGTCAAGCCGCTGCCAAAGCCCCTGTCACGGGTGCGCAACATTGCCGGCGCCACGGTACTGGGCGCAGGCCAGGTCGCGCCGATTCTCAATGTCGCCGATCTGTTGAAGTCCGCCCGCAGGCTTGCCGGCGCACGGGCAAAGCTGGCCGCCGTCCCGGCGGGACTGGCCGCCGGGACAGCGGGGCCGGCCGCCGGGACGGCGCCGGCGCCAGCCGAAGCGAGGACCATTCTCGTGGTCGAGGATTCGATCACCTCGCGGATGCTGCTCAAGGGCATCCTGGAGTCGGCGGGCTACGGCGTGAAAATCGCGGTGGACGGGATGGAAGCGTTCACCCTGCTGCGCGCGGAAAGCTTCGACCTGGTTGTGTCCGACGTGGAAATGCCGCGGCTGAACGGCTTCGACCTGACGGCGAGGATACGCGCCGACAAAAAACTGGCTGAACTGCCGGTGGTGCTGGTGACGGCGCTGGAAACGCGCGAGGACCGCGAGCGCGGCATCGACGCCGGCGCCAACGCCTACCTGGTCAAGAGCAGCTTCGACCAGAGCAACCTGCTTGAGGCCGTACGGCGGCTGATTTAACCGAGTGAACCTTTCATGACTGACGGCAGGATCAACGTACTGGTGGCGGAGGACTCGACGGTGACGCGCCTGTTCCTGGTGCACCTGCTCGAATCGGATCCGCAGATCCGCGTCATCGGCGCCGTCAACGACGGTCAGGCGGCGCTGGATTTTGTCAGGGAGAACAAGCCCGACGTGGTGCTGATGGATCTCCACATGCCGCGCCTGGATGGTTTCGAGGCGACGCGCCGCATCATGGAAACGCAGCCGGTGCCGATCGTCATCTGCAGCGCCACCGCCAACGCCAGGGACGTGGTCATCACCTTCCAGGCAATGGAGGCAGGCGCCATCGCCTGCGTCGAGAAGCCGCTCGGCCGCGGGCACGCCGGCTTCGAAGCGAAGGCCGCGCACCTGCTGGAAACGGTCAAACTGATGTCCGAGGTCAAGGTGGTGCGCCGCACCGCCCGCTCGCGGCCGGCGCCTTTGCCCGCGGACCATTCTGCCCCGGCCGCGCAATGGCAGCGCGCTGCGGCCGAGATCAAACTGGTCGGCATCGGCGCGTCCACCGGCGGACCGCCGGTGCTGCAAACCATCCTCGCCGCCCTGCCGAAGGACTTTCCCGCGCCGCTGCTGGTGGTGCAGCACATCGCGCGGGGATTCCTGCCCGGCATGGCCGAGTGGCTGAACCAGACCACCGGCTTGCAGATTCATATCGCTTCCTACGGGACGACCCCGCTGCCTGGCCACGTGTATCTCGCACCCGACGATTTGCACATGGGCATCGGCGCCGCTGGCGCGATCGTCCTGACCCGGGAGGAACCGGAGAATCACCTGCGGCCGGCGGTGTCGTACCTGTTCCGCTCGCTGGCCAGAACCTGCGGCCCGCACGCGCTCGGCGTGTTGCTCACCGGCATGGGCAAGGATGGCGCGGCGGAACTGAAGCTGATGAGGGACAAGGGCGCGATCACCATCGCCCAGGACCGGGACAGCTCGGTGGTGCACGGCATGCCGGGTGCGGCGATCGCACTGGAGGGCGCCACCCAGGTGCTGGCGGCGGACAGGATCGCCGCCGCGCTGATGGCGCTGGTGGCTGACAGCGGAGCAAAAGGCGCGTCGAGGAGTTGAACCAATGATCACACCCGCGCAACCGTCCGGTGAGCCCGCGAGAATCCTGATCGCCGAGGACAGCCGCACCCAGGCGCAGCGGCTGCGGCATATTCTCGAGCAGCAGGGGTACGAAGTCGGCGTTGCCGGCAACGGCCGGCTGGCGCTGGAGATGGCGGCATCGCTCAAGCCGGCCCTGATCATCAGCGACGTGGTGATGCCGGAAATGGACGGCTACGAACTGTGCCGCCGCGTCAAGGCCGATGCCGCATTTCGCGACGTCCCGGTGATTCTCGTCACCACCCTGTCCGATCCCCAGGACGTGGTCCGCGGGCTGGAGTGCGGCGCCGACAATTTCGTCCTCAAGCCCTACGACGAGCACTATCTGCTCAGCCGGGTGCGCTACGTGCTCATCAATCGCGAAATGCGCCGGGTGGAGGAAACCGGCATGGGGGTGGAAATCTATTTCAACGGCCAGCGGCATTTCATCACCGCCGACCGGCTGCAGATACTCAACCTGCTGCTCTCGACCTACGATGCCGCCATCCAGCGCAATACGGAACTGAGCCAGACGCAGCGGGAACTGCGCGCCATCAACACGGCATTGACCCAGGCCAATCGCCGGCTCGAGCAAGAGAGCCGGCGGCGCGAACAGGCGCAGCAATCCCTCCGGGAAAGCGAGCAACGCCTGCGCAGCATCGTCGATAACATGGCCACCTTCGTCGGTGAAATGACGCCCGACGGGGTGCTGGTGGAGGTCAACCGCACCGCGCTGCAAGCCGGCGGCCTTGAGCGCCAGGACGTCATCGGCAAGCGGTTCACGGAAACGCCGTGGTTTTCCTATTCGCCGGCGGTGCAGGCGCGGCTGGGCGAGGACATCGAGCGCGCCCTGCGCGGCGAGACGGTGCGCCACGACGTGGTGGTGCGCATGGCGGGCGGCGCCCTCGTTCCCGTCGATTTCATGCTGGTGCCGGTGCACGACGGCGAGGGCCGCGTGGTCAAACTGATCCCGTCCGGCAGCGACATCACCGAACGAAAGTATTTCGAGCAATCGCTGCAGGAGAAGAATGTCGCGCTCGAAGCCGCCGGCCGCGCCAAGAGCACCTTCCTCGCCACCATGAGCCACGAGATCAGGACCCCGATGAACGGGGTGCTCGGCATGATCGAATTGCTCAGCCTGACCAAGCTGGATGCCGAGCAGCGTACCACGCTCGGCATCGTGCGTGAATCGGGTAAATCGCTGCTGCGCATCATCGACGACATTCTGGACTTCTCCAAGATCGAGGCCGGCAAGCTGGAGATCCGGCCCGAGGCCGCCTCGATCCGGGCGGTGATCGAGGGCGTGCACAACATCTACGCCGGCACCGCCAGCAGCAAGGGTTTGCTGCTCAGGCGCAGCGCCGATCCGGACATCAGCCCCGCGCTGCTGGTCGATCCGGTGCGATTGCGCCAGATCCTCAACAATTTCGTCAGCAACGCGCTCAAATTCACCGCCGAGGGCACCATCGAGATCAAGGCGGAATTGCTCGCGCGTGCCGGGGGCGAGGACAAGGTGCGGTTCTCGGTAAGCGATACCGGCATCGGCATCTCCGCGGAGAACCAGCGGCGTTTGTTCCAGCCGTTCACCCAGGCCGAAGGCGACACCACGCGCCGCTTCGGCGGCACCGGTCTGGGACTCGCCATCTGCCGGCAACTCGCCAGCATGATGGGCGGCTCGATCGAGATGCAAAGCGAACCCGGCCGCGGAACGAGCATGATGCTCACCCTGGCCCTGCCGGTCGCCGATCCCGGGGCGCTGCGGACAAGCGATCCTGAGAGCGCACGGGGCCTGCCCGGCGCCGCGACGGCGCTGCGCCGCACCGCGCTGCGGGTGGACGAAGCCGAGGCGCAGGGGGCCCTGGTGCTGCTGGTGGACGACCACCCGACCAACCGCCTGCTGCTGGAGCGCCAGGTGCAGGCGCTGGGCTATGCCGCGGAAAGCGCGGCAAACGGCATCGAAGCGCTGGAAAAATGGAGTTCGGGCCGATTCGCCATCGTCATCACCGACTGCAACATGCCGGAGATGGATGGCTACGAGCTGGCGCGCCGCATTCGCTCGACCGAGTCCGGCTGGCGCGACTCTGGCCGCGGCAGCAAGCGCATACCGATCCTCGCCTGCACCGCCAACGCTTTGGGCGGCGAGGCCGAAATCTGCTTTGCCGCCGGCATGGACGATTATCTGGCCAAGCCGGTTGAGCTGCGGGACTTGCTGAGCAAGCTCGACCAATGGCTGCCGCTTCCGCAAGCGGCAGCCGCGAGGTTCGAAAATTCCGGCGAAGACCCCGGTTGTTGCCCGGTCGCGGCGGCGGACGATGGCGGCGTCCCGCTGGATCGTTCCGCGCTGGCCGCGTTCTCAGGCGGCGACCCGGCGATTGAGCGCGACATTCTCATCGCCTTCCGGCGTGCCAACGACGCAGATGCCGCGCTGCTCGAGCAGATGGTGGCCAAAGCCGACGCCGCCCAGGTGGCGCGCGCCAGCCACCGCATCAAGGGCGCCGGCAGGATGGTCGGTGCGATGGCACTTGCCGCGGTGTGCGAGCGCCTGGAAAGCGCCAGCCGCAACAACGACTGGCAGACGATAGCGGCCGGCATGGAGGCATTCCGCCGGGAACTGCTACGCTTGGATGTTTATTTGGGCTCCTTTCTGGAGCCGGCGCAGGGAAAGGTCCAGCAAGGCTCTGAGCAATAGCAACAGGACATGGGAACGAATTGGAACGACATGCCTATCGACCACTTGAATTTTCTGGTCGCCGAAGACCACGGCTTCCAGCGCAGCATGCTGGTGAGCATGCTGCGGCGTCTGGGCGCGACCTGTGTGCACGAGGCGGGGGACGGGCACGCGGCGTTGGCGATCATGCGCGATCCGAAGCGGCCGGTCGATATCGTCATCAGCGACCTGGACATGCCGGGCATGGACGGCATGGAATTCATCCGCCACCTGGGGGAGTCCGGGCACCCGGTATCGGTCATTCTCGCCAGCGCGCTGGAGCGCAACCTGATCGCCTCGGTCAAAACCATGACCGAGGCTTACGGCATCAAGCTGCTGGGCGTGCTGGAAAAACCGCTCACGGTGGAAAAGCTGGTGCCGCTGATAGAGCTGCATGAACCGGCGCAGGCGGCGCCGGACCGTCCCCGGCCGGATACACCCAGGTTCACGCTGGCGGAAATTGTGGCGGGCGTGAGCAACGGGGAATTCGAGCCCTTCTTTCAGCCGAAGGTGGAACTGGCAACCGGCCAGGTCAAGGGCGCCGAAGCGCTGGCGCGCTGGCGCCATCCGCAACGCGGCCTGGTGACACCCGCAGCCTTCATCAAGCCGCTCGAGGACGGCAATCTTATCGATACTCTCACGTGGGTCATGCTGCGAAAATCGGCGGCGTTCTGCCGCACCTGGCGCGAGGCGGGACTGGATCTCACCGTATACGTCAATCTGTCGCTCAAATCGCTGGCCGACGTGCGCCTCGCCGACCGCGTGACAGAGTTGGTGACCAGCGAGGGAATAGAGCCGCGACACATGGTGCTTGAGGTGACCGAATCGGCGGCGACCACCGACATCGGCAAAGCGCTGGAAAACCTGGCACGGCTGCGCATGAAGGGCTTCGGTCTGTCGATCGACGACTACGGCACCGGCTATTCCTCGATGCAGCAGCTGGCGCGCATTGCCTTCACGGAGATCAAGATCGACCAGTCCTTTGTCACCAACGCGGCGCAGAACGAGTCGGCCAGGGTGATTCTGGAATCAAGCCTTGGCATGGCGAAAAAACTCAACATCACGGCGGTGGCCGAAGGCGTTGAAACGCAGGCGGACTGGGACCTGCTGCGCCAGCTTCACTGCGGCTTCGCGCAAGGCTATTTCATCGCCGCCCCGATGGCAGCCGGCGAATTTCTGGATTGGGTTCGACAGCGCAACCGGCCCGGATGAAACAACTTGTTGCAGCGCTCTCCGATGACAGCCTTTCAGGCGGGCGCACTCTCCAGAGCATCCGCCAGCGACATCAGCAGTCGCGCGCCATCACCCCGCCATGCCGCGCCGTGCATGCAGGCGAGCAACTGCGGCCGGGTGTCGGCCAGTCGCCGCAACAGCTTGCGCGTGTCCGGGGATAGCGAGTAATAGTTGACCTTGCTGCGCATCGCTTCGCTGGCGCCGAGGATGTCGCCTTCACTGATCGGCGCGTGGTCCGAACCGGGCTGGGTAAACAAGTCGCCGCAGAACAGCGTGCGCGTCAGTTCCTCGAACAGATACCCGCAATCCCAGCCGTGCGGCAGGTGCGGCGCGTCCAGCCACTGCACCGTGTGCCGGCCCAGCGGCAGCCGTTCGCCGTGGCGCATGCCGCGCGGCGGCTTGAGCGAATAGTCGCTGATGGCGGTGCGCGCGCCGACCACGCTGCATAGCGGAATGGCGTTCGGCGCGGCCTCGAGCCAGGCATTGAGCGCGCCGCACTCGTCCGATTCATTGTGGGAGAACGACACGTAACGCAGCCGGGCCAGCGGCATGATGCGTGCCAGCGCATCCCTCACCGCGGGAAAGATGCGATTCATGCCGGTGTGGAAAAGCAGCGGCTCATCGTCGGCGATGAGGAACTGGTTGTAGGTGAAGCCGCCGGGAAAGTCCGGGGGCAGCACCGGGGTGCTGATGCGGTGAATGCCATCGGCGATTTCGTCACTGCGGGTTCCGCTGCTTGCCTGTTTGCTCATCTGGGTCCTTTCGGGGGTCGGCGGGCACGGGTCAATTAGACCCCACGGCGAGACAGCCAATCAACCCGGCGAAACAATCAAAACAAGCTCGTAATAGCCCGGTGAGGTGTGTATAATCCACTTGTTGTGCGATGCAACATCCTGCCCGCGCCGTTGCGACGGGACAATCGGCATTCTACGCCGATCAGCACGATGCAGTTTTCCGCCTGACCCTTCCCTGAGCCCTTCCTGTTGATCGGCGTTGGCAGTTTGCGGTTCGGCGCCGATTGATCATCAGCCTGCTCCGGCCATTCCCGGCGGCGCGGGGTGGCTTTGTCGTGCAGTCCCGCTCGGCATGGCCGCAGTTACAGTCAAGGAAAAAGAAGTCATGTATTTTTCATCGCTTGGTTTACATCCGGAACTCATCAAGGCCATTGAAGCGGCCGGCTACACCGAGCCCACGCCGGTGCAGGCCGCATCGATCCCGGCGGCGATCGCCGGCGACGACCTGCTCGTTTCCTCGCAGACGGGCAGCGGCAAGACCGCCGCCTTCATGCTGCCCTGCCTGCATCGCCTGGCGCAGCCCTCGGCGGGCAGGCAACCGCGGGTGCTGGTGCTGACCCCGACCCGCGAGCTGGCCGCCCAGGTGTTGCGCGCCGCCGATACTTACGGCAGGTTCCTGAGTGTGCGCAGCGCAGGCATTGTCGGCGGGACGCCGATGGGCATTGAGTTGCGCATGCTGAAACAGAAAGTGGACGTCATCGTCGCCACCCCGGGCAGGCTGCTGGATCACATCCGCCGCAATAGCATCGATCTGTCGAAGCTGGAAGTGCTGGTGCTGGACGAAGCCGACCGGATGCTCGACATGGGTTTCATCGAGGACATCGAACTCATCATCAGCAAGGCGCCGGCGACGCGTCAGACATTGCTGTTCTCGGCGACGCTCGAGGGCATCGTCGGCGCCCTGGCGCAGCGGGTGACCCGCAATGCCAGGCGGGTACAGATCACATCCGCCCCGGCAGAGCGTCCGATGATCGATCAGAGCCTGATGTTCGCCGATGACATCAGCCACAAATCACGACTGCTCGATTCGCTGTTGCGCGACGTCAACCTCAGCCAGGCGCTGGTATTTATCTCCACCAAGCGCGCCGCCGACCAGTTGTCCGGTGAATTGCGCCAGCAAGGCCACGCCGCCCGCGCACTGCACGGCGACATGAGCCAGGGCGAGCGCAACCGCGCGCTGCAGGCGATGCGCCAGGGACGGGTACGGGTGATGGTGGCCACCGATGTGGCGGCGCGCGGCCTCGATGTGCCGGGCATCACCCATGTCATCAATTTCGACTTGCCGAAGCAGGCCGAGGATTACGTACACCGCATCGGCCGTACCGGGCGCGCCGGCCGCACCGGCATCGCCATCAGCTTTGCCGGACATCGGGAATACAACCTGGTGCGCAACATCGAGCGCTACACCACCCAGCCGATCGAGGTGAGCGTGATCGCCGGGCTGGAGCCGAAGGGAAAACGGGAGTATGCGCCGGGCCGCGGCAAAGGTGGCTACGGCGGCAACGATAATCGCGGCGCACGGCCTGAATACCGGCGTCCCGGACGGCCGACCACGCGTTCCGCGACATCGGCCCGCACCGCCCGTTCCACCGCGCGTCCCTGGCAGTAACGTCTTCCCTCTTCCGCCGGGGCACGCGGCGGAACAAAGGCCGCCAAAGGATCAGGCTGCCAGTTTGGCCCGCTCGTAGTCGAACAAAATGGGTTTGCACCTGGCGGCGCGCATCTCCTCCAGCCGCGCCTGGCCTACCGGGTAGCCGAACTGCGCATTGCGCATCAGGATACGGCCCCGCAGTTGCTGCACCGACAGGTCGGTCATCAGCTGCCATTGCGCGTCGCTCAGGTTTTCGTCGTCCAGACCGGTCACGCCCTTCAGCATGTGACCGAACTCGTCGTCATAGACGCGCTCGCAGGCCTTCGCAATGGCGAGGTCGGCCTTCTCGAATCCAGGGCGGGGCTGGTGCTTCAGCTTCATCCCCTCGGAGAACAAGGTGCAGTAACCGCCTTCGGTGAAACGCAGCGCGCGCAGGCCAATCGCACCGTATTTTTCCTTGTGCGACACGCGCAACGCGGTCAACTCGTCGTCTTCCCTGCGGCCACTGTTATCCTTCAGGATGTCGCGCAGCAGCTGCGGATTCAATTTCGGCTCACCGGGCAGTGCCAGTGAATCGTAGGCATCGCCAAAGGCCGTGTAGTGCGCGAACTCGGCCCACAATCCCTCGAGGATATCGAGGACTTCGTGGCGGTCGATTTCCTTGTCGATCTTGTTGAAATTTTCCAGCAGGCCTTCGATCGGCCCGAGGAACAGGCCCTTGTTCTTGTCGTCGAAGCTGGTGCCCCAGAATTCCTTGTAGCACTGCACCGCCAGCCAGGCGCGGTCGGTTTCACGGGTGCGCTGGCTCGAGGCAAAGTAGGTGGCGACGACTTCAGCCTCGGCCGCCCAGTAAGGAGCGGCGATATTGATCAGTTTGCTCAGATGGGCGCTGGCGGGCATGGTGCTCTCCTCGGGATAGGTAAAGACACGCCGATTATAGGCACTGGCCGCCGATCAGTCGATATCGACCGGCTAATCGACCTGATTGCCTGCTTGCGGGCGCAAGGAGTTCGTTGCGAAGGCCGGCGAACGCCTTGCGGACGCAAGCGAACACCTTGCGGACGCAAGCGAACACCTTGCGGGCGCAAGCGACCGCCTTGCGGGCGCAAGCGACCGCTGAAGAATCAGAACCGCTCATTCGGCCCGAGCAGCCGCCCCGGAATTGACGCGCGGCGCCGGGTGAACCGCGAGGTGCGACGCAAGCCACGGGCGCCGCGAGAAATGGGATTGGTCAGTGCAAGGTTCGGGCAAACGTCCGGCCACACAGCCATTCGAACGCGCCGGGGCGCTCCGACACCAGTTCCGAGATCGTGATGTTGAGCATGTCATAGACTTCCTCGAATTCGTCCTCGCTGATCGGCATGGAGAAATCCACCTCGAGAATGAACAGCTCGCCTTCGCGGCCCGACGGATCGATGTGATCGGGCAAGCCGCCACGGTCCTGTAAGGAAAAACCGGTCAGATCAGGGCAGCGCCCGAACAGCGCCTTGATCCGGGCCTCGAGATCCGCTTCGAAATGACGTCCTTCGGCATTCACCGGCTGCATCGTTTTCATCGATATGCCTCCATCGAAGCATTTGTTCACAGCACTCCCGACATTTAACGCAAACCCGTGCTTGCCGCTGACAAACCCCGCTGGCGAACCGCCGAAACGTGTGGACCGGTAACGCGCCTGCGCCGCGCAGGCGGCCAAGACCGAATTCGTCGTTACCGGGATCATCCTAGCGGTCTTGCGCGGCGAAGCGTCGCGATGGATCTAGTGCGAGTGGCCTAGTCCGGCAGGCACGGCGCCGCCGGGAACGCCTGGCCTCTGCGTGCGCATGCTCGGCGCGGACCATGACAAGCAGGCGCGACAGGATGGATCGATCGACCGGTGTCGGGCACAGGCTACGTGGTGAGGGCACGGCATTGTGTCGCCGTTCGGCCACAGGCCGGCGAAGACCTGCTACGGAAAAATAGTGCGCAAACGATATTGCGCCGGATGTGCATTGACTACCATGGCGCGTCATTCGAACTGCTGTAAAGACTACAGCGAATTCAGCGGGTAGCTGGAGGTAGTTGCAAACCACATTGCCGGGGCGCACATGAATCTTGCCGATATGGCCGTCAGTCTCGTCGTCCTGGTGATCCTGGGATTTGCCGGTTCCCTGGCGCTGGTGTGGTGGATCGACGAATGAAGCGCTTTTGCCTGTTCATATCCGCTGCGCGACGGGAAACGCCGCTTTGGGTTGCGCGCGCAGCCGTGCAGGAAAGTGGGCGAAAGTGAATTGACTCGCGATTTGAACAGGCATAGATTGCGAATAGGGGCCGTTACGGGAGGGCGCGTTCCTGGAACTAAATCAAAAAACCCGGAACTTTTAATGGAGAAGTGAAATCAGTAGTGTCCGGACGTTAATCGAACAAATTCATCTGATTAATGGAAAGGGCCTGAATGTCATCGGTGACGATGTTGGTAAGTAGCTGATCCAGCGGGATTCGCTCGAACATGGTCAG
>Ga0080064_1006530_pt1 | contig 12551 bp, 9 predicted proteins | sample Subgrocontami54m_FD_69260 | JGI IMG/M metagenome (GOLD analysis project Ga0080064, IMG submission 69260) | Subsurface groundwater microbial communities from S. Glens Falls, New York, USA - GMW46 contaminated, 5.4 m (SPADES assembly) (version 2) ...
AGAGGACGATGGCCAGCTTCTCGTCGGGCGATTTGAACGGCTTGCGGCCCACCGGTCCCACCTCCTCGGACGTCCCAGCGGATCACAGTCTGGGGTGTCCAAGAAAGTCTGACGCAGGACACGATCATGTCAGCTACGGCGCGGCTTCAAGATTCTCTAGAGAGACCAGAAACTCTCCGCTAAGGGCCTCGTAGACAGACACGACGCATCGAGCCCGTATCGGGCCAGGCTGGAACCCCTGCGGAGCGCCAATCCCGACTGGGGTGACTCCAGCCAACAAGACGACGACTCCCTGGCGGCCATCGACCGTCGGAAGACCCTTCGAATCAATCGTCGCAACCTGTTGATCAGCGATGCTTGCACCGGGGTAGTCCCTGGCCACCGATCTCACGAGCTGATCTTCAGCAACCGGATCAGAGACGGACGGGGTCGTCAGAGTGAGGCCGTACTCGTCGGCCATCCCGGCGATGCTGCAGTCTGGAACTCCCTGCGTCGCGGCTCGAGCTACGAAGGCTCCTGCGAAGGTCAGTGCGAGTAGCAAACTTGTCCCTAAGGCCTTGCGACCAATGTGGGCTTTCATGCCGAGCACGCCAGGTCCCAAGTGTCCATATTGACTGCCGATCCTGATAGGCCGAAGTAGGTCGTGTTGTAACCCGTCACGCCCCCGGCGTAGTTGTGCCACGCGCCGGAGTAGTAGATGTGACTGTCCCAGAAGTTCTGATGGTTACCGGTCGCGCCCATCATCTGGGTAGAGAGTGTGTTGATTTCGGACGATATCTGAGCGCCGGCCGGATTCCACTGGGAAATCACGACCGAATAGACCGTACTGCTGGCGATCTGAAAAGTGAATCGATGAGAGGACGGATCCCACAACACGGTCTGGTAGACAAAGCTACCGAGGGTCTGGGGCGACAGGTTGATCTGATGGACCTGGGTCGACGACCAGGCGTACTGGATGGCGGTCTTTCGGACCCCCTGGTAGACCTCGTAGTTTCCGATCTGCGCCCATTGATAGTTCCCTGACCCTGGGAGCATCACCCATGCGTAGCTGAAACCACCGTTCGTCACGTAGGGGGAGTACGTATAGAGTCTTGAATAGACTCCGCCCGAGCCGCTGCTCGCCTGACTTCTTCCGACCCAGTAGTACGTGCCATTGTTGGCCCGGCCAGGGTTGCACTTCGCAAGCGCAACACCTGTCGCCCAGGGCATCAAGAGTCCCGCGATGACGATGGCGATCAAGATCGGCCGCGCACGCGCGCGCATCTCGCCCGCCGTTGATTCAGCGAATACCTGACTCGGCGCTCATGGCCGACCTCTAGTTACCGGGTCTCAGACCAATCATGGAACGCAAGAAGGGGCCGGCGCCGGTCCTGCAGGGGTTCCGGCAGGCAACTCCGCGGCATCGGCGCCCCGGATGAGAAGCATTCGCGGCCCATTGGTGCCCGTTTCGGTCCATTCTCCAAGCGACTGACCATCGGACTTCACCAGGTGAACAGCCCAGGGGAGCGGGAGCTCCGGTCCCGGCTTCAAAACTGGGGCGGATTCCTGCGACGTTACCTGGCAGGTGACCCGTATTGTGACCTTGCCATTCACGACCACGTCGAGAGGAGGACCGTCGATGTTGGCAATCAAAAGCGTGAAGTCCGACCCGAGAACTGGGGAAGTGCTCGGGGGCGACTGGCCCGATGAAGAAGGCTGACTCCCACATCCCACCGCGACGATGGCGGTCGTCCCTAAGACGACCAGTCCGCTAATCAGCGATCCGCGAAGCGGTGGCCGGGAGAGTAAGCGTCGCGCTAGCGAGGCGAACTCCATATGGTGTCCCTGGCTCGGCTCGTATGTCCGACAAGTAGCTGCAATCTACAGGCGCTTGACCAGTCGCCGATCCACTTTGGCCGGCCAGCCTGTGGACAGGATATAAGAACTGTGGACGATGTACATCACCCGATCTTCGTAGTACCTGAGATCACTTCTCGCCTGCACAGCGCTCGCCCCAGCGCTCCGAGGCAACGGGTCGCGGTGATCCTGCGTGGCCCCAGGCCGGGGTGACCGAGACTCAAGGAGAGGATGGTGTGCCCTCGATTTCGTGGAGTCGGATAGCATCAGTCTGGCTTTCCGTGCCCCTGAGCCAGCCACCGGGGGCGGTCGCGGGGCTCCGGTTCGACGAGGCCGACATCCGGCAGGTGCTCGGGGCCATGCGCGGGAGTCCCGTGGGGCCTGCCGCGCCCCAGCTCCCGGATCTTGACGCGGGACACTCGCAGCCGGAGAGGTCTCGATCGACACGTTCAGCCGGGGCTGGCGCCGCCTCGATCGCGAGGTCCAACCTCCGGCGGTCGCTGGGCCTCCAGACGAGCTGCGCCTCCGGCGGGCTCGCGACATCCTCGGGAGCTTCGGGACTCTGTGGCGGGACCCCGATGTCCCCGATCGGCTCCGCGAGGAGGCCCTCCACGAGATCCTGGCTCGGGTCGACGTCGAGGCGGATCGGGTCGTGGCGATCTATCCGCAGGAGAACGAGAACGCCTGGCTGCTCGGGCAGGCAGCGCTTCGCAGGGATCAACAGGTGGGAATGGTCGGGGCGAGAGGATTTGAACCTCCGACCTCATCGTCCCGAACGATGCGCGCTACCAAGCTGCGCCACGCCCCGACCGCGGTGCCCGTTTGACAGGGCTTGCGGATGATAGCGCACGGTCCCACCCCGTGGCCATCGCCCGGGTCCCGCCGGAACGGAGGGCGTGGCGCGGCACTGAGCGAGGCGCCGTGGGGTATGGTCGTTGCCGGATAGCACGGCCGCAGGAGGACCTCATGGGCAGGCTGCTCGTTCACATCGCGACGGGCCCGGAGAATCCGACCCGGGTCGGGCTTGGATTGCTGGTCGCGCGGACGGCGCTCGAGGCCGGCCACGAGGTGGATCTGTTCTTCGCCGGCGACGCCGTCGGCGTCCTGCGCCCGGAGACCCTCGACGCCGGCCATGGGATCGGCACCGGCAGCCTCCGCGAGCACGTCGACGCCCTCGCCGCGGGCGGTGCGCACTTCTACCTGTCGGGAATGTCGAGCAAGGCCCGGGGCATCAGCGCCGAATCGTTGGCCGGTCTGGCCGGACCCGATCAGAGCTCGAGCGTGGCCTCGTGGGCGGCGTTCTCGCGGGCGCGATGGTCGGCCCGGATGGGGAGCGTCGCCAGGGCCGCCAGGACGAAGGTGAGGGTCATCAGCCCGAACACGATCGGGACGCCGGTCGCAGTACCGGCCAGCCCGATGATCGCGCCGTAGAGGGCGATCCACAGCGAGCCGACGCCGAACGCGAGCGTGAAATAGGCCGCGAATGAGGCGTCGCGGATCGACGGTCGGGCGATGTCGGCCAGGAGCGCCTGGAGCTGCGGACTTTCGGCGAAACTGAACAGGGCCATGATCGCGATCCCGATCCACAACCCGATCAGGCTCGAGCCGGCCAGCAGGAAGACCACGAACCCGAGCGCCCCGCCGAGGTAGACACCGACGATCAGCGGCTTCCGCCCGATCCGATCCGACAGCCAACCGGCGATGAGCGGCATCGGCACCGAGAAGACGATCAGGGCGCCGTACATCAGCCCGGATTGAGCCTCGCCCAGCCCGATGACCCGGGTCAGGTAGACGAGGACGAACAGGTTGACCACGCCGAGGCCCCGGCCGCCGCCGCCGAGGATCGAGGTCAGGTACAGCCAGCGGAGATCTCGGTCGGCGGCGATCCGGCGGAACGCGTCGCGGACGCTGCCACTCGCGACGGCGGCGGCGCGGTCGGTCCCGGTCTCACGGACGAGCAGCAGGATCGCCAGCGCGATGGCGATCGCCGGCAGGCCGAACGCGATCGAGGCGCCGCGCCAGCCAAACGCGACGATGATCGGTGCCCCGATGAGCGCCACGACGACCGTCCCGACGTTTCCTCCGGCGATGTGGGCGCTGATTGCGAACCCACGGCGCTGGGGTGGGAACTGTTCGGCCAGGAGCCCGTTGCCCACGGGATGCTGCGGCGAGCCGCCGATCCGGGACAGGATGTTGACGGCGGCGAACGGGCCGAAGGCGCCGGTGAACGCCTGGGCGGCGAACCCGCCACCGAACAGGATCCCGCCGACGCCGAGCAGGATCCGCCGGGGGACCATCCTGGTAAGTCCCGCATAGGCCAGCTGGACGGCCCCCGATGCGAAGCCACCGGCGGCGGCGAGCAGTGCCACGACCCAGACCCCGACGCCGAAGTCGTCGGTGATCTTCAGGTAGATCAGCGGCAGGACCACCGCCTGGGCATGGTTGACGGCGTGCGCGATCGACAGCAGCCAGAGCGAGCGCATCGGCCGGATGACGGGTCTGGCGTCGCCGGGATCGCTGGCCACCGCTGTGGCTGGAGGCTCCATCGGCGCGATGATGCCGCATCTTGGACCAGTGAGTTGGGCCATCGCGTAGGTGCGAGGAGCCCCATTGCCCGGCGTGTATGCGGCCCCTCAGCCCGGCCGGTACTCCGCGAGGCGCACCTGAACGAGCTTGGTCACCAGCTCGGCGGGGAGCGGCTGATCGGCCCGGAAGTTAATCGTCCCCTTCCACAGCCGATAGCCGCTGAGCTCGGCGGCATGCGCCTCGACCGGCGCGCGGCCCGCGTAGAAGGAGCAATGCTCCTTGGTCACGCCAAAGCCGACGAACCAGCGGCCGTCGAGCCTGAACGCCGGCATGCCGTAGCTGATCGCCTCGCTGGCGTCGGGCGCGGCCGCGTGGATCTGCCCGCGGAGTCGCTCGAGAGCGGCTCGCTGGTCGTCCGGCACACTGGCCAGGTACTCATCGATCGTCGCTGCGGCCACCGGTCCATCCTCCGTGCGGGCAGGCGTGGCTGTCGACGGCGTTATCGCACGATTCGACCGGTTCGTGCGCGATCGAGGGTCGCGTGGGCCTAGAACTGATCCAGGTAGCGCTCGACCTCCCAGTCCGAGACCTGCGTCCGATACTCGTCCCACTCGGCCCGCTTGGCCTCGACGAAGTGGTTGAAGACGTGGTCGCCGAGGGCCTCCCGGATGACCGAATCCGCCTCGAGTTCGGCGATCGCATCGCCGAGCGTGCCGGGCAGCTCCCGGATCCCCTTGGCGGCGATCGTCGCAGCGTCCATCTCGAACAGGCTCTCCTCGACCGGATCGCTCAGCTGGAGTCCCTTCTCGACCCCGTCGAGACCGGCCGCGATCATCACCGCGAAGGCCAGGTAGGTGTTCGACGACGGGTCCGGGCAGCGGACTTCGGCCCGGGTCCCCTCGATCGACTTGCCGGGCGAGACCATCGGGACCCGGATGAGCGCCGAGCGGTTCGTCCGGCCCCAGGTCAGGTAGGTCGGCGCCTCGTAGCCCGGCACCAGCCGCTTGTACGAGTTCACCAGCGGCGCCAGGACCGCGATCATCCCCCGGGCGTGGGCGAGGATCCCGGCCATGTACGAGCGGGCCACGTCGGACAGGCCGTACGGGTTCGACGGATCGGCGAAGGCGTTCCGGTTCTCGGCGATCGAGAACAGGCTCTGGTGGGTGTGCATCCCGGAGCCGTTGATCCCGTAGATCGGCTTTGGCATGAACGTCGCGTACAGGCCGTGCTGCTGGGCGATGGCCTTGAGCGCGAATTTGAAGGTGATCGCGTTATCCGCGGTCGCCAGCGCGTCGCTGTACTCGAAGTCGATCTCGTGCTGACCGGCCGCGACCTCGTGGTGGGCAGCTTCGACCCGGATTCCGAACGCCTCAAGGGCGTCGACCATGTCCTGGCGGACCTCCTGGGCGAGGTCGGTCGAGAAGTCGAAATAGCCGGCCTGGTCGTGGGGCAGGGGGGCGATCGCGCCGTCGTCGTCGCGTCGGAACAGGAAGAACTCGAGCTCCGGGCCGGTGTTGACGATGTAGCCCAGCTTGCGGGCTCGCTCGACCTGGCGACGGAGGACGAAGCGCGGATCCCCGACGAACGGCTCACCGCGCGGCGTGAACACGTCGCAGATCACCCGGGCGGTGCCGCGCGGGCCGTCGCCCTTCTGCCACGGGATCTCGGCGAAGGTGCTCATGTCCGGCATGAGGTACTGGTCCGACTCGGCGATCCGGGTGAAACCCTCGATCGACGAGCCATCGAACCAGGTCCCGTGCTTGACCGACCCGGCCAGCTGGTGGATCGGGATCGTGACCGCCTTGACGGCGCCGATGATGTCGGTGAACTGGAGCTGGACGAAGCGGATCCCGGCGGCCTCGGCGGCCTCGATCCTGGCATTCGCGCTGGCGGGCTTGTCCTTGTCGGCCACGGGTCCGATCCTCCTTCTCGTCCGGTTGTCCCGGATGCACATGGATGCCGCCCGGCGGTGTTCCCGGCCGGGCGGCGGTCCGAAACGCGGTCTGGATGGACGCCTCTCCGGCGCCCAGACTGGCTCCTGGTTACAGCTCGCTGTACAGGTAGAACTCGTAGGGATGCGGCCGCAGGGCGACCTGCTTGGCGCTTTCGCGCTTGAAGGCCAGGTGGGTCGCCACCACGTCCGGCGTGAACACGTCGCCGCGGTACAGGAAGTCCTGGTCCGCCTCGAGCGCGTCGAGCGCCTCCTCGAGCGAGCCGGGCGTCCCCGCGATGCCCTTCTTCTCCTCTTCGGGCAGCTCGTAGATGTCCTTGTCGACGGGCGGCGGCGGCTCGATCCGATTGATCACCCCGTCGAGACCGGCCATCAGCTGGGCCGAGAACGAGAGGTACGGATTACAGGTCGGATCGGGTGACCGGAACTCGAGACGGCGAGCGGCCGGATTGGTGAAGTAGGTCGGGATCCGGATGCAGGCCGACCGGTTGCGCTGCGAGTAGACGAGGTTGATCGGCGCCTCGTAGCCGGGCACCAGCCGGCGATACGAGTTGGTCGTCGGGGCGGCGAAGGCGAGGACGGCCTTGGCGTGCTTGAGCAGACCGCCGATGTAGTGGCGGGCGGTCTCGGACAGGAGGGCGTATCCCTCCGGGTCGTAGAACAGGTTGGTGCCCTCGTTCCACAGGCTCTGGTGGGTGTGCATCCCGGAGCCGTTGTCGCCGTACAGCGGCTTTGGCATGAAGGTGACCACGTAGCCCTCACGGGCGGCGGTCTGCTTGACCACGTACTTGTACTTGAGGACCTTGTCGGCGGTCTCGACCAGCGTCCCGTAGCGGATGTCGATCTCGGCCTGGCCGGGTCCGCCCACCTCGTGGTGCTGGACCTCGACCTCGATCCCGGCGGCCTGCAGCGCGAGCAGCATCCGCGAGCGAAGATCCTGGAACTTGTCGAGCGGCGGGACCGGGAAGTAGCCCTCTTTCGGGCGCGGCCGGTGGCCCAGGTTCGGGCTGCCGTTCTTGCCCGAGTTCCAGATCCCTTCCTCCGAATCGATCTCGTACATGCTCCGATAGCCGGTCGTGTCGAAGCGGAGCGAGTTGAAGATGTAGAACTCGAGCTCGGGGCCCCAGTAGGACGTGGTGGCGATGCCCGACGAGGCCAGGAACCGCTCCGCCTTCTTGGCGATGTAGCGCGGGTCGCGCGAGTAGGGCTCGCGGCTGCCAGGCTCAACCACGTCGCAGAACACGGCCATGGTCGGGACCTCGAGGGTCGGGTCGACGAAGGCGGTCTTGGGGTCCGGCATCAGGAGCATGTCGCTCTCGTGGATGTGCTGGAACCCGCGGATGCTCGAACCGTCAAAGCCGATCCCGTCGATGAACAGGTTCTCCCCCAGCTCCCGAACCGGGATCGAGAAATGCTGCGCCTGGCCGGGCATGTCGACGAAGCGCAAATCGACGATCAGGACGCCGGACTCACGGGCCAAAGTGATCACATCGGCGACGGTCGTGGTGGGCGCTGCGACGCCCGACGGCACCCGCTCCATGGTAGTCATGCGATCCGGCTCCTCCGCTGACTTCTTGTGCGCCCGGCACAGAAAGTGGGACGCCCTGCTCCTGACACAGAGGGTACCAGCGGGACCGGTTGCGATTCAGTCGCGGTTGCCAACCGAAATTTGTTCTCTTTGCACAAGTCTGACGGCGAGCATCAGGGCCAGGCGGAGGTCCGGATCGTGCAGGTCCCAGCCACCAAGACGCTCGAGACCTGCTGTCCGGTAGGCGATCGTGTTGCGATGGACGCCGAGACGGGCCGCCGCCTCGGCCAGGCCGGGCGCCTCGAGGACCACCCGGAGCGACTCGAGGCGCTGGCGCTGGGCCTCGGGCCGACCGACCAGGATCGGGGCCAGCAGGGCTCGCGCCTGGCGCAGGCCGTCCGGAAGGTTGCGTAGGTTGCCGAGCATGAGATAGGCCGGCAGCCGAGCGGCAAGGGCGACCCGGGGCGGATCGTCGAGCAGCTCGGTCGCCTCGAGGGTCGCCCTGGCGGTCGCCTCGGCCGCCGGCCGGCCGCCGGCCTCGCCAAAGGGGCGCGAGATCGCCACGGTTCGGCGCAGAAAACCGGCCAACCGTTCGGCGATCAGCAGACCGTCCGGGTCGTCGGGCAGGGCCGCCGCGACCATCCGGAGTTCAAGGCTCTCACTGGTTCCCCGGAGGACCAGCCGGCGCGGTGAGGCGAGCAGGCGCAACTCGGCCCGGGTCTCTTCCCTGGCCGCAACGTCGTCCGGACCCTCGGCCAGGGCCTGGCGGGCGAGGAGGACGACCCACGGTGGGCCATCGCGGGGCAGTGGATCGCCGCGTCGCACCTCGTCGCGCGCCTGGCGCACGGCAAGGTCGCGGGCCAGCTCGAGAGCCAGCAGCGCCACGATCCGCTCGGCGGCGATCCGCTCGAACTCCGTCGCCGGCTCGTCGCCGAGGAGGACCAGCCGACCGCTCGCGCCACTCTCGCCGGGCGCGGCCGGGATCGGCACCCGGAGGGGTGCGGCGGTAGGCCGGGCGAGGTAGCGGGTCACCGCGCTGGCGGCCTCGGGCAGCTCCGCTGGCGAATGGACGGCCAGCGGATCGCCACGCCGGCCCTCGACCACGACCGCCCGACCGAAGAACGAGCCGATCGCGGCGGCCAGCACGTCGAGGCCACGCCCGAGGAGGGCCAGCCTCGCCAGCTGCCCCTCGAGCTCAGCGGCACGGTGGTCGAGCTCGGCGCGTCGATTGACCAGGAACCCGATGACGCTCCGCTCGAGCTGGATCGGGTCCGCCCGGGCGATCCGGAACACGACGACACCGGCCCGGGTCGCGGCCGCCTCGAGCGCATCGAACACGTCCTCGCCGCCGTCGCCGCCAACCAACAGGAGAGCCGGCACGCGGGCCCGGGCGAACGCCTCGACCAGCCCGGCGGCCCCGTCGGCGCCGGGTGCCACGACGGACAGCGACGAACCCGGGATGATCGCCAGGTCGGCCGGTTCGAGGGCGTCAAAGGCCGGGACGCGTGCCTTCATCACCCGGACCCAGCCGATCTCGCGATCGCCCGCCTCGGCATCGAGCGCAACGATCGGCCGCGCGGATGGAAAGATCGCTCCCTGGACGTCGCGCAGGCTGGCCATCAGCCGCTCGGTGGGGGGCCCGTGGTTGGCGTCGCCAGCCGGGTCCGTGCCGCGACCAGGTCGTCGAGCAGCCGGCCGAACTCCCGGTCGAAATCGACGTAACGCTCGGAGCGCCCGACGATCGCCACCCGCCCGTCGCGGGTCAGCCGTGCCCATACCCGCCGGCGGGGCAGGTAGAAGGTGATCGCCAGGCCGGCAATGAGGGTCGCGAAGGCGAGCCAGACGAGACCCTGGCCGGGATCCTGCTTGGCGATCAGGACCGAGGCACCCTCGACCCCCCGGAGCTGGACGAAGAAGTCCGTGTCGGGCGAGCCCCCGATCCCGCCGAGGGCGACGAAGAACGGGGTCAGCGAGACGATGTCGGCCGAACCCGAAGTGACCGTTCCGATCGCCCGGTACGGCAGAAACAGAATGCCGGTGGTGCCGTCGGCGGCCTTGGTCAGGAGCATCTCGAGGCCGACATCGCGGCCCGGGACGCTGAACAACCCGTGAGGCTGGCCGGCCACTGCATCGGTCAGGATCGTCGGGCCATCCCACAGGACCCGAGCCCTGGCGTCGCGAACGACCAGGTCGGGAGCCGGCAGGAAGCCGTTCTGGTGGAAGGTGAACCCGGCCACCGACAGCGGGTCGTTGACCCGGACCGTCTTGCGCGCCAGCTCCTGGCCGTCGCGGTAAACGGCCAGATCGGTGGTGAAGTCGACGAAGGTGCCATCCCCGCGGCGGGGCGAGGCGAACCCGAAGCTCTTGACCACCAGCAACCCCGGCGTCCCGATGGCCTGGACCGGCTGGGCATCGCCACTGGTCAGGACGATCCCGGATTCGAAGCCGAGCCGACTGGTCACGGCGGCCGCGACCAGGAACAGGACCAACCCGGTGTGAGTGAGCAGGGTGGCCATCTTGACCCAGCGGTGGCGGTCCCCGTAGAGATGGACCGTGCCATCGGCTTCGGTCGCCGACCTGATCCGGAAGCGATTGGCCCGGAGGACGGTCCCGAGCGCCTCCGCGCTGAGCCCATCGAGCGCGGCGCGGTCGGGCAGGCGCGGGTCGTAGAAGGGTTCCGGTTGAACGACCCGGATGTCCTTCGACTGACGCCACATCCGGGGCGTCCGGTTGAGGGTGCAGCACACGATCGAGATCGTCAGGATCACCAGGCCGGTGCTGAACCACCACGATCGGAAGACCTGGAACACCTGGGCCCGCTCGAGCAGCGCGACCAGGTCGGTTCCCAGCGCCGCGTCGTAGCGAGTGTGCATGTCGGCCATCGCCGCGGCGTAGTCCGTCGCCGTCCGGAAGGCGAACGACGGCAGCTGCCGGACGGTCATCCCGACCACGGCCATCACGATCAGGACGATGATCTGGGCGACCGCGAAGTCGACCGCGGTCAGCAGCCTCCAGATGCCTCGGCCGATCCGGCTGAGCGGGTCCGGGCGGCCGCGAACGACGGCCTGCTCGGCCGCCAGCGTGGCGATGGCGATCCCCTAGCCGGCGCCGGCGGCGACCGTCGGTGCCGCGGCGGCCCCGGGTCCGTCCGCGTCGGCCAGTGCGGCCGCGGACGCCGCGCGAGCAGCGACGAGGCCGCGCCCGAAATCGTCGATCAGGTCGTCCAGATCCTCCAGCCCGACCGAGCAGCGGAGCAGGCCGGCGGCGATCCCGGCCTCCTCGAGCTGAGTGGCGTCGTACTGGCGATGGGTCGTGGTCGGGGGGTGGGCCACGATCGTGTGGATGCTGCCCAGCGACGCCGTCCGCTCGGATACGGTCAGGGCATTGATGAACGCCTCACCGGCCGCCCGGCCGCCGACCGGTCCGCCAGCCAGCTCGAAGGCCAGCATCCCGCTGGCGTACGGGAACTGGCGAGTGGCGACGGCGTGCTGGGGGTGGCTGGCCAGGTCCGGGTGGTAGACCCGGACGATGCCCGGCTGGCGCTCGAGCCACTCCGCGAGGGCATGCGCGGTGGCCGCATGTCGGGCCATCCGGATGGTCAGGGTGGTGATCCCGCGCAGGACGAGAAAGGCAGCCAGCGGAGCCAGCGTTCCACCGGTGTCGACCTCGACCGACTTCACCGCGGCGATCCGCTCCGGGCTCCCGGCGACCGACCCGGCCAGGACATCGGAATGCCCACCGATGTACTTGGTCAGCGACTCGATGGCCAGGTCCGCGCCCAGTTCGAACGGGCGGCACAGGACCGGCGAGGCGAAGGTGTTGTCGACGACCAGCAGCGCGCCGTGGCGGTGGGCAAGGGTCGCCAGGGCCGCGATGTCGGCCACCACGATCGTCGGGTTCGAGATGGTCTCGACGTACAGGACCCGAGTCGGAGACGATGCCAGGGCCGCCTCGACCGCGGCCAGGTCGGTCGCATCGACGAACCCGATCTTGACCCCGAGCCGACCGAACCGCTGGGTCAGGAGGGTCCGGGTCGAGCCGTAGATCGCCCGGGTCGCCAGAACCCGATCGCCGGCCTCGAGGACCGACAGCAGGGTCGCGTGGATGGCCGCCATCCCGGTCGCGAAGACGGCCGCCGCCGGGGCGCCTTCGAGCTCGGCCATCGCCAGGGCCAGGGCGTCGCCGGTCGGGTTGGCGAGTCGGGCGTAGGAATAACCGGCGATCCGTCCGGTCGAGATCGCCCCGAGCTCGTCAGCGTCCTCGGCCGAGAACGTGACCGCCTGGTAGATCGGCACGGCATTCGGTCGCTGATCGACCCTCGGGGTCCGCGTCGCGGCCTGGATGGCCCGGGTGGCGAAGCCGCGCGGGATGGATGGACGATCGGCGTCGCTCATGGCCGGATGCTACACCGCAACGCCGCCAACGCCCGACCGACCGGGACTCCGGTGCGAGTCGCCCCGGTCGACCCTCAGCGCGCGGTTCCGACCGTCTCGCGTCGCGTTCGGCGGCGGGTCGCTCCACCCGGGGAGACGGGCGAGGTACGGTCGCGTCGGGGCGCCGCCCCGCGGATCCCGCGGGGCGGCCGAACCCCGACGCCTGGCCCCGCGTGCCCGGCGCGAAGCCGGTCACCTACAAAACGCGCGACGGCCGCACGCTGCATGGGTACACGATCCCGCCGGACCAGCCGCCGCTCACGCCGGGCCAATCGAC
>Ga0080064_1006531_pt1 | contig 12549 bp, 9 predicted proteins | sample Subgrocontami54m_FD_69260 | JGI IMG/M metagenome (GOLD analysis project Ga0080064, IMG submission 69260) | Subsurface groundwater microbial communities from S. Glens Falls, New York, USA - GMW46 contaminated, 5.4 m (SPADES assembly) (version 2) ...
ATCCGCGCCGGCAGCAACGGCGAGCACTTCCTCCCGCCGGCCGCTGCCGAACTCGCGAGTCCAGACTTCCCCGCCGTTCAGATCGTATTTGCGGAGAAAGGCGTGAGGTCCTGCTGGCGCGGCCGAGCTCAGCGCGCCTTGCGTGTCGCCGGCGACGTAGACGCCGGTATCATCCACGGCGATCGCCAGAACTTCATCGATGCCAGAGGTTCCGAACTGACGCGTCCAGATCTCGGTCCCACCAGCGTCGTACCGCTGGACAAAGGCGTCAACCGCGCCCGCACTTCGCTGGCCGGGTAACACCGCCTCCGTGGCGCCTGCGACGTACACTCCGGACGCGTTCACCGCGATCGCCGCCGCCCGATCTTGCGCCGCGCTTCCAAACTGACGGATCCACTGCACTGTCTGCGCCGAGCCAACGGTCGGCGCAGAGACAATGAGCAGCGCGACGAGCGCCGTCGATCGCACGTCGTGCCTCAGAGTGCCGAAGGGTCCTTCTCGACGACCCACCCATGCCGGCAGGCCAGCATGATGTCCAGATAGCGCGCCGTCTTCGCCTTCCCGAGGACGTACGGATTCGGTCCGTTCGGATTCTTCCGGATCTCCGCCATCATGGACAGCCCGTCGCTCATCGTGAGCGAATGGCTGTTGAAAACCATCTCCGGCATTTCCTTCTTGAAGTAGTCGTTGATGACGTGCTCGAACGCCTTCCACGACGCCTTGTCTGGCACCTGCAGCGCGCCTGCCTGGACCAGCCACACGCGCCGAATGCCGTGGTCCATCACGGGAACCGTCATCATGATCGTGCCGGGCGTTTGGCCCGGGAGGCAAGCGTCCGTGGCTTCCGCCTTCAGGTCGTCCTTCGCAATCGCCATGGCATGCGCGATCAGATCCTGCGCCGCCTTCGAGTTCGCGATCTCCGGCTGAGCGGCGCCCCTCTGTGCGCGGGCCTCAACCGACCACGCGGCAACCAGCGCTGCGATTGCACACGCGATCAGATATCTGCTCTTCATATCTGCACTCCTGGACATGGAAACTCCCAAGTCCCAACTTCCAACTCCCAAGGACCGTACAGGTCACCTTGGGAGTTGGGAGTTGGATCTTGGGAGTTGTCGCCTTAGAACCGCGCCCTGAATCCGAGCTGAATGACCCGCGGCGCATAGCCGATCCCGTTTGCCGCCGAGGCCTGCCCGAACTGCGCGTTGCTTTCATTCAGAACCCAGTTCGTGAAGTTCGCGCGGTTGAACAGGTTGAATACCTCCAGCGTAGGCTCAAATGACGCGCGGCCGCCCAGTTTGAAGGAGCGATAGAACCGAAGGTCCACCCGGTGAAGATCCTTCCTCTCGAAATTGTTGCGCGGGATGATCGAGCGGTCCGCGCGTGTGCGGTTGGCCACGGTTCCACCCACGTTGAACACATCCACTCCGGAGGTCGTCGTGTTCCGCCCGTTGTCGCCATAGAAATACAGCCCGCTCGCCTGGAAGTCGTATGGCAACTGGTAGATACCGTTGAAGACCACTCGGTGCATCTGGTCGCCAGTCCGGTACCATTTCCCGTCGAAGACCGGCACGCCGAACGCCGAGAAGTTGACGGGGACGTTGCACACCCAATTGGAAAAGTCTGCCGTCCAGGTGACGGGCTGTGAGCACCCCGGGTTCAACGGGAACTGATCTTTCGCGTAGTTCAAGCTCCACGAATACGTGGCTGAGCCCTGCCAGCGATTGCCCAGACGTTTCGTAAGGCCTGTCTGCAGCGTATGAATCGTGCCATCCCGACCGGCATTGTTGATCCGCGTCGAGACGGTGCCCCAATCGGGATACGGAAGTCTGTTGACCTGCGCGGTCGAATACGGCAGTCCCGTTGCGGCGTTGTACGACAGGTTCACATTCCGGGCGCTTATGTTGTAGGAGCTGGTGCTGTAGACATAGTCAGCTTCGAGGCCCACTGTCTGGCCGAACTGCCGCTGAATTCCAATCGACCCCTGCCAGGCGAACGGATACTGAGACTCCGGACTCGCGAGGTTGTTGGTGATGGTCCTCCGGATACAGCCCGGCTTGACCCCTCCCTGGTTAGTCCGTTGGTCAAAGCAGGTCCGCGCCACGGCCTGCTCATAGGTCGGCAGCGGCCCATTGAGCGGGTTGCCGCCGAAATCGGACCGGCCGTCATTCAGCACATCGAGGATGACGATGTTCCTCCACGACGCCGTACCATGAGCGGACATGTCGGTGACTTCAGCGAAGTACTTCCCGAATCCTCCTCGAAGCACCGTCCGGTCGTTCAACTGGTACGCAAACCCGACGCGAGGGCCGATGTTGTCCGTGTCGTTGGGACGATTGGCCTTTACCCACGGCTCGAGGCCAAATTCCTCTCCGAACCCATTGAGAGCCAGGTCGTAGCGCAGGCCGAGGTTGAGCGTCATCTTGGGTGAGATCTTCCAGTCGTCCTGGAGCCAGGTCGCGTACACATGCCGGTCAACGGAAAAGCGCATGTTCCCGACGCCCAGCTGGTAGCGCCTGAGGACGGGGTTGAGCGCGTTCATGTTCCAGGAGTTGGGGTCGTTCCAGACTGGGAACAGCGCTTCGATGTTCGCGGGGATCGGCCCACCCTGCGCGTCGAAGGTCCCTGAGCAGGTCCGGCAGATCATGAGCCACCACGAGTTCTTGATGTATTCCCCGCCCATTTTCAGATCGTGGCGTCCGCCCTTGTTGAACGACAGCGTGAAGTCATCCCGGGCAGAGAGGTTCCCCTGCTTGATCACCTGGGGGATACTCCCGTCCGGCCCCGCCGAGAAGCCATTGAAGGTGATGATCGGCGAGCCGTTGAAGATGCCACTCGACGCTCCGGCCGGATGGTTCTGCCATTTGACAGCGGACACCTCCCGGTTAGCGACTCCGGCATACCCGCCCTTGAACTCGTTCACGGCCCGACTGCCTAGGACCTTCGTCAGCGTGAGGAGCTCATTGTCACTGTTGCGCGTGACCTCAGTCAGGCGCGACGGATGTCTGGTGGGGTCCGGCGGGAAGTCGGAGTCCAGCGGCTGGAAATTTCTCCACACCGTGCCGCGCAGGGATGCTCTGAAAGAAGGCGAGAACTGATAGTCCAGCCGCAGGCCTGCTTTGTCCTCGCGGCGGGGATCGGTGAACGCGAGATTGAATGCCGGGAACGGAGTTTTCCACGCGAAGGTCCCCGGCTCCCGTTCGTACTCGTAGTTGGCGAAGTAGTGGAACTTGTCCCGAATGATCGGGCCGCCGTATGCGAAAGTGAGCTGCTGATTCGAGTAGGGGAGCTTCCTGTTGACGATATTGTCCTTGGCGTTGAACTTGGAGTCGCGGAAGTAGCCGCCGAAGAGACCAGACGGGGTATTGGTGCCGCCCTTGGTGACCGCGTTGATCTGAATGCCTGAGGAACGGCCCTGGGTGGCGTCAAACCGGTTCGAGATGAACTCGAACTCTGCGATGGCATCCCGACTGATCCGAGCCTGGACGTTATTGAGTCCCCCACCCTCGTACGTGATCTGCTGCCCGTCGACATTGACCTGATAGGTCCCGGTACCCACGGCGGCTATTCCCGGGCCCGAGACGTCGTTGACCTTGTTCCCAACCGCCAGCATAGCCAGGTCCTGCCAGTTTCGGCCGTTCACCGGCAGCTCCTCCATCTGCGCCTGGCTGATGTTGGTGCCGAGACTCGATGTGCTGACGTCGATCAGCGGCGCTTCGCCGGTCACTGTGACCGACTCCTGTACGCCCGCTGTCGACATTTGTAAGTTGATCGTCACCGTCTGCCCGACAGCGACTAGCACTACTTTGTTAAATTCAATTCGTCGTACGGACTGATCCAAAACATCGTACTTGTACAAATGCTGAGGGTTTCGTACTCTTGCGCGCGTGAGCGAGCCGTTGGCTCGAGCGTTGTTGCGCCGGTTCGGACAATTTGCCGATCGGTTCGCCGACTGCTTCTCTCGTCGCGCGCAGCAGGATGCGGCCAGTCAGTACCTCGACGCGCTGTTCAACGACAGCGAGCGGAAGTCCATGCAGGCGATGCATGGCCGGCTGAGCGATCCGGGCAGTTACGAGGCGCTGCAGCATTTCATCACCGACTCGCCGTGGGAGGCAGAGCCGCTGTGGACGCGCCTGCGGGACATCGTGCCGGTGCGCCGCGGGATGCTGGCGCTCGACGACACCAGCTTTCCCAAACAGGGCAAACACTCGGTCGGCGTGAAGCGGCAGTATTGCGGCGCGCTGGGCAAGATCGCCAATTGTCAGGTGGCCGTGTCGACCGTGCTGCTCGACGATCAGGTGGCGTGGCCGCTCAGTTTCGAGCTGTATCTCCCGAAGGAATGGCTCACCGACGCCGCGCGCCGCGAGAAGGCGCGCATTCCGGAATCGGTGCGCTTTCGCGAGAAGTGGCGCATCGCCTTGAGCCACATTCGCCGGGTGCTGAAGGCGGGCTTTCAGCTGACCGCCGTCGTCGCCGATGCCGATTACGGCTCGACGGCCGCCTTTCGTCGTGGCCTCGAGCGGCTGGGACTCCGCTATGGCGTCGCGATTCGCTGGTTCCTGACCATGTGGACGCCCGGCGCGCGCCGGGCGCGGACGGCGGGCGAGATCGCAGCGCAGATTCCGGACGCCGACTGGCACCGCGTGACCTGGGCCGACGGCACCAAAGGCAAGCTGGCCGCGCGCTTCGCGGCCGTGCGTGTCCGGCCGGCGAAGAGTCGGGGCGAGCGGTGGCTGCTGTGCGAACGCTCGCTCGTCGACGACGAGCGGAAGTATTACCTGCTCAATCTCGACGCCACGGCCACCTTGCACGAGTTGGTCACGGTCGTCCGCAGCCGCTGGCCGATCGAGCAGCAGTATCGGGAGCTGAAGGATGAACTCGGGGTTGACCATTTCGAAGGCCGGAGCTATCGCGGCTGGACGCATCACACGGTCCTCACCGCGATCGCGTTCACGTTCCTCCAGTGCGAACGGATGCGCGCCGGAGACGAGCCTCGCCCGACGTTGCCGCACGTTCGGTTGTGGGTGCGCGAGATCATGGCGGTGCTCTACGTCGTCAATAACCGCAAGTTGATGAATCTAATCGTCTCCTTCCAGCGGAATCCGCCGCTGAGAAGATGACAAAGTAGTGCTAACCCCTAACCCCTAACCCCTTCCCCCTAACCCCTTCCCCCTAACCCCCGATCCCCGATCCCTGCTACAGTTCGGTCTTCAAATTCCGCTGTGGAGGTTCCGATGCAGCAAATGAAGACGCAATCCCGACGCATGTTCGCTGTCGCCGGACTTCTTGTCCTGGCGATGATTTCCGCCTGGTCGGCTCCAACGCGCGGACAGGCACCCGCGGCCACAGGTATGACGGCCTTCGAAGGCGCAAGGCTCATCGTGGGCGATGGGCGCGCGACCATCGAGAACTCCGTGATCGTCGTCAACGGCACGCGCTTCGCGCAGGTGGGCAGAGTAGGCCAGGTACAAATTCCGGCCGGAGCCACGCACGTGAGTCTTGCCGGCAAGACCGTGATGCCAACGATCATCGATACCCATAACCACCTGAGCCAGACGCGCGACGCACTCATTGACGATTTGAAGCGTCGCGCGTTTTACGGCGTCAGCGCTGCCCAGAGCATGGGCCAGGATACGGCTGACGTGCCGTTTCAGGTGCGTGAAGAGACGCGCGAAGGAAAGATTCCCGGCGCGGCACGGTTCTTCACCGCGGGACGCGGGATTACCGCGCCGGAACCCGGGCGTACGATGGCCCCGATCTGGGTCACCACCGTTGCCGAAGCGCGGAAAGCCGTGCAGGACAACGCCGCCAGGAAAGTCGACATCATCAAGATCTGGGTCGACGACCGGATGGGTACGGTCAAGAAGCTCTCACCGGAGCTCTATGGCGCCGTGATCGACGAAGCGCATAAGAACAGTATCCGCGTGATCGCTCACATTTACACGCTCGAAGACCACAAGGGGGTCCTGCGGGCCGGTGTCGACGTGTTCGCGCACGGCGTGCGCGACAAGGACGTGGACGATGAGTTCGTGGCGATGGTGAAGCAGCATCCGAATCTGGTGCTCGGGCCGAATATGCCCGACCGCGGCGTCGTGCAGAATTACGAATGGCTGCGAGAGAGCCTGACGGCCGCCCAGTTCGAGCAGCTTCAGAAGGGGAACACGAACCGGCCGGATGCCCAGGCGTTCCACGCGATCCAGGCGCGCAATCTCGCCAAGATGAATGCCGCCGGCGTGCGCATCGTGGTCGGCACCGACGGAAACACGCCGTGGGCGCCGCACATCGAGATGGAAGACATGGTGAAGGCAGGCATGACGCCGATGCAGGTGATCACCGCGGCCACGCGCAACGGAGCCGCGTTCCTGAAGATGACCGACACGGGCACGATCGAGGCAAACAAGAGCGCCGACTTCCTCGTGCTCGATGCGAACCCGATGGACGACATCACGAACACGCGCCGTATCTCGTCCGTGTACATCCGCGGCGCGGCGGTGGATCGCGCGCCGTTCCGAGTGACGCAGACGCGGTAAGGCGGAAGTCGTAGAGGCGGATCTTCCTGCCTTCGCCGAGGCTTCGGCGAGGCAAGCAGGTCCGCCTTTCTTCTTGCCGGCCAGTCCCGCCGGCCATCCGCCGCCGGCTACGCACGCCGGGAAATCGCGCTCGCTCCTACTCTGACGATCGCGCGTCGGATCCCAGATCCCGATCACCGCACGGTTGCCTTCAGGTCCGTTTCTCCAGGCATGTACCGGCGCTCGATGTGGCCCTCGAGTTGTGCGGGATAGAAATACACTTCTCGCAGATCGCCGATCGCGTAGCGTCCAGCCTGGTCATTGAAATGCCGGAACGCCGGATCCCCGCTCTCGCCACCGGCCGTCACCGCTCGGGCCCTGACCGTTGTGCCGAATTCGACCACGGCGACGAAGCTGTTGCCGCTCGATCCGTACCACTTCTTGGTATTGGGATAGGCGCGCGCGCCGAAGGAGGCCAGCGACCCCCACCTCGCCGAGGTGAAGCTCACGGGGATACTCGGACGCCCATCGTCGAACGAAGGCACGATGTCGTCGGTGAGCCGTTGGAAGCGGTTGATCGCTCCCCACGGGGTGTTCCACGTACCAAAGTCGGCGGTCAGCTTTGCTGATGCCGCCGCGAGCGATTTGAGCCGCTGCCGGGCGGTCGCTTTCGCACGCATGTATTCATAGATCGAGGTGTTTGCCTTCTGCGCATCCGCGGTGACACGCTGCCACAGGTCTTCGCCCCAGAACACCGCGAGCGAGGTGGGGACGGAATTCGCGGACCAGCGGTAATCCCACTCGCGCAATTCGCTGATCTGTTCCGCCAGCTCCTTCTTGTACGGACTCGACGCCGGCGTCTGGTCGTACGCCTTCAGCAGCAGCGGAATCTGAATCGCGAACTCGGTCAGGAAACTGTCGTAAGCACCGGCGATCAGCGATTCCAGCGTGAAGCCTTTCTTCCCCTCGAGGATCCGAATCGCGTGGCTGCCGCGCGGGTTCTCGCTGCCGCTGTCCATGTACGCGGGATAGTCCTTCTGCTTTGGACTGTTCGCGCCGGCGGCTGAGAAGGGCCAGTTGTTGGTGTTCTGAATCCAGCCGTTGGACGGGTTCAGCAGGTGGGGACTCTCGTCAATTCCATACACGTCGCCCCATTCCGTCGCCGGAATGCTGCCGTCCACTGGTTTGGTCCAGTCGAATTTCGGATCACGCTTCGGGACGAAGTTGGAGTGGAAGTACGCGATGTTGCCTTCGCTGTCCGCGAAGATGGTGTTGTTAGATGAGTTCGCGTGCAGCTCCATCATTGTGCGGAACGCTGCGTAGTTCCGTGCCTTGGTCCGCAGGTACGACTGGGTCAATGCCTTGACTGGCTCCTGCATCAGACGGATGGTGACCCATTTCCCGTCAGCCTCGCGTACCACAGGCCCGTGATGCGTGCGGTACACGGTGAAACTCTTCGTCGCCAAACCGGCGGGCGTCTTGTACGGGACGATGATCGTACTGGCGATCACGGGGCGTTCCTCGGCGCCGTACTTGTACGCGAACCCATCGTCCTTCTTCGCCACGGTTTCCAGGTACTCGTCGATGTCGTCGACGCTGCTCGAGGTGTGCATCCAGCCGGCACCCTCGTTGAAGCCCTGGTAGATGAAGAACTGGCCCCACGTCACGGCACCGTACGCATCAAGACCCTCATCGCTCGATACCTGCAGCTCGGAGCGGAAGAAGAACGAGGTGTGCGGATTGATGAGCAGCAGCGCGTGACCACCGGCGGTATTAGAGGGCGCGATCGCAATGCCATTCGACCCGGTGGGCTCGTCAGGTGGTGACAGATCGTGCGCCAACGTCAGCGCTTTCGATTCGTAGAACGCTTCAAGCTGCGCGAGGCTCACGCGCTCGATGTCGCCGCCGATGCTCCCTTCGCTGAATGAGAGCGCCATCCACGGTTCGAAGCGGGTAATCACGCGGGGCTTCACGCTCGGATGCGTAGCGAGGTAGTAGTTGAGGCCGCTCGCCCAGCCGTCCATCAACGCCCGGAGCCACATTGGAGAACTCCCGTATTGCGCTTTCAGATCCGTGTCGTCGATGAACAGACGTTGGCGGAGGTCGCGGTAGATCTCTTTTTCACCTTCAGCTTCCGAGAGCCGTCCGAGCGAGACCAGGTAGTTCGTCTCCACGCGGTTGAAGTCGTCTTCCGCCTGCGCGTACACCATGCCGAACACCGCGTCGGCGTCGGTCTTGCCGTGGATGTGGGCGATGCCCCAGTCGTCCCGGATGATCGTGACGTTCTGCGCCTGCCGCTCCCAACTCTGTCTCTCGGGATTGAACCGCGGTGCCGGCGCCGGCTGTCCACATGAAGCGGCGGCGACGGCAAGAATGAGTGCGAGCTTCTTCATGGCCGACTCGTGCATCTCCAGCCTTTTCCTTACCGGCCAGTCCTGCCGGACAGCCGCCGCCGTGCGGAGCACGCCGACGTACGGACGCCGGAAAGCGCGCGCAGCGATTGAACGCGTCGACTTCCGTCCACGCGTCCGAGTTGCCAAGAGTCAGCTCCGGCGTTTTGTGCCGTGTGACGGATGTCGCCCCGAGCCAGCAAATAGTCGACGCGCGATCGTCAGAGTAGGAGCGAGCGCGATTTCCCGGCGTGCGTAGCCGGCGGCGGATGGCCGGCAGGACTGACCGGCAAAAATGCCAGCGCTCTTCCTTTGTCCTCAGCGCACGATCTGCCGGATCGTACCGTCCTGTTTGTTGAGCAGGAAGACTTGGTTGTCGGGGCCGAGTCCGAAGCGGAGGTCGGCACGCACGGCCGCTGGCTTCTTCTCCTTGATCAACTGCATCAGCGTTTTCGCGGAGCCGCCGCTGTTGAACAGGACTCGGCGAATCGGATCCTGTCCGCCGGTCGGCAGCCGGTCGGCGTTGAAGTAGAAAACCTCGCCACTGGGGTTGTCACCGAAGAGCACCAGGTTCGCGAGCTGCGGGATGGCCGTGCCACGATAGGCAATCACGCCTGTGGGCGCGACCTGCGAGCCGAAAAGTGGATCGCGATGGTCGTACTCGACGATCGGGTAGGTGACCTTCGGATCGCCGCGCCGCTCGTCCAGCTTGATCTCCGTGCGACTGATGAAGCGAAAGCTCGCTTCCCAGGTGTTCCAGCCAAGGTTGGCGCCGGCCGTGATGAGGCTGATCTCCTCGACGATGTTCTGGCCGATTTCGGCGAGGAAGAGATTCCCGTTCTTCGGGTCCCAACCGAAGCGCTGCGGGTTGCGAACGCCGTAAGCGTAGATCTCGCCGAGCGCTTTCGGATCGTTTCCGCGAACGAACGGATTGCTCGCCGGGATGCCGTACTTGCCGTTGGCGCTGTTGGTGCCGAGCGGATCGATGCGGAGGATCTTGCCGAACGGCGTGCCGAGATTCTGCGCCGCATTGAACGGATCGCCGCCACTGCCGCCATCGGCCAGGGCAACGTACAACAAGCCGTAGTCGGCGATGCCCGGCATCGCCAGCGGATTGAAGGCCGCGAGTCCTGCGTTGTGGTTCGCGAACGGCTGCCGGAAGCGTACCAGCTCCCGCGGAGGGCCTCCGTCGTAGGTCGCCGCCGCAGGATTCTTCGCGGTCCATTCGAACAGGACCGTGTCATGGGTGTTCATGCCGCCGGCGGGGATGAAGTCGGGTTTCGGCTGCATGTTGCTCGAATCGGTGTAGGTGTAGAACTTGCCGTAGCCGCGTGTGCCGGCCTGATTGAACTGCGGGTGAAAGGCGAAGCTCTGGAAGCCGCGCTCTCTGCCTTGTGACTGGACGCTGACTCCCCAATCGGACGCGTTGATGTCGATGTAGCGGATGACCGTCCTGCCGTCATAGCTCACGCCGTAAACAGGTCCGCGCATGTCGTTGACGAACAGGCGCCGCGTGCCCGGCTCGTTGACGAGGAGCATCATGCGCGCCGGCTCGCCGTTCATGTCCGGAATCGAGGCGAACTCCGCGATGTTGACGCGGATGACGCCCTCGGTAGCGACGATCGGCTGGGGAAAGGGATCGATGCTCTGTCCGAAGGCGTAGGACGCCATCAGCAACGTGGCGGCCAGGGCGTGAGTCAGATGCCTGGTCACTTCCACCGGTCCATCGCCTGGCGATGCATCGACTGAGGAGGGAGCTCCGCGAGCTCGATTCGGATCCCGTTCGGATCAGTGATGTTGTTCAGGATGGCCTTCGTGTCGCTGGTACGAATCTCGGCCACGTTCGCGCCGCGCTGCTTGAACATCGCGGTTGCGGCAGCCATGTTCTCGACGTGGATGCCGACATGGTTGATCGCCGCGGGACGTCCGGGGCCCGGCTGGATCTCGAAGAACGTGTTCTTGCTGACCTGGACGTACACGAGGCGGGCCTGCCCCTTGTCGTCGTTCACGCGGAAGGCCTCAGGAAACCCAAGCGTCTTCGTGTAGTACGTGACCGCCTCGTCGAGGTTCGGCACGTTCATGCCGATGTGATTCACTTGGACGAGTCCCTTGTTTGGACTCTGGGCGTTTGGACTCTGGGCCGCAACCGCGTGAAGACCCACTCCCACCAGCAACCCGGTGACAAACAGCATGCAAGCTCTCATCGTAGGTTCCTTTCCGGCCTCATGACGCGGTGGTGCTTCAGCCGCCGAAGCCTCGGCGGAGGCGGCCGCGTTGTGAACGAAACAGGAGTATAAGCCAGGGTCGCGGCGTGGGGGCGACAGATCCTCGCGTTGGCGGAACGAATCGATCACCGCCGATTTAGACGGGCTTCTTCTTTTCAACCAGTACATCCCACCATCCAAAGTGAACGGCGAGAACGTGGTCCAGCTCTATCGTGCTGGGAGATGAGTCGGTCTGGCCGACCGTCGGCAGGCAATATGCGGCATGCCGGGATGCAGCCAGCATGTGCCGGACACCGTCGGAGAAACCCTGGCCGGCGTACGCGATACAGCCCGCCATCGGCAGCGCGACCAGGTCGTCGAGTGCGTACGGAATCTTCTCGTCCACCGTGCCCTGGCTGTCCTGAAACTTGCACTCGATGGCGAACGCCCTCTGCGAATCTTCGGCGACGCAGAAGATGTCGATGCACCGGTTCTTTCCGATGATCGTCTTGCCGACCTTGACCTCCCGGTAGACCTTCAACGTGCGGGATCCGAAGCGCTTCGAGACGTAGGACGCGACAATGTTCGCGTATTCAGCACCGGTCATGTCCGCGTCGACTCGAGCAGATCCGGCTGACCGGGCTGCGGCAACGCATCGACCTCGGCTGGCACATGACCCACACCGAACTGGCGCAGCCGCTGCGCCGCAATCTTCACCGCTTCGGGATTGAGATCGTTGCCGAGGAAGCGGCGCCCGAGTCGCGCCGCGGCAACCCCGACGCTGCCTGACCCCATGAACGGATCGACGACAACGTCGCCCGGCTCAGAGCTTTGGCGTACGAGCACTTCCGCGATTTCGCTTGGCTTTTCCGCCGGGTAACCGCCGCGGATCCTCGGGGCCGAAATGATGTCGGCGGCGCCGAGATCGTTCAATCGCCGCTTGCCTTTCTCGAAGAACAGGATGAACTCGTACCGCGCGCGATAGTGGTAACCCATTCCAATCGTGCACTTGTCCCACACGAGCGGCTTCCAGAACCGGAATCCTGCCTTCTCGGCCTCCGGCTTCGCAATGAACATCGTCTCGGCGTCGCACAGGAGGTAGAAATGGGTATTGCCCTTCAGAACGCGATAGACCTCCGTGAACAACTCGCCGAATCGCGCGTTCGGAAAAATCTTGAACCAATCGTTGCTGGACGCTTTGCTGTGTTTCAGGCGCGTCGTGGTGCCGATTGCGCGATGCTTCTCGAGAGATTCATAGGCGGGGTCCGTAATCAGCAGATCCACCGACTCGGTTGGCCGATCGCGAAGCCATCTGACGGCATCCTGCGTGAACAGCTCGAACGGAACTGGGGTCACAACGGCCTCGGTTTGCGTGAAAGACGAGAGACGCGTCATTCTACGACGCGACGAAACGAAGGAATGCGTAGAACGCGACTCATTGTGCGATTA
>Ga0080064_1006534_pt1 | contig 12544 bp, 9 predicted proteins | sample Subgrocontami54m_FD_69260 | JGI IMG/M metagenome (GOLD analysis project Ga0080064, IMG submission 69260) | Subsurface groundwater microbial communities from S. Glens Falls, New York, USA - GMW46 contaminated, 5.4 m (SPADES assembly) (version 2) ...
GCCGCACCGCAAAACCCGCTGCCTAACCTCACTCCAGACTCCCAAAATGATCACCCCGCCGGCCATGATCACAGCCGGCTTACAATCGTTTGTCCAAACTCAAGTTACTAAGGAACATGGCCTCGAGACCGTCGATCCATATCACCGGCTCAGCGGACTCGTTGACGTGCTCGTGCCACGTCCAGTTAGGGGTCAGAATGAGGTCGCCAGTATTCGCCTGCATCGGTTGGCCTTCGACGCCGGTCCAGGCGTTCGGATTGCCCTGGATGACAAACCGGATCGCCGCGATCGTGTGGCGATGCCGACGGGCCCGTGCGCCTGGCGGCACGATCTGGACGCCCATGTTGATGGTGCGGCTCCTACCCCCGGGGTTCACCAGGCTCACGTTCAACCGCTCAGCGTCCTCGACCTCCGCGCACTGCATCGCCTCCGTTAGCCCCGCGTGGACGTCCGCCCATTTCCACAGCGCTGGGGCAAAAGTCGGCGTAGCCTCTCCGACGATCCCTCGGACGTTGGCCCAGTATCCGGCCATGTTCTTACCCGCCAGAAAGGCATCCAACTCGACACGGTTCATGGGGGCTCCTCCTCCGACTCGAGTGCGGCCTGCGCCGGGCCGATGCTACTGACGCAGCGGGGGGCTGTCAACCGAACGAGCTAGGCGGCGGTTGGCAACGGTATTGACGCCATTCGTTGGCCCGCGTAGCATGGGCTCCGCAAAAGCGGAGCATGTACTTGATCAAGCGCCGCGCGGCCGGGATGCCCCGCGATGGGACAAGCGGGGCGACCACGGAGTACGAGGTAGCCCACAAGCCCAAACCAGGGAGGGAGTGAAAGCTATGGCGCGCAAATATCGGATCGTCTCGGCGGATTCCCACCTCGACCTCTCGCCGGAACGGTGGCGACAACGCGTTCCGGCCAAGTGGCGGGACCTGGCGCCAAAGGTAGTCAAGCTCGACAGCGGCGCTGAGGCCTTCCTGATGGAGGGGGGCCAACCGCGCGTGATCGACTACCTGCAGCACGCCGGAGTACCCAAATCAGAGATTCACAAGCAGATTCCTACCTTTGACAAAGTCGCGGGAGCAGGAGACCCCGAGCAACGGCTCAAGGAGCAAGACCAGGACGGGATCGACGCCGAAATCATGTTCTCGACGCAGCCGGGCAACCTTGACATGCTGCGTTCGATTCAGGACCCCGAGGCCTACCTTGCCATCAACCACGCCTACAACGAGTACCTCGCGGAGGAGTACGCCGCGGTTGATCGTGACCGCCTGATTCCGCTGGGTGTTCTCCCCGTCGCCGGCGTCGACGCTGCCATCAAGGAGATGGAGTATTGCGCCAAGGCCGGACTGAAGGGCGTACAGATCGACCGCTACCCGAGCGGCAAGCCGTATCCCACCGCAGAGGATGACGCCTTCTGGTCCGCCGCTCTCGGTATGAAGATGGCGATCACTCACCACTGCGGATCGGGTTCCACCCGAATGGCGCGTGACGAGGAGGCGACGTTCGATTATCAGAAGCCTGAATCGGGAGACCGAGCGGGCGGGTTCTTCGCCCGCGATCCGATGCGACCATGGTTCTTCCGCTACACCTTCGAGGGCATCGTCGCTCCGGTCCAGATGGCAATGGCCGGAGTCTACGAGCGTTTCCCGGACCTGCAGATCTACTGGGGTGAAACGCTGATAGGCTGGCTCCCATCCACGCTCGTGCAGGTTGAGTCCAACTACGAGCGATACAAGTATCTGGCGCGGGACCAGTTCGGGTTCGATTTCCTCGAGGTTCCGATCAGGGAGTACGTCAAGCGGCACAACCTGTGGGGATTCCTCTCAGACCCGCACGGCATCCGCATGCGCCACGACATCGGCGTCGACACGATCATGTGGGGCAGCGATTTCGCCCACGCCGCCGGCGATTGGCCCCACTCACTACAGCAGATCGAGCGGGAATACACCGACGTGTCGGAGGACGAGAAGTACAAAATGCTGGCCGGGAACGCCATCCGCTTCTTCCACCTGGACGCGGCATAGGCTAGACCTGGGATAGGCTGGACGCGCGATGGGCTAGACGCGGGATAGGGTCGGCGGGACGCCCCGCAGAGGGCGGTCTACGCGATGAGGCATAGATGAAGCCGAGGATGACTTCCGTTGCGACCATTCTGGCTGCGCTCGTCGTTGTCGCAGGGTGCGGGGGCCAGTCTGTCTCGGGTTCAAGGGACGGTCGCGCCGCGCGAGAGATCCAGCCCGAGGCGGAGCGCACCCGCGCGCTCATCCTGCTCTCCAAGTTCGAGCCCAAGACGTTGACCGCTCGTGTGACCAGCGGGGGCGAGCCCCAGCTGCGCACGGGCCTGTTCACCGCGGGACTCGCGTTTACCGACGAGCACGACCTCGACTTTCCGCTGTTGGCGCCCGCCCTGCCCGAGCTCAACACGGGTAGCTGGCAGGTATTCGCAGACGGGCGGATGCAGACGACCTATCGCCTCAAGCCCAACCTCACCTGGCACGATGGGACTCCGCTCGTGGCGGAGGACTTCCTCTTTGCTCGCCGAGTGGTGACGGATCCACAGAGCGCCGTCTTTACCTTTCAGCCAGAGGACAGGCAAATCGAGGACATCTTGGCTCCCGATCCTCAGACGCTGATTTTCCGTTGGCGGGGCCTGTACAAAGCGGCGGGCGGCCTGCGCTACGACCCGTTGCCGCGCCACCTGCTCGAGAAATCGTTTCTGGAGGAAGATCCGAACGCCTTCCTCAACCGGTCGTACTGGACTACCGAGTTCGTTCATCTCGGTCCCTACCGTCTGGCGCACTGGGAGCCGGGGGCCTTCATCGAAGCCGAAGCGTTCGATGGCTATGCGCTCGGCCGCCCCAAGATCGCACGGATCCAGGTGCGTTGGAGTGGCGATCCGAACGTAGCGGTGACCAACCTCCTCTCGGGGGCCGCGCACTTCGCCAGTGACCCGGGCATAACGTTTCAGGAGGCAAGCACCCTCAAGCGCGTTTGGGTGTCGGAGGGTGGCGGAAGCGTGGTGCTGACCCCGAGCTCGATGCGATACGTACAGTTCCAGCGTCGGTCCGAATATGCGCGGCCGGGAATGATCACCGACCTGCGCGTGCGCAGGGCGCTGGCCCATTCGGTCGACAGAGCAGCGTTGGCTGACTCCATGCTGGAGGGCGAGGGCCAGCCGGCGGATACCTTCGTGAGTCCCGGAACAGTGTTCTACGATGCGGTCCAACGAGCGGTCGTGAAGTATCCGTATGACCTCCGACGGACCGACCAGCTCATGCGGGAAGCGGGGTTCAACAGGGGCGCCGATGGCGTCTACACGCATCCACTCGACGGTCGATTTGCGCCGGAGATCCGCGGCTTCGTCGGTGGCCAGGAGGAGCGGGAGATCGCCATTCTCGCCGATGGGTGGCGCAGGGCGGGATTCGACGTCAGCGAGTACAGCGTTCCGCCAGCGCAGGGACTCGCCGGGGAAGTCCGCTCCACGTTCCCGGCGCTCGCCGCCAATTTCTTTGGGGCCGGTCGATACGGGAGCCCGGAATTCTTCGTCGCCTCCGCCATTCCTCGTGCTGACAACGGGTGGGTGGGGAACAATCGGGGTGGCTGGTCAAGCCCTGAGTTCGATCAGCTCAACGAGCTGCTCAATGCGGCGCTCGACCAGGAAGGTCAGGCGAGCGTACTGGCGCAGCTCTGGACGGTTGTCAGCGAGGACCTGGGCGGCCTGCCGACCTACTACAACGTCAGTGTGCGAGCCTACTCCGCCGCGCTTCGCGGGCCGTTGCCCTCAACCTACTGGAACCTGCACGCGTGGGAATGGAAGGAGACCTTGACATGAACGAGAGCGCCAAATCCACGGCACGGCAGCAGCTTATGCTCGGAGGGGAGGAACCGAATTCATGACCCGCGAATACAAAATCATCTCCGCGGATTCCCACCTCGACCTCTCTCCCGACCGTTGGAGACAACGCGTTCCAGCCAAGTGGCGGGATCATGCGCCAAAAGTGATCCGGCTGGCCAGCGGCGCGGATGCGGTTGTCATGGAAGGTGGTCGAACCCGGCAGATCAGCGTTCTCAGCCATGGGGGTGTCACGAGGGAAGAGATCCACAAGCAGATCCCGACCTTCGAGAACAGCGCCGGGTGCGGTACCCCCGAGCAACGGCTCATGGAGCAGGATCAGGACGGGGTGGATGCAGAGGTTCTGTTTTCTGCTGTGGGCAACACAGACCTCCTCGGCCAGGTCAAGGATGACGAGGCCCACGTCGCACTCGTCCACGCCTACAACGAGTACCTCGCGGAGGAGTATGCGTCTGTCGCTCCGGATCGTCTGATGCCGATGGGCGTCATCCCAACCTGCGGCATCAATGCGGCGCTTGCCGAGCTCGAGTATTGCGCGGATGCCGGAATGAAGGGTGTCGAGATCTCGAGGTTCCCGAGTGGAAAGGGAATACCCACTCCCGAAGACGACAGGTTTTGGGCGGCCGCCCTGGATCTCGAGATGGCTCTCACCCACCATTGCGGCACCGGCTCGACCCGAATGGCTCGTGCGGATGAGCCGACCTTCGACTACAAGACGCTCGGGGATCGTCTGGGGTTAGGCGACCGTGGACCGGACCCAATGCGGGGCTGGTTCTTCCGCTACGCCTTCGAGGGTGTTGTCGCTCCGGTTCAGATGGCGTTCGCGGGAGTCTGGGACCGATTCCCGGACCTGCAAATCTACTGGGGCGAGACTCTGATTGGTTGGCTCCCGGCAACCCTCGTCCAGGTGGACTCGAACTACGAAAGGTACAAGTACGTCGCACGGGATGCATATGGGATGGAGTTCCCAGAATTTCCGTTGAGTCACTACATCAAGAAACATTCATTGTGGGGCTTCCTGTCGGATCCGTACGGCGTCGAGACGCGCCACATCCCGGGGGTTGAGCACGTCATGTGGGGCAGCGATTTCGCTCACGCCGCGGGCGACTGGCCGGAATCCCGCAAGCAGATCGAGCGCGAGTTCGCGGAGGTTCCGGAGGACGAGAAATATCTCATGCTCACCGGGAACGCCATCCGCTTCTTCCACCTCGACGACCAGTAGGCGTCGGCCCGATCGTCCTCGGCCCGGTCCTATCGGCTTCACGAAAGGGAAGAAGCCATGAAATCATCACCGGCGTCTCTTACGAGCGTGCTGTTGTTTGGTTTGGTAGTCTCCACCTCCTGCGCGTCTGCGCCAACCATTAATAGTGGTACTAGTGGCGGGCAACAGCCACTGGTGGCGCCAACCTCGAAAAAGACCCTCATCTTGATCAATGGCGCCGACACCCCGAGCTTCGCCAACAAGAAACTAAACGACCAGGGTGGAGCGGTCCGATCGCACGGGTACCAGATCCTCAACGCGGGATTCGCCTACAACGACGAGCGGAGCGCGCCGTTCCCAGTTCTGGCGGCAGCGCTTCCTCAACTCAATACGGATACGTGGCGTGTGTTTCCCGACGGCAAGATGGAGACCGTCTTTCGATTGAAGCCCAATCTGACGTGGCATGACGGGCACCCGATGACCGCGGACGATTGGACGTTCTCCTGGAGCGTCTACTCGAATCCGGTTTTTGGCCAGTCGAAGATCGGGGGCCTCAGCTACGTCGAAGACGTGGCCATATCCGATCCACGAGCGGTTGTCCTGCGATGGAGGCAACCGTACGCAGACGCTGTGAACGACACTGCAATCCTGCCGCCGCTGCCGCGACACATTTTGGAGCAGTCCTACCAAAACCTCGATGCGCCGGCGTTCGCTGCTCTCCCGTTCTGGAAGGCTGAGTATGTTGGGGCGGGCCCGTTCCGGGTAGAGCGCGACGAGCCGGGCGCGTTCTTCGAAGCCACCGCATTTGATGGATTCGCGCTCGGACGACCGAAGATCGACAAGCTCCGGATGGTGCACATCGCCGACGTGAATACCGTCGTCGCAACGCTGCTCTCCGGCGACGGGCACCTCGCGATCCAGGGCAACCTCTATGGGGAAGATGGCATCACGCTCGAGAAGCAGTGGAGAGGCCACGGGGGGACGGTGTTGTATGAGCCGATCTCTGCCCGTTCCATGGAATTTCAGATGCGTCCGGACCTTGCCGTTCCGATCCAACTGGCGACGGATATACGCGTGCGACAGGCGATCGCATATTCGCTTGACAGGCTGGCACTCAACGATGCCGTCAACGCCGGGAAAGGGCTGGTCCGGGACGCCTACCTCAACCCAACTGCCGAGCACGCCGACGCCGTTTTGAGCGCGATCCCGGAACGCTATCGATACGATATCCGTCGAGCCGAACAGCTACTCAACGAGGCAGGGTTCAACCGTGGGGCCGAAGGCTCCTGGGCGACGCCGTCCGGTCAGCGGTTCACGTTCGAGCACTGGTACCTTCCGTCGTCGAATAACGAGCGCGAGGCCGCCATCATGATGGATGGACTGCGCGGTTTTGGGATCGATGCCTCGGCCCAAGTGTTTGGATCCGAGAGGAGCCTCCAGGACCGTGTAACGAGGCCTGGGATGTTTGGCTTCACCCTCGAGTCGCCCACCAGCCTGCATAGTCGAGAGATCGCGTCGGCTGCCACGCGGTGGGTCGGAGGGAACCTTGGATATGTCAATCCAGAAATGGACCGCATCATCGACGCGTACAACGGCACCCTAAGCCCGTCGGATCGCATCCAACAGCAGATCCAGATGGAGCAGATCGCTATGAGCGACATGCCCGTGCTCCCGATGTACTGGGTGCCGAGGGTGGTTGGCTTCGTGGCTGGACTCCAGGGCGTAGTCAAGAACCACGATGCGAGAGCGGGGATCGAACGAAGAATCTGGGAGTGGTCGTGGGCATCGTGATGCGCCCCGAGGAGGACAGCGCGTTTCAAACGTGAGTCCTTGGTCATCGCACCCCAGGCAAATTGAGGAGAGTGGTCATGACGCAAGATGTCTCGCTGACCTTCGCGATCGGTACGGCTGGGCGGTTCCAGCCCCTACTGGACGGCGCGATTCGACCGAAGGGTATCGACCTCAAAGGCGGGTTCATCGGTGTAAGTGACATCTTTTGGAACCAGCCAAAGACGGAACCCTGGGACGTGTCAGAGATGTCGGTGACCGGGTATCTGTGGGCCATCCAGCATGGTCGGAAATGGATCGGACTTCCGGTGTTCCCGGGATGGGTTTTCGGCTGCCACGCCGATACCCTGGTGAACGTCCACTCGGGAATCGAGGGGCCGGCGGACCTCCGTGGGAAGCGGGTGGGGGTGCCTGAATACCCCGTGGCGGCGGTCTCCTACATCCGGGACGCGTTCGAACAGGAAGCCGGTGTACGAGCGGATGACTTCCTCTGGGTGGAAGAGCGGTCCGACGAGTCCAGCCACTACCGGCCGTTCGGATACCGGGTGCCCGCCCCGACTGAGCAGGTTCCCATGGACAAGACCCTGTGCGAGATGTTGATCGCGGGGGAGATCGATGCGACTACCCGCTACTTTGGCGGGCCCGGCTCACGCAATCGCATGAGTCCGGTGAGCGACCGCTCCCAAATGACGATCGAGGAGCTGGCAGCTCATCCCAACGTGCGTTGGCTGTATCCGGACCGGAAGGCTGCGGCCATGGCCTACTCCCAAAAGGTAGGGTCGCCGCAGGCAATCCACTGCATCATCATCAAGCAAGAGGTGGTCGACCGGTACCCCTGGGTGCCTGGGAGCTTGTACGAGGCGTTCGCCGAAACCCTGCGCCAAACCGCGCCGACGAGCAAGATTCACACCAGCTTCGACTTCCCAATCTCGGAGCAACAGGAGGTGATCGGCCCCGATTTCTTGCCGTTTGGCCTGGACGCCAGCAAGCGAACGATGCTGACGCGGTTCCTCGATCGGGCGGCAAAGGATGGCTTCGTCGTGGGCGACCGCCGTTTCACCGTTGACGAGCTGTGGCCGGAGCCGACGCCGTCGGCCTAAGATCGATTCGGATCATCCGGCTGCTTTTCCCAGAACCATCTCTCCACCTGGAAGCTGTTCCATCCTTCGCCGGGCGCGGTCGGGAAAACACTACGGAGACCGTTTCGGATAGGCAACACGTTGGGCGTGTAGTGCAGTGGGATCGATGGGAGATCCTCGGTCAGATACTTCTGGAGCTCAATGTAGCGACCGCTCCGCTCGCCAGGGTCGAGGGTGGTCAGGAACACCATGATCATCCGATCGACTTCGGGCCTGGAGTAGCCTCCGTAGTTCGAGCCCTGCCACCGGTTTTCCTCGGTTGGGATGTCCTTCGTCACGTAACTCTCCGCGGCAGTCCCTGCCCTGCCGAAGGACAACCCGGGAAACTTGGTGCGTTCGTCCCGCGAGAGTCTTTGCGCTCGGGGTAGGACTCTAATGGTTGTATTGATGCCCGCAGCCTTCAAGTTCTCGGCGAATGCCTGGGTCTCCCGTTCGTCCTGAGGACTCTCGATCAACTGAGCCTCGATATCCAACCGCTCGCCGCTTGCGGTATTCAGCACGCCGTCTGGGCCGCGAGTCCACCCGGCGTCCGCGAACGATTGGGCGGCTCGTGCCGGATCGTAGGGGTACTTCTTGATGTACGCATCACCCCTTCGGAGGAGCGCATCGCTTGGGATGCTCGTGGAGAACCAATCCATAATGGGATAGAGGTCACCCTGGGCATGCGACAAGCCGAGCCGATCCAGGGCAAACACCATGCCCTGGCGGACGCGCACATCACGCGCGGGAGGCCCGAAGGGCTCTCGGAATTGGAAGTTCGCCACACGCGCGCCTCCATCCGGATTGATTACAGCGGTTCCGGTCCCTTGCGCCTCGAGCTGCGCTTTCAACGAGAGACCCGTCTCCAGCTTGAGCACATTAGACAGCAGAACGTCACGCTCACCAGCCAACATCTTCACCATAGTCGCCGTCTCGACGAGGTCGAAGTAGACGTAGATCTGTTTGATCCTGGGCGCTCCAAGAACGTAGTCCGAGAAGGCTTCCCCCCGGAAAAATGAGCCGGGCTCATACTCTATGACCTTGTATGGGCCGAGCCCAACCCAGTCCCGGTTCCAGTAGGACGAGTTCACGAACGCCTGTGGGTCGCGCTGAAGAATCGGATCAAGAACGTGTCTGGCCAGGGGCTCGAGCTCGTAGCCATTGGCATAGATGTAGAGCTCTTTCCAGCGGACCAGCACGGTGAGTGGGTCGATCGCCTCGATAGTCTCGACCAAATCGTCGGGCGTGTGGTTGGTCATGGGAATGTCCGGCCGCATGATCGTCCGCCAGGCGAAGACGACGTCGGCGGCAGTGAACGAAGCCCCGTCGTGCCACGTGAGGCCGGGCCGCAGGCGGTAGGTCGTCTCCATGCGATTGTCCGGGAGCATCTTCCAGCTTCCTTGTTCCAAGGAAGGAATCGCCTCGGCCAGTTGCGGGATGACGTTCTGCTGATAGTCCGCACGCACCAACGATGCGGAGAAAAATGGGGAGATGGACCCTGTGGTCCCGCTCCCCACCAGCTTTCCGCCAGCAACGGTCGGGGCATCGAGGATCCCCACGCGCACCGTCCTGGAGGACGCGGAAATGGCTGTGTCCTCGGCTGTTTGTGCGGATGGCAGTGGCGTTGCCGCAGAGCTACACGCGGACAGAAGCGCAAGCATGGTCGCAAGCACCACTGTTACCAGCTCGTGCCAATGCGACCTCCCCATCATTCGAGGTGGAAGAATTTGACGGCGTTGCCGCACAGCATCTTGCGCTTCTCGTCTTCCGGCACGCCGGCGAACTGCTTATCGAGCACGGCCTGATCATTTGGCCAGTTGGTGACCTCGTCTGGGAAGTCGCTGCCCCACAGGATGTGGTCGACGCCAATGTAGTGCCGTACGACCTGCACGCCGAACGGGTCGTCGAAGAAGCCCCAATACGCATGCTCCTTGACGTACTCGCTGGGCTTGCGCTTCAGAGGGGGGACGTCGTACATCCGGGGAATCCAGAAGCGATTTTTCTCCCAGGCCGTGTCCAACTGCTCGATGAAGCCGGGAATCCAGGCGATCTGGTTCTCCGCCCAGTAGATCTTCAGCGTGGGAAAGCGATCGAAGAGCCCCGTCATAATCATCTCGGTGAGCTCGGTTGTCCCGCAGTGGCGGCTCCCCCACACAGCCAGGCGATCGAAAACATCGATGGGCGGCTTGTCGTAGCCCTCGCCTTTGGTGGGAAACGTCAGCACGTCCCGTCCGACGCGTCGACCCGTTGACATCCCCGCGATCGCCGTATGGATCGTGATCGGCATGTCGAGATCCAGCGCGGCTGCCCAGAATCTGTCATCCTCAGGAGTCGGATAGCCGAGACCTGTGGGGTAGTTGTCCAGCAGGACCGTTCGCAGCCCCAGCTTGGCGCAACGCTTCATCTCCTCGATGTCCAGCTCCACCCCCCGGTGAGGTAGGACCCCGACGCCGAGGAGGCGATCCGGGGCATAGGCGCAATACTCCTCAGCCAAATACTCGTTGTATGCGCGTTTGACCGCGACCGTGGTCTCCGTATCCTTGAACCGGGGGGGATAGGAGGCGCCGCCGAAGATCAGCTCTGCGTCCACGCCATCCAGGTCTTGCTCCCTCACCCGCTGCGATGGTGGCCCCGCCCCTGCTTCGTCGTCGAAGATCACGATTCGGGGATCGTACTCTTCGAGCTTGTGGCCTGCGAAATGGCCGGTGCCTCCCCAAGCTATCCGTCCATCCTCCGCTTGAAGCCCATCGCCCCCGTTGGGAATCTTGATCAGCTTTGGCAGGCGATGCCGATACTTTTCCGGTACCCTATGTGCCCATCGCTGGGGTGGCACCTGCCAATGACTGTCTGCTGAGATGCAGCGATACTCTCTCACGACCGGATGCTCCTTACCACAGCGACATCTCAGGGGTCAGACCGAGCGATCGAGGTGGAAGAATTCGACGGCGTTGTCGCACAGCATCTTGCGCTTCTCGTCCTCCGGAACGCCGGCGAACTGCTGCTCCAGCACTTCCTGTGAACGCGGCCAGTGACTCACCTCGTGCGGAAAGTCGCTGCCCCACAGGATATGGTCGACGCCAACATAGTGCCGTGCGGCTTGCACGCCGAACGGGTCGTCGAAGAAGCCCCAGTAGGCATGCTCCTTGACGTACTCGCTTGGCCTACGCCTGAGCGGTGCGAGATCGTACACGCGATCCATCCAGTGCCGGTTTCGCAGGTACATGGTGTCCATCTGCTCGACGTAGCCAGGGATCCAATTAATCTGGTTCTCAGCCCAGTAGATCTTCAGCCTGGGAAAGCGGTCGAAAACCCCCGTGACGATGAGCTCTGCACAGTCCGTGCTCCCGCAGTGCCGAGATCCCCACATGGCCAGGCGTTCGATGATGTCAATTGGCGGCACGTCATATCCCTCAGCCTCAGCCTTGACCGGGACCTTGAGGGCGCCACGGCCGGCGCCGTGGCCGCTGCCGGCCATCGTGCCGGCCAGCGACGTGTGGATGACGACCGGCATGTCGAGGTCGAGCGCTGCTGCCCAGAAAGCATCATCCTCAGTGGTGGGATATTTCTTGCCGCTCGGATAGTTCGTCAGCACTACGGCCGGCAGTCCAAGCTTGGCGCAACGCTCCATCTCTCTGATGTCCCGCTCGACCCCCCTGTTCAGCAAGTACCCGACGCCAAGGAGGCGATCCGGAGCGACGGCGCAATACTCCTCCGCCAGACAGTCGTTGTAGGCCCTCAGGCAGGCTGCTGCCAATGCATCATCTTTGAAACGGCCGAGATTGCTTCCGCCGTGGAAGATCAACTCGGCGTCAACTCCGTCCTGGTCGAGCTCCTCGAGCCGCTGCTCGGGCGGGCCATTCCCCACTTCCGTGTCGTAGTACACGGTCCGCGGATCATAGTCTTGGGGGGTGTGACCCGAGTACCAGCCCGTGCCGCCGTAGGAGACGCTTCCGTCAGCCTCTTGGAGCGCATCGGCGCCGTTGGGCAGCTTGATGCGCTTGGGCAACTGGTCGCGGTACTTGGCCGGAACCCGCTGCGCGTAGACGTCTGGGGTGGCCTGCCAGTGGGCGTCGGCTGAGATGCAACGGTACTCTCTCACGATTTGGGGTCCCTCCTGTCCATGGCCGCGCCTCCTACGGATGGGGACCGACCTATCTGAGATAGGCCGGGCCCCCTCCCCAACGCGGCATGAAAAGCGGGGGGTTTAGACCAGAAACCCTCGGCGCGCCGCAACCCCCGGGGCCCCCAACGTCTGGCATTTCTTCCCTGCCCGCCGGCCCGAGACGTACGAGCGGCTGACGGCGCTGTGAGCGGAGCGCCGCGCATCCAGCGCGTCGTCGAGACGGCGCTGTACGTGGACGACCTCGCGGCGGCGGCGGCGTTCTACCGCGACGTGCTCGGGCTGGCCGTGATGAGCGAAGGACCGCGAATGGTGTCGATCGATGCGGGCGGCGCGACGCTGCTGCTGCTGTTCAAGGCCGGCGCCACCTCGGAGGGTTTCGAATGGCCGGGCGGCCGCATCCCGGGGCACGACGGCTCGGGACCCGCGCACGTGGCGTTCGCGATTTCGCCGGAAGCCTTTGA
>Ga0080064_1006535_pt1 | contig 12539 bp, 11 predicted proteins | sample Subgrocontami54m_FD_69260 | JGI IMG/M metagenome (GOLD analysis project Ga0080064, IMG submission 69260) | Subsurface groundwater microbial communities from S. Glens Falls, New York, USA - GMW46 contaminated, 5.4 m (SPADES assembly) (version 2) ...
TTTCTACCGGCTCAATGTATTCCCGCTCCATAGCCCGCCGCTCCGGGAGCGCACCGAAGATATTCCGTTGATAGCGCACCATCTCCTCGCCCGGCATGCCTCAGCGCAGAAGAAGGTTCTTAAGGGCTTCACCAGTGATGCGCTCGATATCTTGATGCGGTACCGATGGCCCGGGAACGTTCGCGAGCTGGAGAACGTCATCGAGCGCGCTGTCGCCCTGGCCGGCCCATCGGTGCCTGAGATCGGGCCGGACCTCCTGCCGCAGTCGCTCCGGGAGGCGCGGGAGACCATCACGGCCGAAGGGCTTGAGGATCTGGTGGACCGGGTCGAGTGGCCGTTGATCGTCCAGGCGTTGAAAGGCGGGAAGGGGCTCACGGATCTGCTCAAACGTATTGAATGGGCACTCATTCAGCGGGCCGTCAAAGAGCACAGCGGCAACAAAACGGCCGCCGCCCGGATCCTCGGCCGGACCTATCGCTGGTTACGCAAGACCGAGACGGATCGACCGCCCCCCCGTGATTGATTGTCACGTCCATCTGGCCGCGCTCAGGACCCAGGACAACGGCTGCTACATTTCTCCCGGACTCCTCAACAGCCCCCTTTTCCGATTCATGCGCTGGAAGCATCGCCTGCCGATCGAGGATGCGGCGCGGTCTAACCAGAAGTACGTGGAAGATCTGCTCTTGGAGCTCCGGCGGTCGCGGCATGTCACGAAAGCCGTTCTTCTTGGCATGGACGGCGTCTACGACTCGAGCGGAAGATTGGATGAGGGGAAAACAGAATTTCTGGTCGGCAATGATTATGTGTTGGGTCTCGCCCGGTCGTATCCGCATGAGTTCCTGCCGGGCGTCTCCATCAACCCGCAACGGCGGGACGCTGTCGAGGAACTGGAGCGCTGCGCCGCAGCCGGCGCCGCGCTAGTGAAGGTATTGCCGAATTCACAAGGGTTCGATCCCGGCGATCGGCGCTATCTTCCGTTTTACCGGAAGCTGGCTCAACTGAAGATGCCGTTGCTCAGCCACGTCGGGTATGAGTTCACCCTGGTTGGGCAGGACCAGTCCGCCGGCGATCCCGACAGATTGCGGCTTGCCTTGGATGAGGGAGTCACGGTCATCGCCGCCCACGGATGCAGCTCCGGTTTGGTCGTTTGTGAACGGTACGTCCCGACGTTTTTGAACCTGGTGCGGCTCTATCCCAATTTCTTTTCGGATGTCTCGGCCTTGACGCTGCCCAACCGCTTCGGCATGTTGCTGCGCTTGCGGCGTTATCCGGAGACGCATGACCGCCTGCTGTTCGGAACCGACTATCCCCACCTGGTATTTCGCTGGCCCTGTCGGGGACGAGCAGGAGAAGGGAGTTTGCGGGACGTTGCCCGGACGGACAATCGCTTCGATAAGCAATATCTGTTTCTCAAGTATCTGGGCGTCGGGTTTCACTCACTCGACGGCCTCCTCCGTCGCTCCGTCTGAGCGACGCGCAGCCTTCTCCCTCCCTGAACGGCCGCGTCATCACCGTGAACGTCCGTTCACGGGTCGGCCCCGCCTGCGGTCTCTCGATCCGGTCATCGGTTTGCTCCACTCTGCCCATAATACCCGCGTCAGTATTGGCTGCCGGCTGATTTCCTGACAGCGGAATTCTCCTGATCGGCCGCTGGCATTCTTCCTGCTATCTCCCTCGTGCAGTGAGTTTACGCGGTCGGAGCCGCATCAACCATCACGGAGGTGTCCTATGAAGAAAATCGGAATCGTGTTCGTTGTGGGAGGAAGTCTCTGGCTGCTCGCCCTCGGGGTCGCCCATGCCGAGCTCTGGCGGCACGGCCACCATTCTCCTCATCCGCTCGTGCATGAACGGCTTGCGGCGTCTGTGAAGGGGCACCCCGCCGGCGAAGTGTCGTTCGAGACGCTTCGGATGCTCTCCACGGGCATGACCAAGGCGGAGGTGCTGAGCCGGGCCGGCTCCCCGCGGCACAGCTTCAAGAACAGGGGGACGCAACGGTGGGTCTATGCGTCGTCCGATCACTGGATTGTGGAGATCGTGTTTTCCGGAAACAACGTGATCGCGATCGACTGGTCGCGGGCGTGATCGCAAGACGGAGGAGGAAAGAGCAATGAGGATACCGACGGGTCCAGGACGCATCAGAAGCGAGCGCGGGATGACGATTGCCGAGTTGGCGATCGTGCTGGCGATCACCGGAGTGCTGTCCGTGTTCATGGGGACGGAACTGCAGGCGATGGCCGACCGGGTCTACCTCGATACGGCGGTGGCCGAAGTGGTCGGCGATCTCCGGTACGCGCGGAGCCTGGCGGTGCGGGAAGGGGAGCCGATCCAGGTTGCGGTCGGCACCGAACAGCCGGGCGTGACCCTGTTCCGGTCGAGCGACCCGGCGCGGCCGGTTGCGCCGACCCGCAATCTGAAGGACAGGGGTGTGCGCATGATTCGTTCCAGCGGGGGGCGTCTGCTGTCGTTCCATCCGCGAGGCACGAGCGCGACGCCGACGACCTTGATCCTGGAAGGCCGGCGGGGCGACCAGCGGGTCGTCACAGTCAGCCTGACGGGCCTCGTCAGGGCGCGGTGACGCGATGATGAGACGATCATGGGTTTTCTCGGAAAGCGGCATGTCGTTAGTGGAACCTCTGGTGGCCATGGTGGTGATTTCGTTCAGCCTGCTCGGGTCGGTCGGGATGTTCGCGGTGGCGCAGGACGGGATTTCCGGGAGCGCGAAGAGCCTGGAGGCCATGGCGCTTGCGGAATCCAGAATGGAGCGATTGCGGGTGCTGCCCTACCGCAGTCTTCTAGGCGGGGATCAGATGGTCAACGGCATCGCCCTGACATGGACGGTGCGTCCGGATCAACCGGCGCCGGCGGATTCCCGGTCTTCCATGATCACGGTGACGGCTGAGTGGTCTGTCGGGAAAGGACAACCGCGAAAGATCCGGATGGGGCTGCGAAAGGCCAATCCTGTCTTCAGCGGAGCGGCATCATGAACAACTCCGGCTTCTCGCTGGCGGAAGCGATGGTGTCCGCGACGTTGGGAGCCATCATTCTTGGCTCGGCGTTGGACATGTTCGTCACGCAGCATGCGCACTACCAAAGCCAGCGAATCAAGGCCGAGCTTCAGCAGGACCTGCGCGGAGGCGTCCGTTTGCTGGAGAGCGAGTTGCGGCTCGCCGGGGCGGGAGCGCTGACTGGAAGCGCTCCCGTCAGCGTGATGGCGGCGGACGAGGTCGTCTTCAAGGCCAATGTCAACGGCGTGCGCGGGTCCTTGGTGGAGGCCGCCGCCTCCGGTCAGGACCAGGTGATAATCCGTCCAGGAGCGGGGTGGACGAAGGGCAAAAACGTCGTCATCTGCGGGCCGGCAGGATGCGAGGAGCATCTCCTGGACCAGGATGGAACGTCCGGGAGGCTGTCGCTGCCGGATCGCCTCACAAGAGATTTTCCGGTGGGAAGTCGGGTCGAGGTCGTGAACCGGGTCCGGTATTACCTGAGCCGCAGTGATCCGAAGAACCTGAAGGTCATGCGCGAGGTGGATCGCGGCGCCAACCCGCTGGTCGAGCATGTGGAGAGTTTTTCGTTGACGTATCTGCGGGACAACGACGAACTGGCCGTGACGAATGATGAGGTCCGTCTTGTGCGCGTCAGGCTTGAGACGGGGGGGAGTGACAGCCGGAGGGGCCGCATCCGGCGCGCTCATACACAGGAGATGGGAGTGAGGGCGATATGAAGACACCAGACGCGGAGTCCGGAGGCGTCTTGATCGGGGCACTGCTGATCAGCCTGCTCCTGGCGATGCTCGGCGGGGTGGCGATGAACCTGGCGATGACCGAAACGGCGGCGTCGGCGCGCCACATGGAGGAGAAGAACGGCCTGTTGCTGGCCGAAAGCGGAGTGGAGCAAGTGGTGGCGTGGCTGACGCATGGCGATCTGCCGCTGCCCGGCGGGGCGCCGGCGCCGGATCGATTCACAGGCGCCGCGGAGCGCCCTGATGTCGAGCTGGACGCCGCCCGTCCCGATGATAATCGGGCGCTAGCTGATCTTGGCCGCATTGTGCGGACGCGTTTGTATGGGCCGGGGCTTCCCAACGGATTCTGCACGGTCGAGGTGACGGCGGAGTCAGGGAGCGGCGTCCGCCGCACGGTGTCCCTTGAATTGGGCAGGGTGGAGATTCCACCGCTTGAAGCAGCCGTCTACGCCGACTCCCAGCCGAACGTGCTGGCTCACTGGGGCGCCATTACGGCGAATCGTCCGCCGAGCCCCTGGCAGTATCAGGTCTTCAAAGCTTATGCGAGACGCTTCGGGTCTCACTACGTTCCCGACCGTGAGGGCCGGCTCTACAAGAATGGAAGGATGGACCCGTCCGCGGCCCTTACGCCTGCCGAGGTATTTGGGTCAAAGGCCGCCGGCGATCAGCGCGGTCTCGTTTTCGTCGACACTCTTGACCAGCAACCGCCGGCTGAGACCAACCTTGTCACGCTCGTTCTGGACTCGGCTTACATGGAGGGAACCTTCTTTGTGAACGCGCATGTGATCCTCCGGCCGCAGGGGCGAGGGGAGACGATTCCCGCCTTGTCCCCACCGACGGAGACGGCGCCCGCGCTCGCCTCGCGCGTTCCGGTCAACCTGGCCGGTGTGACGATCCGCGGTGTGCTCCATGCCTCCGGGACGCTCAGGGTCGAGGGACAGCCGCGCGTCTTCGGCGCCGTTACGGCAGAGCGAGGGCTGGTTGGTAGTGGCCTCCTGGAAGTCTGGTACAATGCGGACCTCGGGCGGGGACGCATTCAGGGGCTGCCTGTCGTCTTTCCTGTCCGGGGAAGCTGGCGCGAGTGGGGGAATTAAGCCGGCCGTTAGCCGCTGGAAACCATGTAACCGTCTCCCCATTGAAATGGAAGCCAACTACCCAGAAGATTGAAAGCCCTGTCGTTCTGTCCCTCGCCTGTCGATTCACGGAAATCTGTAACGTATTGATATTCACTGAATATCATGTTTCAGCAGGCCACATTGTTCCATAGGCACTGGCTTTGCTTAAGAGAGGCTTAAGGCTATGAGTATACAAAAAAATGCAGGGAGGACCGCTCCGTTCCAAGCTGTGGGAGGGTTCACTCTCATCGAGATGATGGTCGCGGTCGCGATCGTGGGCGCGCTGGTCGCGGTTGCCATTCCGAACTACCTGGACTGGAACAGCAAATACAAGCTCAAGGACGCGGTGGTGAACTTGTTCGGCAATCTTCAACTGGCGCGGATGTCCGCCATGAACCAAAATACGACCGTGACGGTGACCATCACTCAAGCGGCTTCGACGAATCCCGTCGGCGTGACGTTCACGGACGCCGCCGGAGCCGCCGTGCTGCCCCCCATGAACTTCGTGAGCGGACTTTCACTGACCAACGCCTTCGGGGCGTCGGTGAGCTCGCCCCAGGTGGCGCAGTTCGCCTCGTCGGGCCGGCCGGTCAACCCCTTGACGAGTTCCTCGAACAATCTGTGCATCACGACCAGCGGCGCCTATACTACCTGCAGCAGCGCCTATCCCCAGGCGCTGAATTTCAAGAACACTGCGGGCGTCAACTATCGAATCGTGATTACCACCACCGGGAAGGTGTCCTGGTGCTATTCGGGTTCGTGTGTCCAGTAGGAGAGACGGGAATGTGTAGGATCGGTCGAGAGCGGGAACAAGCCGGTCGAGGCGAGCGGGGCTTCTCGCTGATAGAGGTCCTGATCGCCAACGTCATCCTGGCTGTGGGGCTGCTGGCGATCGCCGCCATGCAGGACATCGCGTTGTCCAGGAACGTGGACGCCAAGCGGATGGGCCTTGCGACCAGCCTTGCGACGGAAATCATCGAGCGCATCCGGTTCAATTCGCCCGCCAATGCCACCGCAAGTGTGGGAGCCTATCCGTACAATTTCAACGTGACCTGTACGACGACGACCTGCACCGGCGTGTCCCCTCCGGCGACGGCGGACGCAACCACTCAGAGTGACTATATTCTGTGGAAGAATCGCCTGGGCACCCCCGATTCCTCCGGCAAGCTTCCGCTTGCCAACGCCGGGGGAACCGTCACGTCGGTCGCGACCGGCCCCGCAGCCCTCGGCCAGGTGCTGGTCACCGTGACCGTGTCGTGGAACACCGGCGTCCGCCAGCCGACTCTCACGATGAACACCGTGGTGGCGCCGCTATGAGCCGGAAGCGCACAGCCATGGCTGCGGGACAGGCCGTCGGTCGAGGCGAGCGCGGCTTCACCCTCATCGAACTGATGATTGCGCTGGCCATGTTCGCGATCGTTTCGCTCGCCGGGTTCGCCGTGCTCAGCAGCGGGCAACAAAACTCCGTGATGAACGACGAGGTCGTAAAAATCCAGCAGAACGTGCGTCTGGCCGTGGATCTGATTTCCCGGGACGTCCGGATGGCCGGTTACGGGAGTCCCGCCTCTCCTGTCAGTGTCCCGACTACCAACGTTTGCACTTCGACCATCGTACCCACGAACTTAAGCAACGGCCCGGACAGCATCTCGATCATCACGGTTGACCAAGTGATCGGGCGGCTGACGCAGACTGCCCCACTGCCGCCTGCGACTTCGACGAGCACGATCACGCTTGACAGCGTCACAGGACTTGCGATCAACGACGTCGTCACTGTGGACGGCGTGTTCACGGCCACGGTCAACGCGATCGACACCGGCGCGAAGACCCTGACCTTGGGTTCCACCATTCAGACCCCCATGACGTTCAACGGCGACACCTCGGGGAAAGGCGCCCAAGTCGTGCGGCTGGCCTGCGTGACGTACTCCGTTGACACGACGAACCGCCGGCTTCTGCGGGACGGTGTCGCGGTGGTGGACGGGATCGAAGACCTGCAACTGGCCTACGGGGTGGATGCGGACGGAGACGGCAAAATCGACGACCAGAGCGGCAGCAGCGGCATTGACTGCTTGGACCTGATTCCGAACAACCTGGCCAGCGCGGTGACCAACAGCGTCGGATGCTCGGGCACGCCGCCGACCACCGTCAGCACGCCGCCGACCGCGGTGACTCCGACGACGGTCAGATTGGTCCGGGTCAGCGTGGTCGGCAGGGCCGGCAAGAGCGATCCCACGTTCACGACCAGCTCGGCTGTCTCTGTGGAGGATCACAACATCGCCAGCACCCTCGGCTACCGCCGCCGGGTGCTGACCCGAACCGTGAGCTTGAGGGACCTGGGACTATGATGAAATTGCATTCGCGGACATATCAGGCCGGCTGGCCGCTCGGCAATGAACGCGGCGTCGCCATGCTGACGGTCCTCATGCTGACCATCATCCTGACCGTCATCGGCCTCGCCTCCATCACCTCGACGAGCCTGGACATCAAGATGGCCGGCGGGGAGCGGATGCGGGAGAGCAGCATCAACGCGGCCGAGGCCTGCATGAGCAGCGCGGTGCAGATCATTCAGCAGACGTTACAGGGATCGGCGATCCCCGCGACCCTCACGGTCGTCGGCGCGAATCCGGCGATCACGACGAGTCCCCTCGAATCGGAAATCCTGGGGCAGTCCGACAATAACCCGGATACGGCGGATCCCGCGGTGTCCGGCGCGGCGGCGAACGCGGTCCTGTCCATTCCCAACGCCGCGAGCCCTATGTTCACGGTCAACATGGACATTGACCGGCTCTATGCCAAGGCCAAGGCGGGCGGGTCGTTGCAGTTCGCCGCCGGGTATGAGGGCTCGGCCGCTGGCGCGGCGGGCGGGGGCATCGAGATCTACTATCGCATTGATTGTTACGCCAGCAGCATGAGCGGATTGACAACCAAGGGCCGTATCACCGGGGTGTACGCCTGCGTGGCGACAGGCGGTGCGTGCCAACGAAAGATCTAGCGTGGAGGATGTCATGGTAGGGACATGGATGAAGAAAACCGTTTTCGCGATGGTTGGGTTCGTCGTAGGGATGTCGGCTTTAATGCCGGCCGCCCGCGCCGTCTCCATGAGCGATTACACCTGGATGCCGATCTTCATGCAGCAGACGGTCCCGCCGAACATCCTGTTCATCGTGGATGTGGGCGACCAAACGCTCCCAGCCGCGTATGACGGGTCGAACCACCAGTACCCCATCTCGTTTAAGACCGGCACGGCAACGTCCAGCAAGTATGCTGCGAATGTCACAGTGGATAACCTGGTCGCGGTCAACGATGCGGGCGTGGCCATCGCCACGGCGACAACCGCGGCCCCGGCCGACGTCTTTGATTCGACTAAGACCTATTTCGGGATGTTCGATACCCTGCGCTGTTACACGTCGGGAACGGCGAGTCAGCCGTTCAGGTACGGATCGGTGAAGGCCACCGTGCCGGCGGCTTGCGCCGACGCGAACCATTGGGACGGCAACTTCCTCAATTGGTTGACGATGCGCAAGAAGGACGTCGCCTATCAAGTGCTGATCGGGGGGGTCCCGAAGCCGGCCCAGTCCAACACGGACGGCTCGGCCGATAAACTAGACGCCGTAGACGTGACCGGCGAGAACGGCAGCACCTCTAAAAAGTGCACGAACGATAGCAATACCTGCTGGCGATACGTCAAGTTTGTGCCGACCGCAACCTTGACGGGCCGGGTGGATCTCTCGGGGACCGATGCGGTGGACATCCCTGTGTTCGCCGGCCTCTCCGGCGGCGTCTTCTTCGGGGTCGGGGAGGGCAAGATCTCCTGGAACAACACAAACGCCTCGACGGATCCGTTCGACGGCACCGGTTCCAACGCTCCTGACGAGCGCTTGCTCGAGGTAGACCTCAACTCGGAGCCGGATTCGCCATCGGGCACCGGGTCGTTCAGCGATAGTTGCACGGGTACGCCGTTCGCCGGTCATCGCGTGTGCTATAAGCGGGAGCGCTCCCTCGGTCTCTTCCAGACGTTGAGGACCGACAACATGCGGGTCGCCTTCATGTTCGCGAATGCGGGCAGCCTCCAGGGGGGCAAGTTGATCGCCAAATTCGACGATACCAAACTGACCGGCTCAGACTTCGCCGCTCTCGTCAACGATCTGCGCGGCGAGCAGGTCCAGCAGGGCTCGCCGATCTCGGAGGCCCTCTATGAAGGGCTCTGTTACTACCGCAAAGTGCAAGGTCCCTGCTACAGCAACAGCGGCTCGGCCTCCGTCGGCTACGACAACAAGACGGGCGTGCGAGGCGATCCGTTCTTCTTCTTCACCAGCAATCAGATCGTGTCCTGCTGCAAGAGCTTCATCCTGATGGTCAGCCCGGGCGTGGGGAACGGCGACGGCGACGCGCCGGACCTGCAGGCGCCCTTTGGGAATCTCTTCACCGGAACGAACAAAGGCGTTGTCACCACCGGGGCTCTTGGAGACCGCTTGGACGATGTCGCCTACTTCGGCAAGACCAACGATATCCGCCCCAACAGCGGCACCGGCGCCGTGTCCGGCACACAGAACGTGACCTTCTACGCCGTCAATGCGATGGGCGGTTCTGCGGGGGCTGGACTGCTTGCCTCGGCGGCCAAGTTCGGAGGCTTCGAGGACCAGAACGCCGATAACCTGCCGGATGCGGCCGGCCAGGTCTGCACCTATCCGGCCGGCTCCAATTTGGGGAGCGGCGCCGGCACGAGCAGTCCAGAGTGGGACGTGGACAAGGATTGCGTCCCGGACACGTTTTTCGACGCGGCGGAAGGGGGCGACCTGGAAACCCAGATCAACAACGCCATCGCGTCCATCTTGAAGAAGGCCTCGTCCGGCACGTCGGTGTCGGTGCTGGCCACGTCGTCCACCGGTGAAGGCGCGATCTATCAGGCCTACTTCCTCCCGGAGACCGCGAAGGCCGACGGCACGTCCAACACGGTCAAGTGGTACGGGTTCACGCAGGGTCTTTTCATCGACACCTTCGGCAACATCCGCGAGGACAGCGACCGCGACGGGCGGCTGGTCCTTGAAAACGACAAAATCATCTCGCTCTCCTTCGACAGCAGCACGGGCAACGTGGTCGTGCTGCGCTGCCCGGATGCGAATGGAGACGGCAAGGCCGATACGACGACGGTCGGCTCCGGCCTCTGCTCGAACGTCAGCCTGAGTGATATCAAGCCGATCTGGGAGGCCGGCGCGCGCCTGGCGTATCTGGCGCCAGGGACGAGCTGCACGACCGCGAATGCGGGCGTCTCCTGCCGGCGCATCCTCACCTGGGCCGATACGAACTACGACAAGGTGGTGGGCTCGGGGGAGGTGATCGAGTTCACCGAGGCCAACAAGGGGACGCTGTGTCCTTACCTGGCCGGGGCGAATGTGGCTACCTGTGTCAGCGGCGGATCCGGCGGCACGGCCCAGACGGAGGCCGCCAACCTCATCAAGTTCCACCGGGGCGAGGACGGCGTGCCGCTTGGATTGCGGGACCGTTCGAGCAAAGTGTTTAACCCGGATAATCTCAACGATACGGTGGGCGCCCAGAAGGTCTGGAAGTACGGGGACGTCGTGGACTCCACGCCGACCGTGGTGGGATCTCCCAAAGAGCGGTACGACACGATCTACGGCGACGCCACCTACACCACGTTCTTCAAGCAGTACAAGACCCGCCGGCAGGTCGCGTACACCGGCGCCAACGACGGGATGCTTCACGCCTTCAACGCCGCGTTCTTCACGGAGGGGGACGACGCCTCGACCGCTGCGGTTGAGCACGGCTTCTTCACGACGACTCAGCCTGCTTCCGCTTCACCGCAAGTGTCATCCTACACGACCGTTCGGTCAGGCAACCCTGCGCTCGGAGCGGAGTTGTGGGCCTTCATTCCCCAGGAACTGCTGCCGCATCTGAAGTGGTACGCGGATAAAAATTACACCCATGTCGCCTATGTGGACTTGAAACCCAAAGTGACCGATGTGCGGATTTTCTGCGGCGACACGACGGCCGCGCCCAACGGCTCGCCGGCCACCTGCATCACCGGGCAGCCGGGCACGGGGATACACCCGGGCGGCTGGGGCACGATCCTCATCGGCGGGATGCGGTTCGGGGGCAGTTGCGGTGCCTGCTCGAGCAGCGGCAACCACGGCGGGCCGCCCATGACCGTGACGGCGGACTTCGGCAGCGGGACCCAGACGCGCGCCTTCTACAGCTCGTATTTCGTCCTGGACGTCACCGATCCGGAGCAGGATCCGGTGCTGCTGTGGACCTTCACGGACGCGACGCTGGGGCTGACGGCCAGCTTCCCGACTGTCGCCCGGGTCAGTCCTATTGCGGACACGAAGACCGATAACACGAACGCCAAGTGGGTTGCCGTCTTCGGCAGCGGCCCCACGGGATACATCGGCAACAGCACCCAGGTCGCCAAGTTCTTTGTGGTGGACCTGGCTCTCGGGCCGACCTATAACTCCGACCAGACGTCGGGCACGGCGGGCCAATCCTCCTGCTCGACAAGTTCGCCCTGCGTCGTGGCGAATACGACGAGTTCGCCGGCGAGGGTGCGCGCGTTCTCCACCGGCGATTCCAACTCCTTCATGGGGGACATCATCGCGCTAGACGCGAACCAGGACTTCCGGGTGGACGTGATCTACGCGGGCAGCGACATCATGGGCACGACGCCGGCGTTCGTCGGCAAGATGTATCGCCTGACGACCACCGCGCAGAGCGCCACGGGAACCCCGACCGATCTCGCGACCTGGGGGATCAACTCCGGCGGCGCCAGGGTTCCGACCGCGCTGCTGGCCAACTTTTCCTGCTCGACGTCGGGCTGCACGGGATCCACCAAAGTCGGACCGATCACGATGGCCGCGACCGTCAGCCAGGATACCACGAACAATATCTGGGTCTTTTTCGGCACCGGGCGCTTTTTCAGCACGGACGACAAGATCAACACCGATGCGCAGTACTTCTTCGGCGTGAAGGACGACTGCGCCCTCAACTCGAGTTGCGAGCAAACGACCGGTCCCCAGCGGAACAACCTGGTGGATGTCTCGAGCTCGGCGGTCTGCAATCCCTGCGCGACGGGGACAAACCAGTTGAGCGGGGTTTCTGTCGGGGGCACCTCGATCAGCACGGTGGCTGAGTTGGGCAGCAACATCCAGAGCACGCAAAACCTCAACGGCTGGTTCACGACCCTGCCCACCAGCGGCGAACGGGCGCTCAGCAGTCCGACCATCCTGGGCGGAACGGTCTTTTTCACGACCTTCGTGCCGACCGCGGACATCTGCGTCGCGACAGGGAGCGGGAATCTCTATGCCCTGTACTACCTGACCGGCACGCCCTACAGTTCGTCCACCATCGGAACGACCGTCTCGGGCGGCAGCACCATGATCGGCAGGTCCATCGCGCTCGGTACCGGGCTTCCGTCTCAGATGGCGGTCCAGGTCGGGGCCCAAGGGAGTGGAAGCTCCGGTGCCTCCAGCAACTCGGGTTGCGTCGGCAGGGTCACCGGCTACATTCAGGCCAGCACCGGCATGCTGGGACAGGTTTGCGGCAAGCCGGCCCTCTCGGTCTGGAGCCGGATAGTGTCGTGGCGTGACTTGTAGGGAGGCAGAGGCACGCGGTACCTTGCGCTGAAAATCATTGGGCGGGGCGCCGCCGTCCCGGCGCCCCCTGTCCTGGTGGCG
>Ga0080064_1006538_pt1 | contig 12536 bp, 12 predicted proteins | sample Subgrocontami54m_FD_69260 | JGI IMG/M metagenome (GOLD analysis project Ga0080064, IMG submission 69260) | Subsurface groundwater microbial communities from S. Glens Falls, New York, USA - GMW46 contaminated, 5.4 m (SPADES assembly) (version 2) ...
CCTGTACACAATTATAATTCAGTGAATAATTTTTACGGCAATAGACAATCACTTCATGACCAGCCTGAACAAGCCGACGACTCAAGTCATCGACATGCCTTTCCACCCCGCCAGAATGCGCTGGGATTCCTTTTTGGCCAATCATGATAATTTTCATATAAATATAGCTCTTTTAACGATTTCTACTTTTTTTAGAATAACCTATACTATATCATTTATAAGCCAAATTGTCAATACATCACCTAGAGTACTTAAACGTCAAAAGTGAAACAAGGTGTTATACAGCTTGAACAACTTTGTGTAATGATCTTGAGGATTATAATACTCACTGATCATTTTTTGTGCTCGGCAACTATATTCAATGCGCTGTTCAGTAGTATAATCTAATACCTTTTTTATTTTTTTTGCAAGGGCTTGCGAGTCGGCAGCGTCATAGAGTAATTCAGGATCAATTTTTTCAAGTACTTCAGTAATTCCCCCCACTCGCGCACCAATAACAAGGGTACCCTCACTTAAATTCTCTAGGACTGAAAAAGGCGAAGGATCATGCCACACCGAAGGCACTACAACACAGCGCGCATGCGTTCGTAGTTGCGTAAATTCATCACCGCTCTGCCATCCTAAAAATTCAACTCTGGACTGGAGCTGCAATGTGTTCGTAATTTTTTTTAATCGTTCTTCATCCGGCCCACTCCCTGCAATTTTCAACATAACATCATCAGGAACTTTTTGCATTGCACGGATAAGCACTTCAAATCCCTTCTCCTCTGATAGTCTCCCGTATGCCAAGATATAGTTGGTAGTTGGTAGTTGGTAGTTGGTAGAAATGACTTCATTTTTATTTTCATTAAGAAAATACTGCAACAAAACTACCTTCTCCTTTGGTATGCAAAATTCAATCAACTTATTTTGTACAAATTCTGACGGACACAAATAGTACGAAATACTTTTTTCATAAATTTTTAAAATTCTATGATGCACAAACATCACAAATGCAGCAGCAAACCCTCCAAGCAGTGATCCTTTTACCGAACCATTAAACATATCGTGAAAATAATTTTTCTTACATCCTACATCAACTTTGCCATTTGCGAATAACTTATAATTCGGACAAATCAAACTGTAATCATGAACAGACATCACGACAGGAATTTTTTTCTTCCGGCACACATCAAGAAATGAGGGGGAAAGCTGGTGATAAATATTATGCATATGCACCACATCAGGTTTAAACTCTTCAGCTAATTGAGTAAATTTTTTCTTTGCTTCCCGACTATAAAGCATCCGGCAAAAACCGCGCCATTTTTCCCGCAACGTTCGAGGATGCTCAAAATCAAAGTAACTAACATTATTTGTCATCCCGGACTTGATCCGGGATCCAGTCGTATCACCTTTTTCTTCCATCCCCCACATGGCTACCTCATGCCCGTTTGCGCGCAACAAATCAGCGAGATCGAAAAAATATTTTTCCGCCCCTGCTTTTCTATACAAATATTTATTCACTAACAATATCTTCATACTCCACTATTTGTGATTATTTTGAATTCTAAAAACCCAATCTTCAGGCATCCCTTAGTTGGACTCATGATATTTTTCTGCTGAAAAATTCAACACGCTCCCGCCGTCGCGGTCCGCATGGTCCAACTTAAGAGACGCCCTCGAGGGATTTTGGAATTCAAAATAATTCATTATTACTAATCCTCCAAGTATCCAAATGTATGGCGCCAAAGTCCGCATCTCAAAATACATTGCAAAAAACCCTAAGCAAAAAAATGCCGCCAGCACGCCACAATACCCCAGCCCCACCGCCCCTTCTGCTTGCCCCGTAGTAAACCAAGAGTTTACTGGCGTGGTCATCCCGGACTGGATCCGGGATCCAGAATTCTCAACAAATGATTCAAGAGTCTCGGGTTTCGCAGATTTACTCGATTTTCGATACAACCGAAAACTCATAAAAAATAATAATCCTAAAATACTCAGATAAACTAAGCAGCCCAAAAACCCAATTTCCCCAAGCAGTGAAAACCAATTATTATCAATATGCCCCTCGCTACCCCAAATACCAAACGGCAGCCCAAGGACCCCATAACTTTTCGTATAATGAAGCGCCTGAGCTACCCCGCCGCCAAAAGTCCCGGGCCCCACACCGATCAAACCCCCCATCGGCGCATAGGTTACCAGTGCGCGCGGGGTGTTCACCATAAAAAATAAACGTCCTAATCCATAATACTCACCCATCCACCGGCTGGGCGACATTGCCTCAAACACCCGCTCAGAAACGGTTTGGCGAGGCGAATCAATTAAATAGCGGGTTGCCTTTCCCGAAGAAACATAAATAATACCAAGCGCAATAAATGCAACTAAAAATCCTGCGATCATTTTTTTATCGCGCTTTATCACAACACCAATCACAAACAAACCGGCAATAAACGCAATCCATGATGCACGGGAATACGTCAATATAAGAGTAATGATTCCAAGAGAAAAAATAACTGGTAACCAGTAACTCGCAACCAGTAACTTTAAATTTTTAAAAAACGTTTGTACAGTGGGTAGTGAGTAGTTGGTAGTGAGTAGTTGGTAGTGAGTAGTTGGTAGTTTTGAATTTTGGTCATTAAAATTTATTTGTATTTTGGAGTTTGTTATTTGAGATTTTTCATTCATGAATCGTAAATCGTGAATCGTAAATCTTTTTTGTTCATACAAAAACGCGACAATCATTAACAACATAATTGCTAAAAACGATCCCAACTGATCATACCGGCCCATAGTACCAAACACCCGCTGCCCATGTTCCCAAAACTGCTTGGTCCCGGTCGTAAGCTGAATACTCCCAATAACTTTCCGATCATTCGGCAATAAAAATTCATCCAATCGCCCACCCGTTAATGCTTGCCCTATTCCTAATATACTTTGGATAAGTACAATACCAAAAAGAATTCCAAAAAATTTTCTTTGAAACGCCCCTTCTGTCATCCCGGACTTGATCCGGGATCCAGTTTCTGAAATCATCAACACAACAAAAAACAATAAGATAAACCGAAAAATCTGCCGCAATCCCAACACCCCCACATCAAGCGGCACCATATTGATAATTAGCGAAAGAAGTGAAATGAGCAATAAAATTGCAAAGATAGTGAGTAGTTGGTAGTTGATAGTTGGAAGTTTTAAATAAGTAATTTTTTTAAATACAAGTACGACAAACAGCAAATAGATAATTGCTTCCGATCCATACCGCGCAAACACATAAAAATCCTGCGACACGAATTTCAACAAGAACGGCTCGAAAGGAATATAAGCAACCAAAAATAACAAAAGCCATTTAGGTTTACGAATGGCACAATAGATACTTATCCCAACACAAAATACTCCAACACCAATACTTAAAGACGTAAGTGCTATAAGCAGTAAAAAACAAAGTATGAGGAGTAAAAAGTTAGTTGGTAGCAATGAATTCATACTGTTGACAGAAATATTCATTTTGATACTCTTATATTAGTGTCAAGTACAGATTCAGTTGAATCTCTCAAAGAAGGCCCGAGTATCTCGGGTTTTCTTTTTTTGATACAATTAAATCGTGGAGCCACTTGGGGTCACCTCTGGTGAGGAATCTGTACTTGACATTCAGATGAGAGGGGTTCAATTCCCCTTGGCTCCACACGTAAATAAATTTTCAACTTTACGAACTTTTAACTTTACGAATCTGATAAACTAATGCAATGATTCCCCCGAGCATAAACCCCGCCAAAGCATTTGCTAAAAAATTAGGGCGCACGGGGAAACGAGAAACAACCGGCGAATCCACCATCTTTACCTCAATAGGCGTACTCACAAACTGCCATCCTTCAGCAATAAGAATTCGAGAAATAATATTCGTAAGCTCACGCGCTTGCGATACGCTTGCATGATATATCGTGATATCTAAAAAACCCGTCCCGCGCTGCACTTGTGCGGAAATGGTCTTTTGCCATTTTTTTCGCTTCTTTCGCTCATCGCCGCGAAACGGCCGACGGTCAATACCCTCATTCGCAAGCACTTTATCAAAAAATGAAGACGTGGTTACTACTTGTGAAAGCGTTTCGGAAATGCCCTCTACGGATTTAATGGCATTATAGGCGTCACCCGGCACATTACCGCGCTGAATAATAAGGAGTCGCACGGTAGAGCTATATTCCAATGGCCGCAAAAAACTCAAACTAAACGCCAAAAAAGCGCCAAGAACGGCAAAACCTATAATTTGTACTATGTAACGGGTACTATATATCATAACTCTATTTTACTCTGTCATCCCGCACTTGATGCGGGATCCAGTATATATTAAGTATACTCCTCGATTCAAAGTAATACGTGCAAAGATACCATAAATTTAAGAAAAAGTCAATGCTCATTCGGGCATTTTTTGTTATATTTCCTTTTATTTATAATGTTTTTATTCCTTTTAATTCCAAAACCTCTCGAGGGTATTTATATTGCAGGCCCTGTGGACCGCGACGGCGGGAACTGGGAGGAAATTTTCAGCAGAAAATTATCCGTCCTGCAATATGAATGCCTGAAGATTGGGGTTTTGGAATTAAAAGGAATTCAATACATCATTCAAAAACGTTATAAATATAACAAATAAATGGTACCTGGAACCATTATTTGGCAGGCGATACCATTGACAATTTTAGGGAATCATGCTACTATGATGCGCATAAATCTGCTAGCGAGGTGCTATGCGGAATGCGGGGCCACAAAGCCCCTTTCGGTGAAAGGAGGCCCTACGTGGCCCGCCCGAACTTTGACAAAATGATCCTCGTCGTCGCCCTCACCGCGCTCTGCGCGGCGTTGATGGGACTGACCGGCATGGCGCCGGCCAGCGCGGCAACCCTGCCAGCCCCCGGGCTGCAGGAGCCCCAGAACCTCGGGCGCTTCGCGCCCAGGGAATCGTTCCGCCAACCCATGATCGTGGGGGTTGGGACAAGCGAGCTTCGGCTCGCCGGTCGGGGAATCAACAGTCCCTCGGTGCGGGGGTTCAAAGCCCCTGTCACGATCATCGAAAATAACAAGACCATGTTCGTTCTCAAGTCGGTTACGCCTTCGGGCACGCCGACGAACGGCAACTTCGGCCTTCTGATCACCGCTCCCAAGGAATCGGGGATCTACAAGATCGAGTACCGCACCTTTCGGGCCGACAATCGGCCCGGGTGGAGATCGGATATGGTATACGAGGTCACGGACGACCTCGTGGAGGAGGAGACGCCCGCAGGAGCCACGGATGGCTCAGCGGGCAAAAAGAATTGCTGTCCTCCCGCGCCGCACATCGGTGACGCGGCACCCCCCATCCGGACTTCGGTCCGGCTCGAGGGGATCCGCACGTTGGGGCAGGACGCGAAGTCGACGTCCCCGGACATGCTCCGGGGGGAGATCACCGTCGCGACGCAAGTCGCGACGGAAACCGACCTCAGGTTCGGCCTGCGGGGAAACGAGAACAAGCCCGATCCGACGGCAAGTGACTACGGATGGCAGGACGGCGCTGGTGGTAGCATCGGCGTTGGTCGGAAGTTTGGGGAGCTTTCGGGTTCTCTGGACTTCGAGTGGATAGCTGACCTAAGCTTCCAGGATGAAGATGGTTGGACCCGCACGCCGTTCACGGCAATCGCGGGGCTAAAATCAGATACCTGGCACTTGGGGTGGTTGAAGGGTGAGGGGTTCCTCGCTCTGTCCACTCGCCATGTCGGAGCACGAGCCGTGGCAAAGGCGAAAATCGCAGGAGATGGGACGTCGTCCCACCTCGCGATAGTCGCTGGAGCCCATGGAAACAAGGGCTGGACAAAGGGACTGTCCTACGGGCAGTACCTTGCCGGTGCCGAAGGGGGAATCAATACCTCTCTCGGCTACATCTCGCTTGGTGCCCTCGCGGGTGCAGGCGATGGTGAGCCGGTTTCGGCCCTTGTGACGTTCACGGTTCGGAACTAAGAGTCCCAGGGGATTCCATCGCTCAACGTCAATGGCCAGTACGCCCATTTCGGGCAACACGCCACGACAGAGACTGGAATCCCCGAATAGTCCTGCAGAGCTCGCGAGAGTAATGCGGGACGCACTCCCAGGAATATTTCATAGCTCAAGACCGGCTGGTCAGGATACGCCTTCGTGGCCTCCGACCCCGCGCCGGTGAAACTGAAATGTTCCGCTTTCCCCGGGGCGGTTCCGCAAGGTTCCGTCCCGGGGTACTACTGGTACTACACACCCATGGTCATAATGTATTGCGAGTAATCGCAGTTCACTATGACCATGGATTCGATGCGCCGCCCAACCCAGGGCGGAGGAAGGAGCACAAATGTCCCGGCACATCAGCCGGGGGATGATGCTCGCAGCCCTGGGCGTGGCTGCGACTCTTTGGGGGTGCAATACAAAAGCACCGTCGGCCGCGAAGGAACCGGTGTTAAAACCGGTTGCCGGTGGGTTCGAGATCACTGACGCTTCGGCGTCGGCGATCCCAAACCCCGGCGACCTCGCGGTGGCGGGAACTTGTTGGCAGACGGTCTCCGAGGGTGGCAAGTCCATCCTCAAAAAGATCGTCTGTCCGGGGACCGTCTCGTACGTGTCCCCGACGAGCACCCCCGCCCCCACCACCACGGGTGGCGGCACGACGACGAGCTCCGGCTCGACGTCGACCGTCACCCCCGCCCCAGGAGCTCCGGCAGCTCCACTCACCGTTGCCGGCCAGCCCACCATATCCCAGAGTGGTGGGACGATCACAATCTTGGGCTTCACACTGAACAACATTACTAGTCCACTGTTGGCGGGTTACACCGTGCAACAGCTCTGGGACGGCCTTAGGGTCGCCCTAAATACGGCCGGTAATGTCCGCCCCTTCATTGCGGGCGGATACAGCGGATCCCCGGGATGGTCGATTGGCGCGACTGTGAACGCCAATCTTCTGGGAACATTCACAGGCGACGCCGCATCGGGAACAATCTCGGTGAAGCTGCCAACTCCGTCTGATGATGGAGGCGGTGGCAACATCGCTCTGGCCCGATTTGATGGGTCGGTCTGGACCTTTGCGGGTTGGAGCACATCCGACCCGCCGGGGGCCGATAACTACGGCGACCTCTTTTTCAAAGGGGGTCGTACGAAGTTCTACTGGAACACGCCTGCGGGGTCCTCGACCCCAGTGGCGTACTAACCAGTAGTCGACCCAGGTCGCAAAACCGCGCGGCAGTGCGCGACCCAATCCGATAATCCAGTCGGACAAGTCGCACCACCGCCACGCGGTACCATCAGTTCTTTTGAAGAACCTCGACACATCCAGTGCCGAGGTTCTTTATTTTTTGACAGAAAAATCAGTAAAAGCTATCATATATATTATAATCGAAGAATATGTATGAAAAAAAAGAAGTATATTTCTTTCTCTGAATTAAAAAATATCTCCTTTCCTGTCATTATTGAAAAAGGAGATGATGGTTTTTATACTGTCGAATGTTCTCTTTTTCAAGGTTGTTATTCTCAAGGGAAAACGATTGACAGTGCATTAAAAAATATCCGTGAAGTTATCGAACTATGCCTTGATGAGGAAGAAAATCAAAAAATTCTTCATACCTATACTCCGCACGAAGTGAGTCTTCATACTATTCGATTTGATTCGCATTAGGTATGAGCACTTCGTTGCCACTCATATCAGGTGAAAAGGCTGTTGCATTGTTTATTTCACTTGGGTATTCCGTTGTTCGTCAACGCGGAAGCCATATTCGCCTTCATCATCCACTTCGCAAACCACTTACTATTCCCAATCACCATATTCTCGGAAAAGGTCTTATGCGAAAACTTCTTCGAGATTCAGAACTTTCACTTGATGAGTATCAAATAACGCTTAAAAAACTATAACTTTTGTACAAGAAGTAAAAAGGGGTCCGGCCCGTTTTTGGCGGGCCAAGATCAATTCACGTTGTGGGACGGAATGCGCAAGGGCGCATCCGAAAACGGCGCCGTTCGGCCATTCGTGGCCGGCGGCTATCCCGGAAGTCCAGGGTGGGGCATCGGCGCGCAAGTGCCAACCGCTTCACTCGGAACCTACACGGGGGACCAAAACCTCGGATCTATCGCAGTTCGGCTCCCCACGCCGGCGGATGACGGGTCCGGGGGGAACATCGCGTTCGCCTGTTTTGACGGAACGAATTGGTACTTGGCGGGCTGGAACGACTCCGGTCCCACCAACTCCAATTACGTCACCTACTACGGGCAAAACACGAAGTTCTTTTGGGTGAGCAATGCCTTGAAAAAGGTCTAGCTTGCCCAAAACCAGTTCATCCCCCTCGCTCCTTGGAAGAACCTCGACACATCCAGTGCCGAGGTTCTTGATTTTTGGAAAAAATGGATCCCGCATCAAGTGCGGGATGACAAAGGGGTCGTGCGGGATGACAGGGGCAGTGCGAAATAACAAGGACAGTACAGAACAAGCTGGTTAACTTGCCAACTTCCCCTGCAGATACTCACTAAAATACCCACTATATTTTTTTTGTAGTTCGGGCAGTTTCCAATCATCGCCCGTGATTTTTTTTCGGCAATTCAGTTTACCACATTTGCATTCCATAGCCATGTCTGATGATTCTGACATGGCATAATCAAACGAAATTTCTTCGTTTGGCAACATATCGCGCATGGCAACAATTTTTAATCTCCCCTTGATTCCGGCATTTGGATCGCATGAGTGATTTAAGTAGTCACACGGTTCCACATCCGCATCAGCAGTAGCCGCAAAAAAAAGATTATCATCAACTTGAATCATATAGTCGTTTCCAGATTTATACAGCTCGTGCGCTTCCTGCGTTGAAATCATATCTCCTAGCCCACCTGAAAAATCAAAAATAAGCTCATCTTTTAAAATGTGCTCATTTGCAAATACGCCCTTGCCAGCAGTTGCACTTTCACGCACCTCAACTTTTGGCGATGAATAACACCCCGTTTGCGATGCAGTTTCAAAACGCTGCCACTCTACTTTTTCTCCTTTTCTTCGCTGCTCGGTCATCGCAAGCTCATCATAAATGCCATCGATCAATTTAAAATCTTTTGCATCTTCAAGGCTCACCCATGCATACAAATCTGTTTCTTCTTCCTGGAGTTTTACGTTTCCAGAAACATAATCCGCCATGACTGAAATAACCAAACTCGGCGCGCCATCCACATGTATGGTACCTAAAGATGTCACATACAAAACATTATCAATTTCAACACCAACTTCTTCTTGAATTTCGCGCTTTAATGCTTTTTCTAAAATGTTATACCAGTAATGCTCAGTCTCTTTTGGGAACAGTGAAAAATCATGCGCATCTAAGTGGCCGCCGGGAACGGTCCACATTCCGGGGAACCGCCTTTTTTGTTTTGACCGGCGTGTAATAAGATACTTGCCTTCGCTGTTTACAATAATTGCAGTGATCACCACTTCGAATGTATCGTATTCATTCATACTAGTTGTAAAGTTATAAAGTTCATCAAGTTATAAAGTTACTTTCTGAAAAGTTTGATGGTTCGTATGACTTCTTCAGCGATACCATCAATACACTCGTAGTTTTTTATTTCTTCTTCTCCTACCCATGCAAAATCATCAAACGCGCCTTCTTCTAATTTTACTTCCCCGTTGTTATATTTCGCAGCCATCTTTATCAGGATAACCGGAATGCCATCGGGACGAATGAAAAACACGCTATTAAGATATGTAAGTTGGGGTTGAATGGTAATGCCAGCTTCTTCTTGGACTTCGCGCGTAAGTAAGTCTTCTAGTGCGTTTTCAAAATCCAATACATCGCCATTTACGCGTGTGGGTTTAGAAAGATCAAACTGCGCCCACTCCAGTTTTCCGCCTGGCACCGCGTACCTGCCGGGGTGCACTTTTTCACGCATACTTCGCTTGAGAATAAGACAGCGCGAATCACTCTCGCGATACACGACTGCATTTACCACAAAATACATGAGCTTATCTTGTTTCGCGTATTCGAGTGAAATTTTTTCTGCGGGCATACACAATAAAGTTACAAGTTATAAAGTTATAAAGTTCATCAAGTTTAACATTCGCCTTTAGGCGCCGTGGCACCGTTTGAATTTTTTGCCAGAACCGCAGGGACATACATCGTTGCGGCCAACTTTTTGACCAAGTGAATGTTCGCTACTTTGCGAATCATCACTTGTTTTAGAAGGCGCGCTTAACTGCATGCCTTGGATCGTCTTTTTTTGCAGTTGTAAGTTTTGCGCCGCCATGCCAATCTTAAAAATACTATACACGACCTGTTTTTGAATAAGCGCAAGCAGTTCTTTAAATAACCGGTACGATTCTTTTTTGAATTCAACTAATGGATCGTGCTGCCCATATCCGCGCAACCCGATGCCATGGCGTAAATGTTCAATTGAATCCAGGTGCTCAACCCATAAGCTATCAAGCGAACGAAGCATAAGATCTTTTTCGATTTGGCGCACCACCGCATGCGGATCTGCCATACTCGCATACTGCTTAATTTGTTCTGCTATCCGTCCTTCAAATTCTTCGTATGCTTTTTTCGCCTCCACTTCGAGTAACTCAAAAAGTTCGGTGCGCGCGGCAATATTTGCAAGCTTATCCCCTCCTTCTTTTATAAGATCCTGTATGCGCGCAGCCACTTCGGGCGTGAGCTCAAAAATTCCAGAGATTGCATTTTCAATTTCTTTTACTATTTCCTCTTGGTTTTTTTCCGCCTGACCATGAAACAGTACAATTTGCTCAATCTCATCTGAGATCATGTCTAAAATTAATTCTTTGAGTGTTTTATGACTTTCAGGACTGGCAGTTGGCGCTTGGTCATCATGAGCATGGGTTTCTGTGTGGTACTGGTCTAAAATATTTCTTCGTCGCTTATAAATAACTTCTCGGTGTTTGTTCATCACATCATCATATTCTAAAACGTGTTTGCGAATATCAAAGTTATGTGTCTCCACTTTTTTCTGCGCTTCTTCAATAGACTTTGAAACCATCTTGTTTTCAATAGGCATATCTTCAGGAATGCCAAGCTTATCCATTAAACCTTTCATACGCTCCGATCCAAAAACTCTCATCAAGTCATCTTCCATAGAAACATAAAACTGGGTAGCACCTGGGTCCCCTTGGCGCCCGGCACGGCCGCGCAACTGATTATCGATACGCCGCGACTCATGCCGCTCGGTACCAATCACCAAAAGCCCACCTGCTTCGCATACTTTTTCCCGTTCTGCCGAATCGGGCGGATTTCCGCCAAGCAAAATATCAACACCGCGGCCCGCCATGTTTGTTGCAATAGTAACTGCGCCAAGCTTACCTGCTTGTGCAATAATTTCACCTTCTTTTTCATGGTTCTTTGCATTCAACATCGTGTGTGGGATGCCTTCGCGCTCCAGGAGCTTTCCCAACACCTCATTTTTTTCAATAGAAATAGTACCCACAAGCACGGGTTGGCCTGCCTTGTGCCGTTCTTTTATTTCATCAACGACCGCCTTATATTTTCCTGTCTCGTTTTTATACACGCGGTCTGAAAGATCCTTTCGAATCATGGAACGGTTGGTGGGAATAATCGCAACTTCTAATTTATAAATTTTTGAAAATTCTTCCGCTTCCGTTGCTGCTGTTCCTGTCATACCGGAAAGCTTGCCATACAAACGAAATAAATTTTGAAACGTAATAGTTGCATAGGTTTTGCTTTCTCGCTGCACATCCACCCGTTCCTTTGCTTCTATTGCCTGGTGCAGCCCTTCTGAATATCTTCTGCCATGCATTAAACGCCCAGTAAATTCATCTACAATAATTACTTCGCCATCCTTGACCACATAATCCTTGTCACGCTTAAAAAGTGCATGCGCTTTGAGAGCCTGCTCGATATGGTGCACCAATTCAATGGTTGCCGGGGTATAAATATTATCGATTCCCAACTGTACTTCAACCTTTTTGATGCCGCTTTCCGTAAGCGTTGAGGCGCGCATTTTTTCATCGACTAAATAATCTTCCTTTTCAATTAACTGCCCCGCAATCCGTGCAAAACTATGATATAATTCTGCAGATTCTTCCGCTGGCGCAGAAATAATCAAGGGAGTACGCGCTTCATCAATCAAGATACTATCCACCTCATCAATAATTGCAAAATTTAAATCCCGCTGCACCATGTCATGCGTATCGGGCGCTAAGTTATCTTTTAAGTAATCAAACCCGAACTCATTATTCGTGCCATAAGTGATATCTGCCATATATGCCTCTTTGCGAGAACACGGACGCAAAAACGCATGTTCAACTTTATAACTCATCGTGCTATCACCTTCGGGCTCATCACTTTCCTGTTCCTCGGGTATTCCTTGATACGTAGGGTCATATAAAAATGCTATCTCATGCGCAATACTTGCAACGGATAACCCTAAGGCATGATAAATTGTTCCCATCCACACGGCATCACGTTTTGCCAAATAATCATTTACCGTAACAACATGTACGCCCTTGCCTGAAAGCGCATTTACATATACCGCAAGTGTTGCCATTAATGTTTTTCCTTCGCCGGTGCGCATTTCAG
>Ga0080064_1006539_pt1 | contig 12535 bp, 10 predicted proteins | sample Subgrocontami54m_FD_69260 | JGI IMG/M metagenome (GOLD analysis project Ga0080064, IMG submission 69260) | Subsurface groundwater microbial communities from S. Glens Falls, New York, USA - GMW46 contaminated, 5.4 m (SPADES assembly) (version 2) ...
AATCAGGCAAAACACAGTTTTCACTGTAATCTGTAAAACTATAATTCGGGTTTGCGGTTTGGTAATTCCACAAGATTTCAATATTGTCGTTTGCAACAGAAGAAACAAACTGCAATGATGTGTTTGCACAAGGGTCTATTGTAATTGACGGCTGCAGCCTGTGCTCAAAAAAAAACGGCATGTATGCTTGCTTGTATGGAACATTTACAACCTCTGGGTCATAGCCCCAGCGCAATTTTACGTTTTGCCCGCCAACATTTTTGCCGGTGCCAGTATTGTCAATTAAAATTCCGTCGCCTTGCCTGGTCCACTCCGACTCAAAAATATTGTTCGAGTCATCAACTGGTGTGATTTTGGCAGAATAAGCGCCAACAAAAATCAGCAGTGCAAAAGACACAACTGCAAAAAACAAAAAAAACCGCAAAAATACTGGCTCACGCTGCGCTTTTGTCATTTACCAATACCCCGTAACTTTAGAAAACAAAAGAATATATATAATATTCTAATTAAAATAATCTTTTTTGCTAACCAAGACAATTTGCCAAGGCAAAGCACCAGTAATAGCATTTTAAAAAAAGTCTGGCGAAAAAACTCTTATGAACAATCGCAGATTGTTTGGCGAATACAGTGTGTGCGAATGAACGCACAGCCCCGTAGTCTAGTGGCCAAGGATGCCAGGCTCTGGACCTGGCGACAAGAGTTCGAATCTCTTCGGGGCTATATCCCCTTTTCTTTTTGGAAAAAAGAAAAGTGTCTGCAGTCCACCCACAAAAGAAAAAGCAAGAAAGCCATTGGTTTGCTGCGCTTGGAAAACAACCAATAAAAACCGTTTGCTTTGTTTTTCTTTAATGCGCTTGAATGACAAAAACTCTGCCGCTTTATTGGCCTTGCTTGTCGTGTTTTCTTTCCTGGCTTGCTTATTTTTCCTATTCAACAGCGTGCTATTGCAGGGAGTTGATGCGGCATATTATCTCCAAGGCATTGAAAGCATTCAAAACACTGGCTTTTTGCCATCTGGCTTGCTTCAATATCCGCCAGTCTTTCTTTATGCCGCAGCGCTTTTCGGAATAATCTTTGGCACTGTTGAAGGAATAAAAATCGCTGCAGCATTTTTCTTTTCGCTTGCTGCTTTCAGCGTTTTTTTGCTTGCAAAGCAATTATTCAAAAACAACCAGGCCGCATTGGTTGCGGCATTGTTTGTTGCAATCTCCCCTGCTTCAATGCGATTGCTCAACGGCTTCTGGAAAACAACAACCGCTGTTTTCTTTTTGCCATTGTTTTTCTATTTTTTCCTGCGCGCTGGCACAGACAAAAAAAACCGGAACAAGAACCTTGCTCTCGCGCTAGCAATGCTGTTGCTTGTTTTTTTGTCGCACAAATATGTTACCCTGCTCGCATTGTTAGTGCTGCTGGCTTTTGTTGTTTTCAGGCTTGTTTTTGAAAAAAAGCCAAGCGCTGACACAAAAAATTTTCTCTTTGTTTCTGCAATTGCAGCAATTGTTTTTTTGCTTGCCTTTCTCGCAAGCTCAAACGGCTTGCAGGAATTACTCGGCTTGTTCGGTGCAATCAACGCGCTTGAATCTGCAAGCGCAAACGCTTCGCTCTGGCAATACTTTAACCTGATTGTTATTACTGCTTTTTTTGGCGCAATGTACTGTTTTTTTTCCGCAAAACGCGAACACTTGTTTTTGCTTTCCTGGTTTGTTGCAGCATTGTTTGTTGCTTTGCCGTTAAGCAGCGGCAGTAATTACTGGCGCTTTTCCTTTTTGCTTGCAGTGCCGTTCGCATTGCTTTCAGGATTGTTTTTCACTGAACTAAAAAAAATTTTAGGTACTTTCAATGCAGCAATTGTTTTGCTTGCAATTGTCGTGCTGGTTTTGCCGCAAACATTCAACGCTGCAATCCAGATAGAGCCGATTTATTCCGAAAAAGAGCTTGCGGAATTGCAGCAACTAAAGCGTTTTTCTTCAAACTCTGTTGTTTTTGCAAAAGGCGCTTTGCTGCAATGGCTGCAATACTATAACGCCAATGCTGTTGACGCGCCAAACAATTTTTTGCTTGCTTCAATGCAATATTGGACAGAAGGAAAAAAGGCTTTTGTTGCACTGGACAAGCAGCGCGCAATGCTTGATTACAATCCGGAACAAGAAAAATACTTTGGCTATTTTGCCACTGCATTAAACACCGGCAGGTTTTTGCTTTTGGCGCCAGACAAAAACCTGTCAATTCCCGCATTTGATTTTTCGTTGCCTGCGGTTTCCGCAACACAGCCGCGCTTTGGCAATCCTGTTTTATGGCTGTTTTTTCCCGCAGAATTATTTAACATTCTCCAATTGCCTTTTGCTTCGGTTTTGCGCGCTTTGATTGGCTTGCCGTTAAGCTTTGCCTTGATTGCGCTCATTCTGCTGCTGCTGAAAAAGAAACAGGATTCAAAAAACTTCAAGTTCGCAGCATTCGTCATTGTCGCATTCTTGCTGTTCTTGATTGCAATGGCAAAATAGTTTTTTTTGCATATTTTAGCGCAATATTTTCAATGCTTCCGGCAGCAGGAACCACAAGCCCGGTTTTGCCAATAGTTTGCCTGCAAACCTGCTTGGCTTGTCCATGTCTCCGTATTGCGCGAGAAAGTCCTCGATTTTTGCTTTTTTTAGTTTTGCAAACAAAGAATTGATTTTTTGTTCGCTCAAGCCGTTCAAATAATTGCGGATGCGCCAGTGCATTAACAATTCTTTTTCCAGATCATAGGTTTTTTTGGCGTAATCGCTTAACGGTTTTTTGTTTTTCAAGTGCGCTGAAATTGTTTCTGCTGCTTCTTTTGCCGCAATGCAGCCGGAAATGATGCCGCCGCCTGTTGTTGACTTAACCTGGAATGCGGAGTCTCCAACTAACAATTTGTCTTTTGTTGCAGCCGGCTTTAACGGCTTTGCAATCGGAATCAGCGCACTGCTTTGTTCCAGGATGTCAAAGCGCATTTGTTTTGCCTCGACAAATTTTTGAAAAGCGTTCAAGGGATTAAATCCAACGCTGCAGGCAATTCCAATGCGCGCAATAGTGTTGCTTTCCGGAATTACCCAGCCAAAAAAGCCTTTTGCCAAATCTCCAAAATGCATCTCGACAAAATCCTTAACAACACTGCCTTTTGCGCACGACTGAACACTGTGGACAAAATCGCTTTGTTTTGCAGCAATGCCCATTAGTTCGCGCACCTTGCTGTTTGGCCCGTCAGCGCCCACAACAAGCCTTGACTTCAACAATTCGCCGTGGCCCCGTGATTCTACAAAAAGCGTTTCTTTCCTGATGTCGATTAGCTTTGTCTGTGTTTTTACTTCAACGCCTTTTTCAACGGCTTTTTTGTAAAGCGCTTTGTCGAATTCCGCGCGGTTTATTACAAAAGCAACGCGTTTTTCCCTTGCAACCTGGATTGTTTCATTGTTGGGCGCAAAAATTCTTGCTCCGCGAACCTGGTTTACAATGCAATTCCTAATGTCCAATCCGACAGATGTTACTCCGCTTTCGCTGATTAAGCCGCCGCAATTAACCGGCTTTCCGATTTCCGCATGCTCTTCAATTACTGTTGATTGCCAGCCGTTGTTTGCAAGCTCTATTGCTGTTTTTAATCCCGCAGGCCCGGCGCCAACAATTGTTACAGTATTCATTTTTTCACTTTTTTTTGTGCTAATCAATTAGAAAAAAAATCATTATAAACCTTGCCCGCGTTTCGCCCGCAAAGGGAAAACAATTTTAAACACAATCTGCCTTTAATTTAGCGTATGGAAATCCTCCAACTTTTGTTCGGGCTTGTTGTTTTGGCAGTCACTTTGATTATTCCCGGCTATTGCTTAACGCTTGGTTTTTTTCCGCGCAAAAACGAATTGGAGGAACTGGAGCGTTTTGCTTTCAGTTTTGTTTTTTCCATTACTTTTTTGCCATTGCTTGTTTTGATAGAAAACCAAGTTTTTGGCGTAAAGATTGATTTTGTTTCCTCGTTCGGCAGTGTTTTGCTTTTGGTTGTTGCTGGCTTGGCAATTTGGAAATTTCGCACGCGCAATATGAAAAAAGAAGAAGTAGTGCAGTTTTGGATTCCAAAAACAAAAAATTTGTTCTAGCGCGCGCTTTTTAGATATCGCTGTTTTTTAAGCTCGTCCACTTGCCAGCTTTTCCGTTTGCGCTTTGCTTCTCTTGCTTTTTTGCTATTGTAAAATCAAGCCCCTTGAACATTTCGGAAAAATTGCTTTTTTTTTCTGTTCCAAGACCCGCGTCTTTCTTGAAAACCAATTTTCTGCCCGGTTGCATGCCGCCGGTGCCAATAAAGTCTTCCAGCGCAGAACTTATCTTTTCCGTGATTCCTTTGTGTGCTGGTTCGTTGTAAGTCCAGTCATTCGGCTTTGCGCCAAGGCTTGCCGAACCGCCTGGCCTGCCCCTGCCAAAGTATAAAACTGTTGCAGCAATTGCGGCGACAAGCAAGCCCAGAACAATTGCAATCCAATTGTTTCCCAAGAGACCAAAGAAGCCTGTCGGCATGCTTGAAAAAGAAACAGTGAAATCGTTTTTGCTCAATTGCTTTGAAGAAAGCGCAATTATCGGCGGTGCTGCAAACTTTTCTATCACATTGCTGTCAAGCAGCAGCATTGCGGTTTCTTTTGTCAAAGAGCTTTTGATGGAATAAACTATTTCGATTGTTTTTCCCACAGGTATGTTTTCAAGATTCCACATGATTATCGGGTCGTTTTCCAGTATGCTGAAAGGCTCGTCGCTTTCAATTGCATCAGCGCTTTGCGCGAACTCTTTTGGCACAACCTCAACCACTTGCCAAGAAACGTTTTCTTTTGAATTATTCTTCAGCGAAACAAAAATGCTTGCTTTATAGCTAGTGTTGTTGCCGTCAACAATCTTTATTATTTTTAGCGTGCGGGAAACATTCGCGTCCCTTGTTGTTCCGCTTGCCTCTTCCGCAAGGCCTGCTTTCAGCACTGTTCCAACCATTGCCCCAATGTTCGAATCAGCGAAACCAAACCTTGCTTCCCCCTCTATTGTCGCAGTGCCCCGCGCTCCAAATCCAGAAATGTTTGAAACCTTTATGTCAACAACCTTGTCCACAGTATTGCCCGCAAAGTCCATTGCGGTTGCCTTAAGCTGGCTGCCTGAATCAGGCAATCCTGTTGTATTCCAGCTTAATATCCAAGCACTGCCTGTTTTTGTTCCAACTCCAACCGGCTGCCAGTCGCCTTTTGTTCCCGTGCGATAATAAAACGCGATTTGCTTCACGCCGGAATTTGTGTCAGTTGCATTTGCCTTCAAATCAATTGTTTTTGAAACCAAATCGTTTTGCTTTGGCGCAAGCAATTCAATGCCAGGCGCTTTTGTGTCAACAGTTATTGTTTTTTCTGTTTCAGCGCGCGCTCCGGTGCCGCTCCATGCAATAGCGTTTATTATCCAGTTGCCGTCATCATTGTTCTTGAACTCGTAATTTGTTGTAACGCTTTTTCCATTGTAAGAGCTTGCGCTTGCAATATTATTGAAATCACGCGCTCCAACTTTCTTTATTCTTATCTGGTAGCCTTGCTCCAATATTTCGTCGCCGCTAATTGTTATCGGAACAGCGCCAGCCTTTGCAAAGCCAGCAACGGAAATATTGAGGTTTATCCAAACGCTCCTGTTTGAACTGACGATTGTTGTTGAACTGATGACTGCAGTTGAACTGATTGTTGCTGAAACACTTGAAGTGAAACCGCTTTCGTTCCCAACATTGTCCTTTGCCTTTACCTTGTAAGAATAAGTTCCATCAGGCAATCCGGGGTCCTGGAAGCTAGTGTCAGCACCAGAATAAATCTGGCTGTCTCCCTTGTTCAAAAAATACAATTGCACTCCGCTTCCATTGTTATCGCTCGCACTCCAGCTAACAGTTGCAGTTCTGCCGCTTGTGCTCGGAGAATTAATTGAAACGCTCGGCGCTTGCCTGTCAATCCAGATTTCATTTGAATCATGCTGTGCTTCGCTGTTTCCAACATTGTCTGTTGAATAATATCTCACTATTTTTTTGCAGGTGCTTCCGGAAGAACAGCTTACTGAAACGCTTGTTCCACTGCTGCCAGAGCTCGCATCGCACTGCGTGCTGCCCGAATCATAAATGCAGTATTTTGTTGCAGCAACTCCAGAGCCTGCATCTGTTGGAGACAAGGTTATTGTAACATCAGAACTTCCCCAAGAAGCAGAACTAGAATTGTCTGTTGTTGTCGGCAAGCTAGTGTCAAATACTATTCCTGTTTTTGAAACCTGTGTTGCAGCATTTCCTGCTGCATCAGTTGCGTCAAAAGTGATTGAATATGTTGTTGCATCAACAAGAGTTTGTGCAACAGTGCAAGAATTTGTTGTGTCAGACAAATTTATTGTGTGGGCGCCTGCATTTAATGCTGTGCCTGCAAGCGTGCAAGTGTGTGTTGGAACAGTATCCGCTCCCGCTGTTCTTGTTATTACTATTGTTCCGCTTGCAATATTCTCGCTGAGGTTATAGCTTATTGCTGATGATGTTGTTGCATTGTTTATTTTTGCGCTGTCCGCCGGGCTAGCGCTTGAAAACACTGGCTTGTGCGCGTCAATTGTTTTTGCAACATCTGTTCCATCTGCCGCAGCGCTTGCATTCCCGGTTGCATCTGCAATTGTCACGCCAGTTATTTGCAGTGCTGTTGCATGGTCTGCCTGGCCTTCTGCAACAGTGTAAGTTGCAGTATAAGTTACTCCAACGTCAGTTGTGTTCCAGCCTAGTGCAACGCCGTTGTAAGAACCAACAACAGTTACCCCGTTTTCTGGCGCTGTTGGCGTCAAGGTGAATGTTATTGTGTCTCCGATTTTCAGCGTGCCTGCTGCAGTTGCGTTTGAAACAATTGAAGCAATTGTTGGCGCTGCAGTGTCAATAATAATATTGTGCGCTCCAGCAAAAGTTCCAACTGGGGGCAGAGTATTGTCAGCGTCTTCCAAAGCAGCATTTTTTATTGTTGCCCCGTTCAAAGAAAGGTCGCTTGTTGCAGAATAATCCAAACCAGGGGAATTGTTTCCTGCAGCGACAGAATAATTAAAAGTGAGAGTGTCTGTTCCAGTGCCAGAGGCATAATTTGCAGTGCCAGTGGAATTCAGCGCTAGCGATGGAGTTCCGCCTGCAGTGTCAACTGCTTCGCTGTATTTTATTGTAATGTCTATTGATTCTCCTTGCTTGAATGTTCCGTTAGCGTGCGCCGTGTTAACTTCGCTTATTGTTGGAACAGCGGCAGAAACAGTTGCTGCCGAAAAGATTGTTGCAATCAAAAAGGCAAAGAGGAAAATTGCATGCTTCAAGTTTTTTTCACCAAACCCATGAACCGCCGAAAAACTTTTTTTTTGTGAATCGCGTGAATCAAAAGCTCTGTTTATTTTTTTATAGAAAGAATTTAAATATCTTTATTGCCGTTTTGGCTCTTTTTGCATTTTTTATTCTTTTATTTTCGGAATTGTTTTTGCAAGAAGGTTTTTTACGTTGTCCACGTTCTTGTGGAAAATTTTCAATATTTCCGGCCAGCTTACTGTTTCTTCGTTTTCCGCCCAACTGTCATAATCAGTTGACATTGCAACTGCGGCATAGGGAATTTTTGCCTCGTTTGCCAAAATCGCTTCAGGCGCAGTAGACATGTTTATTACGTCTGCTCCCCAGATTCTGAACATTCTTGATTCAGCGCGCGTTGAAAACCTTGGCCCCTCTATTGTAACAACAGTGCCTTTTTCGTGAAACTCCAGCTTTAATTCTTTTGCTGTTTCAATCAGCGCTTTCCGCAATTGCGCGGAAAAAGGGTCTGGCATTGCAATGTGATTAGCGTTTTCCGCGCCTCCGGGAAATTCTTCAAAAAAAGTTATTTTCCTGTGCCGCGTAAAATCAATAAACTGGTCCAAAATAACAAGCTCTCCGCGCCCAATTTCTTTTTTCAGGCTGCCACAGGCAGTTGTTGCCAAAATCTGCGAAACTCCATTGTCCTTCAATGCCTGAATGTTTGCGCGATAATTGACTTGTGTTGGAGTAATAGTGTGCCTGTGCCCGTGCCTTGCAATCACAACAAGCTTTTTTCCGTTCAATTCCCCGATTGTCAATGGAGAACTCGGCCTGCCGTATGGAGTGTTAACTTCTTTCTCTTCAAAATTCTTCAATAGTTTGGGGTCATCCAATCCAGAACCGCCGATAATGCCGATTGTTTGCATAATTCCTTTTTGTTGCAAAATGTTTTTAAACCAGAAAAGCGTTATTTGTGCAAGGTGGATTTTTTTTGTATTCTGCAAGCAGTGAAGCCGACGAAGAAAGCATTATTGGAAAGGTTTCGGATTTCTTGGAAAGAAACCCCTGGACATACATTTTGTTTTTGCTGGCTTGCTTTGCGCTTTTCTTGAGCACTTTTTTTGCCGCAGGCCCAACAGCCCCGGAGGGAAGCGCAAGAATTTATGATTTCAATTACGGGCCAGTGCTTGTTTACAAGAGCGTTGCAGAAGCAAGCGGCCAGCACGCGGAAAAAATTGTTGTTTCCTCTAAAGCCGGCGCAAAAATGCTTTCGTTGTTTGTGCTTGTTCCAAAATCGCTTGCACAAAGCGCTGCAGACTTTTCTCTTTCCTCTAACGGGCGCATCAGCGTTTTGAAAGGAGACCCGCTTTACAGAATTGACGCAATAAACAACGATTCAATTTCCGCAGAGTTTTCTGTTCCGACGGAAAAAAAATCCTGCTCTTTGTTAGTAGTAATGCACGCTGCAGTTGTTTCCGCAATGACTAAAGCGCAATTGCAGGAAACAATCGAGGCAATTGCAGCAAAAGAATTGCCAGGTATGGACTGTGAAAAAGCAAACTCGATTGAAAAAGACCTTGGCGAGCGCATTTATGCAGCAGCAACATTAGGCTGAAGTGTGATTTAAAAACAACCATTATAGTTTAAATAATGAAAGATAATAAATTAATTTGAGGTAGTGAATTTGGCAACCCCTTTAATCCCGCCCGCAACCACTCCAAGAACTACTTTGGGGCCAACTTCTACTCCCGGCGCTCCTGCTGCCCCGGCAAAGAAAAAAAAAGACAAAAAAAGCCAATACGTTCTTTCGCCGGGAGCCATAACTGCCATATTGGGCAGAAGCCTCATCAGTCCTAAATCTTCCAAAGCAGAGTGAGTACAGCCAAAAGTACTATAGCTGAATGCGCTGCCGCCTCCGATTACGAAAACAGGCAGATTTTGGTAGCAAATATCATTGCGTATCTGTTCATATGGACGCATTGTAGCAAAGGTGGAGATAGAATAGGCAAATACCTTCTTCCCGGCCATAGCCAGTCCTGCGGCTACGCTCATTAGGTTCTGTTCCGCCACGCCGACATTCAGATACTGTTCAGGAAAACTGTCCCTGAAATTCTCAAAAACATTAAATCCAAGATCACCCGTTATCAGCCAAACATTCTTATCCGCTGAAGCCAATCGACTCAGTTCATCTATGAAAGCGGAGCGCATTAGTATACCTCCCTCAAAACTTTTTCCAAATCTGCCAAAACAACATTGCGGTAATGCCACTCCAGCTTGTTTTCCATAAATGGCAAACCCTTGCCCTTGATCGTGTGGGCAATAACCACAGTCGGCTTGCCTGGTTTTGAAGGAATGTTACAAAGCGCCGGAATTATCTCCGCAAAATCATGACCGTCAATCTCGACGGTTTCCCAGTTATTAGCCCGCCACTTAGCCGCAAACGGCTCAAGATCCAAAATCTCTTTTACATTTCCGAAGCCCTGGATCTTATTATAGTCAACGATCGCTGCCAAGTTACCAAGTTTTAGATGTCCCGCAAGCATTATTGCTTCCCAGGTTGATCCCTCATCGCACTCGCCGTCACTAAGAACAACAAAGGTGCGGCCCGGCAGTCTGTCGCGGTTTTGAGCCAATGCCAACCCTAAACCCATTCCGAGGCCATGGCCCAAAGAGCCAGTTGTAGCTTCTATTCCCGGAGTCGAACCCCGAACCGGATGTACGGCTAAGGGTGTATGATCTTGTCCGTATCTTTCCAGTAATTCTTGTGAAATAATTCCACGCTCAGCAAGAACGCAGTAAAGACCCAGGCCGCCATGGCCCTTACTGAAAATCAGCTTATCCCGCCCGGGATCATCCGGATCTTTGGGATCAAACCGGAGAATGTGGAAATAAAGAGCCACAAGGATATCAACAGACGAGAGAGATGAAGCGATATGGATAGAGCCTGCTCGGGCCGAGGTTCTGATTATATCCCGCCGGACATTAAAGGCGTGGGTTCTTAGTTTGGCCGACAGATCCTTAGACATTGTATAGCTCCAAGTTTTGCCAAAACCATTCTATGGTTCTTCTCATTCCCTCTTCCCGAGAAACTTGGGGCTGCCAATCCAGCAGATCCTTAGCTTTGGAGATGTCGGCTTGCCACATAGTATTAGCCCGGTCAAAGCTCCGGCACTCGCCGCCGCTTTCAATCTTTATCTTTTTATTAAGATGTTTTTGAATTAGCGCAACCGCTTCCAAAAGCTTCATCTGCTCCCCGTAACCGATGTTGAAAACTTGGCCAAAGCAGTCACTTCCGGCAGCGGCTATAAAAGCCCTCACGACATCATCAACAAAGATAAAATCACGAACAATATTCCCATCTGAAATTCGCAGGATTCCTTCCCCCTGGAGAGAAGCTAGAATTGCCTTTGGAATAAATCGTTTTGATGCTTCCCAAGGACCAAATACAGAAAATGGCCTCAGAGTGATAACGGGCAGACCTTTTTCACGAGCTAAATGCTGCCCGTAAAAAGTCGCCCAGACCTTAGCACAACCGTAATAAGTATTGGGTTCCAGGGGCATATCTTCTTTCATGGGAACCGCTTTTGCACCGTATTCAGAAGAGCTTCCCGCATTAACAATAGCTTTGGCTGATCCGACTTTCAGGCAGGCATCGAATAACCCGGCCGTGCCGTCAATAATCCCCTTTCTGATCAAAGCAGTATTATTCTCAGATGAATTTCCGCCATAATGGGCTAGATGGAAAACCAAGTCCGGCTCAATATGGCTAACCATATTAAGAATAGAAGCCGGATCAGATAATTCCGCGTAATGCCGTACCAATTGATTTTTAAGCTGCTCAAGGCGCATCCGAATCCCTGGATCTCGAAGTAAAATGTGGACTTCGTGTCCTTGGTACAATAATGATCTCACCAGATTGGCTCCGATGAAACCGCTAGCTCCGGTTACCAATACTTTTGCCATTCAGCGCCCCTGACCTTTTATTAGGATTTATTAAGATTCTACAGTATTTATTAATTTTGTAAATAGGAGATTATCTTTTCAGCTCTCTTCCTCCAGGTATAATTTTGAACATCATCCAAGGCCTTAGCGGCTTTGTTTTTGGCCTCCTCCTCATTCTCGAAAATATAACTTATCTTGTCCGCTAGTTCTTTTGCATTCCCTGGTGTAACTAAAAAAGAGTTTTCATTGTTTAAAACCTCTCTAAAAGATGGCAAATCTTGAGCCACAATGGGGCAGCCGGAAGCCATATACTCAAACATTTTTAAAGGCGAGGTATATTTGGCCGAAATTACCTCGGACTCATTTCCGGTTAATATTGCGCAATCAGCCGCTTTTAGAATATGGGGAACTGCCTGATGGGGAAAATTCCCATAAAAAATAGGTACAAGATTGGGGTGAAGTTTATTTTCAATATTTTTCAATTCTTCTTTCAATATATTGCTATCTTTCTTATTAGTACCGCCGAAAACAAATAGTAAATAGTTTGGATTTATTCCAGAAAGACGTTCGGCTGTTTCTGAAAAGACACCCACTCCTTTCCATAAATAAAGATGTCCCACATAAACTGCAATTTTTTTACGAGCAAAAGCCTCCCAATGGAATTCACTATAGAGCTTTTTTCTCGCTTCAACTTGGTTTATGGCAATATTAAAATTGTCAAGATCGACTCCATCTCTTGCCACTAATATATTACCGTCTTTAACACCAGATTTTACCAAATCCTCCTTTAGACCATTAGAAATGGCTACAATTTTTTTGAAATAGAGATAGAGTCCTTTTTTCTTACTTGAAAACCTGTGGCATTCAAAAACAACATTTTTGTCTTTCTTGTTTAAAATATAGGCGATTCTTTCGTCTCGGGTGTAATAAATATCAGCATTTTCTTTTAATGCTTCGCTAACTAATATTCTGGCAGAAAAATAATTTTTTACGACAAAAGTTATCTTGTCCAAAAATCCAGGCAGATAGAAATCTTTGGATTCAATCCGCCGGGCTGAGAAATTATTTCTTACAGAATAATAAGAAAATAAGTCCTGTTTTATGCCGGTATTTTTGCGGTAAGGGTATAATAATTTTACTTCGTGTCCGATATTGGCAAATGCCTCGCACATTTTCGCAATTTGAATACCATAAGCTTTTTCGGTCGGCAATCTCAAATTGGCTAGATACAATATTCTCATATATTTCTCAGAAAATTTTCCAGTTTTTTAGCTATAATCTAGTGGGAAAAATTATTTT
>Ga0080064_1006540_pt1 | contig 12535 bp, 6 predicted proteins | sample Subgrocontami54m_FD_69260 | JGI IMG/M metagenome (GOLD analysis project Ga0080064, IMG submission 69260) | Subsurface groundwater microbial communities from S. Glens Falls, New York, USA - GMW46 contaminated, 5.4 m (SPADES assembly) (version 2) ...
GGTGGTATCGACAGCTCGCTCAACTTTCTCTATCCACTGGTCATCATCGTCGCCTGCATGCTGCTGCCCCGGTCCTGGGGTTTTCTGAGCGCCGCGCTGGCGTTCATTCTGTTCGGCGCAATTCTGGAACTGGACTACTACGGGGCGATTCCATCGTTTTCAACGTCGCACCCCAAGTTAAAGGCGCTGCAGGTAGTGATGTTCGTCAACCTGTTTGCGTATCTCGCCATCGCCTACCTGGCCGGCCTGCTGGTGACCAAGCTGCGCCAGGCCGATGTCCGGCTGAAGGATGCCAGCGGAGCGCTGGAGAACCTGCAGGCGCTGCACGAAAACATCGTGCAGTCCATGAGTGGAGGCGTGATCACGACCGGAATCGACGGCCGCATCACGCTCGTCAACCGCTCCGCCCAGCACTTGCTCGAGATTTCCGAGGCGGAATTGCGCGGCCGTTCGGTCGCCGGTCTGTTTCTCGATGCGCTGCCCCATGTCGCTTCCGGACGCAGCGACGCCGAAGTCCGGTATGCCGCCGGCAATGGATTCCGCAAGACTTTTCGAGTGATGGGGTCCGCTCTGAACGTGAACGTGCCCGGGGAACTGGGGTTCGTTTACACCTTCGACGATCTCACCGAGATCCGCCGCCTGGAGCGCGAGGTGCGCCTCCAGGACCGCTTGGCCGCGGTCGGCCGGCTGGCTGCCGCGATCGCGCACGAGATCCGCAACCCGCTGACCTCGATTGCCGGATCGGTGAGCATGCTGTCGGACGCGCCCGCCTTGACTGACGAGCAGCGTAAACTGCTCCAGATTGTGACCCGGGAATCGGATCGCCTGAACAATATCATTACCGACTTCCTGGCCTACTCCCGCGGCAAGCAATACCGTTTCGAGCGGGTCAATCTGATCCCGCTTCTCCAGGATACCCTCACCCTGCTCGAACACCGCCTGACGGCCGAAAACGCCGGCATCCGCTTGCTGCGAATGCTTCCAGCTTCCGAAGCCTGGGTCCTGGCCGACGGCGACAAGCTCAAGCAGGTGTTCTGGAACTTCAGCGAAAACGCGGTGCGCGCCATGAAGAAGACGGGCGGCATCTTGACGGCCGCCCTGGTGGAGCGCGGCCCGGACTGGGAGATGAGCTTTGCCGACACCGGTCCCGGCATCAGCCCCCAGCAGACCGAAAAAATTTTCGAGCCTTTCCAGTCGAATTTTGAAGGCGGCACCGGACTGGGCCTGGCGATCGTGTACCAGATCGTGCAAGCGCACGAAGGCAAGGTCTGGGCGCGCTCGGAAGTAGGCAAGGGCACCAGTTTCGTGATGCGGCTGCGGCGCATGGACGAGCGTGTCTCCTCCACGTCTTCCGCGGCCTCGCAATCTGCCGCCGCGGTAGCTGCCGCCGCAGCTGCGGGAGGAGGGACTCGTGGGTAGCATCCTGGTCTGCGACGACGAGCGCTCCATCTGCGAATTGCTCGATATCGCCCTCCGCCGCGAAGGCCACAAAGTGGAAACCGTTACCGGCGGCGAAGCGGCCCGGCGCAAGATCGAGAGCGCGCTCTTCGACGTGATTGTTACCGACATCAAGATGCCGCACGTGGATGGCGTCGAGGTGCTGCGTTACGCCCACCAGATTTCGCCCGACACCGCCGTCATCCTGATGACCGCGGTGGATGACTACGAGGCCGCCGTCCAGGCCGTCAAGGCGGGTGGCGCCGCCGACTACATCCGCAAGAGCCCGGCCCTGGTGGACGAAGTGAAGCTCGGGATTGCGCGCGCGCTCGAGAAAGTTTCGCTCAGCCGCCAGAACTTTGCCCTGCGCCGCGATGCCGCCACGCGCAACTCGCTCGACAACATCATCGGCGTCAGCCCGGCGCTGGACAAGCTGAAGCAGACCATCCGAACGGTGGCCTCAACCCAGAGCACCATCCTGGTCTATGGCGAGAGCGGCACCGGAAAAGAACTGGTCGCCCGCGCCGTGCACACCTGTTCGCCACGCGCCACCGAAGGTTTCGTGTCGGTCAACTGTGGCGCATTTCCCGAGACCCTCCTCGAAAGCGAGTTGTTCGGCTACGTCAAGGGAGCGTTCACGGGAGCCAACCAGAACAAGCGCGGACTGTTCGAAGTCGCCGATCAGGGTACGATCTTTCTGGACGAAATCAGCGAAATGACCACGCCCATGCAGGTCAAGCTGCTGCGTGTGCTACAGGAGCGTAGCGTGCGTCCGGTGGGCGGCACCAGCGAGATTGCGGTGGACGTTCGGGTCATCGCCGCCACCAACCGCGACCTCGACAAACAAGTCGCCGACGGCACCTTCCGCGAAGACCTCTACTACCGACTGAGCGTGATTCCCATCCGCGTGCCCGCGTTACGCGAGCGCCGCGAGGACATCCCCCTGCTCGCCAACCATTTCATGAAGAAGTACGCTCCGGCGGCCGGGAAGAGCATCCACAGCGTGGACAAGCCGTCTCTCGAAGCCCTCTGCGGCTACGACTGGCCGGGCAACGTCCGCCAGCTGGAAAACACCATCGAGCGCGCCGTAGCTCTGGAACTCGGCAGCGAGTTGCGGGTCGAGCTTCCCGCCGAGCGTCCCAAAGCGCGCGCCGTGGCGGCAGGCGCCGAGACGCCCTTTTCCATCCCGGCGGGCTCGGTCCTTCCCGAAGGCGTCAACATGGAAAACTACGTCACACAGATCGAGCGCTCCCTTCTGCAATCCGCGCTAGGACAGACCCGCGGCGTCCAAGTCAAAGCTGCCGACCTCCTGGGCATCTCCTACCGTTCGTTCCGCCACTTGATGAAGAAATACGAGCTGTAGGACCAACGGCCGAACGTCCAACAACATTGTGATCTTCGTCCTTGACGCACGGCGGCTTCCGAATATACTCAAGCGTCAAACCTGAGTTGACCGAATTCCGGCTTGAGGGGGCACGGAACTTCGGAGGAGGCAACATGCTTGCTTGGCAGCTGCTTCTGCCGGTTCTCCTTGCTCGGACCCACCCTGTGTTCAAAGAACTTCCTGGTCGGGAGTTCTCTTCCCATTCCTTTCTTGCCCGGAGAACGCCTGTGTCTTCCGCCGCGAAGTGCATGATGGCATTGTTCTTAGCTGGGATCTGGATGGGCTCAGTGCCGGAGGCGTGGGCGGGCCCCGGATTCCAGCCGGTCCCCCCAGACGAACTCAAGATGACGAGCGAGCCCATGGCGCCGGGAGCGCCCGCCATCCTCCTCTATCGCCAGGTGGACCGGGACGACAATGGCCACACTTCCCATGAAGACAATTACTTTCGCATTAAGATCCTGACCGAAGAGGGGCGTAAATACGCCGACATCGAGATCCCGTTTTCGAAACAACTTGAGAACATCGTAAACATCCGGGCTCGGACGGTTAAGCCCGACGGCTCTATCGTTAACTTCGATGGAAAAGTCTTCGAAAAAACCATTGTCAAAGCAAAAGGCGTAAAGTACCTGGCAAAAACTTTCACGCTTCCCGATATTCAAGTCGGGGGGATCATCGAGTACTACTACACTGACGACTTCAAAGAGCTTGCTCTCTTCGACTCCCATTGGATCCTGAGCGACCAACTGTTCACAAAAAAAGCCCAGTTTTCGCTAAAGCCCTACAAAAGCAGCTTCGACAACCCTTTCCAGCTCCGCTGGACCTGGCAACGCCTGCCGCCCGGTGCCGAACCGAAACAGGGTCCGGACCGCATCGTCCGGATGGAGGCAAGCAACATCCCGGCCTTCCAGACGGAAGACTTCATGCCGCCGGAAAATGAATTGAAGGCGCGCGTGGACTTCATCTATGAAGACGATCTCACAGAGCGGGAGCCGGACAGATTCTGGAGGCACATCGGAAAGAAGCGGAACGACTCTCTGGAAGGCTTTGTCGGGAAGCGCAAAGCGATGGAAGCGGCCGTCGCTCAAATCGTTTCGCCCGGCGATCCCCCGGAAGTGAAGCTGCGAAAGATCTACGACCGCGTGCAAACGATCCGAAACACGTCCTACGAGGTGCGGAAAACGGAGCAAGAGGAAAAGCGTGCCCAGGAGAAGCCGGTCGACAACGTCGAAGAGCTTTGGAAGCGCGGCTTTGGCGATGGCACGCAACTGACATGGCTGTTCCTCGCTTTGGCTCGAGCCGCCGGCTTCGAAGCGTACGGGTGCTGGGTCTCCGACCGTCGAAATTACTTTTTCGTTCCAGTGACGATGCAAAGCGAGAAGCTGAATTCGAATGTCGTGCTCGTCAAGCTGAACGGAAAAGACCTCTATTTCGATCCGGGAGCGGCGTTCACACCCTTTGGCATGCTGACCTGGGCAGAAACAGGAACGCAAGGGTTGCGGTTGGATAAGGACGGAGGGACCTGGATCCGGACCACGCTGCCGGAAAGTTCACAGTCGAAAATTGAACGCAACGCAAAGCTGAAACTGACCGACACCGGTGACCTGGAAGGAAAACTGACCATCACCTACACCGGGCTGGAGGCCATGCACCCGAGGCTCGAGAACCGCAACTCCGATGAAGTGGAGCGCAAGAAGTTTCTGGAGGAGGAGTTGAAGGAACAGATCCCCGCCGCCGCCGAAGTAGAGTTGACCAACAAACCGGACTGGAGCAGCGCGGAAACCCCCCTGGTCGCTGAATTTGACCTGAAAATCCCCGGCTGGGCCTCGAGTGCCGGCAGACGGGCCGTCGTTCCCGTCGGAATCTTCACCGCTGCCGAGAAACGAATCTTTGAACATGCCGACCGCGTCCATCCCATCTATTTTGAATACCCGTTCGAGAAGAGGGACGACGTGACGATCGAACTCCCCCGGGGATGGCGAATCAGCAGTGTGCCAAACGCGCAGAATCAGGATGGCCACGTCATTGTGTACAACTTGAAAGTTGAGGACAACCAGGGGACGTTGCACTTGACGCGGAAATTGAGCGTCGATCTCTTGATCCTGGAGGCAAAGTACTACACCGCGTTGCGCAACTTCTTCCAGGTAGTGAGGACCGGAGATGAAGAGCAGATTGTGTTGCAGCCCGGTACTGCGGCCGCCAGCAACTAGCAGGGAAGCGGCGCTAGCGCCGGTGTCAAGACTCCCTCCCGGGAAGGGCACGGCTTTACAGGCCGCGAGAAAAGTCGGATTTTGGGTGGCGCAGCGCTTTAGCGCTGCGATAAGAGCCTTCCTTTCATCAGGGGCTTCAGCCCCTGAGGGTCCGCTTTTCCGGAGTCCAGAAGGATTTGTGAACCCAGTTCTATTATCTTGGATCGCTGCTTGCGTGCTGGCCTGCGTCCTGCCCGCGGCGGCCAGTAGTGATGCTCCGCAGTGGATGCATGCCCTGGTTGGTGTGCCATTACCTCCCTATGATGAAAAGACTGACGCGGTACTGCTGTATTCCGAAACGAACGTAACTGTCCTGTCGACCGACAAGATTAAGACCCACGTTCGCGAGGCCTACAAGATTCTCCGTCCCAACGGTCGTTCGCGCGGCATTGCCAGTGTCTATTTCAATTCGCCCGGCCAGAAAGTCACCAGTCTGCATGGATGGTGCATCCCCGCGCAGGGCAAAGACTACGAAGTCAAGGACAAGGACGCGGTCGAGCAATCGCCCTTCAGCATCCCCGGAGTTGAGTTGATTACGGATGTGAGACGCAAAGTGATCGATATTCCAGCTCCGGATCCTGGCAACATTGTGGGCTATGAGTATGAACTTGAAGAAGAGCCCTTGGTGCTCCAGAGCGGCTGGAGTTTCCAGGAGAGGGATCCTGTGCGGGAAAGCCATTACTCCCTTCAACTGCCTGCAGGATGGGAATACAGGGCCTTCTGGCTCAACTATCCCGAAGTACAACCCAAGCAGACTGGCACCCAATGGGCATGGGCCGTGAGCAATGTGAAGGGGATCCGGCCTGAGCCGGATATGCCTCCCATGGATGGAGTGAGTGGCCAGATGGTGGTTTCTTTCTTTCCGCCCGGTGGCCCTTCCTTAACAAACAGTTTCAGCAGTTGGCGTGAGATGGGGACGTGGTACTCGAACCTGGAGACCGGCCGCATCGGGGCGTCTTCCCAGATCAAGGAGAAAGTCGTCGAGTTGGCTGCTTCGAAACCCACGGTTCTGGAAAAGATGTTAACCATCGCTGATTTTGTACAGCATGACATCCGCTACGTTGCCATTGAACTCGGTATCGGGGGCTGGCAACCTCACCCCGCGTCAGATGTATTCTCCAACCGCTATGGAGACTGCAAAGACAAAACCACGCTGATAAGATCGATGCTCCATGAGATTGGAATAGAGTCCTACCGAGTTGACATCAATACGGAGCGGGGATCGATCACGCCTCAAACACCAGCGCACATAGGTTTTAACCACGCAATAACTGCCGTCAAGTTGCCCGAGGGCCTAGCGGATCCGTCGTTGGTTGCCATTTTCCAACATCCGAGCCTGGGAAGGATTTTGTTCTTCGATCCGACCGATGAGATGACCCCGTTTGGGCTGATTAGCGGAAACCTGCAGGCCAACTACGGTTTGCTGGTAACGCCGGACGGAGGCGAACTGGTTCAGTTGCCGCAGCAGCCCTCCAGCATGAACAGCATTCAGCGCACCGCCAAACTGACCCTCGACACCACCGGCACATTGAAGGGCGAGGTCAAGGAGGTTCGGCTGGGGGACCGCGCCTCATCCGAACGGTGGCAATTGCGAACGGCAACCAAGGAAAGCGACCGGATCAAGCCCATTGAGAGCCTACTGGCCGGCTCGCTTTCCAGTTTTCGAATCACGCATGCCACTGTCCTCAACCTTCAGCACACCGATCAACCTTTCGGCTTTGAGTACTCGTTTGAGTCTGACAGCTACGCAAAAAACGCCGGCAACCTGCTCCTGCTGCGCCCGAGAGTAGTGGGCAGCAAATCGTCGGGCATTCTCGAGACCAAGGAACCGCGAAGATTTCCTGTCGAATTCAAGGGGCCCGTGCGAGACACGGACAGCTTTGAAATCACGATTCCACCCGGCTACGAAGTGGACGACTTGCCGCCCCCCGTAGACTCGGAGTACAGCTTTGCCAGCTACCACTCCCGGACGGAAGCAAAAGGAAGCGTGATTCACTACACACGAACCTTTGAAGTCAAGGAATTGAGTGTGCCCGTCGAAAGGGTGGAGGAACTCAAGAAGTTCTATCGCATCGTTGCGAGCGACGAGCGCAACACCGCTGTGCTGAAACCGGCGGGCCCCGGCAAGTAGCTGGGAATCGTGTGGTTTTGGGTCGGCCCTGGCAGACGATTTTAGAAATCTTCTGGGACAACTCTTCACAAACAGCAGGGAGGTTCGTCGTGTGGGGGAGCGATCTCGCGACCGTCCCCCAAGCGCTCGATCGTCATTTCGTAACGGTCTTGCTCAGCACACTCTTCGCTGGATCGAAGGTAAAGCCCTGCTTGGTGATGTTGGTCACGGTCAGGGTGTAGGTTCCGTGCGGGCCCTTCAGCTGGAAGTCGGCCAGGCCGTTCAAGTCGGTCATCTTCTGCGCGGTTTGTGTGCCTCCACCCGGCAGCGTCCACTGAATGCTGACCAAAGCGTCGGGCACCACGACGCGTAGCTCGTTCTTCACCCGCACCTTGCCGCGGAGTTCGATGCCGGCGTTGTCTCGCTTTACGGAGAAAGTAATGGCGCGGGAGCGCAAGCAGTTACTCTTGCAGACCTGCGCCGCTTTCTTACCCCAGTCGGGATCGGAGGAAACGCCGTTGGTCGTCAATTGTGTGACCACGAACGGCGCAGCCCCGGCTAAGGGCAGATGGGTCGGGGCGGGCATCGTGAAGATGTTGGCGTCTCCGCCGATGGGGATGCGGGTGAAAACGATCAGCGTGCCGTCGGGCGACCAGGACGGCCCCATGTCATAAACGGTCGGGTCGTTGCTGAGATTGGTCGCGCCCGAGCCGTCGCTGTTCATCGCCCAGACCTGCCACGTTTCGCAGCAGGGATTGTTGAACTGGGCCATGAAGGTGATCATGGTGTTGTCCGGCGACCATGCTGGACTCCGGTTCTCGTGGTCCATGACGACCAGCACAGCCTCCCCCGAGCCGTCCGGATTGACGGTCACGATCTGCCAGCCCGCAAAACCTCCGCCGAACCGGACGCCAGCGAAAGCGATCTTGTTTCCGTCGGGCGACCAGGCGGGATCGAGTTCGTCAGTATCGGAGTTGGTGATGTTCACATCCGAAGATCCGTCCAAGGCGACTACAAAAATGTCGAACTGGATCGAGATCACGATCCCGGGAACGTACCGCACCAACGCGATCTTGCTGCTGTCCGCCGACCACGTGGGCCCGAATTCGATTCCGGTATGCGTTGACAGTTGGAACTGGCCGGTTCCGTCGGCATTCATCACCCAGACGCTGGAGAAAATGTTGTCGCCGACGACATAGGCAATCTTTGTTCCGTCGGGCGACCAGACCGGGCCGAATTCAGAGACGCCCGGGGTATTGGTCAGATCGGTTTGGTTGCTGCCGTCGGCATCCATCACCCAGATGTCGGTAGTGTTGTCCGGCATCCCGACGACGTAGGCGATCTTGCCGTTTGGCCCAACCGCGGCTAGAGCAGGAGAGGAAACTACGGCCGTAACCGCGAGACACAGCACGGCCGCGGCAAGCCACCTGGGAACCTGGGTACGCATGGGAGATCTCCTTCCAATGAAAATTGAATCTTGGTCTTGCAAGGTGGGCAGGCCGTCATTTTGGTGTCTCCCTGCCAGGGATGCGGTGACCGCCATCACACATCCGCGTGACCTCGCATTCAGCCACTTGATATGTCATGGAGCCTCACGGAGCTTCCCCTGGGAAAGAGCCCCTACCCACCTCTGAGTGCAGGCTCTCCCCAGTTGAGAAGCGCAGTAGAACGTGTTCTACCGCTAACTCGGACAGTGCGCAGCGAACGGCGGGAACAGATTCTTGACGGCTCCGGGGGCCAATTGAGCAAATAAAAACGAGTGACGATATCCAGTCCACTGGAATCGTCACTCGCCAGGAGAGTGTCTCGATTGTTGCTCGTTCTCTTACGGTGTAATGCGGCGCGCAATCATGTTGAATGCGCTGCCGGTAAAGAACAGCAGGCCGCGGACCCGCACGGCGTCGCCGTTCGTGAGTGCATGCGGCAAGTGGTGGAGGTCCGTTCCAGGCTGCCAGTAAATAGTCACGCTGGTCTCGCCGGAGAGCATGGCAAATGCCGAGTCCGCAGCTACCGTAAGCGTGAAGGTGGTGGGAGCCGTCCCCGACAGCCCGGACACCGTTCCCGACAGAGCCTGCTGCTGAAGTTTCACCTTCTCCGCCACCAGCGAAGTGCCGCTCAGGGCGCTGGCGCTCTCGACCTCGATGCGCTGGCCGGCATGCACGGTGGAACCGTCAAACGGGAAGTTCGGTGGCGCGGGCAGGCCCCCGATGCCGCTGGTATCGATGTTGCCTTTGTGCACCTTGTACCCCGCTCCGCTGACATCGGCCGTGAAGCTCGATCCGGTCTTGGTATCGTCCATGCCGCTGCCGGAGCCGTCATCGGCGATAAAGGTTAGCTGCGTTGCGGGATTGCCCACGACCTGCGAAATCAGGCCTTCCGCTTCGAATCCGCCAGCATTCTCGACGCCTTCGACTTCCTTGGCATACAGCGTTCCGTCGGCCTTGGTTACGCCCTCGACGGTCACGATCGTATTGGTCATGGTGGCCAGCGTGGCGCCGTCCTTGAATTCCGTGTTGGCGTCGGTCGTGAAAGTCAGGGAGGTGCCGGCAATCCCGGTAACCAAGACGAATGAGGTCCCGTTCACGCTGCTCACCGTACCGGTGATGTCTTCGAGTTCGCCGTTCTCGAATTCCTGTTCATTCTCGGCTGCTACCGTGGAAGTAGAAAGGTTGAACGAGGCCGCGCTGATGTTGACGCCGGTCACGTTGCCTTGCCCGTCGAACGTGAGCGAGTTCGCAACGTTGAGGTCAATATTCACCACCGGCGTACTTGTGCCCACGGTGAAAGCGGGATTGAAGTTCACCGTCACCGCCTGGCTGAACGCAGGCTCCAGTTTCACGATCTGGCCCAGGTTGTTGATGAAGACGACTTCAGGATTGGCCACCGTTAAGGTCGCGCTCGTGTAGCTGCCTTGCGGCACCTTAAGAAGCGCCAGGGGCTCGTTCGTTCCGGAAAGGTGGGTCAATTCCAGCCGCCGCGTCGTGGACAACACCGTGACCGCAGCTCCACTGCTCGGGGTGAAGCTGATCGGCCCCACTGTGACTTCGAAAGCAAGGACACGATCCGCGGGAGCGTCGCCGATTCGTACCTGGGTAGCGGTCGTTCCGACTCCGCCACCACCGCCTCCGGCGGCGTTCGAACCGCCTCCACAGCCGAGGGCACTCAGGATGAGACCGGTTCCGAGCAGGACAGTGATTGATTGGATCGTTGTATGAATCCAGCTGCCGCGAATTCTGCTTGATGACATGACTTTCTCCTCTTCGACCATGCCGATTTTCAATCTTCTCCTGTGGCCGTGGTTCGGGGCTGTGATCGCCGTCACCGACCCGTGTAACCGCAAGGTTGAGAGGGTGCCGAAGAACGATTTACCGATTATGACACCGAAAAATCGCCGCGGGGAACACGGAAGTGCCACTCATTTTTCGGGGCCGCCCCGGGTGGGCATCGGCCGTTAGGACAGCGAAAGGAAGGCGGACGACCGGCCACTTCACAGCCTCGTTTCCAAGACCGTTGCGCCCACCGTTAGAACCGAAACAGGTAACTTACCTTCACGAAGAATTGCCGGCCCGTTGAAAATCCGGGGAAACCGGTGCGACGCAACCCTTGAGGATCAGCCGGGTCGAAGGCGAGATTCTCGCGGTGATCGGTATATCCGACATAGATCGCGGTGCCGGGATTCACCAGATAGGTCAGCAGCAGGTCGCCCGTCAGTCGTTTGGACCGGTCCAGGTCAACCAGTGATGCGTTCGGGAGGGTGGCGTTGTAGTCCACGATCGCGCGCAAGGAGAGGGAGCGGGTGAACTGGTAATTCAACTTTGTGCGCAGCAAGTGATTGTTAAAGATAGCTCTCGACCCGGGCGCGGCCGGCACTGGGGAGTTGTCGAGGGTGCTCAAACGGTCGTACAGGTACGTTTCGTCAAGCCGCATTCGCGACGTCGGCCGGAGAGTGACGCCCAGCGTTGCGTCGTCGGACTTGGCGAGGAAAGGCGCGAGGTCCGCAGCCGGAAAGAAATTGACGTTCGTGCCGCGCGTGTAGGAACCGTCAATGCCGAACCACTTCAGGCGTTGCGTTGAGAAGTAAACATAGCTGGCGTTCTCGTGGAAGCCGATGTTCTGGAAGGTTTCGAATTGTTCCAGATGGCCAAAAGAAACCGAAGTCGGACCTTTGAACGTGAAAGAAAAGGGCGCGTCCACCAGCCATTCCTGTAGCTGGCCGCGATGATCCCAAATGACACGAGTGTTGAGAGTTGGTCCGAAACTCACCAGGGATCCATGTTCCGGCCGCCACCGGTAGGTTGCCTGGTTCTTTAGTTGGCGGATATCCAGGCGCGGAATGAAACCCAGGTCCGCGCGGAAGTTTGGGCTCCGGTCGAGATAGCTGGTGAAATAGCTGAGGTGCAGTCCGCTATGGCGAATTTCGGCAAAGTAGTCGGAGCCTGAAAGCCGGTCCCCCGCCAGTTCGCGTGCTCGGGAATGGACGGCTTGGCCGGTGAAAACCCAGTTCGCGCTCAGCTTCAGGCGCGCGTCGGCGGAGAAGACTTCGTTGGAGCTCGATCCGAAATGGCGGCGGGAGAAGAGAAAGCCGACCGCGGACTGCCTGCCCACTTCCCTCTGCACCCGGAAGATTCCGATGTCCGCCCGGTCGCCCGACAAAGGATCGCTCGCTGGAACCACTTTGCCCGGGGCGCGGTCATCCGATGCCAGCACACCGAGGGCCCAGCGGCCGACTTTACCCGTCATGCGCAGGCCGAATTGAGGGTCCGCAATCCGGCGGGAGAAGAACAAGTTTTCCGGCGTCTGAAAGAAGCCCACCCCTTCGGTAAAGAACGGCCTTTTCTCGGGAAAAAAGACTTCGTAGCGCTGATTGACCGTCACTTGCGGCTCGTCGGATTCCACCTGGCTGAAATCGGGATTGGCGGTGAAATCGAAGGTCAGGGCGTCACGCAGGACAAACTTGGCGTCGAGCCCACCGCGCCATTCGTTCTGGGTCTTGATGGAAGGCGCGACGCCATCCGCGACGTTCAAGAAGCGCTGGCCGGCAAACGAGACGTAGGGTATGAACTGCAAATTGCGGCCGGGCGTCGTATCGCCCATCGCTTCCAGCGTCGCAAATTGGGCGACATAAGCTTCGATCTTCTCAGTGATGTGAGGCCAGGTCGAAAATTCCTTGGTGGCGGGGGAATAACGTCCGAGTGCAATTCCCCAGGTCGCGTCGTCGGCGGGATTAAAGCGCAGGCTCTTGAACGGAATCGCGATCAGAACCACGAAGCCATCCCCGGTCAGGCGTCCTTCGGAATGCCAGAGAGTGTCGAAGCTGAAGTCATCGTCCTGCCCCTCAGTAATGACTCCCTCCCTCTG
>Ga0080064_1006542_pt1 | contig 12534 bp, 7 predicted proteins | sample Subgrocontami54m_FD_69260 | JGI IMG/M metagenome (GOLD analysis project Ga0080064, IMG submission 69260) | Subsurface groundwater microbial communities from S. Glens Falls, New York, USA - GMW46 contaminated, 5.4 m (SPADES assembly) (version 2) ...
GGGGGCCGCCCACCACCAACCGCCACGGCGGCCCGCCGTACGGCTGCACCGGAGGATAGCCGAGCCAGAGGGGGACGAACCATGCGGCTCGTACCACGCAGATGCCGGTGATGGAGAGCAGACAGCCGGCCAGCACGTCGCGCCCCACCAGCGGATCCCGGATGCCCCCGGCCAGCAAACGGCTCCAGGAAATCAAGGTCGCGGGCCAGCGCCGCCGTACGTAGGGCTCCAGCGCGATGTAGAGAACCGCGATGAAAACCGAACCTGCAATCCCTCCACTCAGAGCAACGAAGAAGAGCGGGAACTCGTAGAAATCGGAGACGTGGTGCGTCCCCAGCAGCCACGCCACCGCCCACGCGCCCCCGACCACGGCGGCCAGCCGCGAGGCGCCGCGGCGATCGCCCCGGCCCAGCCGCAGGTTCCGCTGGGCGAGGATCGCGCTGCCCGTTAGAAGCAAAAGCCCGAGCACAATCCCAACCCACTGCGTGGCCCGTTCCGCCGCCGTCGGCTTGTATTCCTGTGCGCGTTCGGGACGGCTCATGGGGCCGATCAACTGGAAGAACACCGGCTTGCCCCGGTAGGCCGCCGCCTCGATCCGGATGGGGATCTCCGGCCGCTCGGCCAGCGCCCCCGTCCACGCTGCGCGCGCGTCGCTGTACACCGGAGGCGTCCATGTGGACTGCACCGATGTCCACTTCGATGCATCCAGCCCGGCGGCAACGAACAGTTTTTCCCAGTCCACCGGGGTTGCGGCTCCCGCCGACTCCTCCACCTGCGCCGGCACCACCACCAGTTGGACCAGATGCCCGCGCGGCGTGAGCTGCACCAGAGTCATCCCGGAAACCTCCAGCGGCGGGTCATCCGTCCACACTCTCCCGAAGACGGGCGCATCCGAAACAAAGTAGCGCGCCCCCAGCGGCCGCGGGCTGCCTCGATACCAGAAGACGAACGGCCCGTATTCCATGTTGTCCCAGCGGGTCTTCGATTGGTCGTGCTGGTTGACGTAGCGCAGGAAGTCGTTCCCCTCGTAAAACCCGAGCGTGCTGTCCGCCGGCGGTTCCGAGTACCCCACGCTCCGCAAGATGTCTTTCGCCCGCTCCGCCAGCGCCTCCGGAGGCTTCTCCAGCGGAACGCGCCGGTAGAGCTTCACCTGCCCGCTCATCAGGATGGACGCCGCCACTCCCAGCACGATCCCCGCCAGGCACAGCCAGGCGATGGCTGGACGCAGGCCCTCGGTTTCTCCTGCCGCCGCCACCATCTCCGGCGAAGGTGTTTCGCCCGCCGCCAGCGCCGCCGCCAGCGGATCCCCGCCCGGCAGCGCCGCCGCCACTTGCAGCGCCGATGAGGGCCGCTTGCGCGGGTCCTTCTCCAGACAGCGCAGGATGGCGCGCTCCACCGCCGGGTCTACATCGGCGGCGTGGCTGGAGGGCGCCCTGGGCGCCGTCTCCGAGTGCTTCCGCTTCCACTCCGCCAGGTTCGCCGCCTCAAAGGCCCGCTTGCCCGTGTACAGCTCGTAGAGCACCAGGCCCAGCGCGTAGATGTCGCTCTGCACCGACGCCGCTTTCCCCTCCAACTGCTCGGGCGCCATGTACGCCGGAGTGCCGGACTTGTCCGCCGTCCCCGCCTCCTCGGTGCGCAGCGCCAGCCCAAAGTCGGTGATGCGCGCGCGCCCGTGCCCGTCCACCATCACGTTGGCGGGCTTCAGGTCGCGATGCAGCACGCCCTTCTCGTGGGCCGCGGCCAGCCCGCCGCAGAGCTGCCGCGCGATCTCCAGCGCCTTGGCTCCGGGCAGCCGCCCGATGCGGCTCAGCAGCGTGGCCAGGTCTTCGCCGTCCACGTACTCCATGCTGATGAAGTGATCGCCGTTGACCTCGCCGATGTCGTACACCCGGCAGACGTTGGGATGCGAGATCTGGCGCGCATTGCGCACCTCGCCGTGGAAGCGATCAATCAGCGCGGTGTCTTGCGAGGAGGCGTGCGGCAGGAACTTCAGCGCTACCGGCTGACCCAGCTTGAGGTCATCGGCGCGATAGACCTCGCCCATCCCGCCCCGTCCCAAGAGGCCGATGATGCGGAAGCGCTCGGCCACCACCGTTCCCGGCGCGAACCCGCGGCCCTCCGCCGGGGTCGAAACGTGGCCCACCGGGCGCGGAGAAACCAGGCGGCGCGCATCCGAAGGCAGCGCCGTCGGCAACTGTGAGGGCGAACTGGCCGGCGCTCCGCACGACGAGCAGAATCGCGCGTTTTCCGGCACTTCCGCAGCGCAACTGGGACAGCGCAACATCGCCGCGGATTGTATCTCAGGTCAGGGTAACGCCGGTGTCCCGCCGGCAAGGAAGCAGTTCAACTTGCTGGGACGGTGTGGCACAGGCGTCCTCGCCTGTGCGGTTTTGCCTTGGTAACGCCGGCGTCCCGCCGCCCCGGCGGACTTTAGTGCGCAGCCGCCGCCTCCGGCTTCAAATAGAACCCCAGGCTCTCCGGCGCGGGCAAAGTCTTGCTGGCGCGATACTGCCGCAGCGCCGCCTCCACCTGCCCGATCTTCTGCTGGTATCGCATGGCCTGCATGTCATACCGCACCAGGACGTTCTCCAGCCAGTACGGCCGGTTCTCCCCGGCCCACGCCTTGGCGTAGAGCCCGCGCACGCGCGTGCTGGCGTCGCGCAAGTCCTGGAGCCGAGCATTGATCCCGGTGATCTCCCGCAGGTCGCGATTCACCGGCCCGCCGTCCTCCGGATGCTGGTAGGCGTCCCAATAGTAGGCGTTGATCTCGTTGGTGAACTGGATCTGCATGCCCAGCGTGTCCAGCCGCCAACCGGCCAGCTCCATGGATTCGAGGGTCTCGGGATGCAGCCGTGCCGCCTCGCGATGCCGCGCCAGCGAATCCAGCGCATCTTCCGCCGCCAGACGCATCTCATGCGCCGCAGGCTGCGCCTTCTTCATCAGCGCGGCGCCCTCGGGCGTGAACGGATCCACCCAGTACCAGTCGTCGTAGGCGCCGCCCACGCCCGCCTGGTCCAGCAAGGGATGCGAGCGCGCCAGCTTCTCCGTCGCCTGCTGGAAGGTGGCATCGCCGTTGCGGTAGAACGCCCAGTCATAGCTGGCGCGGAAGCGCTCGATGGGCGAGTCGTCCGCCTCCCACGACGCCGCCGCGCCATAGGCCAGCGCCGGCCAGGTCATCCCGAACAGCGCCTCGCCGTCGTCGTCCCATGTGGTGTTCAGCACCCCGATGGCGCCGTACTTGCGCCCGTCGCGCACGAAGTTGTGGATGTTGACGTACGCCGCCTCCAGGTCGGGGTAGAGCCGGTTCCAATTGTTCGCTCCCGGCGAGACCATCACGTCGAAGCCCGCGTCGCGGAAGGGCTTCAGGAGGTTGTCGAAGCTCGCCTGCGGCTTGTAGTCCCAGGCCACGGGGATCATTTCCTTGGGCAGGATGCCCAGCAGCTCGGGATAGCGCACGGCCACGTCGCCCCAGAACAGCAGCCGCTTGTTGTAGGGCTTCATGATCCCAGCCACCCGCTGCAGGTGTTCCAGATAGACCCGCCCCAGTCCCACCTGCTCCGCCTTGGCCTTGGTTTGTCCCTTGCCCAGCTCAAAAGTTTCGTCGGACCCGATGTGAAAAAGCGGCCCGGGGAAGAGTGGCACGATCTCCGCGTACAAGTTCGCGATCAGCGCGTACGACTTCTCCTCGACCGGCGCCAGCACGTGCCCGTGCGGCGTCTCCGCCAGCTCGCTGTAGCGCTCGTATTTCAGGACGTGGTGCAGATGCCCGAAGGCCTGCTGCTCCGGCATCACGGTCACGTGGTAACGCGCGGCGTAAGCCACCAGTTCCTTGATCTCCGCCGCCGTCAGCTTGCCCTCGGGCGGCGGGATCAGCGGCTCGCTCTGGGTGTCGAAAACGTTCTCCATGTAGAGCGAGAACAGGTTGATCTTGTATTCGGAGAGCGTGCGCACCTCGCGCTTCAGTTGCTCCAGCGTAGGCGCCGGCCCGCGGCTGATGTCGTCGTGGACGCCGCGCCACGGCATCGCCGGCCAGTCGCGGATCTGCACCCCCGGGCACGCCGCTCGCCCGCCCTGCGGCCGGATCAGTTGCCGCAGCGTCTGCACCCCGTAGAACAATCCCGCCCCGCCGCCGCCCGCCACCATGACCTTGGATGAGTCGGCCAGCAGCAGGTAGCCCTCTGCGCCCAGCTTCTGGTCAAAGTTCTTCAGGCCCTGGGCCGCGAGCAGCGCGCGCGCGCGGCTGTCGTCCTCCCAGCGCGCCAGATAAATGACGTTATGCATCACCGCGGGCATGGCCGACGCCACCGTGATGGCGGGCTTGCGCCCGGTGTAGCGCTCGATCTCCTCCCCCAGCATCTCTGCCGCCACTTTATCTTCCGCGGCGTGCGCCCGCGCCACCACAATGTGCGTCTCCGCGCCCACCGCGAAGCTGGTATGGGTCTGCTTGACTTCCCGGGGTTGAGGGAGCAGGTGCAGCTCCTGCGCGGACACCGCCGCGCAAAGCGCCAGCAGGGAAGCGCAGAGGACGGCGTTGGGCCAGCTCGAAGATTGCATGTTCACATCGCCTTCAGCAGTGCCAGCCAGCGCTGCCAGGCTTCTGCGCGGGCCTTCTGGTTGGCCGCCGCCCGCTCGCGCGCCTTCTTGGCCTCCGCATCCTCGCTGGGGTTGGCCCTGGCCGCATCGGCGGCGGGGTCTTCTCCGGCTCGCATGAAGCCGTGCCCGGCGCCTTCGTAGGTCACCGCATCGTACTTCCTGCCGGCCTTCTTCATTGCTTCCATGGTGTCAGGAACGGTGGCCCCGATGCGGGCATCGTCGCCCGCATAAAAGCCGTACACCGGCGCCGTGATGCCGCTGACCTCCTTGGGAGGAGGGCCATAGAAGACGAACGCCGCGCTCAGGTCCTTGCGGCTGGTGGCGAAGCGGAACGACTGCCCGCCGCCCCAGCAGAAGCCGGCCACCGCCAGCTTGCCGCTGGCGGCCGGCAGCTTCCGAGCGTAGTCAGCCGCAGCGTTCATGTCCGCGGTCACCTGGTCGGGATCCAGCTTGGAGTTGGCTTCCCGCGCCGCGTCCACGCTAGGGAAATCGCTGCTTTTGCCCCCGTTCGGTCCCATGCCGGAAAGGAAGTCGGGAGCGATGGCGATGTAGCCGTTCGCGGCCAGCTGGTCGGCCACGCTGCGCGCCCAGTCGCTCAGTCCGAAGATCTCATGGATCACGATCACCACCGGCGCCTTCTGCTTGGATTCCGGATAAACAACAAAAGCCTGGACGGTGCGGCTGCCATGCTTGATCTGGACCCACTCGCCATGCCGCGGTGACTTTTCCAGCTTCTGCTTCGCCCACCCCTGTGCCCCGGCCAGCGGAAGCCAGAGCAGCAGAACTACCGCGAGAGCAATCGCCTTTCTCTTCATAGGCGGAAGAGTTTATCAGGAGAAAGTCGTGGCACACCCGGTTTGGTTTGCCATCCTGAGCCCGCCCCCGGCGGGCGAAGTTGAGCCGTTTTGTCGGCGCCTGAGCCGATAAACGAAATCCTGAGCGAAGCACAAGGAGCTGGGCGTCTGACTTCAATTTGTCATCCTGAGCCCGCCTTGGCGGGCGAAGGACCTTGCGTTTGACTTTGGATTGTCATCCTTCGCCCGCCGCAGGCGAGCAAAGGGTCCTTCCCTGATGGGCTCGGGGCGAGCCAATCGCCCGTGCTCCCTCCGCCCCAGCCCGAAGGGCGGAATTTGGGCAGTGGGTCAGTTTCCGAGGAGCCCGTTATACGTCCATTTAGAATCGAGATTTACGCCATTCTTGGCCAACAAAGTCCAAAGAGGTGACAGTCAGTACGGCGGCAGCAGGCGCCTCAACCCGTGCGCCAGCACGACAGTGGCAAAGAACAGATTGCGAAGCGGAACCCCGTAGAACGGCAGCCTCAAGGGAGCTCGCGCTTGGCCATCGGCACAGACCTCCGCCAAGTGCGCGCCCAACCGCTCGATCCACTCGAGGGTGCGCGGCCATTCGCAGATGGAATTGAGCCACGGCGAGGGGATTCCATCTTTGCCCGTGCCGGACCCGACAATCGCCCCCGCGATGGCCGCCATCGTATCGGTGTCGCCGCCGCAGTGAATCACGGACAGTACGGCCGCCCGGTAGTCTCGCGGATGGCGGAACCAGGCATTCAGTGCAATCGGCACGGTATGATTCACGTACCCGCTGACGCCTTTTGCGAGACCCATAGCGGCAGCAAGCTCATCCGTGTTTTCGCCGCGAGCAGCGCTTGAGACTGATTTGGCGATCAGTTCCAGCAGATCGCGCCCCTCGGCGCCGATCATCATTTCCAGCTTTTGGCAATACGTCTGGGGATGGGTGATGCCCAGGGAGGCGCAGTGCGCCGCCAGCGCTACCGCCAGTGCCCCCCGTTCGGCCCTGGGATCTGTGTGTGTGATGCAGCTGGAGGCGCGCACCAGCGTACGCAGCTTTTCCGGGTCAGAGCCGTAGCAGACGCCGAGAATGGCGCTTCGCATGGCTGGCCCGTTGCCGGCGGAGTAAACGCCGCTGTGCGAGGGCGGAAACCCCACCCACAGCTTCAGCAGAGAACGCAGCGTGGCTAGCCCGATCCCCGGCGGCAGACCCAGCAGCCAGCAGCGCAGCCGCCACGCCAGGCTGCAACTGAATTTTGTCGGCTCTCCGGCGGAAACAATCAGCGCCTGCGCCACCATGCAGGTGTGCTCGGTGTCGTCGGACACGAGGCCACGTCCGAACAGCAGCCGAGGTCCGTCCAGGTTGGGGAACATTTTCGCCTGCCGCTGCTTGGACATTGCCTCACACGCCAGCCCCACAGCATCGCCCACCGCGGTACCGAGCAAGCAGCCAATGATCGCGCGAGCGGGAGGTACCCGTTGCCTCGTCCCGGGTGTATTCATGGACGCGCGATTCTAGCTCAACTCTGGCAGACCAACCAGCTGACAAACCTGTCCTGCGCAAGAATTTCATCTGGCTTGGAGCGATCCGTTCCGCTGTTACTGGATTTGTGGGAATCCGAGGTCACTATCCGTCAGAAATCAGGCCGTAGCCGTCGATCTCGAGGCTCAAGATGCTTGCTTTCCAGCGTAGAATGGCGCGGGTGCAAGGGAACCTCAGGGTTAAATTCCTTAGCAGGATTTTCACGCATGTCCACCTGGCTGATACGAGTGGTGCAGATCATCATCGCATTGTGGATGCTGTCTTCAATTCCCAATCTTATCCATACCATAACAAAAGCGGGAATTGCTCGCCCGGCAATTGGCTACATCACCGGCACCCTGGCGGCGCTTGTGATGCTAGCCAATATAGACGGCGGTTATCGCGGGCGTTCACCTTTAGTGTTCCTGGGCGCCATTTTCGGGATTTGCGCGGTACTCGCATTCACGAGCGATCTACTTGCGCAGATCACTCTCATCGTGCTGGTAATTGTTGCCGACATAAAAGCGCCGCATCTAGGCCTCATCTTGCGATATCGTTTCCGCCGACCAAAGTGAAATTCCTCAGTGATCATGACGTGCCCCCATTGTTAGCCCAGGGCGCAAGCCCTGGGAAAAAGGGGGAAAATGGGCAGAGTCCCGTAGGGGCGGCACTTCCTTGTCTTTCCCTCGTGCCTGAGGTATCGTTCTACCCCCAGCCATGGCCGTAGATCACCAGCGCACCCAGCATCTGTTCAAGAGGCTCAGCCAGCTCCTGGGCCAGAACGCCACCCGGCCGCATCCTGAGGTCGTGCACGACCTGCGCACCATCTCCCGCCGCGTGGAGGCGCTGCTCGACGCCCTCTCCACCGAGCCCGACAAGGCTCAGCGTAAGCTCATGCGGCGCCTCAAGCGGCTGCGCCGCCGCGCCGGCCGCGTCCGCGATGTCGACGTCCAGATCATCGCCCTGCGCACGCTCAAGATCGGCCGCGACTCCGGCCGCAAGGTCCAGCTCGCCCGCCACCTCAACGACCGCCGCTCCCGGCGCGAGCGCAAACTCCAGAAGGCCCTCGATCCCGAGACCGTCCGCGATCTCCGTCGCCGCCTCACCCGCGTGCAGAAAGCTATCTTGGCGCCTCCGCCGGCTCCCCGGCCGGCAGCCGCTGCCCAGCCAGTCCCTGCGGCTTCCATCAAGCCTCCGCAGAGGGAAGAGGTCCAGCCCGTCTCGCTGGCCCTGCGGATGTTCGCCACCCTGGCCAAGCAGCAAGGGGCGTTCACCGAAGCCACGCTGCACCGCTTCCGCACTCGCTCCAAGCGCGTCCGCTATGTGGCGGAGATGGCCGGAGACGACCCTGAGGCTAAGCGCATCGTCAGCCAGATCAAGCGCATGCAGGACGCCATCGGCGACTGGCACGACTGGTTCACTCTTACCCAGACCGCCCAGAAGCTCTTCGCCGACCCCGTGGATAGCGCCCTGCTCGCCGCCCTGCGCAACGTCACCCGCGCCAAGTTCATGGAGGCTACGCGCCACGCCTCCGACCTCAAGCGCAGCCTCCTGGGCCGCGCCCAGGCCGCCGCCAAAGCCTCCCCTGTAAAGGCCGCAGCTCCGGCCAAAGCCCCGGTCGCGGCCAAGACGACGGCCCCGCATCGCGCCCACCCGCGCCCTCGCGTCCGCCGCGCCCCGGCCCGGCCCAAGGCTGCCGCCGCCCCTCCACCCCCGCCCGTAGCCCCCGAGGTGGTTCCCCAAGGCGCTCCCGAGGGCCTCCACCCCCACAACTTTCCCATTGACAAAACCACAAGTCATAGCTAATATAGTTTATAAGTATTTATCTGTTTGAGAATATTAGGACTGCGGTCCTTGCTAACGCCTTTGTTTGACTGTACTTACCTCTAAGTCCTTTAGATCATCTGTACTCTGCTGTACTCGGCCCGTAAGTTATTGATTCCATTAAGGGGTGGGGGAGGGGAGTGGGGTGGATTTCCACAGCCTCCCAGCCAAGTTCGGGCGGCAAGTGCTTTGCCGGGTTCTGCGGGTTGTGACGCCGCTCCGGCTGCGGCATACTAGAAGTGTTCCTCCCTCGGCAGCTGGCCATGACCCGTATCTCCCTCGAAAATCCGGCGTTCTACATCAACCGCGAGGTCTCCTGGTTGGCCTTCAACCAGCGGGTGCTGGAGGAGGCCGAGGACGATCGAAACCCGCTACTCGAGCGGGTCAAATTCCTCTCCATCGCAGCCTCCAACCTCGACGAATTCTTCGAAGTCCGGGTCGCGGGCCTGCTGCAGCGCATCGAGGATGGCTACTCCGAGACCGGTCCCGACGGCATGCCGCCCATCGAGGAGCGCGACCTGGTGGCCCGCCTCATTCACGACGCGGTCGGGAGCCAGTACCGCTGCTGGAACCAGAAGCTGCGCCCGGCGCTGGCCGAGAAGGGCATCCGCGTCCTGGGCCTGCACGAGCTCGATCCCGCGGCCCAGGCCTTCGTCGCCGAGTACTGCCAGCGCGAGCTCGACCCGCTGCTCACCCCCATCACCGTGGACCCGGCGCACCCCTTCCCGCGGGTCATCAACAAGGCGCTCTGTCTGGCGTTTCTCTTGCGCCGCCGCCGCCGCGCCTCTTCGAACTACATGGGCGTGGTCACGGTGCCGCGCGCTCTGCCACGCCTGGTGCGCTTGCCCGCCAACGGCGAAAGCAGCGACTACATCGCCCTCGCCGACCTGGTCGCCCTGCACGCCGCCGACATGTACCGCGGCTATGACATCGTTTCCGCCGCTGCCTTCCGCGTCACCCGCAACAGCATCCTCTACCTGCAGGAGGAAGAGTCGCGCAACCTGCTGGAATCGGTGCGAACCGAGCTCCACAACCGCCGCAAGGGCGACGCCGTTCGCCTGGAGATCGAGGCCGACGCCGACCCGGAGATCGTCGAGCGCCTGCGCTCCAACTTCGAACTCGAGCCCTGGCAGGTTTTCCCCACCGACGGCCCCGTCAACCTCTCCCGCCTGATGCACCTGTACCAGCAGGAGCAGAATCCGGAGCTCAAGTTCCGGACTTTCGTTCCCCGCGAGCTGCACCTCACCGCCAAGTCGCACGACCTGTTCGAGGAGCTGCGCGCGCACGATATCCTGCTGCACCATCCCTACGACGCCTACGACGCCGTGGTCTCCTTTATCGAGGCCGCCGCCCGCGATGAGAACGTGCTCTCCATCAAGCAGACGCTCTACCGCACCAGCGAGGATTCGCCCATCATCCGCGCCCTCATCGAGGCCGCCGCCCACAAGGAAGTCAGCGTGGTGGTGGAGGTGAAGGCCCGCTTCGACGAAGCCACCAACATCCGCTGGGCGCGCAGTCTGGAGGACGCCGGCGTGCAGGTCTTCCACGGCCTGGTCGGCCTCAAGACCCACTGCAAGGTGGCCCTGCTGGTCCGCCGCGATCCCGACGGCGTCACCCGCCGCTACGCCCATCTCGGGACCGGCAACTACAACCCCGCCACCGCGCGCTTCTACACCGACTTGAGCCTGCTGACCGCCGACGACGTCCTAACCTCAGCCGCGCACGGCGTCTTCAACTTCCTCACCGCCTACGCCGAGCGCCCGGAGTATGAGCCGCTGCTGGTCTCGCCGCTCGATCTGGCGGAGAAGTCGCTCAGCCTGGTGGCCCGCGAGGCCCAGCACGCCGCCCACGGCCGCCCCGCGCGCATCATCGCCAAGATGAACGCCCTGCTCGACAAGAACATCATCCAGGGGCTCTACCGCGCCTCGCAGGCGGGGGTGGAGATCGACCTCATCATCCGCGGCATGTGCGCCCTGCGTCCCGGCATCCCCGGGGTGAGCGAGCGCATCCGCGTGCGCAGTATCGTGAGCCGCATGCTGGAGCACAGCCGCATCTTCTACTTCGCCAACGGCGGCCAGGAGGAGGTCTACCTCTCCAGCGCCGACTGGATGCCCCGCAACCTCTACGAGCGCGTGGAGATGATGTTCCCGTTGCGCGATGCCATGGCGCGCCAGCGCGTCCTGCATGAGATGCTCGAGGTCTATCTCGCCGATACCCTCAAGTCGCGCCTGCTGCAGTCCGACGGCAGCTACACGCGTCCGCCGCGTCCGCGGGGCAGCCGCGGCTTCGACGCCCAGGAATTCCTCATCGGCCTGGCCGAAGGCAAGCAAACCCTGCAGGCGCTGGCCCCCAAGGCGCGCCGGCAGCGCGCCGCCAGACCGCGCGCCGCCCAGGCGCTCTCCGAGGTGGAAGCGAGCAAGACTCCCGGGCCTGAGCCGGAGAGCGGGTCATGATCGTCTACTTCCTTCGCCACGCCAGCGCCGGGCAGAGCAAGAGCGACCCGGTGAAGGACGAAAAGCGCGCCCTCGATGAGGAGGGCATCCAGCAGTGCGGCTACATCGGGCGTGCCCTGGCCGCGCTGGACGTGCACGTGGATGTCATGATTTCCAGCCCCTTGAAGCGCGCCTCGCAAACCGCCTCGCTCGTGGGCAACGAGATGGGGTACGAGGGCAAGCTGGTGATGGACCGCGCTCTGCTGCCCGAAGCTGCGTTCCAGGCCTTCCGCGAGCTGCTCAGCCGCTACTCCAAGCAGGAAGCCATCCTGGTGGTCGGCCACAATCCCAGCCTGAGTGAGTTCCTGGGAAAGCTGATCGGCGACGGCGCCGAGGCTTCAATAGACTTGAAGAAGGGCGCGGTGGCCAAGGTGGAAGTAGACCGCAAGATGGCCGCGCTGCACTGGTGCCTCACGCCCAAAGTGGTGCGCACCCTTTACGAGAGCGCCGCCGCCAGCTCGCGCCCGAAGACTTCGCGGAAGTAGCCGCGCTCTTTTTCGAGCGCCCACAGCTCCAGGTCGGCTCCGGCGCGCCGGCTCTTGAGCGCCAGCAGGACTCGGCTGCCCTTCACCTTGGCGCGCACGCGGCGCACCGCGCCGCGCCGTCCCTGGTCGAGCGCCGCCGCCAGCCGCAGCAGCACCACCGCGCGCCGCACCGGCTCGCGGTCGCTCACCGGAAGCATCTTGAGGGCGCGGTCTCCGGGCGCGGGCCGCGACTTGCCCAGATAGCGCGCGATGGCCGCGATCAGCCGCCGCTGCGCCTGCGTGTATCCGAAGAGCTCCGAGTGGGCGATGATGTAATAGGTGTGGCGGTGGCGTCCCGCGCGGTTCACGAATCCGCCCACCTCGTGCAGCATGGCCGCGGCCGCGAGCCACTCCTCGTACTCCGCGGGAAGCTGGTGCAGCTCGCGCAGCTCGCGGAAGAGCTCGAGCGCCCGCTCCCGCACCTGCCGCGCATGTTCCGCGTCCGCCTGGTAGCGCGCCCCCAGGGCCACCAGCGCGTCGCGCCGGTCGGAGTGACGCGCCAGGTAGGCGATCATGCAGTCGAGCGTCGCGGTGACGGTGTCGAGCCCGCCGAGCAACATGAGGTGGCAGATGCCGAGCAGCTCGTCCTGGGTGAGCGGGCGGTCCTCGATCGTGCCGTGCACGAGGCGGGAGAGCAGCGCACCGTTCACGTCGGCGGCGCGGGCCTGCGCGATCGCGGTCGCGAAGTACTCGGTGATCGCCTTCCCGGTCTCCTCGCGGATGCGGGCCGCGCCGTCCAGGTCCCCGGGCGCCACGTCGGGGCGGATCGTGTT
>Ga0080064_1006545_pt1 | contig 12528 bp, 13 predicted proteins | sample Subgrocontami54m_FD_69260 | JGI IMG/M metagenome (GOLD analysis project Ga0080064, IMG submission 69260) | Subsurface groundwater microbial communities from S. Glens Falls, New York, USA - GMW46 contaminated, 5.4 m (SPADES assembly) (version 2) ...
ATAGCTGGCAACGCCAACGCAATGCCGAACGACGCGGCATTGATTGGACGTTCACCCGCCAGGATGCGGATCGAAAACTCGCTCGCCATTATGTTTCGTAATTAATGTGTTGTCATACTAGGCGCTCATCGAAGCACTTTCCGAATTGCTTCGACTATCCGCGCGTTTGAAGGAATGACCTGCCGCTCCAGTTTGTCGTTGTAGGGCATGGGAACGTCGGGAGCTCCGACGCGAATAATAGGGGCCTCGAGCCAGTCAAACGCCTTCTCGATCACAACAGAGGCGACCTCGGCGCCAAATCCTCCTCGGGTACAGGCCTCATGGACGATCACCAGCCGGTTTGTCTTCCGAACCGAATTTATGATCAGTTCCTCGTCTAAGGGCCGGAGCGTCCGTGGGTCGATGACCTCGACGCTAATACCTTCGCGCTCCAACTGGGCAGCGACGGACAGCGCACGCGACACCATAGCCATCGTTGCCACAACGGTCACGTCTGTACCAGCACGCTTGACATCACCCTTGCCGATCGGAATGGCATAGAGGTCCTCCGGAACGGGTCCGGTTCCACCTACGTAGAGCAGCTTGCTCTCCAGGAAAATCACTGGGTTGTCGTCCCGGATCGCCGAGACAAGTAGTCCTTTGGCATCGTACGGAGTGGACGGGGCGATCACCACTAGGCCGGGAACATGAGTGAACCATGCCTCAAGGGATTGGCTGTGCTGTGCGGCTAGCCGGATGCCCCCGCCCTGCGGCCCCCGGATCACTATTGGAACCTTGGGGCCGCCGCCGAGCATGTAGCGAAACTTTGCCGCTTGGTTAACGATCATGTCCATTGCTAGAGTGACGAAATCGAAAATCTGCACCTCCACAATCGGCCGCATGCCGGCAATCGCGGCGCCAACCCCGCAGCCGACGAAGGTTGCTTCTGAGATCGGCGTATCACGGACACGATCAGCTCCGAATCGCTCGATCAGGCCTTTGCTCACTGCAAAGATGCCCCCCGTTGTGCCGACGTCTTCCCCAATGACGATTACCCTGTCGTCACGAGCCATTTCCTGGGTTATCGCTTCGTTCAGCGCCTCGACGAAACCGATTTCGCGGCTGCCTTTTGAGGTCGGTTCGACGACGATGGAATGTGGGGCATACACGGCCGACAACATGAACTCGACAGTGGGCTCCGGACCGGATTTGCCGAACTCCACGGCCGTTTCAACCTCCGCCTTGGTCGATTCGCTCAGCGCCTTCAGCTCTTCGGAGGTCGCAACCCGACGCTCGATCAACTCCTCCTGCATCCGCTTTAGCGGGTCGCGCGCCAACCAGCTGCGCCGCTCTTCCTCCGGGCGCGGATCGCGCAGGTTCGCCGTGCGCAGCGAGTGCTCTCCCCACCGATAGGTCAGGGCCTCAATGAGGCTCGGCCCATCGCCCGCGCGAGCCTTCGCGACAGCCTCCTTGACCGCGTTAAAAACTTCGGTCGGACTGTTGCCGTCGACACGGACTCCCGGCATTGCATAAGCGACGGCACGGTCGGCAATTCGATCTACAGACGTCGTGTCCCGAAACGACGTGGACAACGCGTACTGATTGTTTTCACAGATGAAGATCATCGGCAAACGCCAAACGGCCGCCAAGTTCATGGACTCGTGGAACACTCCTTGATTGGCCGCTCCGTCACCAAAGAAAGCCACCGCCACTTGCCCTGCGCCAAACAACTTTGCCGCGAGCGCCGCACCGCTACACAACGGCATCGTCGCGCCCACTATGCCGTTGGCTCCCAGAATTCCGAGACTCAGATCGGCGATATGCATTGACCCACCGAGCCCCCCGCAGTAACCGGTGCTACGCCCCATCAACTCAGCCATCATGCGGTCCAGTCTGGCGCCCTTGGCAATGCAGTGCCCATGCCCCCGGTGATAGCTTCCAACGAAGTCGTCGGGCCGTAGATTGTGGCAGGCGGCCGCCGCGATTGCCTCCTGTCCAACGTAGCTGTGGGCGGTCCCCTTCACCAGACCTTCGGTAAAAAGTTCTGCGGTGCGCTGTTCAAAAGTGCGGATCCGCAGCATGGTGCGATAAATGCCTTGCAGATCCTCAGCCGCCAGGGCCTCCTTCCTGTCCGTGTTTACAGACACCTCAGTCATTGCCATCGCTGTTTCTCCTCCGCGCTGTTACCGGCCAGCTCACCGCGCCGACCGCAGACTTGACAGTGCAATGTCAATGTAATTGACATTCACTTTTTTGAATAGTATACACAATATATAAATAGTAGTAGGTGTTCAAAGTCAATAGTAATAATAAAGTTTTCAAAAGCAACCGCACCCGGCACGAAACAAGCATGCACATGTTCGTAACACCGATTAAGAATGCAGCAATCCATAAATCAAGGAGACCCCAATGAAGAAGCAAGCTTTTTCTGTTTATCTCGCCTTCTACACCGCCGTCGCGATCGGGCTGACGGCGCCAGCCGTTGCACAGGTTTCGGATAATGTCATCAAGATCGGCGTCGTTAACGATCTTTCAAGCGTCTATGCCGATGTTGACGGCATGGGAGGCGTGGAAGCAATCAGGATGGCAATTGCCGACATGGGCGGCAGCGTCAATGGCAAGAAAATTGAGCTTGTCTTTGCCGATCACCAAAACAAGGCTGATATCGCCAGCAGCAAGGCACGCGAATGGTTTGACCGACAAGGGCTAGATGTATTGCTCGGCGGCCAAAACTCCGCGACCAACTTGGCGATGGCAAAAATCGCCGCGGACAAGAAAAAACCATTTATAGCGGTGGGTAGCTCGGTCACTCGGTTAACCAATGAAGAATGTACGCCCTACACCGTTCATTATGTGTGGGATACCGTCTCTCTGTCAAAAGGCCCGGGCTCGTCGATTGTTAAACAGGGTGGCAAGAGTTGGTATTTTCTGGCCGTCGACCATGTTTTCGGGCATGACCTGGAAAAAGCTACAGCAGAGGTCGTCAAGGCATCTGGTGGCACCGTCCTCGGTTCTGTCAAACATCCGTTATCAGCATCCGATTTTTCGTCTTTCATGCTGCAGGCGCAGGCGTCCAAAGCGCAGATTCTCGCCCTGAGCAATGCCGGCGGCGATACGGTCAACGCAATTAAATCTGCCAACGAATTTGGCATCAACAAGAACATGCGTCTTGTCGCGCTGGTGCTTCTTATTACGGACGTGCACTCACTAGGCTTGAATCTGACGCAGAACATGTACCTGTTAGAACCCTGGTATTGGGACCAGAGTCCCGAATCGCGTATATGGGCGCGACGCTACTTTGAAAAGCTGAAAAAAATGCCAACTAGTATGCAAGCGGGCCATTACTCCGCCACCACTCAGTACCTGCGGGCCGTAAAGGCCATTGGCTCGGACGATGGTGACAAGGTGATGGCGCAACTCAAGAAGACAAAAATTAACGATATGTTTACCAAGAATGGGTATATTCGGGCTGACGGACGCATGGTGTATGACCAGCATTTGATGCAGGTGAAAACACCTGCCGAGTCAAAGTATCCATGGGATTATTACAAATTGGTTCAGATAATTCCGGGAGAACAGGCGTTCACCACCAAAGCAGAAACAAGGTGCCAACTATGGAAATAATGGTGCAACTGGGCGTCGGGGCACGGATAGTTCGATGAGGCCGGTCTGCCGTAGAAAGCGGACCTTCTGAACGATTCAACTATTCGCCCCATGCCCAACAAGCACAACGCAGCTGTTCGGCATCACATTCCAAAGATGAAATTCAAGGTCACGAACTGGGCCGAGTATAAAGCTGGACTTCGTCGGCGCGGCAGCCTGACGCCATGGGTAACGGATGAGGCGTTGCCAACTGGCATGCGGCAGCGCGTTTGACACCGGGTGGCCAGGCAACCTATGCGGAGACGGCATAGAGACGGCCCTGATGCTGTGGTTGGCGTTTCATCTGGCTCTGCACCAGACAGAGGGCTTTATGGAATCCATTTTCAAGCTGCTGAGCGTGACCATTTCCGTGCCGGACCATACCACCTTGAGCCGGCGCGCCACGACCATGCCGTCAGTTTCTCCAGGCCGTTTGGCGGACGGGGCGCTGCATCTGCTGATAGATAGCACCGGATTAAAAGTGTACGGCGCTGGCGAATAGCTGCAGGCGAAGCATGGAGTGCGGGCACGGCGCACTTGGCGCAAGCTGCATCTGGCAGTCGCTCGCCGAAAACGCGATGCGAAGGTACAAGGCGATCATTGGCCCGCGACTACGGGCCCGTTGCTTGGCAGGTCAACGTATCCAGGCCGCCATCTGCGTGCCGGTCCTCAACCGCATGCTGGAAGCCGAACGCCCGAAATCCATTCGTAATATGGAAAACATTTCATAACCCTTAGATGCAAGATCAAATTCCATTCTGTTCTTATCCATGCACCAACAGCATTATTTCGAAGAAGTACATGAAGCCAAGAAAACGAGGAACATGATGACCGATGTCATCCTAGAGACGAAGCATCTGACAAAAGAATTCAAGGGATTCACCGCAGTCAACGACGTCAGCTTGCACGTGGCGCGCGGCCACATTCATGCATTGATCGGCCCCAATGGCGCCGGCAAGACCACCTACTTCAATTTGTTGACCAAATTCCTGGTGCCCACGTCCGGTCAGATTCTGTTTAATCAGCGTGATATTACGGCTACTGCACCGGTGCAAATCGCGCGGCAAGGCATTATCAGATCATTTCAAATTTCTGCCGTGTTTCCGCATCTGTCGGCGATGGAAAACGTGCGTATCGGTCTACAGCGCGCACTAGGCACCTCGTTCCATTTCTGGAAAAGCGAAAGAACTTTGTCGCGCCTAAATGACCGAGCGATGGCGTTGCTGGCGCAGGTCGACCTGACCGGAGTCGCCGACATGATAACTGCCGACTTGCCCTACGGCCGAAAGCGCGCACTCGAGATCGCTACCACGCTGGCAATGGAGCCGGAGCTGATGCTGCTCGACGAGCCGACGTCAGGCTTAAGCCACGAAGATGTGAGCCGGGTGACCGAGCTGATCAAAAAAGTATCGGCTGGTCGCACCATTCTCATGGTCGAGCACAACATGAGCGTGGTGTCCGGTATTTGCGACAGGATCTCCGTGCTACAGCGCGGCGCCGTACTGGCCGAAGGCTCCTATCAAGAGGTATCCAACAATGAGCAAGTAATACAGGCGTATATGGGAACCACCACCGGTGCCCTGGAAGGTGCGCATTGATGAATGCCGTGAAGTATCCGCAAGTGTTGGAAGGGAAAGAGCAGAACATGGAAAAAGCGCTCGAAATCGCCAATCTGCACGCCTGGTACGGCGAATCGCATATTTTGCATGATGTTAATTTGTCAGTGAATCAGGGCGAGGTGGTGGCGCTACTGGGCCGTAACGGTGTGGGCCGCACGACCACGCTGCGTGCGATCATGGGACTGACCGGCACGCGCAAAGGCTCGATCACGATCGGCGGCACCGAAGCGATCGATTTGCCGACGCACAAAATTGCGCATCTCGGCGTCGGTTATTGCCCGGAAGAGCGCGGCATCTTTTCATCGCTGTCGGCGGAAGAAAACATGCTGTTGCCGCCGTCGGTATCCAAAACCGACAAAGGCATGCCGGTCGAAGAAATTTACGACATGTTTCCCAATCTGCAGGAACGCAAATCGAGTCAGGGCACGCGACTGTCGGGCGGCGAGCAGCAGATGCTGGCAGTTGCGCGCATCCTGCGCACCGGCGCACGCCTATTCCTGCTGGACGAAATTTCCGAAGGCCTGGCACCGGTAATTGTGCAGGCGCTGGCGCGCATGATCACGATGCTGAAAGCCAAGGGCTACACCATCGTCATGGTGGAACAGAATTTCCGCTTCGCCGCGCCATTGGCGGACCGGTTTTATGTGATGGAGCACGGGCAGATCATAGAAGGTTTCACTGCGGCGGAGTTGGAGGCAAATATGCCGGTACTGCATGAATTGCTTGGCGTGTAGAGAGGTCGACATGATAGAAATTTTCGGCATCTCGTTGCAAGCAATGTTGAGCCAGCTCTTGCTGGGCCTGGTCAATGGTTCGTTTTATGCCATGCTGTCGCTCGGCCTGGCGGTCATCTTCGGCTTGCTCAACGTGATCAACATGGCCCACGGCGCATTCTACATGATGGGCGCGTTTCTCGCCTGGATGGGGCTGAATTATTTCGGCCTCAATTACTGGGTAATGCTGATTACCGCGCCGCTGTTGGCGGGCGTGTTCGGCATGGTGATTGAAAAAACCCTGCTGCGCTGGCTGTACCAGCTCGATCATTTATATGGATTGCTGTTGACCTTCGGCATCACGCTCATGCTGGAAGGCTTGTTCCGCTCGTTCTACGGCACCTCCGGCCAGCCGTATTCGGTCCCGGAGCTGCTGGCGGGAGCAACCAATCTCGGCTTCATGATGTTGCCGAATTACCGCGCCTGGGTGGTAGTGGCATCGCTGGTGGTGTGTTTTGCCACCTGGTTCGCAATTGAAAAAACCAAGCTCGGCGCTTACTTGCGCGCCGGCACCGAGAATCCGAAGCTGGTGGAAGCCTTCGGCATCAATGTGCCGCTGATGGTGACGTTGACCTATGGCTTTGGCGTCGCGCTGGCGGCATTTGCCGGCGTGCTGGCGGCGCCGGTGATCCAGGTATCGCCCTTGATGGGCTCGGACCTGATCATCGTCGTATTCGCGGTGGTGGTGATCGGCGGCATGGGCTCGATCATGGGTTCCATCATTATCGGCCTCGCGCTCGGCGTGATCGAGGGCTTGACGCGCGTGTTTTATCCGGAACTGTCGGCGACCGTGGTGTTCATCATCATGGTGATCGTGCTGACGCTGCGTCCTGCCGGACTGTTCGGTAAAGAGAAATAAAGGGGAGTATAAGGATGAACAAGAAAGTGGGATACGCAATTGCACTGGCGGCGGCACTGGCCGCCCCGTTCGTGGTCTACCCGGTGTTCTTGATGCAAGTGCTGTGCTTCGCCTTGTTTGCGTGCGCATTCAATTTGCTGATCGGCTTCACCGGCTTGCTGTCGTTCGGCCATGCCGCGTTCTTCGGTGGGGCTGGCTATGTTACCGGCTATGCATTGAAGTCGATGGGTTTGCCCTTTGAGCTGGGGCTAGCGCTGGGCATTGTGGCGGCTGCCGCGATCGGCCTTATCATGGGCAGCCTGGCGATCCGGCGTCAGGGGATCTACTTCGCGATGATCACGCTGGCGTTGGCGCAGATGCTGTTTTTTGTCTACCTGCAGGCACCGTTTACCGATGGCGAAAATGGCTTGCAAGGGGTGCCGCGCGGCCGACTGCTGGGTAGCATCGATCTGGGCAACGACATGACCCTGTATTACGTGGTGCTGGCCATTGCGATTGCGGGTTTTGCACTGATCGCGCGTACCATACATTCGCCCTTCGGCCAGGTGTTGAAGGCGATCAAGGAAAACGAGGCGCGCGCCATTTCGCTCGGTTACGACGTCGACAGGTACAAGCTGCTGGCTTTCGTGCTGTCGGCGGCGCTGTCGGGTCTGGCCGGTGCCACCAAGACTGTGGTGCTGGGACTCGAGACGCTGACCGATGTGCACTGGAGCATGTCGGGTCTGGTGGTGTTGATGACGCTGGTCGGCGGCTTGGGCACGCTGGCCGGGCCGATTGTCGGTGCGATTGTGATTGTCGCGCTGGAAAACAAGGTGGGCGACGTGGGCAACTGGCTGGCGGCACTGACCAGCATCGAATGGTTCCGCTCGATCGGCGAGTCGGTCACCATGGTCACCGGGTTCATCTTCATCGTTTGCGTGCTGGCATTCCGCCGCGGCATTGTGGGCGAGATTGGGGCGTTGTTCAGCCGTACTTCGACACGGTAAAGCTTAACGAGCCACGGTAAATTTGTTCTCAAAGTGCGCGAGACACGGTTACTGAGTTTTTCGTCCTCCGCAAGTAGTCGAAGACGAGACGGGTACGGAAGCAGAGTTTGCGCATCAGCTCGGCGACGGATTGAGCGGGTTTCCGGAAGGTAATGAACGCTTTCGATGCTCCAGTGTCCGCGGTTGACGGCCAGTACCCGTTGCGGCGAGGCCTGCATCCGCGGCTCAGATGATGCCTGTTGCGGCGAGCGCCTCCAGCGCCTGCCGCTCCATGCCGAGGAGCCCTTGCAAGATCTCCTGCGTGTGCCGGCCCAGCGTCGGCGGCACCGGGACTAGGTGGGGGCCAGTCCTTGGGCCGTTGCTGCTGGTGCCGCTGGGCGAGTTTCTGCGCGCCAATCTCGGCGGCCGCATCGAAGGTCTGCACCTGTTGATCTACGGCCTTCTCCTGGTGGCTGTGATCCGCTTTCTGCCGGGCGGATTGAGCGCGTTGTTCGCGCGCCTTGCCACGCGTTATCCATCGCAATTCAAATCATGACAAGCCAGGTTTCCTACACGCACCGCGCTCCGTCGACCTCGATGCAGCTTCCGCTGACCATCGCGGCCTGGTCCGAGGCGAGGTAGAGGCAGGCGTTGGCGACGTCGAGCGGCGTCGAGAAGCGGCCGAGCGGGATGGTCGCGAGGAACTTCGCCTTAGCCTCCGGCGTCAGGGCGCCGCCTGCGAACTCGGCCGACAGCGCGGTCTCCGGGCTGAACACCGGGTTTACGCAGTTCACCCGAATCTTGTCCGGTCCGAACTCCGCCGCCATCGATTTGCTCATCACAATTGTCGCGCCCTTGGAGCTGTTGTAGACGGTCAGGCCGGGTCGCGGCCGCAGGCCCCCGGTCGAGGCGACGTTGACGAACGCGCCGCCGCCGCGCTTCCTGAACACCGGCACGACGTGCATCGCGGAGAGCCAGACACTCTTCACGTTGACCGCATAGACTTTGTCGAACTCGGCCTCGGTGACTTCCAGGTACGGCTTATTGCGGTGGGTCCAGCCGGCGTTGTTGACGACGATATCGAGACCGCCGAACTTGGCCTGCGCTGCGGCGACGAGCGCCGCCCAGTCGGCGCCGCGCGTCACGTCCGCCTTCACGAACTGCACCGCACCGCCGGCTTTCCTGATCTCCTCGGCGACGCGTTCACCGCCAGCGGCATTGATATCGTTGACGACGACCTTCGCGCCTTCGGCGGCAAAACGCTTCGCAATGCCTTGGCCGAAACCGGATCCAGCGCCGGTGATGATCGCTACCTTGTCCTTGAGCTGCATGTCTACTCCTTTCTAGTCTGGCATAAGTAAAAAGTTGCCATCAATAGTGAAAATTTCGATAAATGGTGAGGGTGCATCCGCGGGGGAATTTACGCCCCGAAGGAAGTCCCCTTGGGGGACCAGGGGGGCGCGCCCCCCTGGTTCGTGGGATGAGGTTTTTTCCTCGGCCGGAGACGCTCTGTCTGCTTCCGGTTTGTCCAGCTTAGGGTGTCGGGGCGCGACAGGACAATCGGGAATACGCGGTTTGTCGTTTCGCCGAAGGTCAAGCGGCCGCGGCGTAAGCCCGAGGCAGCAGCGCGAATGCCTGAAGCAGGTCGGCGATGCTCCCGTTCGGCAGCCCGGCGACAAAGGCTTCCAGCCTGTCATAGGCAGCCTCGGGCACCGCCTGTTCGCGGCCGATGCGGCGAATGAGGGTCGACACGCCGGCGCGATCGAACGAATAATCGGCGAAGCTCATGCGCTGATCCTGCACCAGCGTGCGGCCGTCCGCGGTTTCGACCTCGATCTTGCAGCACAGCGTAGGCACGGCCGCGTCGCTGATCAGCTTGATGCTCGATATCAGCTTGTTCACCGGTGCGTCGTCGTAGGTGAGCATGCGGCGCATGTCAGGAACGCCGTACAACAGGGTGGCCGCGATGCAGAACGGGATGCTCATCAGCGTGCCGGAGACGGAATTGAACGGGCCGACGGCGTCCATGCCGGCATAGCCCGTTTCATAAGGATTCATGCGCACGCGCACGGCCTTGATCGGGGAGCCGGCGAGTTTTTCGCGCAGGGTCAGCGCGGCGGTGACCGGGGTCTGGTTGAAGGCGCACACGGGATAGGGCTTGAACGTGACGCGCATGACCGCCCAGTCCCGGCCCAGTCCGGCGGCCAGCGCGTCGGCGTCGCATTCGGTTTTGGCAAAGCTGCGCACGAACCCGGCCGTTCCCTCGAAGGCGTGCGGCGCCGAGACCGATCCGGCCCGCGCGAGCTCGGCCGCGACAAAGCCGAGGCGTGCGGCCACCCCCACCTGATAGCGCCACTCGTCGGTGCCATCGGCGAACGATTGAAGGATGCCGCCGGAAAACGCTGCAGCATTGGCGAGCGCCGCCGCAAGCTGGGTTTCCGAAAGCCCCAGCATCTTGCCCGCCGCCGCTGCCGCTGCAGTGGTGCCGTATAGCGGCGATGCGCGAAAACCGCCGGGTGTCGTCTTTGCTGCGTAGGCGCGCTCGAGCAGGCCGCCGGCCTCGTAGCCGCAGAGCAACGCAGGCATCAGTCGTGCAAGGGGATAGCCGCGCGACTCGATCAGGGCGGTGAGGAGGGGAATCATGATCGTGCCCAAGTGCGCGGCGCCGCAGGTGTCTTCCTGCCCGCGCCCGTGAAAAAGGGCTGAATTGGCGAGGCAGGCGGCGGCGATACTCGTCTTGCGTCCGTCGCCGAGCAGCGTGGCGCCGGTCGCGACCTCGCCGTCCATGGCGATGGCGGCATGGCGCGCCACCGGAGCAAATGGGGTATCGTGGCAGCCCAGGCCGATGCCATAGCCGTTCAGCAGGCAGACACGGGTCTTTTCGGCCACCTCGGGCGGCACCCGGTCGATGTCGAGCGTGTGGATGAAGCGGGCGATGCTTTGCGAAACGGTCATGGTGCGGTCTCCTTGCTTCGAGCCTGCGCTCAGAGCGCCAAGTAACGTTGCTTGACTTCGGTATTGGTTCGCAGAGCGGTTATCGTATCACGATAGACGATCTGGCCCTTGTCGATCACGGCCGCTTCGGTGGCGATTCCCAGGCAGAAATGCATGTTCTGCTCTGCCAGGAGCACCGTGATGCCCATGTCCCGCAGCGTGCGCAGCAGTTCGCCGATCCGCTGCACGATGAGCGGCGCCAAGCCTTCGCTCGGCTCGTCGAGCAACAGGCCGCTCGGGTTGCCCATCAGCGTGCGCGCAATGGTGAGCATCTGCTGCTCGCCGCCGGAAAGCTGACCACCCATGCGCTGCTTTAGCGGCTGCAGCAGCGGGAACATCGAGTAGACGCGCTTCAGGTTCCAGTAGTCCTCGCCGTTGCGGCCTTTCTTGGCGCCGAGCAGGAGGTTGTCCTCGACCGTGTGTTCCGGGAAGATCTGGCGGTCCTCGGGCACGAAGCCGACGCCGGCGCGGGCGATGGCGTGCGGCCGCTGGTTCTGTATTTCTATCCCAAGCACCTTGACCCGGCCGCTGCGCGGCGCAACCAGACCGGCAATCGCTTTCAGGGTCGTGCTTTTTCCGGCGCCGTTGCGGCCGAGCAACGCGACCGTCTGCCCCTCGTTCACGGAGAGCGAGACGCCGAACAGGATCTGGCTGGTGCCGTAGAAGACGTCGATTTGCTCGACCTCGATGACCGCTTTGGCACTCACGTCTGCTCGTCCGCGTTCGTGCCCAGATACGCCTCGATCACCGCAGGGTTGGCGCGGATCTCCTCGGGGGTCCCTTCCGCCAGCACTGCGCCGTAGCACAGCACGCGGATCGATTGCGCGATCTTGAACACGATGTCCATATCGTGCTCGATGAATACCAGCGTCATCTTTTCGCTTTCCCACAAGCGATAGACCTTGTCGATCATCTGCCAGCGTTCCTCGGGCCCCATGCCTGCGGTCGGTTCGTCCAGCAGCAGCAGGCGCGGTTGCAGCACCAGTGCGAGCGCGATGTCCAGCAGCTTCTGATCTCCGTGGGACAAATTGCACGAGAGCGTCGTCGCCTTTGCCGCGAGTCCGAGCATGCCTATGACTTCGCGCGCGCGCGCCTGCGTCCCCGGTATCGGAAAGCGCCACCGGACGACTGCGCTTTGCTCGCGCTGCGCGTGCAGTGCGCCCATCAGCGCGTCCTCGACGGTCAGTGACGGGAAGATGCTCGCCACCTGGAACGCCCGGCCGATGCCGCGGCGCACGATGCCGGAGCGCGATAAGCCGGCAATGTCCTCGCCGTCGAACAGGATGCGTCCTGAATCGGGACGAAACGCACCCGAGATCAGATTGAAGACAGTCGTCTTGCCGGCGCCGTTGGGGCCGATCACCGCGGAGAGACTGCCCGGCAGGAAATGCAGACTGACGTCGTTGGTGGCAGCGAGGCCACCGAAGGATTTGCACAAGTGCTCGATTTTCAGCATGCTTCAGTTCCGTTTTCCGGGGAGCCCTTTGTAGGTGTGCCAGGAGGTCGCCACCAGCCAGCCGGCATCGACGGGCAGGTTGGCGCCGGTGATGGCCGCCGCGTCGCCGCCAGCGAGGAACGCGACCGCTTTGGCGATCTCCTCGGGCTCGACCATGCGTCCCAGGGCGGAATTGTCCTCGAGGGCAGTCACGTCGCGCTGGCCCCGGTCGATCGCCGCCTGCAGCGCGGGAGTGCGTGTG
>Ga0080064_1006546_pt1 | contig 12525 bp, 10 predicted proteins | sample Subgrocontami54m_FD_69260 | JGI IMG/M metagenome (GOLD analysis project Ga0080064, IMG submission 69260) | Subsurface groundwater microbial communities from S. Glens Falls, New York, USA - GMW46 contaminated, 5.4 m (SPADES assembly) (version 2) ...
TTCCGAAGGAAAAAACCAAGCCCGTTTATCTCGTCGTGAACGCGGACGAAGGCGAGCCGGGCACCTTCAAGGACCGCTATATTTTAGAAAGAGATCCTCATGCGATGATCGAAGGGATCATGATCAGCGCCTTTGCGATCGGGTCTCATAAGGCCTATATTTATATCCGCGGAGAATATGTCGAGCCGTATCAGCATCTTCAGTCCGCCGTGGACGAGGCTTATTCTAAAAAATATTTGGGTAAAAATATTTTTGGAAGCGCTTTTCATCTGGATCTGGTAGTCCATCGCGGCGCGGGCGCTTATATCTGCGGCGAGGAGACGGCGCTTTTGGAATCTCTCGAGGGGAAAAGAGGCCTTCCGCGGCTTAAACCCCCGTTTCCGGCGATCGTGGGTTTGTTCGGATGCCCGACTATCATCAACAATGTCGAAACGATGGCCTGTGTGCCGTCGATCATGAAAAACGGCGCGGAGTGGTTCGCAAAATTGGGCAGCCCGGGAAACGGCGGCACCCATTTATTCAGTCTCTCGGGCCATGTCAAAAAGCCGGGGGTTTACGAGCTTCCGATGGGCACTTCTTTAAGGGAAATGATCTATACCCACGCGGGCGGTATACGGGACGGGCACCAGCTCAAGGCCGTGATCCCCGGCGGAATCTCGGCGAAGATCCTCACCGCGAATGAGATCGACGTGAAAATGGATTATGACGGTTTGAGGGCCGCGGGCACGATGTTGGGTTCCGCCGGTGTCATGGTGATGAATGAAACGACTTCGATGGTCAAGGCGCTTTTGGTCGCGTGCAAATTTTTCGCCCATGAATCCTGCGGCCAATGTTCCCCTTGCCGTGAAGGCACGGGCTGGGCCTATAAGATCGTTCAGCGGATTTATAACGGCGAGGGGAGCTTAAAAGATTTGGATACGCTTTTGTCTCTTGCCGGCAACATGGAAGGGCGGACCATCTGTGTGTTTGCCGACGCGGCGGCCTGGCCCATCCAAAGCTACATCGCGAAATTCAGGAAAGAATTCGAGGATTATATCAAGAAAAACAGCAAGACCAAGGCGTTCCAAACAGTCTAATGGCAAATATCACGATAGACGGAAAACCATACACCGTCAAAGACGGCATCACGATCATCGAAGCGATCGATCAGGCGAACCTGCCTGCCGGACAGGCAGGGATTGATCTGCCGCGGTATTGTTATCATCCGGGCCTTTCGATCGCGGGCAATTGCCGGATCTGTCAGGTGGAAGTGGAAATGGGGCCGCGCCTGCCTGCCGGCAGGCAGGGCACCGTGATCGCCTGCAACACGCGCGTCGCCGAGGGAATGGTGATCTCCACGAAGTCTAAGAAGGCCAAAGAATCCCAGCAGGTCGTTTTGGAATTTTTGCTCGCGAATCATCCGCTGGATTGTCCCGTCTGCGACCAGTCCGGCGAGTGCAAGCTCCAGGATTATTACATGGAATACGGCCTCTACGACCCCAAGTTCAACGAGGTGAAGGTCAAAAAGACCAAGAAGGCATTTTCGATCGGCCCGACCGTGATGCTGGATCAGGAACGCTGCATTCTTTGTTCGCGCTGCGTGCGGTTCACCGACGAGATCTCAAAAACGCACGAGTTCGGTATTTTTAATCGCGGTGATCATGCCGAGGTGAATGTTTATGAGGGGCAAGAGTTGAATAACCGGTATTCTGGGAATGTCGTGGACATCTGCCCGGTCGGCGCGTTGACGGATAAAGATTTCCGATTCAAGATGCGCGTCTGGTATTTGGGCTCTCAGGAATCCGTATGCCCCGGCTGTTCGCGCGGCTGCAACATCGACATCCATTTTGAGAACTCGCGGCCGTATCATTTGAAGCATGAGCGGATCATGCGGCTTAAGCCCCGCGAGAACCTAGAAGTTAACCGGTGGTGGATCTGTGACGAGGGCCGCTACAACTATAAGTTTATTGATTTCAATAGGTTAAAGCAAGTCAAAACCCCGGGATTTACGAGCGCCGCTGAGACAAACGGCGTGATGGGCGATACTGTTTGGAAAGAGGCCGTCGGTCAGATCGCCCATTTACTAAAAAGCAGTCCGTCCGCAGAACGGTGGGCCTGTTTAGCGTCGCCTCAGCATACCAATGAAGAGCTGTATCTTGTGAAGCGGGTATTCAAAGACGGGTTGAAATTTAAAAATATCGCGTTCAAAGCGCCGGGACAGGAAGGGTACGAAGACTCATTTTTGATGAAAAAAGACAAAAATCCGAATTCCTCGGGCGCTTCCGTCATCCTGAAATTGGATCAAGCCGCTGCTGACTTAACGCCGCTGATCGAAAAAGCCAAGCGCGGAGAATTGGACGGGCTTTTTATTTTTCATCACGACTTGGCCAAAATTTTCGGGCAGGAAACATTGAACGTCATCCGACAAAAAGTAAAAGTCATGATTTATGAAGGGCCCAACGAAAATGCCACGGCCGCGTCAGCCGATTTTGTGATCCCCGGCGCTACGTACGCCGAAAAAGAGGGGACGTTCACCAATTTTGAAGGACGCGTGCAGCGGATCCGGAAAGCCGTCGAGCCGCTGGTCAATTCAAGGCCGGCCTGGAAAATTTTATCGGATCTGGGCGCTTCGTTAGGTTTTTTTCAAGGCTATCAGAAGCCGGAAGATATTTTTAACGAGTTGGCAAAGGAGAACGAGGCGTTTCGGGAGCTTTCCTATAAAAAGCTAGGGAAGCTCGGAACGCTTTGGAATAAAAAATGATCATGGATTTTCTCATCAAAGGCATTCTCGCCGCTCTCTTCTTGGGCGGAATTCTCAATCTCGCCGGTCTTTTGACCTGGGTGGAGAGAAAACAAAGTGCGGTGATGCAGGATCGTTTGGGCGCCAATCGCGCGTGGATTGAATTTAAACCGCGCTGGCTTCGGCCCCTCAATTGGATTTTAAGGCCGCTCAATGTGCTCGGGCTTTTTCATTCGTTGGCCGACGCGGTGAAGATGTTTGCCAAAGAGGATTTCATTCCGGAAGGCGCGGACCGCTTTCTTTATACGTTGGCGCCGGTCATTTCGGTGGTTTTCGCGCTGGTGGCTTTTGCCGCGATCCCTTTCGGGGACGTCTTGCATGTGGGAGGACGGGCGATCAACCTCCAAGTGGCGGACATCAATACCGGCATTCTTTTTGTTTTCGCGATGATGTCGCTTGGCGTCTATGGCGTGATCCTCGCCGGGTTTTCTTCCAATAACCATTACGCGTATTTGGGCGGCATGCGGGCGGCGTCTCAGATGCTTTCTTATGAGATCACGATGGGGATCTCGATCATGGGGATCGTGTTGAGCTACGGCACTTTAAGTTTGCAGGAGATCGTGCGTCACCAGGGGCATGTCTGGGGCGTTTTTATCCAGCCGCTGGCGTTCATTCTTTTTATGGTCGCCGCGCTTGCCGAGACCAAACGCGTCCCGTTCGATCTCCCCGAGGGTGAATCCGAGATCATCGGTTATTTCGTCGAATATAGCGGCATGAAATTCGGGATGTTTTTCCTGACGGATCTGGTCGAGACCGTTCTCGTGGCGTGCCTCATCACGACTTTCTTCTTCGGCGGATGGCAGGCGCCCTACCTTCTTCATGACGGGTTTCATTTTCCGTGGGGAGCGCTCTGGCGGCTGAATCATTTTACGGTGATCGGTTTAGGCGTCTTGTCTTTCATGCTGAAGGTGGCGTTTTTTAACTGGTTTTTTATGGCGATCCGATGGACGCTGCCACGTTTTCGCTACGACCAATTGATGCATTTGGGCTGGAAGATCTTATTTCCGTTGTCGCTTCTGAATGTGGTGATCACAAGCATCGTAGTTGTTTTGAGGGCTTAAAAAGAATCATGGCCACTAAAGTCATCAAAAGAAAAGAACTCAGTTTTTGGGACAATACTTATCTACCCGCGATTTTCTTCGGGCTTTGGATTACCTTAAGGCATTTTTTCAGGAATTTTTTCATGCAGACCTTGCATCTTTTCGGCCTTTTCAGGAATATCCGCGGGTCTGTCACTTATCAATACCCCGAAGAACAGCGGCCGCTTTCCAAACGAGCCAGGACGCGTCACCGGCTGACTCAGCGTCAAGACGGATCGCCCCGCTGCGTGGCCTGCATGATGTGCGAGACCGTGTGTCCCGCCCGGTGCATCGATATTGTGGCGGGCGAACATCCCGACCCCAATATAGAAAAATATCCCGTCTCGTTTGATCTGGACCTAGGCAAATGCGTGTATTGCGGTTTTTGCGTGGAAGTGTGTCCCGAAGACGCGATACGGATGGACACCAAGATCCTGGATATCGCGGCCTACACCCGTGAGGAGATGCAGCTGGATATCAAAGAACTGTTGAATCCCCGGACGACGTTGCTTTATAATAAAAATAACTCTTCGAAGCGCTAGAGGGAGGCAGATCCTTTGGACCATGTGGTCGAGATAAAAAACCTGGTGGTGGACTATCATCACCACCGCGCGCTTGACGGTTTATCTTTAAAGGTGCGCAAGGGCGAGATCTTCGGTTTTATCGGCCCCAATGGCGCGGGGAAGACCACCACGATCAAGGCCCTTCTCGGCCTTATTTCTCCTACTCAAGGCGAAGTTTTATTGCATGGCCTCCCGCCTTCACGCCCGGAAGCCCGGGCCAAGATCGGTTTTCTCCCGGAAGAGGCCCTGTATTACCGGTTTTTGAGCCCCGTCGAAATCCTTTCTTTTTACGGAGAAATTTTCGGGATGCCGAAAAAAGTTTTGAAGGGCCGGATCCAAAATCTATTGAGTTTGGTGGGGCTTTCGGATGTCGGGAACCGTCCGATCCACACTTTTTCAAAAGGGATGGTCCAGAAAGTCAGTTTGGCGCAGGCGCTCATTCATGAGCCCGAGACGCTGATCCTGGACGAGCCGACCTCCGGACTTGACCCGCTGGCCCGCATGAACTTAAGGAAGATCTTAACGGATCTGAAGAAAGAGGGGCGCACGATCTTTTTCTCTTCTCACGAGCTTTCCGAGGTGGAGCTCATTTGCGATTCGATCGCGATCATTAAAGAAGGGCGTCTCGTCAAAGCGGGATTGATCCACGAAGTGCTCGGCGCCCACAAAGACCTGCATCTGGAGCGGTTTTTTCTCGAAACCATTCGGGGAGAGGGAGGAAAAAGTTGAACGCCGTCTTGGCCATCGCGAAGCTCGTGATCAAAGAGATCTTCAGGAAGAAAGATTTTTATGTCGCGCTGATCCTGACAGGCGTCATCCTATGCTACGCGGCGAGCCTTAAATTTTATAATGTATCGAATGTGGTCCGGTATCTCATGGAAATAGGCCTCATGCTGATCTTCCTTTTCTCCGTGATCTTGACCGCGGCGCTGGCGGCCCGCCAATATCCTTCCGAAATACAAAACCGCACGATCCAAGTCCTGCTGGCAAAACCGGTCTCGAGGGCCCAGTTCGTGGCGGGAAAGTTTCTCGGGGCCTTTTTTGCGGGCGCGATGTGTTTTGTTATTTTTTATATTTTGTTCATGGCCGTCACGAAAACCAAGGCCGAGGCGTTTTCTTTTGTTTTGGCGTTTCAAACGTTTTATCTTTTCTTGCTGAATCTTTTGGTTCTTTCGGCCATGGCCTGTGGTTTTTCTTATTATCTGACGACTTCGGCGAATGTGTCGATCACGCTGGTGCTTTATCTCTTGATCAGCACCTATGGGCCCGGCTTGAAAGAAGCCAGCGGGAAACTTTTCTGGATCAACCGGTATCTGGGAGAGGCCTGTTATTATGTGTTGCCGCATTTTGAGTTTTTTGACCTCAGGCAGCGGTTTATTCATCACTGGAGCCCGCTCTCCGCGAATCTCGTGATCTTTCTGACGCTTTACGCGTTGACGTATGCGTCATTTTTCCTCTGGCTCGGCTGGCTTAAATTTCGGAAGCAAATCCTGTGACGCGGGCTGTTTCTTATTGGGCGGCGGGGGCGTTATGGTTGGCTCTGGCGGGTTTTTTTTCCTTCGCGATCGATCGGCAGCTGCACAGCAGCCAAGAGGCGTTTGATTTTCAAGACGCGCTTTTTCGATTCGTGGGGAGCGCGAAAGAGGCCGTCGGCGACACCTTGTTCTTGAAAGCCGATTCTTATTACCATGGCGGCGGCGAGATGCATTATGAAGAAACTCCTGGAGAGCTGGAAAAGGAAGGCCGTGTGGAACATCGAGAAGAAGAGAGCGCCTATGCCGAAGAGGCCGCGAGCGATTGGATCGCGGGCATCAATCATCAAATCAAAAGCTACGAACATTATCACTTGGCAAAAACGGAACAAAAAGAGATGCTGCCGTTTTTTGCCCTTGCCACGAGTCTCGACCCTCATAATGTCGAAGCGATCTTGACCGCCGCTTACTGGCTCGATAGCCACTTGGGCAAGACGGATGCTGCGATCGAGACTTTGCTGAAGAGCGAAAAGAGCAATCCCGACGCGTGGGAAATCGACGACAGCCTGGCAAAGATCTATTTCTCGCGTTTGAAAAACTACTCGGCCGGCGAGAAGTATTTTTTTGATGCGATTCAAAAGGCCCAAAGCCGCGCCGTCGACGAACACACGATTGCCGATCTTTATTTTCATCTGGCCGAATCTCGCCGGCTGCAAAATAAGAAAGAAGAAGCTCTGCAAGCCTACCGCAGCGCTTTGGCCCATTTAAAAGACACTGATCCGCTTTCCTTCAAGAAAACGGTAGACGATAAGATCCGGGAATTGTCCGCTTGAATATCGAAATAGAGGACAATCCTAATTGCGGGCCAAGCGATCAGTTTGTGTTCAATGAATTGGAACCCCCCGCGCCGGTCAAAGGGATCCGTGTCGCGGACCGGGGAAAAGAATCTTGGTGCGATATCGTCGGCGTCGATAACCCCGGGCGGTTTACGGGCGCTTTTGCGGTCAAAGTGGCGGATTCCGGAGCCGGTTTTGCCTATCTCATTTACGGCGGCGGTTGGGGACTACGCCTGCGGCCCGCCGCGCATGCCGGGGAAGCGTGGGATCTTTCGAACCCGCGTCAATGGGGAGAGCCGTTCAAGCTCTACGGAGAAAAAGAAGACATTCTTTATGGAAACCTCAAAACCTCATTTTGAAAAATATATTTTCGTCTGCGAAAACAAAAGAGCGGACGGCGAATGCTGCGCGGCCAAGGGCAGCGAACGCTTGTGGGCGCTTTTAAAACAGGCCGTTCACGAGCGGGGAGAGAAGGCCCGGATCCGTGTCAGCCGGTCCGGATGCCTGGACGTTTGCAGCCAGGGCGCCAATGTTTTGTTGATGCCCGATAATATCTGGTTCAAAGGCGTCGAAGAAAAAGATGTGAGGACCATCGTAGATAAGGCGATAGAAACATGTGGCGCAAAGTAGCGAAATTGTCGGAAATTCAGGAAGGCCACTCCCTCGTGATCGACGCGGACAATAAGCCCGTCGCGTTATTCAAGGTGCAGGGCGCGGTCTACGCGCTCGACAATATCTGTCCTCATCGAGGCGGGCCTCTGGGCGATGGGTATCTCGAGGGGTTTGAGGTGACTTGCCCGTGGCACGCCTGGACCTTCGACGTCAAAACCGGTGATTGTCAATCGGCTCCGGGTTTCAAACAAACGACCTATCCGGTGAAAATCGAAGGGGACGAGGTCTCGATCGAGATCTAAAGATAGGGATCCGGTTTTAACAGGTAGTTCTGAACGTAGTCTTTCGCGCCCTCTTCCAAATTTTTAAATTTTATCGGACAGCCGGTTTTCCCGAATTTCTCCATGTCGCTTTGCGTGAAATACTGGTATTGGCTCTTGATGTTTTCCGGCATCTCGATGTACTCGATGTTCTCCGGCTTCCCGGAGGCCTTGAAAAGAGCGCGCGCGAGTTCGTTCCAGCTTTGCGCCTTCCCGGTCCCTAAATTATAGATCCCTTTCCATTTTTGGTTTTGGAAAAACCAGATCATCGCGTCCACCGCGTCTTTCACGTAGATAAAATCTCTTTTTTGCCCACCGTCCGCGTATTCCTTTTTGTAGGATTTGAAAAGACGGATTTTACCGTTTTGACTGATTTGCTCGAAACCTTTATGGATCATGCTCCGCATGTGGCCTTTGTGGTATTCATTCGGGCCGTAGACATTGAAGAAGCGAAACCCCGTGATCGATTTTTCATGGCCGTTTTTCAGGACCCAAATGTCAAAATCGAGCTTGGATCGGCCGTAGGGATTCAGGGGTTTGAGGCGCGGTGTCAACGCGTCGTCGTCGGAAAATCCGAGCGACCCGTCTCCGTAGGTCGCGGCGCTTGAGGCGTAGGATAAATAAACCTTGTTTTGGATGGCCCAGTTCGCGAGGCGTTCCGAGTAACCGGAGTTGTTTTTTCTTAAGAACTCCGTATCGGTTTCGGTGGTATCGGAGCAGGCGCCCAGATGAAAAATGGCCGTTATTTTGCCGTTAAACTCCTTTTTCTCGAGGCGAGCGAGAAATTCGTCGGATTCCAGATATTCGGTCAAGTGATGTTTCCGGAGATTATCCCATTTGGGGGATCCCTTGGCTTTTTGGTCCACCGCCAAAATATCCTTTTCGCCCAGCGTATTGAGTCCGGCGATCAAGACACTTCCTATGAATCCGGCCCCTCCTGTGACAACGATCATACATTACCCTTTATATTTCATATACTTGTGACTTTTTTTTGTCATTAGATATTTTTGCATAATATTAGTTAGTAGTATATACTTTTAATAATAGATTAATAGGAAATTTAACAAAAAATAGACTCAAAACACATGGCCAAATCTCACAGATCCATAGCGAAGTTGGTCTCCGTGGCCTTAGTGACGACTTTTTTTATCCAAGAGTTGTCATTGGCCGCGCCTGCCCAAAGCGTGGCGCCTCTTCTCGACGCCTCGAGACCTATGGACATCATAGCGCAAGACCCGACCCTCTTTCAAGCGCCATCGCAGTTCGTCACGATGCGCGAAGTCCACAAAGGCACGAACGGCACTTTTATCATCCATATCCAAGACGCCCACACCAATCTCTCGGGCCAGCAAAATATGGCCGCCGCTCTGGACGAGATCATGTCGAAATACAAAGTCTCGATGATTCTGTCGGAAGGCGGCGCCAATGACTGTTCCCTGACGCCTATCAAGAACATCGCCCCCAAAGAAGTCTGGGAGAGGGTCGCAAAAAGCTACCTGATCCAAGGTGAGATCTCAGGTGAAGAATACTTGAACCTCGTATCCGACCGCCCGATGAAGCTCATGGGGATCGAGGACATGGGGCTCTACATTAAGAGCGTGGAGAATTATGGAAAACTCGCCGATAAACGGCAGGACATCCTGGAGTATCTGAAAATAGTCCAGCGCGCTCTCGGTAAGCTTAAGAATAAATTTTATCCTTCGGAACTTTTAGACTATGAAAAGAATAAAAATTCCGGCAATGACCCGAATGCCAAGTCCTTTGAAACCTCTTTCGCGCAGCTCATGGATCTTGCCAAGTCAAAGCGCGTAGACCTTTCTCCTTTTCCCGGTCTCATGCAGCTGGCCTCGGTCATGGAAAAGGAGAAAGAGATTGATTTCACCGCCGCGAACCTCGAGCAAGGCGTCTTGATCGAGGAAATCGCCAAACGCGGGGGGAAAGAAGACCTGGAAGAGCATCTTAAGAAGATGGGCGAGATGAAGGACAAGAAAGCGGCTCTCTTTGCCTACTTTCAAAATACTTTAAGTATCGCCAAAGAAAAGAACATTGACGCCAATCGCTACCAAAACCTGATGAAGTATCTGGATTACCTTAGGGCGTTTTCCGATATCGATCTGGACCAGGTCCTGGATCAGCTTCTGAAGGCCGAGGATAAAGTCTACGCGGAATTGCTTCCGAGCGATGATTCGCGCCTGATCAGGGCGATTGACCGTTTTAATGGGCTTCTTAAAATCGCCTATAACATTCAGATGACGACTAAAGAGTTTGACTCATTCAAAGTCAACGAGCCGGACTTCTCGACGATGTCCTATTTGGCGTTTATCAACCGGAAACTCGCCGAGACCGGCTATTTCGAAGATCTGGTTCCTTATAAGAATAATCTCGACGAGGGTAAGATGGCGCTCGAGGCGTTTTATGACTCGGTCAGTAAAAGAGACTCGGCCTTTATTCAAAATGCGGCAGATTTCATGAAGAAAGACGGCCAACAGGTGGCGATTCTTATTTCGGGCGGATATCACACCCAGAACTTGAAAAAGCTCTTCAAAGAAAAAGGATACTCCTACGCGGTGCTGACACCTCTCATTACTTCCGAGACCAATCAAAAGAAATATGAAAACCGTCTTCTTTCGCCGATCCGGGGCAAAGCGAAAAAAATCGAAACCGTTCAGGGAGAGTCCGGCGAGAATAAAAAACCTTTAAGCGCTTTGGACAAAGATTTGGCTAAGCCCAGGAAAGACGCTTCGGGCGTCAAGGTGGCCATGGCAAGTCTTGGTTTGGATATCGCGCTTTTAAAGGGCATGCTGGCCAACCCCGGCGAAATATCGGGCGTGCAGAGAGAAGACACCTTAAAGCTCATCCAATCGAAATGGGAGTTTATCGATCAATTAATAGGGACGCTGGAGCAAACGGGTGAAGTTGATAAAGCGCAATTGGAAAAAGTAAGGGAATCATTGAAGGCGGCGGCCAATCTTCTGAGGCAAGTTAAAGAGAGTAAAGCGGAAACCGCTCAACCCGTCGGCTCGCGGCTGGCGACCGTTGAAGAGTATAAAACTCAGATCCGGCCGCTTATAGCCCATTTACCTAAGCGTGATTCCGACGTTTACGATGCTTTATATGAAACTGTTTTTCATTTCGCCAAATTCACATTTTTGGATGAAAATGAGACTCAAGATTTTAAAAAGTCTCTGGCCCGTGTCCTAAAAGGAGGGCAGTATGAACAATTAAAAGATTATTTATTGGCGCAAAACAGGCAGGATACGGCTCTGGTTAGAGCGATGACCGAGTTGTTTATCGCAGAAGACACCGTTCCTGAGGGCTATTTGCAGGAAGAGGCGGGACTTGAAAAAGACACGCAGTATATTTTGTCGACATTTGACGATTCGATGGTCAAATCTCAGGCCGTCGGCATTATCCGCGGATATCTTAAAACCGTGCCTTTAGACCCGGGCCCCGCAAAAACGGCGTTGTTGGAATTGGCGGATAAAAACAAGGCGATAAAATTTATGATGGGAGAATTTCTTGACCATGAAACCAAAGAACTGCCGACACAGGCTAAGGACGAGATGCAAAGCTCTTTAACAAAGCTAGTAGCTAAACTCAGATCCGGCGCGCGGTTGGCGACTTCGCAAGAACACTTAAGAGATTTTTTTCAGAATAATTTAAGCTTTGATCAAATAAGTCAAATTATTTCTATGCTCCAATCGAGTAAAAGCACACCGATTCAACAGTTTCAAAGCCTAGAGGCTGAGCTGAGCAAATTTGCCTCGGGAGAATTGCTGTTAAAACTCATTAAACCGTTATTGGAAGATTCTATGAGAAAGAGTCCGCCGGCCTCAAGCGGTGTAGTCGTCACGGTCAACCTCGGTTTTATTTTAAACAAATACTACGAACGTCCAAGAACCATAAAGATAACGCAGGGTTTCATCAACGGTTCTTTGCTTGAAGCGGCCCGCCAAAAAATACAGCCTCTACCGCAAACCTCTTATGTTCTGGCGGCGGCCATACAAGAATATACGGAATCTCCCGGTCCAAGCGCGGAGACAAAAGGTATTTTAAATGCAGGTCTTACCGAGTTTCTTGGGCAGGTGAAATTGGCCGCGGGACAAGCTCGAATAGCCAAGTTTTCCGGCGCCCGGCTGGCAAGCATTGATTCTCTGGAAGAAGATATCCAATCATTGGAAGGCCGCATTCAATCCATCGGCATCAATAATCTTCCGACTTTGGGTTTCCATGGCCAAGCCAATCGGCCAAACAATGCTTATTTCTATTTTGTTTTCAAAGATAAGACAGAGACCTTTTTCAAGGGCATGGATATGAACCCCGGTGAGTTTTTTGAACGGTTGCAAGGAACGATCATTTCGACTGCCAATTACAGCGAATTCAGCTGGTCAAACAATGTCATGCCTAAGATCCACATACTTTCAGAAACGCCCGGATTCAATATCGTTAAGGCCAACGACAAAGATCCTTCCGGGCGGCTTAGCATGCTTGACGTCAAGCAAAGAAAAATCAATCAGTACCGCTATTTTTTCGGGGAAGGTACCGCACAGACCGGAGAGATTCCTCTGGAAGCGATACATGAAATCACTTTATCCGACGAAGAATTTCGTGAAATCCAGGAAACGGCAATAGCGGTAAAAAAAGCTGACCCATCGATCGCCATTTCGGAAGATGTCGTGAGAACGAATTTAAACTATAGGATTCTTTACAAAAAAGCCCTCGAAACGATAACTTCCTTGGCGGGCGCACGGCTGGCCATTCAACAAAATTCTTTTCCAAGGGCGGACTATACAATATGGGCGGACAAAGCTTTAACTGACCAATTAAAGCGGAGTCATTACGTCGCCCAATTTTATAACGATTT
>Ga0080064_1006547_pt1 | contig 12525 bp, 13 predicted proteins | sample Subgrocontami54m_FD_69260 | JGI IMG/M metagenome (GOLD analysis project Ga0080064, IMG submission 69260) | Subsurface groundwater microbial communities from S. Glens Falls, New York, USA - GMW46 contaminated, 5.4 m (SPADES assembly) (version 2) ...
CCTGCCGCACCGTCTCGGCCGCCGCCTCGCCTGGCAACCCCGCGAGGTCGGCGACGCTCAACACCCAGCCTGCCGCACCCCGCCGCCCGAGCCGCGGCAGCTCCCGCGCGGCAACGCGCTCGAGGTCGTCCACCATGGCGCGCACGAGGGCGGCCGAGCGCGCCAGGTGCTGGACGAGCCCTGGCTCGACGACCCCGGCCAGGAAGGGCAGCACATCGTGGCGGATGCGGTTGCGCAGGAAGCGCGGGTCGCTGTTGCTCGCGTCCTCGACCCACGCGAGCCCTCGCGCGCGCAGGTGCGCCTCGATGTCGGCTCGGCGCGCACCGAGGAGCGGCCGGATGAAGATCCCGCGCACGGGGGCGATCCCCGCGAGCCCTCGCGGGCCGGCGCCCTCGAGGAGACGCATGAGGACCGTCTCGGCCTGGTCGTCGGCCGTGTGGGCCGTCGCAACGCGCTGGGCGCCCACGCGGCGTGCAACTTCACGGAAGGCGCCGTAGCGGGCGCGGCGCGCCTCCGCCTCGATACCTTCCCAGGGCGGCTCCCGCCTCACCGCGACGCGCTCGAGGTGGAACGGGATGCCTCGCCTCACGCAGAGGCCGCCTGCGAACCCGGCGTCGGCCTCGGCCTCGGGCCGGAGACCGTGGTGGACGTGGACGACGTGGAGCGTGAGGCGGAGCTCTGGGGCGAGGGCGCAGAGCACGTCGAGGAGAGCGACGGAGTCGGCGCCGCCCGACACGGCGACCAAGACAGCTTCGCCGCCCCGGAGCATCCCGGAACGGCGAATGGAGTCGAGGGCGACCGCGCGGAGATCAGTGCCTGTGGTCACATTCGCCTTGGAGACCGACCCAGACTTCTCCGTCCTCGAAGTACTCCTTCTTCCAGACGGGCACCGTCTCCTTGAGCGTGTCGATGGCAAAGCGGCAGGCGTCGAAGGCCTCGCCACGGTGCGGCGAGGAGACCGCGATCATGACGCTCGACTCGCCGATCTCGAGCCTGCCGACCCTGTGCGCGAGCGCCAGGGCGCGCACCCCCGGCCAGCGCGCGCGCACGGCCGACGCGATCTCCCGCATCTTGGCAGCGGCCATGGGCGCGTGCGCCTCGTACTCGAGGTACTTCACGCGCCGCCCACCCGTCTCCTCACGCACGACGCCCGAGAAGAGCACGAGGCCGCCAGCTCCGGGATCGCCGACGGCGGCCATGATCCGCTCCTCGGAGAGCGGCTCGGCGGTGACCTCGACGAGGTCTTCGCTCGCGCCGCCGCTCACCGGCGGGAAGAAGCAGAGCTCGTCGCCCGCGCGTAGCGGATGGGTCGGGAGGACGTAGTCGGTGCCGAGGGCGAACAACGTGAAAGGGCGGTACGGCTGAAGGACCGGGAAGCGGCTCGCCACCGCCTCCCAGGCCGACTCGACCGTACCACCCTCCGGAAGGTCCAACTCGACGTGGTCGCGGCCGGCCGCCTCGCGATAGCGGGCGAAGAACCGGACGGCGACCTTCATGACGTGCGTGAAGCGGTTAGAACTGGTGAGACGATCCGCAGCCGCAGGACGACTTCACGTTCGGGTTCTTGATGGCGAAGCCGGCCCCCAGCATGTTGTTGTCCACGTAGTCGATCTCGCTGTCCTTGAGATACGGCACGCTCTTGCTGTCCACGAGGACCTTGACGCCGTGCGACTCCGTGACGTCGTCGTCGGCGCCCACCGCGTCGTCCCAACCGAGCTCGTAGGACATGCCGGAGCAGCCGCCGCCGACCACACGGATCCTGAGCCCCCACTCCGGCTTACCCTCTTCGAGCTTCAGGTCCGAGATCTTCTTCGCAGCCGTTTCGGTCAGTGAGATCATGAATTCCTCCTTGGGTTCGGTGTCGGATAGTACGCGACTGCGCCCTCAGTATAGCAGAGCCGCGCGGCCGTAAAGTGGCTCACAGAACGCCGCCCAGGGGGAGGAGGGTCAGCTCCTCGAGGGTCGCCCCCGGCGGCAGGGCCGCCATGAGAAGGGCCGCCTCGGCGATCAGCGCAGGTTTCAGCATGAGCGCCCGATCGGGCGGCTGGGGCACGGCATCCCAGAGCAGCGTGTCCGTCGCCCCTGCCGACAGCACGCCCACGCGCACTCCGTGAGCCCGCAGCTCCTCGGCCAGGACCCGCGAGAAGCCCAGGAGGCCGTACTTGGCGGCCGTGTAGGCGCCGCTGCCCGGAAGAGTCCGACTCGTGACGACGGAGCCGATGTTGATGATGGTCCCCCGCCCCTGCGCCGTCATGGCGGGCAGCACGGCCCGGCAGCAGAGGAAGGCGCCGCGCAGGTTGACCGCCATCAGCTGGTCCCAGTCCTCGGTCTTGGCATCGGCCAGAGGCCCGAAGGCCGCCACCCCCGCCGCCGTCACGAGGCAGTCGAGGCGCCCGCCCTCAGCGAGGGCGCGGGTCACGAGCGCCGCCACCGCGGGCTCTTGCCTGACGTCCGTCGGGACCACCAGGGCCCGTCCGCCCGCCGCCTCGATCTCACGCTGGATGGACGCGAGCTCGCGCGTCGACCGCGCGGCCAGAACCACGAAGGCGCCTTCGCGCGCGAACGCGGCGGCGACGGCCCGGCCGATGCCTCGTCCCGCCCCGGTGACGAGGGCGACCTGGCCCGCGAGCCTCACAGGACGAGGCCGCCCCGCGACCTGATCAGCTCCATGAACTCGGCGCGGGTCTCCGGGCGGTCCCGGAACTGCCCGAGCATGGCGGAAGTCACCGCCTTGGAATTCTGTTTCTCGACCCCGCGCATGAGCATGCACATGTGGAGGGCCTCGATGACCACGGCGACCCCGCGCGGCTGGAGGACCTCGTTGAGCGACTGGGCGATCTGCGTGGTCAGCCGCTCCTGGACCTGCAGCCGCCGCGCGAACATCTCGACGAGCCGCGGCAGCTTGGAGAGCCCCACGATCTTCTTCGACGGCATGTAGGCGATGTGACACTTGCCAAAAAATGGAAGGAGGTGGTGCTCGCAGTTATGGGTCAGATGCCCGGCGACGAGGAACGTAGGATACGGCTCGCACGTGAAGCTGTATACAGTGTACGGCTTCTTTGGGCTGCACCGTTGAGTAACATCGATCACGGTCGTATAGGCGCTGTCGAATGGAACATAGAACTCGCTCTCCTGCCGAAAGCCATGGCGCCCATACCATCCCGCCTGGTGCCATCGGTCGGATACGTAAAGCCGGAAGCAGTCGTTCCGCTGCTTATTGGTGGGACTCACGGGAGTTCCCAGATACTGTGCCAGCTCATCCATGAACTCCCGATTGGCCCCGATGATGAACCGGCCAGACTGGACCCGATATCCGTCTCCGTCACAGTAACCGTCGAGGAAGCCTGTCATCATCTCCTTGGAAGCGGTCACAACTCTCGGGAAGCGGAAGGACTTTGTCTTGCTCCGGCTCCCCTTTTCAGAGACTCCCAGCCACCGGCACAGCTTTTCCCCGACGTAACTCGACACGATACGGACCCGGTACATGCCGACCTTTCTGCCGAGGAAGCTCGAAGGCACCTTTACACGCTCGACCGAAGGTGTCACGCCCGGAAAGGCCCGGGCGAACATCTCGCAATACTTCTTCGCGAAGTCCCTGCTCTTCACAACGAGGCAAATTCGGCGACCTTGTTGGATGCTCCCATCCGCAGCCGTGGCGCCCAGAACGTAGCCGAGGGGATAGCCAGGGATGGGCTCACGAACCGAACGACAGAGCGAACCCGGATTGATCCACTCGACCCGTGAGCCCACCTTCAGCTCCTGCGCCTCTCGCCAACCTTCCTCGGTCATCACAGGATGATCGGGCGTGACACGGAAGCGCCCAGATTCAGTGGTCACTTCGACGATCTGGCGCGTCTTTCTGGAAGAGACGGCCGTGACCTCGGTCTCCTTGAGAAACCCCCGATCGAGCGTCCATAGGCGGTCGCCGACGAGCACCTCGCGCGCCGGCTTTGCCCCCCCGACGATGTTGACGATCTCCTTGCTGGGAACACACATGCTGTACAGGTCGATGTCTTTCACGATCACCATCTCGTCGTATTCCTCGGTGAAGAGCGCCTCGTTGAGAACCTGGTGGGCGTCCTGCCTGTAGCCCGATGTCAGGTACTCCCAGGCCTTGGCCACTCGGGTCGGCGTCTTGTCGAGGCCCTCGCGCGACGGGTCCTCGCCGATCTCCTTCAAGAGCTGACGGATCAGGTCCTCCATGTGGGTCACCTCGTGACTCAGCCGCGGTACTCGAAGCTGTTGTTGTCGGTCTCGACCACGGCCACGCGGCGCAGGCTTCCAGCCGCCAGGGCGGGCTCCAGCCACTGCCAGAATGCGCGGGCGAGGTTCTCGCCAGTCGTCGCAATGCCGGTCAAGGCCGGCACGGCGCTCGACAGATCGTAATGATCCACGCGGTCGAGGACCAGACGCTTCACGGCGGCGTCGAGTGCGCCCAGGTCCGCCGCCATGCCGGTGACGGGATCGGGCCGCCCTTCGACGGTGACCTCGACCAGGTAGTTGTGTCCGTGCTGGCGGTAGCACTGGCCGTAGATCCGCGCGTTGTCCTCGGGAGAGAAGGCCGGGTTCTCGAGCCTGTGCCCCGCGCTGAAGTGGTACTGTCGCGTCAGCTCGATTGCGCTCATGCGCCGAAATAGTCCACGTAGAAGGTCGGATCCTCCCAGAGTCTCAGCCGCCAGAGCCTCTCCTGCCCCAGCTTCGGCGCCAGCAGATCCCAGGCCGCGCGGACGAGATTCTCGGTGGTCGGGATAGCGCCCTGGGCGAAGAGCGGGTCGGCGGTGAGATCGGCGTGGTCGAAGCGCTGGACGACGGCGTCCGACACCACGCGCTTCAGCTCGGCGAGGTCCATGACCATGCCGGTCTGAGCGTCCACCGGTCCGCGGATCGTCACCTCGAGGACGTAGTTGTGCCCGTGGGACACCGTGAGGTTGCCGAAGAGGCGGCGGTTCTCAGCAAAGCTCCACTCGTCCCGCCAGTAGCGGTGGGCCGCGGAGAACGTAAACTTCCGGGTCGCGTACACGTGACCGGCGCTCATCGGGACCGCCCCCTTTCGAGGCCCAATCTTACCGCTTCCAGGAACCGCGCGGCGACCCGTTCAGGTACGTAGGCGGACACCGCGCGGCGCCCAGCCGCACCCATGGCGCGCGCCCGCTCCGGATCAACGGCCAGCGTCTCGAGCGCCCGGGCAAGGCCCGAGGGATCGCGCGGCGGCACCAGCAGGCCCGTCACGCCGTCCTCGACCACCTCCGGGATCGCGGCAGCCCGGCAGGCGACAACCGGGAGCCCTGCCGCCATGGCCTCGAGGAAGACGATGCCGAAGCTCTCCTGCACCGACGGCAGGCAGAAGATGTCCGCGCTCACGTACTCCTCGGCGAGCCGATCCCGCGACACGTCGCCCAGGAGGGTGACCGTTTCGCCAAGCCCGAGCGTGGCATGGCCCCGCACCGCGTCCTCCCACTCGGGACCCTTACCTACGATGCGGATCCGGGCGCCGGGGATTCGGAGGCGGAGCAGAGCGGCCGCCATGAGGAGGTCGCCCACGCGCTTACGCGGATACATGCGCGCGACGCAGAGGATGGTGGGGCCGCCGCGCGGGCGCGGCGCGGACGCGGCAAAGAGCGACGTCCACCGCTCGAGCTCGATGGGCTCGGGCACGACGGCAATCTTCTCTGCCGCCACTCCGTACTCACGGCGGGCAACATCGGCGGAATAGCGGCTGGGAGCGATCACGACGTCGGCGCGCCGCGCGTTGAGGCGCTCCCAGCGAGCCTGGATGGCGAGAAGGACGCGCACCCACCCGCGTTCGTTCTTGAGCTCGTCGGCGATGACACCCTTGAGGCTCACGACGAAGGGCAGGCTGCGGGCCCTGGCCCAGAGGAAACCATCCAGGTCCACGCCATAGACGAGGTCAACACCCTCCGGCGGGCTCCAGGCGACGCCGGCGTTGTAGAGCCACCGGTCGAGGGTGTGGAAGCCGGTGCGAAGCCGGATCGGCCGGAGGTCCAGGCTGTGGCCGAGCGCTTCGAGGCCGCGCTTGAGGCCCGCGATGCCGGCGAAGGTGCCGCTCCCCTCCAGCGGGTTCTGCGGCGTGGAGGAGAGGACGGCGATGCGCAGACGCTACTTACCTTTGAATCCGGGCTTCCGCTTCTCGAGAAACGCCCGCGTGCCTTCGGCGTAGTCGTGGCTGTTGAAGGTTTCGATGCCCATCTCGAAAAGCTTCTTCCTGTGTTCCTCGTTGACACCTTCGAAGATCGCCTGCACCTGGGCCTTGGTGCCGCGGATGGACAGCGGCGCGTTCTCGGCGAGGGTGCGGAGGTAGTCGTACGTGTACGCCTCGAGCTCGGAGGCGGGCACGAGGCGCTGGATGAAGCCGATCCGGAAGGCCTCGGCGGCGTCGAGGGTGCGCGCCGAGTAGAGGATGTCCTTGGCGTACGCGGGCCCGACCAGGTCCACGAGCTGGTGCACCGGGTCGAGGCCGTAGATGATGCTGAGACGGGCCGCTGGAATGCCGAACTTGGAGCCGCCCGCGGCGAAGCGGAGGTCGCAGCCCATGGCGAGCGCCATCGCCCCGCCCATGCAGAAGCCGAAGACCATGGCGACTGTCGGCTTGGGGCACAGCCTGATCGAGGCGTACGCGGCCTCGGTCTTTTTGTTGTAGGCGAGCGCGGTCTGGGTGTCCTTGCGGTTCTCCGTGAACTCGGAGATGTCCGCGCCGGAGGCGAAAGCATCGCGCCCGGCGCCGCGGTAGACGATGGCGCGCACCGCGTCGTCCTTGGCCAGCCCGTCCGTCACGTCGGCGATCTCGCCCCACATGGCGAGGCTGACCGCGTTGCGCACCTTGGGCCGGTTGAACACCACGGTGGCGATGCCGCCATCCCGCTCCACGAGGATCTCGTCGCTCATCCCGTTCCCCCTTTGTGCCTCACCCTGTTGTGCCTGCGTCGCCAACGGGAAGGACAGTCTAGCGGAGCCGTCCGCAAACTTCAATTCGCCTCTGCGGAAAGCCCTTGGTGCCGGCCTGTATCTTCTGGGATACTCGGGGCATGGCTGGCGATTCAGCCGCACGACGGTGGCGCTTCCGGCTCGGCGCAATTTTTGTGGCCGTCGGCCTCGCGCTGATGCCAACCCTCCAGGCGGCGCCGGACGAGCCCGCATGGCAGGTGTACTTCTCGCCGACCCGCGGCGCCACCAAGGCCGTCGTGGATGCCCTCGCGGCGGCCAAGGCGACCGTACTGGTCCAGGCGTACTCCTTCACCTCGGCTGCGATTGCCAAGGCGCTGGTCGAGGCGCACGCTCGCGGCGTCGATGTCCAGGTCATCCTTGACCGGAAGGAGACGGGCTCCAGGTATTCCTCGGCCGACTTCTTGGCGCACGCCAAGATCGTGACCCTCATCGACGGCGCGCACGCCATCGCCCACAACAAGGTCATGGTCATCGACGGCCAAGCCGTCATCACCGGCTCGTTCAACTTCACCACGGCAGCGGAGCAGCGGAACGCCGAGAACCTGCTCGTGATCCACGACAGGGTACTGGCCGCCCGGTATACCGCAAACTGGCAGGCGCACGCGGCACACTCAGCTCGATACGTGGGAAGATAGCAGTCGGCTAAGCTGCAGGCCGCCGAGAAGGGTCCAGATGCGAGGCGGCGCCAGACCGCGCAGGGCGTCGAGAAGGGCCCAGTTGCGAGGCGGCGCCCGAAGGCTGCGGGCGAGGCGTACTCCCTGTACGTTGAGCCCGCAGCCGAGGGCGCCAACGAAGCAAATGGGCCCTTATCGGCGGCCTGCAGTGGTGGCGGCGGGAGGACTCGAACCTCCGACACGGGGCTTATGAGACCCCTGCTCTGCCACCTGAGCTACGCCGCCGTCCCGGGGGCCGAGCAGGAAATCTACAGGCTTACGGCACGCGAGTCAAGCGAGCGCCGGTCGTCTCCGGGGTCACCGTGCCCGCTTCGCCGGCGTGCCGCTACTTCGTGCAGTCTCCCAGACGTTTGCCCGCGTACTTCATCGTCATCTCGGCGTCGCCCGTCTTCATCTTCATCCAGCCGGCGTAGGTGTCGGTGGCATACGTGATCTCGCCGTTGCCGGTCATCGCGTTCTTGCCTTCGCACTTCATCGTCCACGTGACCTTGTTGCCGACGACCTTGTAGTCGCTCACCTTGCAGTCGCTCTTCTCGCCCTGCTGACCCTGCGGCACGGACTGATTGGGGTCGTCGGCCTGTTCTTTGGTGACGCACTGGATCGTTTTCATCGCCGGCATCTTCATCGGCATGCCGGGCATGTCCATTTCGGTCGAGACTTCCCAGCGTCCGTCGCGAACGGGCGACTGTGCGAACACCGGCCCGGCGGAGACCGACGAGAGCAACGAGAGCGCTGCTGCGATGACGACTGCGATCGAGGGATAGTGTTTCATGGGAACAGGGTAGCATGCCGCGCCGCGACGACAGCAGGATCTCACGCGGTTGTCACGGTCGGACATTCGGAAGTCGATCGTTCGCGAGAGCGTAGTCAACATGACCGCCCTCCGGCAGCGGTCGCCCCGTCCGTGGCCCCCGGCCGCGCACCATAGTCTCCCAGACTCAGACACCGGGGGGCCGCCCCAGGAGCCGACGGCACAGCAAAGAACGTCATGAAGATGTGCACGGCCCACGTGAGCTGACCCGAGGGGGCCGCGGCGGCGGGCCCGGTGGCCACGGCAACGAACAGCGCGATGCCGAGAGCGGCGGTGACGGAGAAACGACGGCAGGAGGGCGGACGAAGATGACTCATGAGTGGTTTCGGTCTCCTTTCAGGCCTACCGCGCCCTCTGCGCAGTCCGTCTCGAGCTACGCCTTCAGCGTCTCGGCCTGCCACCATTCCGCGCGCTCCCTGATCTCGCGGTTATCCCCGAACGTCATGGCCGTCTCCCGTCGCGTCGTTGACGTGGACGCGCGTGTAGTAGCTACACGCCGCAAGGTGCGGGTGGTAGCTGATGGTGCACTGCCGGCCGAGCCGCGCCTCGGCCTCCCCCAGCGCCGCCTCGACGGTTGGGAACGGCTCGAAGCCCACGCGGCGCGCCGCCTCCGCATGCTCCGGCGGGACGCCCGCGGCGAAGACTCCGCCGAGGTGGCTCAGCGCGTACAGCCCCTGGCCATAGAGGATGATCGGGTGCGCGCCGTGATAGGCGAAGCCGTTCTGGTACTTGTGCGCGAATTCCGGCCGGTGCGCGTACTCCTCGGCGTACGTGTCCCAGACCTCGACCGGGTCGCGCATGGTGGGCAGCACCTCGTGGTACAGGGCGTGGTACGAGGGATGGTTGAGCAGGCTCCACTTGGGCTCGAACGGGTTGGCCACGATCATGACACCGCCCCGGCGCACCAGCGGCTGCTCGTGATAGGCGCCGAACAGCGCCGACAGGGCGCGGTTCCTGCAGTGGATGGGATTGAACACCGACAGCCGCGAGTAGCCGTCTCCGTCGGGCATGCCGACGAGCAGCACGTCGGTCTGCCCCTCCACGTCGGTCACGAGCTGGGACATGAGCAGATCGAGGTGCATCTCGCGCACGGGGGTGATCCGCCCCGCGTCGATGGCGGCGAACCGCTGCGGGGTCTCGGTCGTCAGCACCCCCTCGACCTTGAGCACGGGCGGCCGGCCGCGGCGCTCCAGCTCCGCGTCGACGAGCGTGCCCATCTCGTTCAGCAGCTTGTGAAACGAGCTGTTCTTGGGATCGTGCACCGAGTGTCCGGAGGCGAAGGGCCAGGGGCGATGGTGATAGCGGATCGACTCCCAGCTCCCCATCCCGACCAGGATCGACTTCCAGCCGCCGGCGAAGAAGCTGTTCGGCGTGGACAGGAAGATGAACAGGTCCGACTCCAGCACCGCCCGGTGCACCATGACCTCCATGCCCCGCCGAGTCATGCCGAGCGCGACGTACTGGCTCGGGTCGGACGCATCGGTGCAGGACAGGCGGCCGCCCAGGGTGTAGGGCAGCCGCGGACCGAGGATGTGCGTCATCTCCTTGCGCGTCCACATGCGGTGCAAGGCGTTGGCGACCTTGATCTGCGTGTCCTCGGGCCTGACGCCCTGCTGCTGAAGCAGCTCCATCAAGATGGGCAGGCCCAGGATGCGCAGGTCTTCGTCCTCGGGATGGTAGTTCGGCACCCGGCCGTCCTGGATGCCGATGGTCACCCGCGCTCCCTTGCCGACGAGCTCTCGGAGCGGAGGCATCCCGACGGGATGCTCGAGCGCCCGGCGAAAGGCCGCCGCCGAGTCTGGCAGGCCGGGGGCCGAGGGGGGCGGAGGGGGAATGATGCGCGTCCGGTCCAGCGGAAGCCGGGCCGGGATCTTTCCGGTCCCGCACGTGACGAGATGCTCCTGTGTTGCGGCCATGGCAGCGTCCTCCGCGGCTCCCGAGGGCCCCGTGCCTACGCCGGGGTCCGGAGGCCTCCGGTCGTGAGGATCTGGTCCACCTGGTCGGCGACCTCGGCGGCGAAGCGACTGGCCGTGGCGGCATCGTTCAGCGACATGACGTGCCTCCTCACGATCTCGTGGTTTCGATCATGCGGCCGTGGCCGTCGCGCGCACCGCGCGGGTGACGGCGTCCGAGGACACCCCGTAGGGGACGATGTAGGCCATCCGGATGCCGGCGTTGCCGCCCCCGACGATCACGTAGATGTCCGCGCTCCGCTCGAGCGCCCCGGGCGCCTGCATGAAGCGGTCGTACTCGTTCGGCTCGAAGAGGGAGACGATGCGCTCCTCGTCGCCGGGCTGGACCTCGCGGCTGAAGTCGGCCAAGCCCTCGGGCTTGTCGGCCATCACGCCCCAGGTCCCGCGCCGCTTGAGATCGGCCACCGAGCGCCGGCAGCGCGTCCAGAGGTAGTCCCGGACGTGCCGCTTGGTCCAGCCGTGCTGGATGAACACCGCCGCGTGCTGGGGCGAGACGAAGAGCAGGTAGGTCCCGCGGAAGAACTCGTCCGTCGAGATCGCGTCCACCACGGGGGCGAGGCCGGCGGCATCCAGGAAGGCGCGCACGCGCTTCTCGGTGGGCGGGACCACGGGCAGGCCGTCCGTCCAGCCGCGCTCGTAGTAGAGCTCGATGGCCTGGTACACATCCTCGACGTCGATCTGCTCGGCGGACAGCGGAGCCTCGCGCATGCACGTCCTCCTCGGAATCGGGCCTGCGCCCACGCTACGACCCGGGCACGGCGTCTGTCAAGGACGCCGGCGCGCACGGTCCCAGCGACCCGCCCCACCAGCTTTACCGGATGGGCGATCTCAAGATCGAGAGTGGCGAGGTGATCAAGGACTTCGCCAGGGGGCGCCAGGGCCTGTCCGGGGCTCGAGCTCTTGCGGCGCCTTCCGAAGGCCCCGCCCGGACGAGTCGTGATTCCATTGCCGGTGGGGCGGTTTGCGGGTAGGATGCGCGTCGGATGACGGAGCCGCGATCGTGGCGATAACCGAGCTTCCAAAGCGGGCGCAGAAGCGCCGCGCCGCGCGTGCTGCGCCCGGGAGCGGCGTCGCGCGGAAGCTGTCCCGGCTCCATCGGCCGGAGGATATGTCGATCGAGGCGTGGCAGCGGGCGCTGCGCCAGCAGTTCGGCCGCGAGCAGGAGTTCCTCCTGAAGCGAGCGGGCGGCGCGGCCGTCTTCTCGGAGTTCGAGGTCACCAATCCCCAGACCCGGAACACCTACCGGGTTGTGATCCGGGGCAGCGAGCCGGGGAGCAACTTCTGCGCGTGCCCCGACTTCGCGACGAACACGCTGGGGACGTGCAAGCACGTCGAGTTCACCCTGGCGCGGCTCCCGCGAAAGCGCGGGCTGAAGAAGGCGCTGGCACGCGGCTTCGAGCCGGCGTTCAGCGAGGTCTACCTCCGGTACGGCGCCCGGCGCGAGGTGCGGTTCCGTCCGCGCGCTGATGCGCCGGCCGAGCTGACGCGCCTGGCCGCGAAGTACTTCGACGCCGAGGGGACGCTGCGCCGCGACGCATTCGCCCACTTCGAAGTATTCCTCTCGGCCGCGTCCGGCCTCGACCCCGACCTCCGGTGCTACGAGGACGCGCGCGGCTTCGTCGCCCAGGTGCGCGATGCCGAGCGCCGGGAGAAGGTGCTCGCGGAGGCGTTCCCGCTCGGCATTCAGAGCGCGGCCTTCAAGGACCTGCTCCGTGTGTCGCTCTACGACTACCAGCGGGAAGCCGCGCTCTTCGCCAGCCGGGCGGGCCGCAGCCTCATCGGCGACGACATGGGGCTGGGCAAGACGATCGAGGCGATCGCCGTCGTCGAGATCATGGCCCGGCACTTCGGCGTCGAGCGCGTGCTCATAGTCTGTCCCACGTCGCTCAAGTTCCAGTGGGAGCGGGAGATCGCGCGGGTCATCGACCGGCCCACCCAGGTGATCGGCGGGTTCCGCCGGGGCCGCGAGACCGGATTCCGCGCCGAGAGCTTCTACAAGATCACCAACTACGACACCGTGTACCGGGACCTCGACCTGATCGCGGCCTGGTCGCCGGACCTCGTGATCCTCGACGAGGCGCAACGCACCAAGAACGGGACCACG
>Ga0080064_1006549_pt1 | contig 12519 bp, 10 predicted proteins | sample Subgrocontami54m_FD_69260 | JGI IMG/M metagenome (GOLD analysis project Ga0080064, IMG submission 69260) | Subsurface groundwater microbial communities from S. Glens Falls, New York, USA - GMW46 contaminated, 5.4 m (SPADES assembly) (version 2) ...
ATCAGAAGCCTCCCCGGACCCCCCCCCCCCTCGTCGAGAAAGGGGCGCCCGGGCGGCGCCGCGAAGTACGGGCCGCCCGCCGCTGGCCCGGCGACGACGTCCAACAGGGCAGCGCTGTCACGGACCGAGCGGGTGATCGCATGGCGCACGTTCAGGCCGCCGACCTCTTCGCCAGCGGGCGCCCGCGAGACGCGTCCGCGGCTTGGCTTGAGCCCGAAGACCCCACAACAGGACGCCGGGATCCGGATCGAGCCGGCGCCGTCCCCGCCATGCGCAGCGGGCACCATCCCGGCAGCCACGGCCGCTGCCGAGCCGCCGGACGATCCTCCGGCGGTGAGGGCCGGATGCCACGGATTGTGGGTCGGTCCGAAGAGGACCGGCTCGGTCGTCGAGTGATTGCCGAACTCAGGGGTATTCGTCCGGCCGACGACGATCAGGCCAGTCGATCGATAGCGCTCCACCAGCGGGCTGTCGGACGAGGGCCGATAGTCGACCAATGCCCGTGACCCGGCTGTTTGCGGGACACCCGCCATCTCGGCGCCGATATCCTTGAGCAGAAAGGGCACCCCGGCGAGGGGCGAGACCGGGAGCGGCTTCTTCGCCTGGTCGAGCGCGCGCTCGAACAACGGCGTGACGACGGCGTTGAGCTGCCCGTTGACCGACTCGATCCGCCGGATCGCGGCCTCGACCAGTTCGGTCGCCGTCAGCTGACCGCTCCGAACGAGGGCAGCCTGCCCGAGCGCGTCAAGCCAGGTGAGATCGGTCATCGGTCGACGGCGGCGGCGGACTCCCGCGTCGCCGACGCGTCGCGCCGCTCGAGCTCAGGATCCTCGTGGACGACCTGGCCCTCGACCATGGTCAGCAGGACCCGAGTGTCGCCGATCGGCCCCGCATCCGGCGCGAACACGTCTCGGTCGAGGATGACCAGGTCGGCCAGCTTGCCCGGCTCGAGCGTCCCGGTGACGTCGTCGAGGTGGTTCACATAGGCCGTGCCCTGGGTGAACGCGCGCAGGGCGTCCTCGAGGGTCAGCGCCTCCGATGCGATGAACGGCGCGGTCGTCCGATCCTCGTACGACACGCGGGTGACGGCCACCTCCACTTCGGCCATGACATTCGGCGTGCTGACGGTCCAGTCGCTCCCCCCAGCCAGCCTCGCGCCGGCCTGTCGAAGCGAGCGGAACGGGTACTGCAGGACGGACCGCTCGACCGGCAGGTGGGGCAGGGTCAGGACGACCATCTGGGGGTCATAGCAGGCCCACAGCGGCTGGATGTTGGCGGTCGCATCGAGGTCCGAGAACCGTGGGTAGTCCGCCGGATCGACGACCTGAAGGTGCGCCAGGTGGTGGCGTCCGTCGGTCTTGCCGTTGGCCGCCCTGGCAGCGGTGAGCGCGTCGAGCGCCTCGCGGACGGCGCGATCTCCGAGGGCATGGAAATGGACCTGGAATCCCTCGGCGTCGAGCCTGGTCACGTGGCGCTTGAGCAGCTCGGGGTCGACGAAGCTGAGGCCCGTGCCCCTGGGGTGCCCGTGGCCGTCGAGATACGGCTGGAGCATCGCGGCAGTCTGATTCTCGGCCACCCCGTCATGCATGATCTTGACGGTCGTCGCCCGCAGCCGGCCGACCGTGCCGGTCCGCCGGAGTTCGAGCATCTCGTCGATCTGCTCGCCTCCGCGCTCGCGTTCCCACCACAGGCAGGCGACGACGCGCGCGCTCAGAGCTCCGCGCTCGGCCACCAACCGGTACGCATCGAGATCGGCTGGGGTCACCCATGCGTCCTGCCAGGCCGTGACGCCGAGCCGGTGCAGGTAGGCCTGGGCCAACTCGATCCCCCTCGCCCGATCCTCGAGGGTCGGTGGAGGGATGATCTGCTTGACCGCCTCCATCGCTCCCTCGTGGAGCGTCCCGCTCGGCTCGCCGTCCGGGTTGCGCTCGATCCGGCCATGGGGCGGGTCGGGTGTCTCGCGGGTGATGCCGGCCAGCGCGAGCGCGCGGCTGTTGAGCCAGGCACCATGCCCATCCCGGTTGATGAACAATACCGGTCGATCCGGAACGATCCGGTCAAGGTCCTCCTTCAGAGGCATCCCGCCCGGGAACGCCGACATGTACCAGCCGTCGCCGACGACCCACGGCTCGGTCGGTCGTTCGGCCGCGTACGCCGCGATGGCCGCGAGGTAAGCCTCGGGCGTTCGGGGAAGGTCGTGGAGGGGGCACTGGAGCAGACCGAGCCCGGCCATCGATGGATGGACGTGGGCATCCTGGAAGCTCGGCAGGACCGTCCGGCCGGCCAGGTCGATCCGTCGGGTCCGTGGACCGATCAGGTCGCGGATCTCGGCGTCGGAGCCGATCGCCACGATCCGACCACCGCGGATGGCAAGGGCACTGGCAACAGAAGCGGCTCCGTCCAACGTGCGTACGGAGCCGCCAACGAGGGCCAACGTGGCGCCAGGATCCTCGGTGCTTACGAGCGTACCCTCCAGGTTGGGACGGACGGGGATCGGCCTTTCAGCTGACGAGTCGACGATGACCCTGCTGGCTAGACCGATCCCGAATGGCGCTACCGCTGAGCTGGGTCAGTCGGGCGGGATCATCTGGTACATCAGGCTCGTCTCGACCCCGGCGCGCCGGTTCCGATAGGACTGGATGAGGTACCAGGCGAATCCGATGGCGAACACGATCACGACGAAGCTCACCCCGGAGTTGTTGAGGTAGGCCAGCGCCTGCTGTCCACCCGACAGCGCGTTGTAGATCGGTCCGACACCGGCGAACCAGTACAGAACGAGGGTGAACACCAGCCAGATCGCCCCAAGCCAGGGCAGCCAGCGCAGGAACGGCGCTCCCTGGATGAGGTCCGGCCGGGTGCGTTTTGCGAGCACGGCATTGATCCCGGGCATGATCCAGCTTGGCGCCGAGGCCAGGATCGTGAACCAGGCCGACGCAGCCAGGTTCAACTTGCCATCGAGGGCTGGATCGGCACTCGGGGCGAGGGCTCCCAGACCGACCCATTTCAGGACCGGGAATGCCCACAGGACCAGGAAGATCACCCCCATCGCGAGGGTCGCGAAGATCGCGTTGGCCGGGGCGTGCATCCGCTCGGACACGGTGCCCAGCCATTCGGGCGCCTGGCGGTCGAGACTCCAGGCCAGCGCGATCCGGCTGATGAACACGACGTAGACCGCCATGAGCAGCAGCGGGAACAGGGTCGAGGCAGCCCCGACGACCGTCCAGATCGGCCACAGCTCAGGATGGGCGACCGCGCCGAGGAGCTGGAAGTAGTTCGGCAGGCCCATCGGCAGTGGACTTGCGGTGGTCGGGATGTAGCCCCACCAGATCGCGCTCCATCCCGTCTGGGCGTCCAGGCCGATCCGGCGGCCGAGCGCCTCGGCGTAGATCGAGTTCATCAGGACCGCCATCGCAAGCGCGCCGAGCACCGCGATGAGGATGCCGCGCTTCGCGTTGCCGCGGACCTCACCCGCGATGTAGGCCGAGTACTGGAAGCCGATGAACTGGAACAGCATGACCCCGGCCATCAGCATCAACGGCCAGGTGGTCAGGTTCGTCGGTCCGAAGCTGAACCCGCTGGTCAAGCCGGCGGTCGACGCCGCGGCGGTCAGCTGGTCGACGGTGATCCCATTGGCATACTTGGGCAGGTTGGCCGCGAACGCGGTCGGGTCGAAGAAGAGCAGACCGAACACGGCCATCATGATCCATCCCGCGATCCCCAGGACCGTCAGGTAGGTGACGATCTTGTGGAAGGTCTTCGTCGGCTGGACGACGATCACGGCGACCAGGGCGAACACGAGCAGGGCAACGATCAACCCCGGGAAACCGGTCACGTCGCCGGTGCCGCCCTCGGTGAACCAGCTGCTGGCGTTGTTGAAGAAGTCGCTCCCGGTGCCGATGCCGATGATCCGACCCTGGATCTGAAAGCTCCGGATGACCTGGACGGTCTCGAACTGGAGCAGCGCGATGCACGCGAAGACGAGACCCCAACTCTCGAGCCAGCCGAGGAGCGGCCCGATCCTGGGCACGATCCGGCTGGTGAACACGTAGTCCCCGCCCGAGCGAGGCATGACGCTGGTGAGGGACGAGAAGATCAAGGCCAGCAGAATGCACAGACCTCCGACGAGGAATGCGGTCCACGACCAGTTGGTGACGACCCCGGCCAGGACGACCGGCACGCCCGCCAGGACGGCGATCTGGTAGGCCCCGCCGAGAGTCCCTCCGATGAATGCGGACGTATTGAAGAAGAGCGCGTTGGCGACGCTGACCTCGCGCACCAGCCCGGACGACTGACGCGTGAACAGCTTTGGGCCGCTATTGCTCGCCATGAGTCGAGACCCTCCCTCGTTTGCCCTGGCTCGCCCGATCCGCCTTCATCGCGGCGCAAGGCCGACGGGATGCCGGTTGGGCCGTCCCCTCGCGGTCCACATCTTGGTCAGATGGTCAGACCAAGACACCCGTAGGCTAACTCGCTTGTCAACATCATTTTGCGTCCACGGGTTGCGCGCGACTTGGACCTGTGATCGCCGTACGGGGCCCCCTCCGCGGCGGGCCGAACTGGAGAGCGGGCTGTGTTGACAGGCAAGACAAGGTACTTGTGCTTTGGTCTGACCATCGGACCAGTTGGACTCGCTCTGAAGGGCGCCGTTGCTCCTGCGCGGGTCGATCGTCCTTATCGGAGTCGTCGTGGCAGTCAGGTTGCTCGTCGGCTAAGACGCGCTCGACGCGCCCGAACCCGATCAGTCGGGCTCGACCCGCTCGATCACGACGACGGGGAGGACCCGCTCGGTCATGGTCTCGTAGATGCCGAACTGCGGGATGGCCGCGATGTGGGCATCCAGCAGCCGTCGGAGCTCGTCGCCCTCGGTCACCCGCGCCACAGCCGCGAAACGATCGGTCCCGACCTCGACGGTCACGTTCGGATCGGCCAGCACGTTGCCGTACCAGGTCGAGTGCTCCGATCCACCGCTGTTCGAGCTGACCACGACGTAGCGGTCACCATCGCGGGTGTAGCCCAGGGGTGCGGTCCGCGGCTGACCGCTCTTCGCCCCGATCGTGGTCAGCAGCAGAAGGTTCGCCCCGGCCAGACGTCCCTTGGTGACCTGGCCCCCGTTGGCCCGGAAGTCGGCGATCACGGCGGCATTCCAGCTGAGCTCGGTGTCCGGGGTGGGCATCCTACCTACTTCGTGCGCATTCGGTGTTCCCGGTGTCGTGGGCGATCACGGCCGGCCGAGCGCTCCACGCCGTTGGCGGCTACGGTATCAGGGGAGCCACACCTGCCCCGTTGCCGCGTATCGTTGACCAGGGGACCCGGTCCCGATTGCGAGGAGGGCGACCGTGTCTCGAGCGCCGTCGCTGGCCCGGCGGACGATCCAGGCGGTTGACGACGATTCCGCGGTCTGGGGCATCGCTCGCCCGGTGGCCTGGGGCCTGATCGCGGTCCCGCTGGCGCTGATGGCCGCCATCATGATCGTCGGGATCCTCGACACGAAGTGGTTCCATTTTCTGATCGACGAGGACGGGCCGATCGAATGGCTCCAGTTCTTCGCGATCCTGGCCGCATCGGTGGCCTTTGCCCTCGCCGCTCGGTCCGCCAATCGGACCGGACGCGACGGCCTGACCACGATCTACCTGATCGTCGCGGTCGGTGCCTTTCTGGCCGCGGGCGAGGAGATCTCCTGGGGCCAGCGGATCCTCGGCTTCGCCACCCCGGCCGCGCTGGACACGATCAATCATCAGGGCGAGTCGAACCTGCACAACATCTCGTCGATCCAGCGTCTGTTCAACCTGGGCGAGATGGCGGCCGGCCTGTACGGGCTGGCGGTGCCACTCCTATGGCTCAGCTCGCGGATTCGGGCCCGGGCCGAGCGCTGGGTCGACCCCATCGTGACCCCGCCGATCTGCCTCGCCGCGGCGTTCTGCCTGCCGTTCGTGTATCGGGCGATCCGACTGGTGATCCTGCCCGATCCAGGCGAACGGATCGTCGAGCTGGGCGAGGTCCCCGAGCTGACCTTCTACGTCGGCACGCTGGTCACCGGGGCGGTCACGGCGCGGATCCTGCGTTCCCGCGCCGCGGGAAGGGCGGTCGGACCGGTCACCCGGACGGATGAGCCGCCGGCGCCTGAGCCACCCGGCGCCTGAGCGGCCAGACCGCGGCCGGAAGTCGCTCGACGGACCGGCGCCAGCCGCGAATGACTACATGGCGGCGGCGATCTCCTTCTTGCGCCGGGTGACGAACGCATCGAGCGCCGCGCGGACCGGCGGGTCCATCGGTGGCTCGACGGCGTCGGCCAGGAGCTGCTTCCAGATCCGGTTGGCCCGTTCGGTTGCCGTCCGGGCGCCGTCCTCGTGCCAGGTCTCGAAATTGCGCCAATCCGACAGCAACGGCCGGTAGAACGCCGTCTCGTAGCGCTCGAGGGTGTGGGCGGTGCCAAAGAAGTGACCGCCAGCGCCGACCTCGGCAATCGAGTCGAACCCCAGGCTTGCCTCGTCGACCTGGAAGGGGACCAGCACCTCGGCCATCATCTGGAGGATCTCGGCATCCACGATGAGCTTCTCGAATGAGGCGGTCAGACCGCCCTCCAGCCAGCCCGCACCCTGGTAGAGCAGGTTGACGCCACCGAGGATCGAGCCCCAGACCGACATCTCGGACTCGTAGGCCGCCTGGGCGTCGACGACGCTCGATGCCGTCGCGTTCGAGGAGCGCCACGGCAGCCGGTACCGACGGGCGAGCTGCCCCGTCGCAAAGGCCGCCTTGACGTACTCGGGCGTCCCGAACGCAGGCGAGCCGGTCCGCATGTCGACGTTCGAGGTGAACCCGCCATAGATCATCGGCGCCCCTGGTCGGGCGATCTGGCTGAGCGCGACCATGAACAGCGCCTCGGCGTTCTGCTGGGCCAGGGCACCGGCCAGCGAGACGGGGGTCATCGCACCGGCCAGGGTGAACGGCGTCGCGACCACCGGTTGGCCATGGATCGCCATCTCGATCAGCCCGTCCGACATCGGCCCGTCGAGACGGAGTGGCGAGTTCGAGTTGATGATCGTCATCACGCTTGGCGATCGGGCCAGCTCATCCCGATCGATGCCCCGGATCAGGCAGTGGACCTCGATCGCATCGTCGACCACCATCCGCCCGGCGCCCAGGCTCTGCCACGACTTGTCGAGCAGGGTCGCCAGTGCCTGGTACATGTCGAGATGGCGGGTCGGAACCGGCAGGTCGGTCGGTTCGAGCGGGCCGCCGCCCTCCTGCTGGACGATGTCGAGCGCGCCGATGACCCGCACGTAGTCGCAGAAGTCGGCGATGTTGCCCGGCCGCCGGCCCCGGTCCAGATCGGTCACGAAGGCCGGCCCGCCCACGGCGCCGAACACGAGGTGGTTGCCGCCAAGGAACAGATCGCGGGCCGGGTTTCGGGCGTGGACGATGAACTCGGCCGGCGCCAGTCCGACCAGCGTCTCGACGAGCCCGTCATCGAGGCGGATGTTGCGCCGGGTCCGGTCCACGTCGGCACCGGCGGCGGCGAACAGGTCCAGCGCCCGATCCCCGAGAACCTCGACCCCGATCTCGCGCAGGATCCGGAGCGATGCCCGGTGGATCGCCTCGACCTGGTCCGGGCTCAGGATCTCGACCGGCCGGTACGGGTTGACGATCGATCGCCAGGCGAGCTGGGGCAGACCGGTCGGGGCGCGCCGACCGCGGCGCCGGACGCCCTCGGCGGTCACGGGATCCCGTTGGTCAGGGTGGTCCAGCGGATGGCGGCATGGCCCGCCCCGCCGAACGGGCGATCGTCGGCAAAGACCTTGCGCCAGGCGGGGTCCTTGTAGTGCTGGAAGGCGATCTCCCACATCGGGCTCGAGGTCGGGACGCGGACGTTGCCGTCGTATGGCCAGCCGCCCGGGTTGAACCAGTAGGTGCGGAGCAGATCGATCGCCGCCTTGAGCGTGCCGCCCTGCTTGCCGACATACGACCACAGGTCGGTCCCCCGGATCTCGGCCAGTCGGGCCACCGCGATCTTGTACTGGAGCGCTTCCTGCGTGTACGACATCCCGTCCGGGCCGCGGCGGACCTCGTCGGGCAGGTCGCCGTCGGCGGGGACCTCATCCATCCGGGCCTTCCATTCGTCGAGCGCCCGGGCGAAGCCAGATCGGTCGCCGAGGAAATCGGTGATCGCGGCCCGCGAGAAGTTGCCGGCGTCACCCCAGTTCCCGGCCCGGGTCGGGAGCTCGGGCAGGATCAGGTCGTGGAGCCAGGCCTGGAGACCTCGCTCGTCATCGGTGGTCAGGACCCCCGCCGGTCGGATGAGATCGGCCGCGAACACGAACCCGGGCACCACCCGAGCCACGATCAGCGAGGTCTGGCACTTGCCGTCGGTCGCGCAGGCGTTGACCAGGCTCTTGGTCGAGGTCACCCAGGCGACGATGTAGGTCCGAGCCCCCTGGGCAAAACGCACGTCACCCGTCGTGGCATACGCCAGGCCAAGACCGTAGGCGGTCGCGGTGTCGTCGACGAATGGGCCCTCGGTCCCGGTGATGTTCAACGCGGCCACCGGATGTGGGGCGGCTTTCAGGGCGGCTTCGGCGTCGGCGACGACCTCGGCCTGCGCCGCGGCGTAGGGCGGCTGGCCCCTGGCGGCCAGGGCGACGCGATCGGCCAGGTCGGCCGGGGTGAGGAAGTAGCCGTTGCTCGTGGTCGGGAAGGCCGTCGGCAGCGCGCCCGATCCCGACTCGCCGTCGGTCGGCGTGGCGTCGGTCGCGCCAGGGGTGCCCGATCCGCCCGGCGACCCGGTGGCTGAGCCCGATGGACTGCCTCCATTCGGCTGACCGCAGCCGATGAGCACGATCCCGGCGAGCAGCACGACCACGGCCGCGAGGACGACGGCGATCGGACGCCCGTGTCGGGCGGGCGGCAGGGGGCCCGATAGATCCATCCGGCAGATAGTAGCGGGCCGGCGGTTCGACGCCCGGCCGCGAGCCTGGGTCGCGATGGCGGTCGCTTGACGCAATTGAGTAATGATGTAATCTCAGCAACACCACCGACCAGGCAGGAAACCACATCGACCACGAGGTACGACAGCGACATGGGTCACCACGACACCCCCGACGAGCTCCGCGGCTGGTTCACCGGCCGTCTCCCAGACGGCTGGTTCAGCGCAGTCCCGCAGGTCAGCACCGATCGCGACGAGATCCTGGTCATCGGCGAGCTGCCCGATCCCACCGTCGCCAAGGACGCCTCCGACGCCGAGCGCGGCGCCGCGCGATCCGCCCGGATCGAGGCATTCCGCGAGGAGACGCGCGGGGCCCGGATGGCGATCGCCGATGACGCCGAACACCGCTTCGGGCGAAAGGTCGCCTGGGGCGTTCGGATCGGTGACGTCGAGCAGACGTTCACCACCCTCAGCGTGCCGGTCATGACCCGGCTGCGGATGCGCGAACGGGCGACCCTCGACACGCTGATCGATGCCGGCGTTGCCCGCAGCCGGAGTGAGGCCCTGGCCTGGTGCGTCCGGCTGGTGGCCGACCACCAGGGCGACTGGATCGCCAAGCTCCGCGACGCCCTCGGGTCGGTCGAAGCGGTTCGGGACGAGGGGCCGACTCCGGGTCGCTGACCGGGTCCGAGCGCGATGTCCGGGCGGCCACGCGCCGACCCGGGCGTCCTCCATCGAACCTCCCGCCGCCGAGCCGGCTACCCTAGGCGAGAGCGGCAGGATCCGACTGCCGCCCGAGCCGGGGAGAACGTCGTGGCCGAGCGGATCCTGCTCCTGGTTGGGACCAAGAAGGGAGCCTTCATCCTCGAGTCGGATGCCGCCCGTCGGTCCTGGGCGATCCGCGGCCCGTCGTGCGAGGGCTACCCGATCCAGGACATCAGCCGCGATCCGGCGACCGGGACGCTGTACGCCGGTGGCGGCTCGCAATGGTTCGGCGGAACCGTCTTCCGGAGCGACGATCTCGGCGGGAGCTGGACCCAGTCGAGCGAAGGGCTGACCTACGGCCCGGATGGACCCAAGATCACGGCCGTCTGGAACGTCACCGCGGCGCACGGTTCGATCTTCGCCGGGGTCGGCGTGGCCGGCCTGTTCCGGAGCGATGACGCCGGCAAGACCTGGTTGCATGTCGAAGGCCTGACCAACCATCCCAGCCGACCGACCTGGGAGCCCGGCGCCGGCGGCCTGATCCTCCACTCGATCGTGCCCCACCCGACGGATCCGCAGCGGATGTGGATCGCGATCTCGGCGGTCGGGACGTTCGAAACGACCGACGGCGGGGCGACCTGGGAGCCACGCAACGAGGGTGTCCGGGCCGACTTTCTGCCCGACCCGCACCCGAGCACCGGCCAGTGCGTCCACAAGCTGGTGATGGCCGCCGGCTCGCCCGATCGGCTCTACCAGCAGAACCACTGCGGCCAGTACCGGTCGGATGACGGCGGCCGGACCTGGCAGGACATCGGCGCCGGGCTGCCCAGCCAGTTCGGCTTCCCGATGGTGGCTCACCCGCGCGACCCGGAGACCGTCTGGGCGATCCCGCTCAACGGGGACGATCGCGGCCGCTACATGCCCGATGGCCAGACCGCGGTGTGGCGAACGCACGATGCCGGCGCCAGCTGGGTCCGCGCCGACGCCGGTCTGCCAAAGCACGACGCCTACCTCGGCGTCCTCCGCGAGGCGATGGCCCGCGATGAGCTCGATCCGGTCGGGGTCTACTTCGGGACGAGTACCGGGCAGCTGTTCGGGAGCGCCGATGGCGGCGCCAGCTGGTCGGCCATCGCGACCACCCTGCCGCCGATCTGGTCGGTCGAGGCGATCGCGGTCTGACCACGATGCCGGCCGTCATCCTCCCCCGCTCATTGGCCGCCCTGATCCCGGGTGTCGAGCACCTGACGACGGCGCCTGGGGCGACGGTCGGTGAGGTGATCGCGGCGCTCGATGCGCGCTGGCCGGGGGTTTCCGACCGGCTGTGCGAGGCGGGGCCGCGGATCCGCGACCACATCAACGTGTTCGTCGAGGGCGAGCGGACGAACCGGCTCGATGAGCCGATCGCGCCCGACGCCACGATCCACATCATTCCGGCCATCGCCGGTGGTGCCGGCCCGACCGGCACCGTCCAGGAGCGCGACGTGGTCTCCTGGGCGACCCTCGACGAGCTCGTCGCCGGGCTGGCCGAGCAGGTTCGCGGCGAGTACGACGCGATGCTGGCGATCACCCGGGGCGGGATGGTCCCGGCGGGGATGCTCGCCTACCGGCTCGGGATCCGGGACATCCTCGTGGCGGCGGTCGCCTACTACGACGACACGGGCACGCCGGGCCCCGAGCCAACCTTCCTCCAGTTCCCCGCCGACCCGCTCCTGCGCGGCCGCCGGATCCTGATCGTCGACGAGGTCTGGGACAGCGGGGCGACGATCGTTGCGGTGACCGAACGGGTCGAGATGGCCGGGGGCATCCCGACCACCGCCGTCGTCCACTACAAACCCGGCCGGTCGGTCGTGCCGGCGGTCCCGGACCACTTCGCGGTCTCGACCGACGCCTGGGTGGTCTATCCGTTCAAGGCGGGACGCTGACCGTGCGCATCGTGGTGACCGGCGGCAGCGGCAAGGCCGGCCGGTGGGCCGTGAACGACCTGCGCAAGCACGGCCACGACGTGCTCAATGTCGACCTGACCCGGGACGGCAGCGCCCATGGGCTGTGCGTCGTGGCCGACCTGACCGATCTCGGCCAGGCCCACGATGTGATCCGCGGCGCCGACGCCGTCGTCCACCTGGCGGCGATCCCGGCGCCCGAGTTGCGACCCGAGGGCGAAACCTTCCGGATCAACGCCATGTCGACCTACAACGTGTTCGCCGCGGCCGAGGCGGCCGGTGCGAGGCGGGTCGTGTGGGCCTCGAGCGAGACGGTCCTCGGCCTGCCCTTCGATACCCCGCCCCTGTTCGCCCCGATCGACGAGACGATCGAGCCGCGGCCGGAGAGCTCCTACTCGCTGGCCAAGCTGGCCGGCGAGACGATGGCGACCCAGTTCGCCCGACGGACCGGCGTGCCCTATGTCGGCCTGCGGATCTCGAACATCATGGAGCCCGACGACTACGCCGCCTTCCCGTCGTACTGGGACGACCCGACGATCCGGAAGTGGAACCTGTGGGGCTATGTCGATGTCCGTGACCTGGCCCAGGCCATTCGGCGCGGTCTCGAGGCCGACGTGACCGGCGCGGAGGCGTTCATCGTGGCGGCCTCCGACACGGTCATGACCCGGCCCAGTGGCGAGCTCATGGCCGAGGTCTTCCCAAGCGTGCCGCTCCGCCGGCCGATCGAGGGCCGCGAGACGCTCCTGGCCATCGACAAGGCCCAGCGTCTGCTCGGCTACCGGCCCGCGCACCGCTGGGCGGACCACGTTTCGAGCCGCTAGCGAGCCCTAGCGAGCCGCCAGCCGCTCCGCCAGGCTCCGCCCGCTCGGTGGTTTCCCGGTCCGCTCCGATTTGGCATCGAGCCGAAGCAGCGCCTCCTGGACGAAGCGCACCCCCAGCCAGCGGAATGGCTCG
>Ga0080064_1006551_pt1 | contig 12517 bp, 10 predicted proteins | sample Subgrocontami54m_FD_69260 | JGI IMG/M metagenome (GOLD analysis project Ga0080064, IMG submission 69260) | Subsurface groundwater microbial communities from S. Glens Falls, New York, USA - GMW46 contaminated, 5.4 m (SPADES assembly) (version 2) ...
CATGGAAGCCAGCTGTACCGGAAGTCGGTGATGGACCCCGCAAGGGGCCTAGCCGCCGATGGTATGACTGGTGACTGGGGTGAAGTCGTAACAAGGTAGCCGTAGGGGAACCTGCGGCTGGATCACCTCCTTTCTAAGGAGTTCCTGCCCGAAAGGGTTTGGACACCTAGGTCAATCCGCATGTCCCTTCGGTGTGCGGTTCACTGTGCCCAGAGCTACTATTCAGTTTTAAGGGACTGAGGCGTCGGATCCCACAACACCAACTCGAGCTACGCGAGTTGTGGGCCTATAGCTCAGCTGGCTAGAGCGCACCCCTGATAAGGGTGAGGTCGGTAGTTCGACTCTACCTAGGCCCATTGCGTGGGGCTGTAGCTCAGCTGGGAGAGCACCGGCTTTGCAAGCCGGGGGTCGTGGGTTCGATACCCATCAGCTCCATTGAAATCGAATAAGTTCGTACGGTCGTCGTCAATGGACGATGTCCGAGTTCTTTGACAACTGAATACTGTGTACGGGTAGCCGGCGAGTGCAAGCGCATGGGTGTTCTTGCATTGCTGGTCAAGCTACTAAGGGCACACGGTGGATGCCTTGGCGCGAGAAGGCGATGAAGGACGTGGCTAGCTGCGATAAGCTTCGGGGAGCCGCTAAGCAGGCTTTGATCCGGAGATTTCCGAATGGGGAAACCCGGCACCGGTAATACGGTGTCATCCCGACGTGAATACATAGCGTCGTGGAAGCGAACGGGGGGAAGTGAAACATCTCAGTACCCCCAGGAAGAGAAATCAATTAGAGATTCCCCCAGTAGCGGCGAGCGAACGGGGAAGAGCCCAAACCAAGCTTAGCAATAAGCCTGGGGTTGTGGGGCTGCCTCAGGGTGTAGCCCGGAGAGTTATAAAATCAGCTCATAGGTGAAGGCTCCTGGAAAGGACAACCATAGAGGGTGATAGTCCCGTAACTGAAATGAGTCTGATCTCTCTGGAGGCAGTTCCCGAGTACCGCGGGACACGTGTAATCCCGTGGGAATCAGGGAGGACCATCTTCCAAGGCTAAATACTCACTCGCGACCGACAGTGAACTAGTACCGTGAGGGAAAGGTGAAAAGAACCCCGGTAAGGGGAGTGAAATAGTACCTGAAACCGTGTGCCTACAAGCAGTGGAAGGGCTATGATGCGTGGTTCGCCACGCATCAGCCTGACCGCGTGCCTTTTGCTTAATGAGTCTGCGAGTTACTTTGTGCAGCAAGGTTAAGCCGATGAGGCGGAGCCGCAGCGAAAGCGAGTCTGAATAGGGCGTTTAGTTGCACGGAGTAGACCCGAAGCGGGATGATCTACCCATGGTCAGGGTAAAGCGGCAGTAAAATGCCGTGGAGGCCCGAACCGGTGAAGGTTGAAAACTTCTCGGATGAACTGTGGGTAGGGGTGAAAGGCTAATCAAATTCCGTGATAGCTGGTTCTCCCCGAAAAATATTTAGGTATTGCCTCGAATGTTTGCCAGCGGAGGTAGAGCACTGGATGGGCTAGGGCCCTTACCGGGGTACCAAACCTAACCAAACTCCGAATGCCGCTGAGCATAGTTCGGGAGTCAGACTACGGGCGATAAGGTCCGTGGTCGAGAGGGAAAGAACCCAGACCGCCAGCTAAGGTCCCCAAGTTCGTGCTAAGTGGGAAAGGATGTGGAAACGCTCCGACAACCAGGAGGTTGGCTTAGAAGCAGCCATCCTTTAAAGAAAGCGTAACAGCTCACTGGTCAAGCGAGTCCGCGCCGAAAATGTAACGGGGCTCAAGCACGACACCGAAGCTGCGGATCGCGATGGCGTTTCGACGCCGTCACGATGGTAGGGGAGCATTCCAGTCGCCAGTGAAGGCAGACCGTAAGGACTGCTGGAGGTCCTGGAAGAGCTTATGCAGACATGAGTAGCGATAAAATGGGTGAGAAACCCATTCGCCGTAAGTCTAAGGTTTCCTGGGTAAAGGTAATCTTCCCAGGGTTAGTCGGTTCCTAAGCCGAGGCCGAAAGGCGTAGGTGATGGAAAGCAGGTTAATATTCCTGCACCACCGATGGTGCGTTATCAGCGAAGGGGGGACGAAGAAGGGTAGGCCATCCGGGCATTGGATGTCCCGGTTCAAGCCCGTAGGCGGATCCGTTAGGAAAATCCGGCGGGTCATTCCAAACGCCGAGAGGTGACGACGAGTCCCGAAAGGGACGCAAAGTGGTTGATCCCATGCTTCCGAGAAAATCCTCGTAGCGAGCACTATAGGTGACCGTACCGCAAACCGACTCAGGTAGACGGGTAGAGTATACCAAGGCGCTTGAGAGAACCCTGGTTAAGGAACTCAGCAAACTGACACCGTAACTTCGGAAGAAGGTGTGCCCATTGGAGTGAAGTTCCTCGCGAATGGAGCTCTCGTGGGTCGCAGTGATCAGGGGGTGGCGACTGTTTATCAAAAACACAGGACTCTGCAAAGTCGTAAGACGACGTATAGGGTCTGACGCCTGCCCGGTGCCGGAAGGTTAAGGAGAGAGGTTAGTCCGCAAGGGCAAAGCTTTGAACCGAAGCCCCGGTAAACGGCGGCCGTAACTATAACGGTCCTAAGGTAGCGAAATTCCTTGTCGGGTAAGTTCCGACCTGCACGAATGGCGTAACGATCTCCCCGCTGTCTCGACCAGGGACTCAGCGAAATTGCACTCTCGGTGAAGATACCGGGTACCCGCGGCAGGACGGAAAGACCCTGTGCACCTTTACTATAACTTTGCAATGGAACTAGGGTTAGTATGTGTAGGATAGGTGGGAGGCTTTGAAGCGGGGGCGCTAGCTCTCGTGGAGCCAACCTTGAAATACCACCCTTATTGACCTTGGTTTCTAACTCTGCCCTGTAATCCAGGGCGAGGACATTGCATGGTGGGTAGTTTGACTGGGGCGGTCGCCTCCCAAATTGTAACGGAGGCGCGCGAAGGTCGGCTCAGGCTGAGTGGAAACCAGCCGACGAGTGTAATGGCATAAGCCGGCTTGACTGCGAGAGAGACATCTCGAGCAGGTGCGAAAGCAGGTCATAGTGATCCGGTGGTCCCGCATGGAAGGGCCATCGCTCAACGGATAAAAGGTACGCCGGGGATAACAGGCTGATACCCCCCAAGAGTTCACATCGACGGGGGTGTTTGGCACCTCGATGTCGGCTCGTCACATCCTGGGGCTGAAGTAGGTCCCAAGGGTTCGGCTGTTCGCCGATTAAAGTGGCACGCGAGCTGGGTTCAAAACGTCGTGAGACAGTTTGGTCCCTATCCGCCGTGGGCGCAGGATACTTGAGGGGAGTTTTCCCTAGTACGAGAGGACCGGGAAGAACGCACCGCTAGTGTTCCGGTTGTCACGCCAGTGGCATCGCCGGGTAGCTATGTGCGGACGGGATAACCGCTGAAAGCATATAAGCGGGAAGCCCGCCCCAAGATAAGGTATCCCGGGGCGCAAGCCCCCTAAAGGCCCCTCGTAGACTACGAGGTTGATAGGCCGGATGTGGAAGGCCAGTAATGGCTGAAGCTTACCGGTACTAATTGGCCGTGAGGCTTGACCACATTCACTATTGCAACTTAGCGCGGTTGCACTCACCCGTATTCAGTTGTGAGAGAATCCAAGTTTTGAGGCCGACAGAAATGAGTCGGATACAAGGCTTGCGACGATCCGCGAGCGGAGACGTACTAAACAGTTACGTCGGAGCGAGTAGATCGTCGCATAACGAAGTAGCCGGTCATTTATGGCGGCCGAAGGTCTTCCGGTGGCGATAGCGGAGGTGTCACACCCGATCCCATCCCGAACTCGGTCGTTAAGCCCTCCAGCGCCGATGGTACTATAGGGTTGCCCTATGGGAGAGTAGGACGTCGCCGGATTTAAATTAAAAAGGCCCGGAGCTCGAGAGAGCCCGGGCCTTTTTAATTGATCGTAAAGTTGTGGCGAATATGAATCACGAACCGCGATTTAGGATTTGACGGTTTTGGGTGATTCGGACTAGCTTAGGCTGGTTTTATCTGGAATATCGTAACGGGCGGGTTAGACGATGACGTTTTAGGTTTTCTCTCGTTACTTGCGGGGCTCATTCATTGCTGATGCGGCACTAGAAAACTCAGCATGCGGCAGCGGCGCTCGTATAGCACGGGTTCCCTAACAGCGGCCCTACTCGGGGTACTGTTGAACTCCTGCTCGGTCACGGAGTATAGGCAGCTTTTGTTCAGCGGCTATCAACCGGCGCCTGTGTCCAAGAAAATTCCCGGGTCGGTAACGATCGAGACAAAGGTGATAGACCTGCGCTATTCGGATGCAAATTTGAAGAAGCAATGCGGCAGGTGATTGCTGAGGACATTGCTGCATTGTTTTCCGAGCCGTCTTTTAAGAAGGGTGTCCGCGAAGACTATGTTGTTCGGGTCGCGGCAAAGTACGATGCAGGAGCCACGCTCTTTTCCACCTCCACTTTTGAAGTGACCGCGACGGTAGTCGATGCGAGAACAGAAAAGATATTATTCTCTCACAATCGCAAGGGTGAACGAATCGGACACGAACCTCAGAGTCTTCTGCGTAGCGTGATGCCGGAACTTAGGGAAGATCTGATTAAAGCGTTTGATGGTGCCGTGCCTCTTGTTGGCCAGCCCGTGCTCCTCCCCGGTAGTACGGGAGATCGATGACCCGATAATCACCAGGCTAATGAAAAGGCTCGGCCCTCGCTGGGCCGTACAAAAATTAGAAGGTTCAATCTTGCCGGAGGTCGTGCCTCTCAATTTTGTTTGACAGTCCCACCCCTTCTTGAATAGCTTGAGGTCAGGTTAGGGCCGGGAGAAGGGGAGGTCATTATGCGCGTAGACGTTCACGCTCATTACTACCCGGCGAAATACGCCGACTGCTTGAAAGGCTTTGGCGCGAACACGGTGAGCATGACCGCCTCTCCGGGCGCGGGATTGAATCTCGAGCAGCGGCTGGAGCTCCTGGACCGTTTCGGTATTCGCGTTCAGGTCCTCTGCGTGGGCGCGCACCAGCCTTACTTAACGGGGGCGTCGGAGGCGACGACCGCGGCTAGGCTGGCGAATGATCTCTATGCGGAGGTTCGCCAGAAATATCGCGGCCGTTTCGAGGCCTTTGCCACTTTGCCCTTGCCGCACGTTGATGCGGCCTTGAAGGAGCTGGAGCGTGCCATGGATGTGCTTGGGGTGGTTGGCGTGAACGTGGGCTGCTCGGTCGCGGGCCGCGCGTTGGATGATCGCGCTTTCGAGCCCATTTTCGCAGAATTGGATCGGCGCAGCGCGGTCGTGTTTCTCCATCCCGTGGGCGCGGGCTGCGGCCCGTTTCTGAACGATTTGGCCCTCAATTTTACTCTCGGTGCGCCTTTCGAAGACTCCATCGCCGCGCTCCGGCTCGTCGTATCGGGAATGATCCACAAATATCCCCGGGTCCGGGTCATCGTGCCTCACCTCGGCGGGACGCTCCCGTTTCTCCGGATGCGCCTCGACGGCTCGCTCGCGGGCCGGACGGAATATAAACCGAGCGAATATCTGAAGCGGCTCTGGTTCGATACGGTCAATGAAAATATTCCCTCGCTTCGCTGCGCCCGCGATGCCTACGGCGCGGACCGGCTCCTCTTCGGGACCGACTTCCCCCACGTATTCGGCGCGCGCTTCGAGCGATGCACGACCTACATCCAGCAATCGGACCTCCCCGAGGAGGAGAAGACGGCCATCCTCGACCGAAACGCCCAGGCGCTCCTGGGGCTGGCGGATCGCTGAGCGGTTATGCGAATCATCGTAATCGGCGCCGGGCCGATCGGGGGCATCGTCGGCGGCCGGCTCAAGCGTCAGGGCAATGACGTGACACTGGTCGACGTGGACGCGGATCATGTCCAGGCGATCAGGGAGCGAGGATTACGGGTCGATGTGCCGGACGGATCCTTCAATGTCTCGGTGCCGGTGGTTTTCCCCGGCGAGATCAAGGGGAAATTCGACATCGGCATCATCGCCGTCCGGTCGAATTACACGCGGGAAGCCCTCTCCTCCGTTGCTCCCCACCTGAGTAAAGACGCCATCCTGTTATCGCTTCAAAATGGGATGAACCCTCCGCTCATCGTGGAAGTGGTCGGGCCGGATCACACGGTTGGGGCTGTTGTCCGGATGCGAAGCACGAGGCCCGCTCCCGGCCATGTCAGAACGGCGAAGCACGGGCGCCTATTTATCGGCCATCTCCACGGGAAGACAACCGCGCAACTCAAGACGGTCCATTCGCTTCTCGATGCCGTGATTCCCACCGAAGTTACGGACAACATTCTCGGGACACTCTGGAGCAAGCTTACTTACAGTTGCCTTGGAATGTTTGGCTCCCTGGCGGGGGAATCGTTGAAGACTGTTTGCGAGCGCGAGGGGAACCGGCGGTTGTGTATCGATTTTTTCGGCGAGATGACTCACGTGGGAACGAAGGCGAGAGTCCGTTTTGAATCGCTCGCCGAGTATCATCCCATGGACTTTCACCCGAGCCGTTCGTATGAGGCCCGCCTTCTTGCCTTTGAACAGATGATGCGAAATTCCGAGAATGACCATCGAGAGGAAGCCGGTCATCAGATCGAGCCCGGTGGCAAAACCCATGTAGACTACACGGTCGGCCACGTTGTCCAGGAGGGAAACACGGTCGGTGTTCCTACGCCTCTTTGCCAAGCTCTGGTGAGGATGGTTCATGAAATTGAAGAGGGGAAAAGAGCGCTCGAAATGCGGAACTATGCCGAGCTGGGTAAAACCATGCCGTAAAGTTCATATCCTGCTCGTTGGTTGGCCTCGCGATCCATTGTATAACCTTCTCAATGATTTCCGATCGTAAACGCCGGTTAAGCGCCGGCATGGGGCTGGCTATCTTTTTTGCGTCCTTTGTCTTCGGTTTGCCTTCGGCTCTTTATTCCCAGGGCAGACAGCAGGTCAAGGTGCTCCTGGAAACTCAGCAGTCCGGCGATCAGAGCCGGGCAGTCGTGCAGGGCAGCGGGGGCGTGATCATAAGTAAAGGGAAGGTCCAGCCCTCGGGCCGGCTGGGCGCTACTGACGGACAGACAACGGTCAAGCGCTCCACGGGGATTTTCACTTTAATACAGGATGGCGGCGAATCCATCCTCACTGTGGCGACGAGAGTCCCTTATGAGCACATCGTCTTTTATCGTGACTACGCGACCGGCGCGGGCTACATTACGCGCGGCCTGGCCTTCAACGAAGTCGGGACATCGCTCAAGGTCAGCGCCGCCGTCCTTCCGGGCAATCAGGTGAGAGTCCGGCTGACACCCCGGATCAGCTACTTTTCTCCGGACCGTTCCGGCGCCATCGATTTTACCGAGGCCTCGACAGAACTGATCGTTCCGAACGGTCAACCCATCTCCTTCGGCGGCTCGACTACAAAGGTACATGAAGTCACCCGCCAGATCCTGGGATTCGCCAATCGTACCAGCGAGAGCGAAACCAGCCTGGTCGTGACCGCGACCATCCAGTAGCTCGGCCCTTCGCTCAATAATGATTACGGCATTGTCGCCGGCACCTTGACGCCCTTTTCCTTGAAGTAGCGCAGAGCGCCCGGGTGAAAGGGGATGGGTGATCCCATCACGGCGCTCTTGAGCGTGATCTCGCCGGCTGCTTTATGCGCGGCTACAAGATCGGCCGTGTGCTCAAGGAAGAGCTTGGTCAATTGATAGGCCAGGCTGTCGTCCATGCGCTCGTGGACCGCCAAAAGATTCGTTGCGGCCGCGACCGGGACCTCTTTTTCGATACCTTTATAAACCCATCGAGGGATCGGTCCGGAAAAATAGAGCGGGCCATATTTTGACACCATCCTGGCGACGGCATCGCCGTGGGATATGAAGTTTACTTTGACGCCGGGAGCTGCGGCGAGCTCCGCGATAGCGGCTGTCGGCAGGCTGCCGTCCCAAAGAAAGGCGTCGATCTTCCGTTCCTTCAAGGCCTCGGCTGATTCGGCGATCCCGAGGCGTTCCCGGCTTTTCAAATCCTTGGCTGTCAAACCGTAAGCCTCCATCACGCGAAGGCCTTTGACTTCCGTTCCCGACCCCGGGGCACCGGTGGAAACCCGCTTCCCCTTGAGATCGGCGACGCTCCTGATGCCGCTCCCTTCCAGAGTGACGACGTGCATGTAGTTGGAATAGAGAGCGAGCAATGATCGAACCGCCACTTTTTCGTTTAGCCCTTTGAGCTGGCCCCGGTAGGCGTCCCAGGCCGTATCCGGGAGAGTAAAGGCGAGCGCTGCCTTGCGGGTGTGGATCAGTTTCATATTATCGACGGAACCGCTCGTGACCTCGACGGTCGCTTCCTCTCCTGGAAAATGCTTGGAGACGAGCCGTGCCATGCCCACGCCGAGCGGGTAGTAGACGCCGCCCGTCGCGCCGGTCGCGATGGAAAGGCGGCTCTTGATTTGGGACCAGACCGGGTTTGCCGCGGCGCCAATCAAAATCAGGATAAAGATAGTTAGCCTGCCGTATGAAGTTATTCTGCTCAATTCTTTCCTCCAGGTTAGTTCATTGGGTCTGTGATGGCCGCGGCAGAATATCTGGAACGGGACGCGTGCAGAGTTTAGCGACTCGGTGGACCTATTCGGTCCGCCAACAGTTCAAAACTCTCGCTTATGACAGATAGCCGGCTTCGCGCCAGTAGCGCTCGGCGCCGGGATGAAGCGGCACGTCCAGCGGGCCTTCGCGCGTGTCGCGGCACATTTGATCCAGCGGGAGCGGGCGCTGCTCCTGCCAGGCGATGGTCGCCTTTCTAGCATCAAGAGCCCGGCAAAACGTATAGACGAAGTCCTCCGGCACGTCGGCATGGGTGTAGACCGGCCAGCCGCTGTAGTCGAGAGTCGGCACATCGACCGGGAGCTCGGGAAAGAATTCTCGAGTCATCGTAGAGCGGCGAAAGCCGAGCCTCTCCATTTCCTGTAGGACCGCCTCGTCCAGCGGGAGAAAGCGCATACCGAGAGGGACGGCTTTGGGAACGAACTGGAACACCGCTTCGTCGAAGATCGCGTCCACCTCTCTGTTCTTTACCTTGGCCAGGCGCTCGTCGCGGTAGGGAAGGTATGGGTCATAGGAGATCTTCCCGCCCCACTTCAGGATGTCGTCGCGGGAGAAACCGTAGGCGTTGAAGACTGCATCGACGTAAAGGTGGACCGTATGGTCCATCTGTCCTCTGAGAGAGAGGCGAAGGGGGTAGCGCTTTGCTTTGATGTCCGCTAGTGAGGTGATCCCGGATGCCTCGGTGACCCCGAAGCCGAACCAGTCGAGGGAGGGAATCACGGCGATGGCCCGTACGGGCACGGGCTTTTGGAAGGGACCTTTGCCTAAATAGGCCATCGTGAGCACGCCGCTCGGGTTGAGCGTCGCGATGTCGATCTCGCGCCGGGCCATTTGATGGATCAGATCCGCCGAATCCCCTCCCGCCAATGTAAACGACCAATCTCTGTCACCCGGGCCGCGGAGCTTGATCTGTGACAGCCGGTGCCAGAACTGGCGCGGTGCGACCATCTCGGAGACCGTCTCGAGCATGAGTTGGGATCGGGTGGTAGAGGGAGTCGGTTGTGTCCAGGGCTTCGCAGGCGGCGGCTGTTTCATAGTCGGTGCGTCGAGCGGCGTGAAATAATCAGAAGGCCCCATTTTACTCGGCGAAATTCAGCCGTCAACAGTAGCCCGTCTTTAGTTCCGGCGCAGAATATCTACACCCTTACTCGGGCTGTCAACCGTGGCTTGACGGCCCTTCTCAATTTGACCTAATCTTGAGTGGCGGTGACATCGGCCGGGGCTGTTATGGATGGAGGAAATACCATGGACCTCAGTCGTCGGGGATTTCTCAAAGCCGTGGGCCAGGAGGAGCGGAAAATACGGAAAGATCCCGCCGCGCGGGTGACCGATCTGCTCAAAGAGGTGTTCGCAAAGTAGGAGGGCGATACGATGGAGGCGAATCATAACGACCGCAGCGTCATCATTTCAGCCGACTCCCATGTCACGGAACCGGTGGATCTATGGGCCACGCGCATCCCGGCTCCCCACCGGGAACAGGCCCCGCGTTTTGATCCCAGGCGAATCGGCGACGGGTTCGGCGTCGCCGGAGGAAATGATCCGCATGAGCGCATCAAGGAGATGGAAATCGATGGGGTGAGCGCGGAGGTCCTCTACCCGACGCTCGGCTTGAAGCTTTTCGGGTTGGACGATGCGGGACTGCAGGAGGCCTGCTTCCGGGTCTACAACGATTGGTTGCTCGAGTATTGCCAGGCGGCGCCTAAGCGCCTCGTCGGCATCCCCACGATCCCGGTCTACGATGTCGACCATGGAATCAAGGAATTGGAGCGGTGCTTGAAGGCCGGGTTGAAGGGGGCCCTGATCTGGCAGGCACCGCATCCGGACATCCCCCTCCATTCAAGCCACTATGACCGGTTTTGGGCGGCGGCCCAGGATTTGGGCGCGCCCGTGAACCTGCATATCCTCACGGGGCACAACTACAGCAAGAACCGGAGCGAGGGAAGCCCGGAAAACTATCGGGGCAGCGTGAATCTGAAACTATTCGATGCGGTGAACGCCTTATTCGATCTGATCTTCTACGGCGTCCTCGAGCGTTTTCCCCGATTAAAGGTGGTGATCGTTGAAAACGAGATCGGCTGGATTCCCTTTCTCCTGCAGCAGTGGGACTATTACTATCGGAGGTTTGGCAAGGTCAGGCCGGTCGCCATCACGATGGAGCCGAGCGCGTACTTTTACCGGCAGGTCTACGCGACCTTCTTTAACGACGCCGTGGGAGCCCATAATTTCTCGCGTTGGGGCGTCGACAATTACATGTGGTCGAACGACTTTCCCCATGGCAACTCGACCTGGCCGAACTCGCGGGCCGTGATCGAGAAAGATCTGGGACACCTGCCGGTGGAGCTGCGCGCCAAGCTGCTTTGCACGAACGTGGCCAAGCTGTACGATATGGAAATCCCCGAGCCGTTACAGAATTGAATGCAATAAAAATGGAACAGGCGCAAAATTGAATCGAAGGAGGCATCCATGATCACCCAGACCAAACCGGCGGCCGAGGTGTTTAACCTCCGAACGCCGTACTTGAAGCAGGGTAGAACGACCGACATCCGGGCGCGCACGGATCTCATGACGGTGACGATGAAGGTCTACGCGGAGGGAGGGGAGAACGGCATGCACAACCACCCTCACGAGGACCATAGCTTCATCGTCCTGGAAGGCGAGGCGACCTTTCACATCGAGACGGACGACAACACCAAGGTGGTCCGGCGGTACGAAGGGATCCTGCTGCCCAAGAAAGTGAACTACTGGTTCCAGAGTACCGGCGATCAGAACCTGGTGATGATCCGGGTCGGCGCCTTCTATCCGGGAGAAAGGCCCGGTCGCCTGACCCCGGACGGCCGCGACATCCCGGGCAACTCCATTGAGAACAAGCAGGTCGAGCGTATCGAGCGAGCGGGAAGAGGATTCGGGGAGTAGAGGGAATTCTCAGATTATTCTTTGCACCAACTTTTCCAATTCCTCGTAGGGATGGGCGCCGACGAGCATGGTGCGGCCCGCTATGAATGTGGGGACGCCATCGATCCCGAGCTCGCGGCACCTTCTCCAGTCCGCGTCCACGGCATCCTTGAAAGCCCTGCTCTCAAGGATCTCCATGGCTTCATCGCCGGGTAAGCCGATTGTCCTCGCAATCTCAACAAGGACCTCTTTCTTGCCGATGTTTTTCTGTTCGACAAAGAAGGCGCGGAAGAGGAGACCGTGGATCTCGTCACCCTTGCCTTTGGTTTCAGCCCACTTCGCCAACTCCTGCGCCAAGCGGCTGCTGTAGGTCATGTGGCGCTCGGCGCTGTACGGCAGGCCTTCCCCATCCATGAGGTCCTTCATATGCGTGCCCCTCTTGGGATCTACGGTCCGGCTCTTCCCTTCCTCCGGTGTTTCGGGATGGAGAGGAAAGTGCGTAACTTTGATCCGTAGACCGTAATTCTTCTTCAGCTTTTCAGTACGCCCGGTACTGAGATAGCACCAGGGTCAGACATAGTCCGAAAAGACCTCGAGGGTTATCGGTTCCGGCATGGCATCCTCCGGTTTTTATCTGCTGCGCGCTTCTCGGGATTCTACTTTTGTTTGTCATCCGAAGTCAAAGTAGTGCGTCCTGCCCTGATTCGTCGATAAGGGGCGTCTGCGGCGTTGGAACTTCAGGTCCGCATCCTCACGTACTACCTCGTACGCTCCGGCGCGGGCCTTCGTTCCGCCTTACACCCGCCTCCTTCTCGACGGCCAGGGTTTCCAACAGGTTGTGCGCTTACCTACGGATTATGGTCCTGGATGCTGAGCTTGTGAGTTTGGCCTGGAATCGACGCCCGAGGAACTTGAGGGCCTGAGGTCCGGGGGAGAGACGTTCGGGAGCCGGGGATAGGCGCTCAACCCATGAGCAGGAAGGAGAAAGGGCTTTATGAAGAAGAAGACTAAACAAATGCCGAAAGTCAAAAGGGAGGCGGCCGAGCGGGAGTTCT
>Ga0080064_1006552_pt1 | contig 12515 bp, 12 predicted proteins | sample Subgrocontami54m_FD_69260 | JGI IMG/M metagenome (GOLD analysis project Ga0080064, IMG submission 69260) | Subsurface groundwater microbial communities from S. Glens Falls, New York, USA - GMW46 contaminated, 5.4 m (SPADES assembly) (version 2) ...
TGCCCGGAAAGCCCGACGAGACCCGTATCCTCCATCGGCGGTGCCCCCCAGTGATGCCCGCGCCCCCCTCCCAGGCGGCGCTGTCGGTAAGCCGCCGGCTCTCCCAAGCCGCGGCTCGCCATCTTCTGTGCAGGGGCCATGCCAAATGTAAAAACTGTTTAATATCATACACTTGATAAGATGAGAGGCCCTGTCGAGCGGGCAAAAGCCTCCTTTCCCTACCGTTCACCCGGCAAAAAATTCCCCCTTCCGGTACCGCCGAAAGTTTCTGTTAACCATTCGCGCCGTAGCCTCGCGACACAGGGCGCAGGGGGTCGCGCCCGCGGCTTGTTCCGAGTTGCCGCTCGACGGCTCCACGCTCGATGCGACCAGGACAAGCCAAATGGCATCCAAGCCCAAAAAAACCGACACCGAATCCGAAGCCAAGCCAGAAGAAGAAAAAGTCGAGGGCGAAGGCGGCGAATCTCCGCCATCGAAATGGAAGTTCAAGCTGAAGCTGCCGTCGATGAAAATCATGATCATCGCGGGCGCGGCGGTGCTGGTTCTCGGCGGCGGCGGGACGGGGGCGCTTTTCTTTTTCTCGTCCAAGAAAGTCGATCACGCGTCCGCTGCGGTGGTGAAGCCGGCAGTGTTTGTCGATTTGCCGGACGTTCTGGTCAATCTCGCCAACGCGGGCGGCGACAGCACGCGCTATCTCAAGGTGAAAGTGACGCTCGAAGTGCCGGACCAGGCGCTTGCCCAGCAGATCCAACCGCTCATGCCGCGCGTGATGGATGCTTTCCAGACTTATCTGCGCGAGTTGCGGCCGACTGATCTCGACGGATCGGCGGGCCTCTTTCGTCTGAAAGAAGAGCTGACCCGGCGCGTCAATACGGCAGTGGCGCCCAGCCGCATCAACGCGGTCCTGTTCAAGGAAATCGTCATCCAGTGACGTCTGAATCATGGCCCAAAAAGAACAAGTAGACCAAGACGCCCTTGCCGCAGAATGGGGCTTGGCACTCGATGCCGAGCAGAGCCCGTCAACGGACGCGTCGCCGAATGGCGACGCAGCGGGCGGCGATGCGTCGGCCGCCCAATGGCAGGCGCTGGTCGATGACGGCGGACAATTCATCCAGACCGCCAAGGGCGGTACCGAGCGCATTCTCAACCAGGATGAGATCGACGGCCTGCTCGGATTCAGTCTCGCCGACCTCTCACTCAGCGACAATTCCGGCATTCGCGCGATCATCGACTCGGCGATGGTCTCCTATGAACGTTTGCCGATGCTGGAGATCGTGTTCGACCGCCTTGTCCGGCTGATGACGACGAGCTTGCGCAATTTCACCTCCGACAACGTGGAAGTGTCGCTTGATCGCATTACGTCCGTCCGGTTCGGTGACTATCTCAATTCAATTCCGCTGCCGGCCATTCTCGCCGTGTTCAAAGCGGAGGAGTGGGACAACTTCGGCCTCTTCACCGTCAATTCGAGCCTGATCTACTCGATGATCGACGTGCTGCTCGGCGGACGCCGCGGCCAGAGCACCGTCCGCATCGAGGGCCGGCCCTACACGACCATCGAATCCAACCTCGTCAAGCGGATGATCGAAGTGGTGCTGGCGGACGCGGAGCTCGCGTTCAAGCCGCTCTCGCCGGTGAAATTCAATATCGATCGGCTGGAAACCAATCCGCGCTTTGCCGCCATCTCACGACCTGCCAACGCCGCAATTCTGGTGCGGCTGCGCATCGACATGGAGGATCGCGGCGGCAACATCGAGCTGCTGCTTCCTTACGCGACCATCGAGCCGATCCGGGCGGTCCTGTTGCAGATGTTCATGGGTGAGAAATTCGGCCGCGACCCGATCTGGGAAGGCCATCTCGCCACGGAAATAGGCCAGGCCGAGATTGGGGTCGACGCGGTGCTTTATGAAGCACGGCTGCCGCTGAAGCAGATGATGAACCTCAATGTGGGCGACACGCTCACGCTTGAGCTGAAGCCCGATGCGCTGGTCACCGTGCGCTGCGGCGACGTTGCGCTCACCGAGGGCCGCATGGGGCGGGTGGGCGATCGCGTGGCCGTGCGCGTCACCAAGCCGTTGCGCAAGCCGAAGACCACATTCGCCATGTTCGAGAAGGCGGACGAATCTACCAATCGCATGGAGGCCCCGTGAACCACTCCTTCGGACTCGTGATCGAAAGCCTGGTGGCAATCCTGCTGCTGCTCACCATCGCCTATTGCGTGCTGCTGAACGGGCAGCTCAAGCGTCTGAAGGCCGATGAGATCGTGTTTAAGGCTACGATTTCGGAACTGGTGGCCGCGACAGGCCTGGCCGAGCGCGCCATCGCCGGTTTGAAAGTTACCGTGCGCGAATGCGATCAGAGCCTCGGCGAGCGCCTGCGCAATGCCGAACGGCTGACGGCCGAATTGGATCGTCAGTTCGGCGCCGGAGAAAATCTGGTCAGCCGGCTTTCCCGCATCGTGTCGGCGGCGCAGCCCGCTCCGGCCGAGCAAGAAGGTGCGTCCGGTCCGGATACCAAATCCATCGTCGCCGCGGCGCAGGCCTTCGCTGATCGCGCCCGCCTGCGGATAGGCGGCCAGGCGGCATGATGCGTTTCGCGCGCGATTTCCGCTTGCTCCCGGTCGTGCTGTTCGCGACCGTGTGCCTGTTCACGCTGAAAGTCATCGGCATCGCGCGCGACGGCGGCTACACGCTGACGGAATCCCCCGAAGCCGTTTCGGACTCGCCGGAAAAACCTGCCGCGGCTCCGGACGCGAAGCAGTCCTGGGCGCAGGCGATGTTCAGCTATCCCGAAGCGGCTAACCCGCGCGCCACTCCCAAGTCTGACGCCATAAAACAAATCGCCGCTGCTTTCAGCCGGAAGGACATCTCCAACGACGTCACCGGTTCGGTTGGTGAAAGCAAGCCGGCACCGCCAAAGCCCGCCAAGCCGGGAGCCAATGCGATCGATCCTCCGAGGGACCCAGGTGGGCAGGTAGTTTCGCTCGACCCGAACCGTCCGGCCTCGGCCGGTGAAAGAGCCATCCTCGAGCGTCTGCAGGAACGTCGCCTGGAGATCGAAGCACAGGCGCGCGAGCAGGAGATCAGGGACGGCCTGCTGAAGGCCGCGGAACAAAAACTCGAAGGGCGCGTGAGCGAACTGAAGAATCTTGAAGCGAAAGTCGGCGCGTCGGTGCAGGGCAAACAAGATGCCGACGCCAGCCGATTCAAATCGCTGGTCGCCATGTACGAAAACATGAAGCCCAAGGATGCAGCCAAAATCTTCGACCGGCTGGATATCGCGATCCTGGTTCAGGTGACCAGCCAGATCAATCCGCGCAAGATGTCGGACATTCTCGGTCAGATGTCGCCGGAAGCGGCGGAGCGGCTCACCGTGGAGTTGGCCAACCGCGCCGTATCCGGTGAGAAGGGTCCGGTCGCTGCCGAATTGCCGAAAATCGAGGGCAAGCCAGGGGGCTGAGCGTCAGGGTTAACGTGACGTTAAACGCAAAATTCTAGGGTGCGGGACCGGCGTTTTCGCCGGTCAACGCCGGCCGGAGCCGGCGCGGAATGGCGGCATGGCGGCACGAGACATCACCATAAAAGCTCTCCCGAAGCTGGCTGGCTGGCGGCTGCCGGCTTTGCTGACACGCGCCGTCGTTTTCGCCGGCATTCTTATGCTGCTGCTCGCGCTGCCGGCGCAGCGCGTCTTCGCCCAGGAGCCGGTCAAAGGCGAGGTCAGCGTCGTCGTGAACGACGGCTATGCGCGTCTGGTCTTTCGTCTCGACCAGGAAGTCGAATCCGAGGTGCGCCTCGCCAACAACATCGTCGTCATCGCCTTTAAGCGGCCGGTCGATGTTTCCGTCGACCGTCTGAGTGCCGGCGCAGCGGGTTACATCGCTGCCGCACGGCGCGATCCGGACGGCATGGGCGTGCGGCTCGCGCTTTCGCGCAAGGTGAAGATGAATTCCATGCCCGCGGGAGAGAAATTGTTTGTCGATCTCTTGCCGGAGCCCTGGGCCGGTGTCCTGCCGGGGCTGCCGCAGGAAGTTGTCGATGAACTTACCCGGCGCGTGCGCGAAGCGGAAAAGATGGCGCGGCAGGAACTTCAGACCGTCCAGCAGACCAAACGGCCGCCGATCCGTGTGCGCGTCGGCAAGCAGCCGACCTTCACGCGCTATGTGTTCGATCTGCCGGACAATGTCGGCGTATCGAATGATAAAACCAAGGATCAGCTTACGTTGGTGTTTGATACGCCGTTGAAATTCGATCTCGCGGACGCAATGGCGGAGCCGCCGGCCTCGGTTTCATCGGTGGAAACGGAGACGGCTGCGGATTCTGCCAGGGTGCGGTTCATGCTGGCCGGTCACGCGGATGTTCGCACCTTCCGTGAGGACAATGCCTATGTCGTCGATATCGGTCCGGCCGCGGCCAAAAAGACGCAGAGCGGATTGGAAGGTAACGCGGATATCGACGCCCCGCAGGAACCTGCTATCGCGGTCCCCGTTCAGAACGCATCCGTTCCCAACATAGAGGCGCCGCCAACCGTTCCGGCTCAGGCGGAGCCTCCGTCCCACGCGCCGTCTCAGGCCGCTGCTGCTCCGCCTGCCCAGCCGATCGTCCCGCAACGTGTGCCGGCTGCCCCGGCGCAAGCCGCGCCCGCTCAACCTGCTGCCGTTGCGCCGCCTCAAGCGGTGCCTGCTCAACCGGCCGCTGCCGCGGCTGAACCTCCGTCCGCGCCCGCCGCCGAAATGGCGGCGCAGCCGGATCCATCGGCCGCGCAGCCGATGCAGGCTACACCGGCGGAGCCGGCGAAAGCGCCGGTACGCGCGGCGTCCCGGCCTGTCGTCGTGGATATCGGGCGCTCTGGCGAAAGCCTCCGGCTCACCTTCGGCTTTAGCGCGCCAACTCCCACCGCCGTATTCCGCCGCGCCGATACGCTTTGGCTTGTCTTCGATACCCAGGCTGAAATCGATTTGACCGCGCTCCAGCCAGATGCCAGCCATTCTTTCCGCAGTGCGACGCTGACCCGTTCCGACGATGCAGCCGTCCTGCGCGTCAAACTCGAGCGTCCGCGCTTGGCCACGGTGAGCGCTGAAGGTCTAAACTGGGTTGTCACGCTAGGCGACGCGGTACCGGAGCCGACGCGCCCGCTGATGCTCACGCGCAGCATCGTCGGTCCGACGCGCTCCAGCGTCATTATCCCTTTCGAGGAGCCGCAGAAGCTCCATCGCGTGGCGGACCCGGACATTGGAGATACGCTTATCGTCGTCACCGCGCTTGGCCCCGCGCGCGGATTCCTCAAGACCCAGGATTTCGTTGAGTTCCGCGCCTTGGCTTCGGCCCAAGGCGTCGTGGTCCAGCCGCTGGCGGATGACCTCAATGCCGAACTCGCCGCCGACAAGATCGTGCTCGGCCGCCCTTCCGGTTTGAACCTGTCCGCGGGGGCTTATGGCCCGCAACGCGGGAATGGCCTCGCGCCTATCGTGTTCGATCCGCAGCTTTGGGGCTTCGATCGCCAGGCCGAGTTCCCCGCACGTCAGTCGTTTCTGTTGCGCACTGTTGCGGAGGCGTCCGAAGCCAAGCGTAACCCCGCGCGGCTCGATTTGGCGCGTTTTTATCTCGCCCAGGGTTTGAATGCCGAAGCCAAGGCTGTGCTCGATCTGGCGTTGTCATCCGAGCGCCCGACCGCCGATGACGTGCCCGCGCTCGTGCTCCGGGCCATTGCCAACATCATGCTGGGCCGCAGCGAGGAGGCGCTGAAGGATCTGTCCAATCCACTGGTGGGCAACCAGCACGATGCCCCGCTCTGGCGCGCGATGGCGCAAGCGCGGCAAGGAAAATACGCCGACGCCCGCGAGGGCTTCAAAAACGTCGCCGTGGCCATGGCCACGCTTCCGATCGAGTTGCAACAGTTGACGCTCAAGGAAGCGGCGCGTGCTTCCATTGAGGTCCGGGATTTCTCCGGCACTGCCACGCTGCTCCAGGAATTCGAGACGATCGGCATTCCGCGCGAACTCGAAGCCGATATCTTCGTGCTCGCCGGCCGGCTGGCCGAAGGCCTGGGGCGCGCGGAGGACGCGCTTCGCGCCTATCGTCTGGCTGCGGATTCTCCGAATCGCCCCGCGGCGGCGCAAGGCCGCCTTCGCCTCATAGAGCTGCGGTCCACGCTGGGTGATATCAAAGGTCCGGAGGTCGTAGCCGAGCTTGAAAGCCTCACCACCACCTGGCGCGGCGACGACACCGAGATTGAAGCACTGCAACTCATGGCGCATCTTTATACGGGAGAAGGCCGCTATCGCGATGCCTTCTCCGTCATGCGCACGGCCATGACTGCGCATCCCAATTCCGACCTGACGCGCCGCATCCACGATGAAGCGGCAGCGACCTTCGACTCGCTCTTTCTCGCCGGCAAAAGCGACGGGCTGACAACGATCGACGCACTCAGCTTATTTTATGATTACCGCGAGCTGACGCCAATCGGCCGCCGCGGCGACGAGATGATCCGGCGGCTGGCGGACCGCCTGGTCAGCGTCGATCTGCTCGATCAGGCCGCGGAGCTGCTGCAATATCAAGTCGATCGCCGGCTGCAGGGCGCCGCGCGCGCACAAGTGGCGACGCGCCTGGCCGTGATTTATTTGATGAACCGCAAAGCCGATCGCGCTCTGGCGGCTCTGCGCGACACGCGAACGTCCGACCTTTCCAACGAGTTGCGCAATCAGAGGCTGCTGATTGAGGCGCGGGCATTGTCGGACATGCACCGCTACGACGTCGCGCTGGAAGTGATCGCGAATATCCCCGGACCGGAAGCGGTGCGGCTGCGTTCCGACATATTGTGGGCAGCGCGGCGCTGGGGCCCGGCGGCGGAACAGATCGAGATCCTGCTCGGCAACCGCTGGCAGGAATGGGAGCCACTTACCAATGCGGAGCGTGCTGATATTTTGCGCGCGGCCATCGGCTTTGCGCTCGGCGGCGATCAGATCGGGCTTGGCCGCTTCCGCGAAAAATACGCTGCTAAAATGGCTGATAGTCCGGACCAGCGCGCTTTCGATGTCGTGACCACCCCTGCCGGCGCGAACGGCGTGGAATTCCGGGATGTCGCGAAGACGGTTGCCGCGGTCGACACGCTCGAGGGATTCCTGCGCGCTTTGCGCACGCGCTATCCGGAGACCGGAACTATGGGCACTGCGCCTCCTTCCGCAGCGGAAGGCGAGAAGCAGACTCAGGCTCCGGCACCTCAAGCGCCGGCTGAACAGCAGGCCCCGTCGTCCCGCCAGGCTGCGGCGCACTAAAATCTTCTGACTTAATCAGGATTGAAGGCCGCGGTGCGGCTCAGGTGCCGTAGCTCTGGATCAGGCTGCCCGCCACCAGGCTCCAGCCGTCCACCAGCACGAAGAAGATCAGCTTGAACGGCAGCGACACCACGACCGGCGGCAGCATCATCATGCCCATCGCCATCAACACCGAGGCGACCACGAGATCGATGATGAGGAAGGGCAAAAACAGCAGGAAGCCGATTTCGAAAGCGCGCTTGAGTTCCGAGATCATGAAGGCCGGAACGAGGACGCGCAGGGACATGTTTTCGGGGCTGGGCGGCACCGTTTCATGTGCGAGATCGATGAAGAGCTTGAGGTCCTTCTCGCGCACGTTCTTTTGCATGAAGGCGCGCAGCGGCACCGTCGCGCGCTCGAATGCTTGTTCCGTGCTGATCTCGTTGTTGATAAGCGGCCGCAGCCCATTGTCATAGGAGCTTTGCAAAGCCGGTCCCATGACGAAGGCCGTGAGGAACAGGGCAAGCGACACGATCACCGCATTGGGCGGCGCGGTTGCGGTGCCGAGCGCGGTGCGCAGCAGCGAAAGCACCACCACAATCCGGGTGAAGGACGTCATCATCACCAGGATGGACGGCGCGAGCGAAAGCACCGTCAGCAGCGCGATGAGCTGAATCACGCGCTCGGTGAGCCCGCCGCCTTGGCCGAAATTGATGCTTATATCCTGCGCGCCTGCGGGAATGATCGTTGCGCCGAGGAGCCCTGCTACTCCGACTGCCACCGTCACCAGACGAACGCGGCGGTCGGAATGGGTTGCCATCAGGTCTTTCCTGGCGGGCGGCCCAACAAGCTCGCCATCTCTTGTTCGAGGCTGTCGTAAGGCGTTTTCGGTGCGGCGGGCTTGGGCTCTGGCCGCGCAGGCTTGGACTCGGGCGCGGCTGAGTGGCGCTCCTGCTTTGCCGGAGTTTCCGGCATCGCGTGCGTTTCGTTCGGCCGCCGTAACGCGGCCTCAAGCCGCTGGGCCATTTCCGCGAGATTTTGATCGGTGCCGGCGGCAACGGGGGGCGGTTCCGTGATGGCGGTAACGGGAGGTGATGCGGGACGGGGAGCCGGTGCCGTCTTTTTCGGGGTGGGAAGGATAGCATCGCGTTGCGGGGCAGGGCGGCTCGAAGCTTCGTCAGCGGTTCCGGGCGCGGCTTCGGAACGTGACGGGTGTGCGGGTTGTTCCGCCTGCGGTTGCCATGAGGCCGTCCATTGCGTTGGTTCTTCCGCCGCCGGACGCTGCGGACGATGACTGATTTCCGGCTGCGGTTGCAGCGGCCACAGATTGCCCTCGCCGAGCGGCATCGGCCTCGTCGCCGTGTCCGGAGCAGGCGCGCGGGCAGCAGGCGCTTCGACGGTTTTATCGCGTGGCGCGCCCATGGCGCGCACGATGTTTGGCTCGACCAGCAGGTCCGTCGGGCCGCCGATCATCAGCAGATGTTCGACATTGTCGCGGCGCACGATGATGAGGCGGCGTCTTCCGTCCACCGCGGCTGCATCGACCACCGCGAGGCGGGGTTGGCGGCCGCGTGTGGCGGAGCCGCCGAAGCGTTCAGCTCCGAAGCGGCGCACGAGCCACGCGGTGACCCCGATCAAGGCGAGCACCAGCACGAAAGCAAGAAAGAATTTCAAGGCAGGCGGGACCTCTGCGCCGAACACGGTTTCGAACATCGGGCTTTCTGTCCTTCTATATATTCGGTCTGATGCGGCGGATCGCCCGATTGGTTAACGCCCGAGGCAATATTTGCCGCCGCGGATACTAACAAATCCTTAACATTTCGTACGGTTTTTCGGGCCAAATCCGGTGGCAGACCCTTTTCCATGGTAAACGGGGGATTAATGGCGTGGGCTCGATAAAATCGCCCGTTAACTGGGCGTTAACCATGCGCCCGGCAAAGTCTGCCTACCATGGTAGGGGCGTAGTTTCCCGGATGGCTAAGGGGGAAGCGCCATGCCGATTTCCGATATTCCGATTCTCTCAATGCTGCGCACGCGCATGCAATGGCACCAGGAGCGCCAGCGCGTGCTCGCCGAAAACGTCGCCAACGCGGATACGCCAAACTTTCGCCCGCGCGATCTCACGCAACCTCAATTTGACCGGCCGGTGCAGGGCGCCGCTCACGTGGCGCTCGCGCGCACCGATGCCTCGCACATCACCGGCTCGAATGGCGGCGGCGGATCGAAGTTCGGCAGCAGCGAGCAAAGCGGCACGGAAATCCGTCCCGCCGGCAATGCGGTAAGCCTCGAAGAAGAGATGATCAAGGTCGCCGCCAACCAGATGGATTTTCAGGCGGCAACCGCCATCTATACCCGCAGTCTCGGCCTCATCAAGATGGCGATCGGCAGAGGATAGCGGTTTCGTGTCGGAGCCCGCGGGTATCTGAAACATCGCCGCAAGGAGAAAGTCGTGGACTTCCTGAAATCCATCAGCATCGCCGCCTCCGGCCTGCGCGCGCAGGCCGGACGCATGCGCATTATTTCCGAGAATATCGCCAACGCAGATTCCACCGCCGCCAGCGCCAACGGAGATCCCTACCGGCGCAAAATCCCAACCTTCGTCTCCGAGGTTGATCGCGCGCTGGGCGCGCGTGTCGTGGAGCTTGGGCGCGTCGCCACCGACAACACCGAATTCCGCTCGAAATACGAGCCCGGTCATCCGGCGGCGGACGCCAACGGCAACGTGAAATATCCCAACGTCAATTCGCTGGTGGAAATGGCCGACATGCGCGACGCCCAGCGTTCCTATGAAGCCAACATTAACGTCATCGGTGCCACGCGCCGCATGATTCAACGCACCATCGATATTCTGAAAGCCTGATCCGCCCGCCACCATCATGAACCGAGGTAACCGATGCCCTTGCCAGCCGCGGCCGCCGCTAACGCCTATGCCAGTCTCGCGCGTCTCACCGATCCCGCCGCGGCTTTTGCCAAGGCGACAGGGGGAGGGGCGGAGAGCGGGCCGAACTTCAGTTCGATATTGAAAGAGGCGCTGCACACTGTGTCCGAAGCCGGCCGCAATTCGGATGTGCAAAGTCAATCCATGGCCGCCGGCAAGGCCAATATCGTGGACGTGGTCACCGCCGTGGCCGAAACCGAGGTCGCGGTCAGCGCGCTCGTCTCCGTGCGCGACAAGGTGGTCCAAGCCTACGAAGAAATCATGCGGATGCCGATCTGACCATGACCGGCCCGGAAGTCATGGACGTTACGCGCGACGCGATCTGGACTCTGATCCTGGTCTCCAGTCCGCTCATGCTGGTCGGTCTCGCCGTCGGCGTGGTGATCTCGCTGTTCCAGGCGCTGACTCAGATCCAGGAAATGACTCTCGTCTTCGTGCCGAAAATCCTGGCGATCTTCGTCGCCATGCTGGTGGCGCTGCCGTTCATGGCCGATGCGTTGCAGGGCCACATGGCCCGGCTTGCCGCCCGCATCGCGGGGGGATGAGCCCAAGACCATTCATGCGGATCGACGTCTCATTCCTCCCCGCGCTCGCCGCCGCCTTCATGCTGGTTTTTGCAAGGGTCGGCACCATGGTCATGCTGTTGCCCGGCCTCGGCGAGCTGAGCGTGCCGGTGCGCGTGCGGCTCACCATCGCCCTGACCCTGACCGCTATCCTGCTGCCGCTGCATCGCGATGCCTATCACCTCGATCTCCAGAGCCCTGTGCCGGTGGTGGCCACATTATTCGAGGAACTGTTGATTGGAGCGGTGCTCGGCCTCACGGCCCGCATAACCATTTCCGCGCTCCAGGTTGCGGGCAGCGTCATCGCTCAGCAGCTCGGCCTCGGCTTTGTCACCGCCGTCGATCCGACCCAGGGACAGCAGGGCATTCTTCTCGGCAATTTCCTGTCCATCCTCGGCATCACGCTCATTTTCGTCACCGACCTGCACCATCTCGTCATTGCCGCGCTGCATGACAGCTACAGCCTGTTTCAGCCGGGGCAGGTTCCGCTGTTCGGCGACATCGCCGCGCTCTTGTCCACGACGGTTGCGGGAGCCTTTCGCGTCGGCGTGCAGCTTGCGGCGCCCTTCCTCGTTTTCGGCCTGTTGTTCAACCTTGGTCTCGGCGTCCTGGCGCGCCTGATGCCGCAGATGCAGGTGTTCTTCGTCGGCCTGCCGCTGTCGATCCTCGCCGGCTTCCTCATCCTTCTGCTGGTCGTCGGCGCGATGATGGGAATCTTCCTCAACCATGTCGAAGGCGTGCTGCTCCAGCTCGCCCCGCATTCGTGATCGGGGAAACGACCGTCCATGGCTGAACAGCAAAACGACGCGAGCGACCGCACAGAGGACCCGACCCAGAAAAAGCTCGACGATGCGCTTGAGCGCGGCGACGTCGCGAAGAGTCAGGAGGTCAACACCTGGTTCATCATCGGCGGAGCGACACTCATTTTGCTGGCCTTTTCCGATGGCATGGGGCGCGGCATCCAGGCGTCGCTGCGTGGACTCATCGCCAATTCCCACGACATTTCCGTCGATGGGCGCGGGCTTATCCATATGGCCGGCCGGTTGGAGATGGAAATCCTTGCCGCCGTGGCCATTCCGTTTCTTTTGCTGGCGCTTGCCGCCATCCTCGGCAACATGGTTCAGCACCGGCTGGTCTGGTCGGGCGAGGGACTGAAACCAAAGCTCGAGAAGATTTCGCCGCTCGCTGGAATGAAGCGGCTGTTCTCCAAGCAGGCGATAGCGAATTTCACCAAGGGGCTGGCCAAGCTCACGCTTATCGGCGCGGTGATGACCGCGCTGCTCTGGCCGGAGCGTTCGCGGCTGGACAGCCTTGTCGCCACCGATCCGGCGGCCATCTTGCCGCTGACCAAATCGCTCGCGCTCAGCGTCTTGGGGGCCGTCGTGGCCGTCCTCGCCCTGATCGCCGCCGCCGACTACCTTTTTCAATACCGCGTGTGGTTCGAGCGGCAGAAAATGTCGCTGCGCGAAATAAAGGACGAATTCAAGCAGACCGAAGGCGATCCGATGATGAAGGGGCGGATCAAGCAGATCCGCGTGGCGCGCATGCGCAGGCGCATGATGGCGGAAGTGCCCAAGGCCTCCGTCATTATCACCAACCCGACCCACTATGCGATTGCGCTCAAATATGAGCGCGGCATGAACGCGCCGCTTTGCCTGGCCAAGGGCGTCGACGCGGTGGCGCTGAAGATCAGGGAAGTGGGCGGGAAGCATTCCATTCCCATCGTGGAAAACCCGCCGCTCGCCCGCGCGCTGCATGCCACGGTGGA
>Ga0080064_1006553_pt1 | contig 12513 bp, 10 predicted proteins | sample Subgrocontami54m_FD_69260 | JGI IMG/M metagenome (GOLD analysis project Ga0080064, IMG submission 69260) | Subsurface groundwater microbial communities from S. Glens Falls, New York, USA - GMW46 contaminated, 5.4 m (SPADES assembly) (version 2) ...
GAGGGAGAGACGGGGGGGGGGGGGGGGGGGGGGGGGGGGAGGAGGAGGGGGCGGTGGGGTGCCCTACTAGTGGGGGGGGGGGTGGGGGGGGGGGGGGGGGGGGGGGGGCCGACGCCCTCGGCGCCACCGCAATGATTTAGCGAGAATGGCCTGTTTGCGCCCGGGCCGCAAGAACGGGCCCAAGAACGGGCCCAAGAACGGGCCCAAGAACGCGTTGGCGAGCCCGACCGGCTGCATTGAAGCCCCCGATATGGCAGCATCGTGACGCGCAGATCACATATTCGGGTAGTTCGGACCGCCGCCGCCCTCGGGCGGCACCCAGGTGATGTTCTCGTTCGGATCCTTGATGTCGCAAGTCTTGCAGTGGACGCAGTTCGCCGCGTTGATCACGTAACGCACGCCGTCCCCCTGCTCCACCCATTCATAGACGCCGGCCGGGCAATAGCGCGCCGAGGGTCCGCCATAGACGTCGTGCTCGGAGGCCTGCTGCAGCACCGGATCGTGCACCTTCAGATGCACCGGCTGGTCCTCTTCGTGATTGGTGTTGGACAGAAACACCGAAGACAGCCGGTCAAAGGTCAATTTTCCGTCCGGCTTGGGATAAGCAATCGGCTGGCATTGCGCGGCCGGCTTGAGCGTCGCCGAATCCGGCTTGCCGTGGCTGAGCGTGCCGAACAGGGAGAAGCCGAACGTATTGGTCCACATGTCGAGAGCGCCCAGCGCGATGCCGGCGAGCGTGCCGAAGCGCGACCACAAGGGCTTGGCATTGCGCACCTTCCAAAGATCGCGGCCGATGTCCGATGTGCGCCATGCCTGTTCATACCCTGCAAGCGCGTCATTGGCGCCCCCGGTTGCCAGCGCGGTTGCGACATGTTCGGCCGCCAGCATGCCCGACAGCATCGCATTGTGGCTGCCCTTGATGCGCGGCACGTTCATGAATCCGGCGGCGCAGCCGATCAGCGCGCCGCCCGCAAAGGCCAGCCGCGGCACCGATTGCAATCCGCCTTCGGTCAAGGCGCGCGCACCATATGACAGCCGCTTGCCGCCCTCGAAGGTGGCGCGGATGCGCGGATGGGTCTTGAAGCGCTGAAATTCCTCGAATGGGTTGAGGTAGGGATTGCTGTAATTGAGATGCACGACAAAGCCGACCGACACCAGATGGTCGTCAAGATGATAGAGAAAGGCGCCACCGCCGGTGGAATTGTCGAGCGGCCAGCCGAATGTGTGCTGCACCAGGCCGGGCCGATGCTTGCCGGGCGCGACCTGCCACAGCTCCTTAAGCCCGATGCCGAATTTCTGCGGCTCGCGCGCGGCATCGAGACCGAAGCGCTTGAGCAACTGCTTGCTGAGATTGCCGCGCGCGCCCTCGGCGAACAAAGTGTATTTGGCGCGCAGCTCGATGCCGCGGGTGAAGTTCGGCTTCGGCTTGCCGTCCTTGCCGACGCCCATGTCGCCGGTGGCGACGCCGGCCACCGCGCCATTGCCGTCGAACAGCACTTCGACCGCGGCGAAGCCGGGATAGATCTCGACGCCGAGCGCCTCCGCCTTGCCGGCGAGCCAGCGGCAGACGTTGCCGAGCGACACCACGTAATTGCCGTGGTTGCTCATCAGCGGCGGCATCAGGAAGTTCGGCAGCCGCAGCGAGCTGCTGCGCGACAACCAGTAGAAGCGGTCCTCGCTCACCGCGGTCTTGATCGGCGTCTCTTCGGTGCGCCAGTTCGGGAGGAGCCGGTCGAGCGCGATCGGATCGATCACCGCGCCGGACAGGATGTGGGCACCGACCTCCGAGCCCTTCTCCACCACCATGACGGACACTTCGGGCGCGAGCTGCTTGAGGCGGATGGCAGCGGCGAGACCCGCCGGCCCGGCGCCGACGATCACCACGTCGAACTCCATCGCCTCGCGCGGAGGCAGATCGGCATCGGCCATGGGCAATCTCTCAGCCGGTTTGACGCGCCCGTGTTCCGCATCGTGCGAAGCGGGGGCGACGCTCTTTTTCCACGTTTGCCGCGGGGCGGCAATCGTCGCCGCCACCACGCCGTGTTAAGGTGGCGCCGTTCCACCGAGTGACCATGCCGCACGACCGCACCAAAGCCGCCCGCGAATTGCTCGCCTTCTATGCCGAGGCCGGCGTTGATGCACCGATCGGCGAGACGCCGGTCGATCGCTTTGCCGATGCGCCGAATGCGAACCCGAAAGCGGCGTACGCTGCTTCTGTAACGTTACCCCCCTCTCCATCCCTCCCCCTCAAGGGGGGAGGGAGCACTGACGCAGCGTTGCCGCTCTCGGGTGGCGTGAGCGCGGCCCCTGCACCGCCCTCCCCCGACGCCGCCATCATGGCGGCGCGCGAGAAGGCGCGCAGCGCCGCCAGTCTCGAGGAGCTGCGCGGCATGCTGGACCGCTTCGAGGGGTGCGCGCTACGCGCCACCGCCACCCAGCTCGTTTTCGCCGACGGCAATCCGCAGGCGCGGGTGATGTTCGTCGGCGAAGCACCAGGACGCGACGAGGATATCGAGGGACTGCCGTTCGTCGGCCGCTCCGGCAAGCTGCTCGACCGCATGATGGCGGCGATCGGGCTCGACCGCACCGGCGCCTATATCGCCAACATTGTGCCGTGGCGGCCGCCCGGCAACCGCACGCCCACGCCGCAGGAATCCGCCATCTGTCTGCCGTTCCTGCTGCGCCAGATCGAGCTCGCCGATCCCGACGTGCTGGTCTGCCTGGGCGGGCCGTCGGCGCAGACGCTGCTCGGCATCAAAGACGGGATTCTGAAAACCCGCGGCCGCTGGTTCAACTTCCACACCGGCACGCGCGAAATCCGCGCCATGGCGACGCTGCATCCCGCCTATCTGCTGCGCCAGCCGCTGCAAAAGCGGCTGGCTTGGCGGGACTTCCTGGCGATCAAGAAGGCGCTGGCGGCTACGTCACCGCGAACTTGATCCCGAACAGGATTGCCAGCACCACCACCGCCGGGTGCGCTTCGGAGAACTTGCCGGACAGGATCTTGGCCAGTGCATAGGTGATGAAGCCGAGCCCGATGCCGGTGGCGATCGAATAGGTGAGCGGCATGGTGACCGCGGCAATCACCGCCGGCGCGTATTCGGTGATGTCCTCCCAGTCCATCTCGGCCAGCCCGCGCGCCATCACGCACGCGACGAACAAGAGCGCCGCCGCCGAGGCATAGGGCGGGATCATGCCCGCAAGCGGCGAGAAGAACAGCGCCAGCAGGAAAAAGATCGCGACGAACAGCGCCGTCAGTCCGGTGCGGCCGCCGGCCGACACGCCGGCCGCGCTCTCGATATAGCTCGTGGTGGTCGAGGTGCCGATCAGCGAACCGAACATGGCGGCGAAGCTGTCCGCGATCAGCGCCTGTTTCATGCGCGGCAGCTTGCCGTCGCGATCGAGCAGACCGGCGCGATGGGTGACGCCGATCAAGGTGCCGGCATTGTCGAACACGTCGATCAACAGGAAGCTGAATACCACGATCAGGAATGTCAGCTCGAACACGCGCGAGAAATCGAGCTGCAGGAAGGTCGGCGCCAGCGACGGCGGCAGCGACACCACGCCCTTGAACTCGGCGAGGCCGAGCGGAATTCCGATCACGGTGACCAGCAGAATGCCGATCAGCGTGCCGCCGACGATGTTGCGGACATTGAGCGCCACGATCAACACAAAGCCGAGCAGGCAGAGGATCGCAGCCGGGTTTTTCAGGTTGCCCAATGTCACCAGGGTCGCCGGATGGTCGACCACGATCTGCGCCTGCTCGAGCGCGATAATGCCGAGAAACAGACCGACGCCGGCCGAAATCGCGAGTTTCAGATTGCGCGGGATGGCATTGATGACGTATTCGCGGATCGGCAGCACCGAGATGATGAAGAACAGCACGCCCGAGCAAAACACCGCGGCCAATGCCTGCTGCCAAGTGTATTTGTAGGCCAGCACCACGGTGAAGGCGAAGAAGGCGTTGAGCCCCATGCCGGGCGCCAGCGCGATCGGGTAATTGGCATAGAACGCCATCACCAGGGTCGAGACCGCCGCCGCCAGGCAGGTGGCGACGAACACTGCGCCCTCGTCCATTCCCGCCGCGCCCAAAATCTTGGGATTGACGAACACGATGTAGACCATCGTCAAAAACGTGGTCAGGCCGGCGACGAATTCGGTGCGGAGCGTCGTACCGTGCTGGGTCAGGCCGAATTGGCGATCGAGAAAGGACTGTGTGATCTCCGGCGCGGCTTTATCGGTCATAACGTCCCCCCGTCTCGCTATCGGCCCGGTCTCCAGAATAGCCCGGCGGCGCGTGCCGATCTCGCTCCGGCGGCATTTGTCCACCGCTGTCGCATGGCGCCGGCCGTCCATGCCGGCCGCGATGCATGGCTGCTTTGCCGCACCCGCGGAGCCGCTTTGCCGCACCTGCGGAGCGGCGTCCTCGCTTGGGTCGCTGGGTGGAAGGCGCTAGTGTGGCGGTTCAGAAGTTCCCCATTCCTTGCGGCCGGGTCGGGAGGGAACTTCTGAACCAAAGCCACACTAGCAAGTCTATGATTCTAGTGCCGCTTATCGATTTGAAGTTCCTGAACGAGATTGCGGCAAGTGGTGCAGGAACTTCAAATCGGCGGCACTAGTGTCGAATATTAATGAGGTCGGAGAGTCGTGATGGAGCTCGATCCGGTTTTCATCGCCCGGCTGCAATTCGCCTTCACCATAATTTTTCACATCATCTTCCCGACCTTCACGATCGGCCTCTCCGCTTACATCGCCACGCTGTTGGTGATGTGGAAGCTGGGAGGCCGCGACCGTTACCGGCGGCTGGCGCGATTTTGGACCAAGATTTTCGCGGTCTCGTTTGCCATGGGCGTGGTCTCCGGGATTGTGCTGTCCTATCAGTTCGGCACCAACTGGAGCCGGTTTTCGGTGTTCGCCGGCAATATCGTTGGGCCGCTGATGGGCTATGAAGTGCTGACCGCGTTTTTCCTGGAGGCTACCTTTCTCGGCGTCATGCTGTTCGGCTGGGGCCGCGTGCCGGACTGGCTGCAGGTCTTTGCCGCGGCCGCGGTCGCGGTCGGCACCGCGATGTCCGCCTTCTGGATTCTCGCCGCCAACAGCTGGATGCACACCCCGACCGGTCACGAAATCCGCGACGGTATCGTCTATCCGCTGAGCTGGTGGGCGATCATCTTCAATCCAAGCTTTCCCTATCGCCTCGCCCACATGCTCAATGCCGCCTATCTGACCGCGGGCTTCGTCGTGCTCGCGGTCGGCGCGCGCTATCTGCTCGCCGACCGGCATCCCAACCAGGCGCGCACCATGGTGCGCATGGCGATCGGACTGCTCGCCGTGCTGGCGCCGTTGCAGCTCCTGCTCGGCGATCTGCATGGGCTGAACACGCTGCGGCACCAGCCGATGAAGGTCGCCGCCATGGAAGCCCATTGGGACGGCTCCAAGCCCGGCGATTTCCACCTGTTCGCCTGGCCCGACGAGCAGGCGGAGGTAAACCGCATGGCGGTTTCGATCCCCAACGCAGCGTCGCTCATTCTCACCCACCGGCTGAACGGTCTGTTTCTCGGCCTCAAGGACGTGAAGCCGCAGGACCGGCCGCCGGTGAAGACGGTGTTTTTCGCCTTTCGCATCATGCTGCTGATCGGCTTCTTCATGATCGCGGCGGCTTTGATCGGCGCATGGCTGATGTGGTGCGGCGTCCTGTTCGAGACGCGATGGTATCTGCGCATCGTGGCGCACAGCTGGTGGACCGGCTTTGTCGCCGTCATCGCCGGCTGGGTGGTGACCGAAAGCGGCCGCCAGCCGTGGATCGTGTACGGTCTTCAGCGCACGGCCGAGGCCGCTTCGCCGGTGCCGGGCGCCACCGTCGCCAGCACGCTTGCGATGTTCGTAGTGGTCTATGGCATCGTGTTTACGATGGGCATCTATTACATCAACCGGCTGATCGCGAAGGGACTGGATACCGAGGCGGCGGCGCCTTCGGGCACGCCGACGCGGCCGATATCAGCCGCTCACGACGCCGGACGAAGCGCGCTGGCGCCGGGTGAATGAATTTCGTCTCCTTGCTAAGGAGCGCAGATGGAGTGGGATATTCCGCTGATCTGGGCCGGCCTGATCGGGCTCGCGGTTGCGATGTATGTGATCCTCGACGGCTTCGACCTCGGGGTCGGCGTGCTGTCTCCTTTCGCCAAACGCGAGAGCGAGCGCGACCAGATGATCGCGTCGATCGCGCCGTTCTGGGACGGCAACGAAACCTGGCTGGTGCTGGGCGGCGGCGGACTGCTGGTGGCCTTCCCGCGCGCCTACGCGGTGATCATGCCGGCGCTTTATCTGCCGGTCATCGTGATGCTGCTGGCGCTGGTGTTCCGCGGCGTCGCCTTTGAGTTCCGGCATGTGGCGGTGACCAGCAAACGTTACTGGAATTTCGCCTTTGCTGCCGGCGCGACTCTGGCGGCGTTTTCGCAAGGCGTGATCCTCGGCGGACTCATTCAAGGCATCAAGATGGAGAACGGCGCCTTTGCCGGCGGCGTATTCGACTGGGCGACACCGTTTGGCGTCTTGTGCGGCTTCGCCGTGGTCGCGGGCTATGCGCTGCTCGGCGCCACCTGGCTGGTGATGAAGACCACGGGCACAGTGGCGGATCGCGCCCGCACCCAGGCGAAGCTGCTGCTGCTCGTGGTGCTCGGATTCATGGCCATTGTAAGTCTGTGGACGCCGCTAGCCGTCGAGCGCATCGCGGCGCGCTGGTTCTCGATACCCAACATCTACTATCTGTGGCCGGTGCCGGTGCTGACCGCACTTACCGCGTTGCTGGCATGGCGCGCGCTGGATAAGGGGCGTGACGTCCTGCCGTTCATCGCGGCGATCGGCCTGTTCCTGCTCGGCTATGCCGGGCTGGTGATCTCGATTTTTCCCTATATCGTGCCGCCCTCGCTCACCATCTGGCAGACCGCGGCCTCGCCTTCGAGCCAGATGTTCATGCTGGTCGGCACGCTCGCGCTGCTGCCGATCATCCTCGGCTATATCGTTTTTGTGTACTGGATCTTCCGCGGCAAGGTGAGCGAGGGCGAGAGCTACCACTAATACCCGTCATTGCGGCGCCGCACCGGCCGGCGCGGCCGCCGGCGCCGCCTGCGGGCGGATCACCGCCCAGCCGATACGCAACAGCGGCAGCCGGCCCTGCACCCGCCGGTCGAATGCGCGCGGCACTTCCGGTACGAGGTCGGGAAACCGCTCCCTGATATACGGCGGTACGGTGCCGGCAGTATCGGTTGTGGGCCACACGACGATCGCACCGTTTGTCTTGATATCGTCCAAGGTAAGCCAGGGCGAGCGCTCGGGCGTGGACTGCAGGAACAGCCCGGGACGGCTTGACCCCAGCGAAACAAATGCTGCCGTGCGCGGCTCGCCGGCCACGATCTTCGGCGGCTGCCCGATGCGGCGCTGATAATTGTCGGCAAAGAAACGGGCAATCGGCTCCGCCGGTTGTGCAACGCCCAAGTCGACGCCGATCCAGGGCAGCGACAGCAGCGCGGCGACGGTCAAGACCGGCGGCACCAACAACAGACCGAACCAACCCCAGATCGCGGCACGCTGATGGGTGAGTTCGATGCCATCTCCGGCGACCACGATCACCGCCAGGCCCGACAGCACGACCAGCGGCGCATAGCCGCCGATCGGTACCGTCCAGCCAACCAGCGCAGCGGTCAAGGTCGCCGCCAGCGCCGGCATGAAAGTGAAAAAGTAGATAAACTGCCGGGCGAACGGATCGACCGGCCGCCGCATGATCACCGGCGCCGGTTCTCGCCGCGACCAGGGCCAACCCACGACCAGCGCCACCAGTACCAACAGGCCGACATGGGCGCTGGCGATCAACGCCACCTGACGCAGCCAGGCGACGAGCCTGTCGGCGCCAAGCTCGGGCAAGCGCAGGCTCTTGAACGACGGCAGCAAACCCTCGCCGGAATCCCAAAGCCAAAGCAGATGCGGCAACATGACGATGAGCGCCAGCGCCACCGCGATCCACGGGTCGGTCGTGGTCAGTAACGCGCGCGCGCGCGGGTTCACCAGCGTGAACAGCGCCATAAGCGCGAGCAGCAGGAAGCCGGCATAATTGGTGAGCAGCAGAAGCCCGATCTCGATCGCCAGCGGCACCCAATAACCCCGCCGCCCCTCGCCCACGGCCCGCCAATAATGCAGCAGGACAAGCGCCCACAATGGCATCGCCAAAATGCCGGGCCCGAAATCGGGTGTCGGCACCGTGAGGATGGAAATGCCGATCATCAGCAGCACAGCAAGCGCCGCATGCTGCGCGCCGACGATGGAACGCCCGAGCGCAAACACCGCCCAATAAGTCGCGACCACGCAGGCCTGCGACACCGCATAGACGCCGAGCAGGCTGCCGGTCAGGCTGTAGACCACCTCCGCGAGCCAGAAGGCGAGCGGCGGACCGAGGTGGGTGCCGAGGCGGAATTCATGTCCGATCGCGAGCACCGCAGGCACATCGCCGGGCGGAGCCTCATAGAACAGGCCGGGGACGAGGGTCCACAGGGCCGCTTGCAGCAACGCCGCGATCCAGACCGCGAGTGCGGGCCGCGCGCGCAGCAATTCCACAAAGATTGAGACGTACAGCATCGGCCCGCGCGGCTGTTGCAACGACAAGCCGGCAGAGATAAGGCCCGGACGCTAGAGAGGCAACACGGCGGGACGGATTTCGCCGGCTTCGGCCCGATCGCCATAGCTCGCCGCCACCGGCGAGAAGGTACGGCGGTGATGGATGGTCGGTCCCAGCCGCGCCAAAGCGTCGAAATGTTCCGGCACGCTGTAGCCCTTGTGGCGTTCGAAGCCGTAGCCCGGATGCGCGAGGCCAAGCCGCGCCATCAGCCGGTCGCGCGTCACCTTGGCGACGATTGAAGCAGCGGCGATCGAGGCGATGATGGCGTCGCCGCTGATCACCGCTTCGCAGTCGCAGCCGGCATCGATGCGGTCGCGCCCGTCGACAAAGACCAGCAGCGGCCGCGTCGGCAATGCTGCCACCGCGCGTGCCAACGCCCATAGCGAGGCGCGCAGGATATTGTCGCGGTCGATGCGCGCCGGCGGCGCAAACGCCACCGCCACTTCGGCGCTGGCGCAGATCCTGGCATAGAGCTTTTCCCGCATCTCCGGATCGAGTTTTTTGGAGTCGTCGAGCCCGCGCGGCACCCGCTTCGGATCGAGGATCACCGCGGCGGCGACCACCGGCCCGGCGAGCGGACCCCGCCCGGCCTCGTCGCAGCCGGCCACCGGCCAGACCCCCCGCTTCATCGCCGCACGTTCGCGGCGGAAGGTCGGGCGCAAGATCACTTCGCCGAGCGGCAGACGGATGGGCTGGGCAGAGGCACGACGCATGGTGCGATGGTGCGCGCCATGCCCGGCCTGTCAACTGCACCCATACATGGCTGTGAAAGCCGGGGATGAGCGCCATGATTTTCCGCGCTTGGCGGCCCGGAACTTTCAGGCTATCGCTTTGATCACCGAGCAGCCGGAACGGCGCGCCCGGCGCCGCAGAAGGGGCCGATAACGTGAAACCCAAAGCCGCCGCATCCGATCTGTTCGACTATCTCTCCCGCACAGTGTTCGGTCTCGCCGCGGCAATCCTGATGCTGTTCGCCATCGTGATGACCGGCGACGCGCTGGTACAATTCCTGTCCGCACTGTGGTCGGGACGGAATGTCGGGCTCGCGGCGCTAACGGGCATCGGCTACTTGGTGGTCTCGATCGCCGTCTATGACGTCGCCAAATATCTGATCGAGGAAGAGGTGGTGCGCGCGCGCGAAATGCGCGTGACGTCGGAAGCCCGACGCAGCCTCACCCGATTCATCTCCACCATCGCAATCGCGGTTTTTCTGGAAGCGCTGGTCACCATCTTCCGCGTCAGCCAGGAGAACGTCACCGAGCTGTTCTATCCGACCTTCCTGTTGATCGCTGCCATCCTGCTGGTGCTGGGACTCGGCGTCTATCAGCGCCTCAGCGTAACGGTGGAGCGGCAGGTTGATGAAAAGGACAAGGTGCAGGATCAGAAAGCCAAGAGCTAGGCTCCGGCCGCACCGACTAGAACAAGCTGAGCTGATCGGTCTGGCGGGGCGCCGGCCGGAAATGCTCGGTGGTGAGTTTCTTGCGCGACTTGTTGAGGCCGAGCTTGTCGCAGGCGGCCTCGAACCGCCGGCCGATCATCCAGGCCACCGGCCCGCCGCCGCTCATGCGCTTGCCCCAGCCGGAATCGTAGTCCTTGCCGCCGCGGGTGTCGCGGACCAGCTTGAAAACGTGGCGACAGCGGTCGGGGAAATTGGTCATCAGCCATTCCCGAAACAGGTCGCGCACTTCGAGCGGCAGTCGCAGCAGCACCCAGCCGGCGCCGGTGACGCCGATCGCGGCGGCGGTATCGAGGATGCGCTCGATCTCGGCGTCGTTGATGGCCGGGATGACCGGCGCCACCATCACCGAGGTCGGCACGCCGGCGGCCGACAAGTCGCGTAGCGCGTCAATGCGGCGCGCCGGCGTCGCCGCGCGCGGCTCCATCACCCGCGCAAGCTTGGGATCGAGCGTCGTCACCGACAACGCGACCTTGACCAGGTTGCGCTTGGCCATGCGCGAGAGAATGTCGAGATCGCGCAGGATCAGCGCCGACTTGGTGACGATGCCGACCGGATGGCCTGTGCGCTCCAGCACTTCCAGAATGCCGCGCATCACCCGATGCTCACGCTCGATCGGCTGGTAGGGATCGGTGTTGGTCCCGATCGCGATGGTGCGCGGCTGATAGCCGGCTGCCGACAATTCGCGTTCCAGCAGTTGCGGCGCGTTCGGCTTGACGAACAGCTTGGATTCGAAATCGAGCCCGGGCGAGAGGCCGAGATAGGCGTGGGTCGGCCGTGCGAAGCAATAGATGCAGCCGTGCTCGCAGCCGCGATAGGGATTGATCGAACGGTCGAAGGAAATGTCCGGCGACTCGTTGCGGGTGATGATCTTGCGGGTGGCGTCCATCGTCACCGTGGTCTTGAACGGCGGCAGGTCGTCTAAGCTCTGCCAGCCGTCATCGAAGGCGATGCGCGCCAGCGGCTCGTAACGCCCGGAGGCATTCGAGGTGGCGCCGCGGCCGCGGCGGCGCTCGGTTTCCACCGACACGGCGGCGTCCGGCAGCGAATCGAGATCGATGGCGGCCGGGCGCAATGGACCTGCCGGCTTAGGCGGTTTGCGCGCAAAGCCTGATGGTCCCGAAGGCGTCTGCGCCGACGGACGCCGGAGGGCGGAGTGGCGAGTCATGGGTCATATGTAGAGGAGTCCTTAGAACAAATCAAGAACATACCGGCCCGCAATTTTCAAAGGGCTGAATAGGATGACCGGCTGTGCGGCGTTGTGCTCGGGTGGGCCTCATGGTTCGAGACGCGCAGCTTCGCCGCGCTCCTCACCATGAGGGGATAGATGATTCATCCTCATCCTGAGGAGGCCGCGCAGCGGCCGTCTCGAAGGATGAGGCCCGAATGCCTTGCCGTGGCCTCATGGTTCGAGACGCGTCGCCATAGCAGGCGTAGCCTGCGTAAACTTGGCTACGTGCGACGCTCGTCACCATGAGGATCGGGGCTGCGGTGCTGCATGTCACCAAACGGTCGATGCTCAGGCGGTCGCGCCCTTGGCCTTTGGTCGCCGCAGATGCTCGTCGAGCCGCGGCATGATCTCGACAAAGTTGCAGGGGCGATAGCGGTAGTCGAGCTGATGCACCAAGATCTCGTCCCAGGCATCCTTGCAGGCGCCGGGTGAGCCCGGCAGGCAGAAGATGTAGGTGCCGCCGGCAACGCCGGCAGTGGCGCGGGTCTGAATCGCCGATGTGCCGATCTTGCGGAAACTCACCATCAGGAACAGCGCCGCAAATCCCTCCATCTGTTTCTCGAACAGCGGCTCGACCGCCTCGGGCGTGACGTCGCGGCCGGTGAAGCCGGTGCCGCCGGTGGTGATGATCACGTCGATCGCCGGATCGGCGATCCATTCCTTGACGCGCGCGCGAATGGTCTCGACCTCGTCGGGCACGATGCTGCGCTCGGCCACGATGTGTCCAACGCTTTTGATCCGCTCGACCAGCGTTCCGCCCGACTTGTCGTCGGGTAGCTCGCGCGTGTCGGAGACCGTCAGCACCGCGATCTTGAGCGGGACGAACTGCCGGCCCTGGTCGATTCCGGAAATGCTCATACGCTACTCACTCGCTACTCGTTCAGTGTCGCGGCCCGGTAGGCGCAGCTGCCTGGCCGGACGGGCCGCCGGCGCCAACAAGCTTAGCAGAATTTCCAGGTCCCGGGTGCAACAGCGACTTTCACCCGGTGGCGGATGCCAGTGTCTTGAACGAGGTTCGCCAAGCCCTGCTGCCGACACTAGAGCTGTTGTGCCGTGAACGTATTGCAGCTTGCCACGGTCCCCTGCTTGAACCCGGTCTCGAACCAGCGCCGGCGCTGCTCCGACGTGCCGTGGGTGAAGGAGTCGGGCACCACGCGG
>Ga0080064_1006556_pt1 | contig 12510 bp, 12 predicted proteins | sample Subgrocontami54m_FD_69260 | JGI IMG/M metagenome (GOLD analysis project Ga0080064, IMG submission 69260) | Subsurface groundwater microbial communities from S. Glens Falls, New York, USA - GMW46 contaminated, 5.4 m (SPADES assembly) (version 2) ...
GGAAAACGCGCCGTAGGAGTCGACGTTTTGTCCACGTAGTGTGTTGGCCCCCGAAGTCAAAGGCACGGGCAAGGGAGTCGTAAAGAATAAGTCGTGGGCTTTGACGTGTAACCCGCAGGACGCATAGCGGTATCCGGCGTCGCAGCCTTCGTCAAAGACGTGTTGTCCGTTGACGTCGATCTTGGTGCATCCGTCGTCGGTGCCGCCGCTGACCAAGTAGGCGCGGATACTTGTCGCATCCGCCGGCAAATTCAGGCTGGCGGTGACGTCGTGGGGAACGTATGAGCAGGTGGTGATTTCGGGCTCGACGGTGTCAAAGAAAGTCACGGTCTGGTCCAGCACGCAGGTTTGACGGAACGGCGCCGAATGAGCGTCGACCGTGGCCGAGCCGACATAGAGACCGGTCACGTTGGCTTGCGAATAGTTGGACCAAGACACGACGGCGGCAGGGGCGGCCCAAAAATTCATGTCAGGGCAGGAAGCGGGGCCTTTGGGTCCGGTGCAGGACGGCGTGGCTTGAATGGTTTTCCCGACTTGGACGGTGTCGGACGAAAGAGCGAGGGTGCAAGCGGTGGCGGGGTTACCGACCATGATGGGGGCATAGCAGGAAAAAGTAGGTCCACCGCCGGAAAGCGAGCCGACGGCATCCAAGCTCGCGGCGGTGAAGTTGACGGTGGAGTCCATCCAGAGGCGCGCGCCGTTATCCCCGATAGGAGTGAGGGAGTCAGGCGGCACGCCGGTGGGGTATCGGTCTTGCACTACGCGGCCCAATTGATTTGGCAGCGGGTGGATAATGAGCGGGTAGTAACACGGCCGGCTTTGAAGCGTCTCGTCGTAACAGGTTCCGGAGAACGTCTTGTTTTGGCCGAAGTCAAGCGTGGCGGAGGAAGGGGTAAGGCTGCAGGCGTTCAGGATGTGGTGGTTGAAGGAGACGGTTTTTGAATTGGAGGCGCAGCCGTTGACGGTGGCGGTGATGGCGACGGGAGTCGGGTAATTGACAGAGCGCCATATGCGGCGCGTGGGCACGTCACCCATGGGGTCGGGTTGCAGCGTGCCGACGGAAGCCGAGTAGGTAGGTGCAACGGGGCAGGGAATCGAGCGTTGATTGGAATCGCGGCATTCGACCTCGACCATCAATGAAGGGACCATACCGCAACGCTGGCCAGGCGGAGCTTGGGGGTCGCATTGGTTGAGCCAGTCGGACGTGAAATTGTAGCCCCAGAAGTCGGTGAGAGGCGGCTGTGATTGGCCGGGTTGAAGGCTGACGGGAATTTGGCCGGGAATGGAAATGGACACCGATGCGCAAGCCGGAGGAATTCCACCGCCTCCACCCCCGCCACCTCCGCCGCCGGATTGGAGGCAGGCGTTGGGCACGATGCAGCGAGAGAGGGTGAAAGCGCCGCAGAACACGCCGTTGCCGAACCGGTTGAGCAAGGTGGGCGATTCCGTGGAATACTTGATGGCCGTTTCGCCTTGTCGGGGAGCCGGACTGTTGGAACTGTCTTGACAGAAGGCGCCGGCACAGATGGAGTTGCAGTTGAACTCGGTGATGGCAAGCAGCAAAGGCACGCCAAGCAGCAACAACGCCAATGCGGGAAAGAGTCTCATGTAGTGCGGCTCACCTGGTCGAGGCAGAGGTTGCGATAGTGGTCGAATTCCATCTCGTGGCAGAACGTGGCGTCTTTGAGGATTTGGGCATGACGGTCAAGGCACGAGAGGCGCCACGTGGCGTTGGAAAGCGAACGGCAAGCGGCGAGGCCTTCGCTTGAGTTGACGGAGGCGTACTGCAAGCGGGCGGAGTGGTAGAAGTATCGGCAGCCTTGAATGTCGGGCCAGGACGAACAGGAGTCAATGGTGCCGTGGCGGTAGGCGTAAAGTCCGGCGCAGGCATCCGGCAGGGGCGCGTCGGCACAGGTGGCCAAATCCGAGGCGTTGGCCGCGTCTTGGGCAAAACAATCCAATTGGTTGGACAAATTGACGGCGGCCGTACATGGATGCGGAGCGCTGGGGCCGCTTTGGAGCATGAAAAATGTCGTGACGCCGATAACCAGTAGGAGGCCCAATACAAAGGCGGCGTCCAACTTGTCGACGTACATGAAGCTTACCACGCCGCGGCGGCTCTTAAGACCTTCGTTTTTTAACGAACAATCGTTGCAACCGGCGGTGGTGTCGGCGCAAGGTGTGCACGAAGTGGCGGACGTGGTGTTGTTCTTTTTCTTCCACGTGGGTCATGAGGCGTTCTTCCTTCTTGGCCAATTTGCGGAGGCCTTTGCCGAGCATTTCCGCAGTCCCGCACGCGTCGTGCTGCAGGACGAACGACATGGACCGGAACGGCAGGACGGTGACAGCTTTGAAGAAGAAGTGACGCGGAGTCTTTGGTTGCAGCACCAAGGCGCCTTGGATGGGCGGCAACAGCAACGCCCAGGAGGCAAAGCGCAGGATGCCGGAGAGCAGGAACAAAAGCGTCAAACCGGTGAAGCCGAGCAAATACAGTCGCGAGTCCAAAAGCAGGGCGCCCAGGGCGCCGCCCAACAATGCGCCGGCGAAAGTGCCAAAGCCGTTGGCGATGTTGAAGTACGACACGAAGCGGGCGCGTTGCGTCAACGGCGTATTTTCAATGAGGAGATTGAACGAGGAGAGTTTCTGTCCGGCCCACGCGATGCCGCTGGCCAGTTCGACCAGCGCGAAGTAGGCGACTTCGGAAACGGGGGCCATGTACATGAACGGGATCAGAGGGATGAGGAGGGAAGAATAGTTGAGCACCAGCTTGTTGCCAAAGCGGTCGGCCAATTTTCCCCAGTATGGCATGGCCAAGAACGACGCCAAGGCGCCGGCGGTGAGGGTGACGGCGTAGGCCGCGTAGGAAAAACCTTTGACTTGCAGCAAGTAGATGACGAAGAAAGGCGACGCGAGCGCGACGGCGAATGAAAAGACGGCAGCGTACCGCACCAAGACCCAGAAGCCGGGTTGAGAGTGGGCGTGTTTCCACAAGTCGCCGGCGTGCAGGTCGAGGCAGACGTTGCGTTGGCGTTCCGCGGATCGGGTGAAAAAGTAATAGGAGACCATGCGACCGATGCTGGCGCCGCTGAACAGCACGGCGAAGCCGACCAGTGCATAGCCGCCGTTGTCGAAGGCAGACAAGATCATGCCGCCGACGAAGATGGACGACACGACGGTGAAGCCGTTGACCTTGTTGCGCAAGCCGAAAAAGCGGCCTTTTTTTGCCGCGGGGACCCATTCGGACAGCCAGCTGGTCCAGAACGGGTTGAGCAAGGCCGACGCGCCGGTGATAAGCACGTGGACGGCCAGCAACAACCAGAACGCGGGTTGTCCGGCCCACAACGCCAACGCCGCCAACGGAAGCCACAGCAACGCCTGCAGGAGCACGACGATGCGGATGAGGGCCAGGCGTGAAGGCACGCGCGCGACCAAGTGGAGGGCCAGAAACTGCGTCAAGGCATGGACTAATTGCGGCAACGACGCCAATAGACCGATTTGGTCGGCCGTCGCGCCGAGGCGTAATGCAAAGGGGGCGATGAATTCGGTGCCGAAGCCTTGCATCAGTGCCGCGGCGTTGCCTTCGGACACGGATTGTCGGAGCTGGGTCTTTTGTAGTTTGGAAACCGCCATGCAGGTTTTCGCCACAGCAAGAACGTGGCGCGGAGATAAAAACACGACGAACAGCGGAAAAAAATGAACGGAAAGAAAGGAAGGCCGGTGGAAGAAAAGAGACGAAGAAATCAAGAGGCGGAAAAAGAAAAGTGAAGGAAAAGGAAAAAAAACGGTAACCCAACGAACGCCAAAACAAGTCAAAACGGCAAAAAAACAAAACCAATGGAAAGGAAAGAAAGCGGGAAAAAGAAAAAAAAAAGGAAAAAAAACGCGGGAGAGAAAGAAAAAAAAAGCGCGAGGGATGGGAATTTCGGGCTTTGGATTGGTTGAAATCCAGAAGCGTTTTCGAACCCACGGACCGGTTTCCCGGAAACAGGTTAGCAACCTGCCGCCCTGGCCACTAGGCGACCCCCGCACTTGAAATTTATGACCCATTGGCTGTTTTTCAGCGCGGAAGGGGGCGAGGCGGAGTAATCGCCAGGGGGAAACAAGGTTGCCCCCGGGGATTACGGCTACTCGGCGACCCCCGCAACAGAAAATTAGGCCGCTATCTTCTGGGACGACGACGTTTTAAAAGATTGCGCGCTCTGACATCCCCATGGAACAGACGGCGCGACAATTGATGAAGCTGCATCCGGACCTGCACACCTGGTTCGGCGTGAATAAACTGGTTTTTGCCCCAATGGGAAAAAACGGCCCTCGTGCCCTGCGACGTGCCAAAGAGTTGCTCATGGAAAAGGGCTTCCGGCAAGAGCACTTCCTGGAAGAAAACGGTGAACCGGGTTTTTTCCTCGAGCGGGACGTCGACGGCACGAAAGACAAGAAGGACGCCTTCAGGTTGGCCGAGCAGCTTTTGAAAATCAAATTGCAAAGACAATAGTTAGCCTGCTTTGATCAACCGGTATGCCTCGAGCACGTCCTTGACTTCGACGATGGACAATCCCGGCACCTGCTGCGCGATGTCGACGGATTGCGTCGTGGAGGAACACTCGCGCGCCACGGCGTTGGCCGTCTGCTTTTGCTTGCATTCCTCGACCACGATGGTCTGGACGGATTCGCCGACGGGTACTAGGAACGTGCGGTACCCGGCGGCGCGTACGGCCTTGGCCTTTTCCAGGATCTTGCCGACCGGGCCGATGGAGCCGTCCGGCTCGACCGTGCCCGTCAGCAGGACGTCGTTGCGCAATGTAGCGTCCGACAGCACGGCGATGGTGGCCACCGTGGCCGCCGCGCCGGCGGATTTGCCGCCCACCACGTCGGATTGCGTCGAAAAAGTGTAGAACACGTCCCAACCGGATGCCGAATTCTGGCCCAGGCGTTTGGCCACGTCAAGGGCGATGCGCAAGCTACTTTGGGTGTCGGCGTTGACCAAAGGGCTGGCGTCAAAACCGATGAACACGCGGCCGTGACCGGGCAATGCCTCGACCGTCAAGTCGGCCAACGCGCCTTGGCCTTCCTTGTCCACGGCAGGCAGCCGGATGAGCGCCTTTCGGCCGGCCGGCACGGCGGCCGTGGGAAAGACAGTGGGACCGGCGGAGGGCGAAGCGGTTTGGAAGGCCTGCAAGGTGGGCAGCGGGTTTTGCTCCGCGGCCGAGCGGATGGATAAGTTGGACGACAAGCCCAGGAAGAACGCCGTCATGGTGGCGACCAGGAGGACTCCGATGAACATGCGGCGCATAGCTAAGCAATACGCAGAATGACGTTAAAAATGCCACTTGCTCGTCAAGACGCTTGAAGGAAAACCGATTCAAGAAAAAGGACAGTTACGTCAATAGTCAGCAACAGAAAATACGCTGAATCGTTTTCGGGAAAGACCAAAGCCAAAACGAGGAGATGAAAAGCGCAACGGGCGTGCCAGCAGTGGAATGGCGCCTGACGACTTGGTGATCCGAAGTCCGGCTCGGCCTTGGGTCTTGCGAGCACGCCCGCGGACGCTTAGAGTTGCTCCTTCCGGCCTGGCTCGGTTCGCGACCGCAAACGTAACGCAAGGCAAGACGTCAACGCCTTGTCTTCGGGCCGAAATCGCCAAAAACCACCCGCCTGTCCGGCTGTCGTCCGCCTCAAAGGGGTTGGCGCTGCCAGAGGACCCTTAACCCTCCGACTAGCCCGTTGCAGCTAGACGGTGCGGATGGGACATTTTAACCGTTGGCATCCCGCAAGAAAAAAGCGAACCCGGCACGCGAAGCGGGGAAGAAACCTTTATTAAAATGCGGGCTGCTGATAAAGACCAATCAAGTCGAATGCTTTTTCAAAGGGTTTCAAGAGGGGTTCTACATGGAAGACATGGTCCGCGAAGCAATGCGCACATCAGGCAAAGGCACGACCGAAAAGACCGGTTCGAACGATTTTTTTGAGACACCCCGCATCATGGTCGTCGGCACCGGCGGAGCGGGTTGTAACTCCATCAACCGCCTGGCCAAAGCCGGCATCAAAGGCGCGGACCTCGTCGCCATCAACACCGACAAGATGCACTTGATGACGATTTCCGAATCCGTCAAGAAGATGCTCATCGGCGCGTCGTTGACGCGCGGATTGGGCGCCGGCGGTTATCCCGAGATGGGGGCCAAATGCGCCGATGCCTCGCGCGAGGCGTTGGACAAGGCCATGGACAAAGCCGACATGGTGTTCTTGACGGCCGGCATGGGCGGCGGCACGGGCACCGGATCCGCGCCCATCATCGCCGAAGTGGCCAAAGGCAAAGGCGCCATCGTCATTTCCATCGTCACGTACCCCTTCGCTTTGGAGCGCGCCCGCTTGGCGAAAGCCGACCAGGGGTTGGAAAACCTCAAGAACCAATCCGACACACTCATCGTCATCGACAACAACCGCTTGGTCCAACTGGTGCCCAACCTGCCGATCGACCAGGCGTTCAACGTGTCGGACGAAATCATTGCCCGCGCCGTGCGCGGCATCACCGAAACCATCACCACGCCTTCCTTGATCAACTTGGACTTTGCGGACGTGCGCGCCGTCATGTCCAACGGCGGCGTCAGCATGATCGCCGTGGGCGAATCCAAAGGCACGAACCGGGTCGAAGACGTGGTCAGCAACACACTGAACAACGCGCTTTTGGACGTCGATTTTACCGGCGCCACTGGCGTCTTGCTGCACGTCACGGGTGGTCCTGACATGACGTTGGGCGAGTGCAACACGATTGGTGAGATGTTGACGGAGAAAGTCGACCCCAATGCCACGGTCATCTGGGGCGCCCGGATCGATCCGTCGATGGACGGCAAGATCGAAGTCATCGCCATTTTCACCGGCATCCAATCGCCGTACGTGTTGGGCAAGAAGACGCACGGCGTGCAAGAAATGGCACCCAAAGCCCACGCACGCCGCATGGGTGGCACGACGACGACGTCTTCCAAGACCAACGTGGACGAAATCGAGTTCCTGTAGGCGGCATTTCGAATGGTCAACGCCTCCTTTCCCCTGGCGGGGCGCCATTTGACCAAGGCCGAACTTTTTTCAGGACCCATTCGGCCCCATCTTGTCAACGGCTCAGTGCGAGCCTGGGTATCGAAAGACGCCAATCCCCGATTGGAGGACATGATCCGAGAAGAAGTGCACCATTTGGTCGTCACCCACGGGCCGAACCAAGCGATACTCCGGCAATTGCTTGAACCGCATCAGGACATGCCTTCCGATAAAACGCATGCGTGGTGGCAGGGAGAACGGTACGAGTTGCCCGGCGACATGCTGCACACCACGCTTGCATTACGCACCGATTCAGCGGAATCGACCGAGCCGGATTTAGCCGTGAAAATCATTGACGAAGAGTTTTTTCCGCCCGGCATGATCCTCAAGCCGGCCAAAATCCTTTCGCACTTGGTGGCCAGTGGCGTTCCGTGCGTAAAACTGCTGGGATACACGCTCAAAGACCGGGCCCGCCGTCCGGACGCGACGCGAAGACTTGAATACCCGGCTCGCGGACAATTTTTCGTCCAATGGGAAAAAAAATCGGTGCCGCTCAATGACAAAACCGTTAGGCCACTCTTCAACAATCCAGAAAAACGCCGCGCATTGTTGAGGCAACTGGGCAATTTATTCGCCTTTTTCCACGGAAAACACAATCCCTACGCAACCAACCCGCGGAAGGCCCAACTGGAAAAGAGCGAATGGGATATTCTCATCAACGACTGCAAGCTGGAAAATTTCCTTTTCGTGCCCGATCGTGAAGAGGGAAGCCGTGAAACGGGCGTCATCAAGGTACTAGATCCCGAAGTTTGGGAAATCCGGAAAAAAAGCGATCGGAACGATGAAGAAAAGGACCTGGACGTCAAAAACATCCTTACCTCGGCGTACAAAGACGGACTGGTACGGGACCAAACAGACGTCGAAGAATTTATCCGACAATACGTCGGATTGCATCTGAAAGCCAAACAAAAAGACCAAAACGTCCAAGCCAAAGCGTGGAAATTGACGCAAGACGTCATGACGCATTTGGCCCAAACGGGACAATTTTCGATGGAAGTTCGTTAGCGATAAAGGGGAGAGGGTCCGGGTACCTCGTTTTTGGGTGGGGAGAAGAATCAGAACCAAAATTGCCGGTACCCGGAAACCCAAATTTTCTGTAGGTGGGGTTAAAACCGGTCTTCCTGCCGCAAAGCAAGTCAACCGATTAGCGTGATTTCCGAGAGGTTCGATTTTCGGACCGCTCTATTGCCTTAATCCGTCTATTTCGTGGTGAAATAGACTTTTTTTCCAACTTGGTGTTTCTCGACAAGACCCATCCGGAACAGGTGGTTCAGGCGGGCCGATGCCGCGTTCTTGCCTTTGTATTGGAATTGGCCTTGGACATCTTCCGAGCAGGCCTTGCCCTGCGACCGGATGAAATCCAGGATGTCGGTGTCGACTTGCGCCACCATGACTTGTCTTTCCGCCGCCTTTGATTGGGAAGCGTTGCCTTCTAACGCCGCCATCCGCGATTCGATGCGGTCCATCTTGGCACTGATTTCTTTGAGGATGAGGTTCGTGGACGACCGCTCCTCGTTGAGCTTCGACAACAAGGCGCCCAACACGATGGGGTCCTTGAAGTCGGCTTGGAACTTGCGGAATTCGGATGCCACGGATTCGTATTCCGAACTTGCGTTTTCCGTTCCGTTTCGTTCCACAGTCCAAAACCTTTTATTTCCTCAATGCGTCATTGGTTTTCGTGATTGCGTCACGGAAATGCCGCGACCCCATCACGAACAAATCATGATAATATCATGACAGTTTATAAGCCTTCCGATTCCAATGGCGTTGCACAACAATCGCCTATTCCGGCTTCTTTTCCGTTGAATTATTGTGCACGGCGTCGGGTTGTTGTGCAGCCGTTTTGAACGTCAAATCGATGCCGTTTTTCTTTGCTTCGTGAATCAGGACGCAGATGTTGTAGCACAGGACCTTGGCAAGTGCCTCGTTGACGCGGCCGGATTCCGATTTGTGCATCAGCTTGCCTTGGAACTTGCGTTTGAGTGCCGAGAAGGACGCCTCGACGATGCTGCGCTGATGGTAGAGTTTCATGAAGCGTTCAGGGTCGGCCTGGTACGCGATGAACATCTTGCGCCATGCTTGTGAGCCGCCGGCGTTGCCGGTCGTGTTGTTCTTGAATGGGATGAGTGGGAGGATTCCCAGGTCCCAGGCGAATTGGACGTTCTGTCGGCTCGAATACCCCTTGTCCGCGCAGATGGCCCTGACCTGGAAGTGTTCCGCCGTTTTCTTGAGCAATGCGGGGAACTGCGGCGCGTCGTTCGTGTGACCGTCCGTGACCCGGATTGCCGTCACGATTTGCGTCTTGGTGCCGACGGCGACATGGATTTTCAGCCAATCGCGGTAGCGCGTCTCGCCGTTGAAACGGTAGTCCAGCCAGCGTGAATAGAACGCGCTGGACAATCCGGATGCGTCGACGGCGAAGACCTCCTCGAAGCCACGCAGCGGCATGCTGGATAGCTCAATCAATGCGTAGAGGATGGGCGTCATTTCCTCGCTGCGTAAGTAGTTGAGGACCGTATTGAACGATGGCACGAAAGACAGGTAGCCACGATTTTTCGAAATCTCCAAGTCGCTCGAAACGCGACGGCTGGAAAGTCCTTCGTAGACCTTGCAGACGCACGCGAACGCCATCTCGTTGAGCGGCTTCCAGGGCCGACCGCCTTTGCCGACGTGCTGGCGATTGTCCTTGATGCTCGAGCAGAGTTCGGCCAGGATGTCCAGGAACAACAACTTCTCTTCCGCTTGGGCCGCATTGTAGGCAGGCCAGTTCTGCGGGTACGGCGTGTGCTGCGTCTTCGCGTAGAGCCAGAGGGCTTCCACGTCGTCAGGCGTCTTGCCGAGCATGAACTTCATGAACCGCAGCTCGATTTCCTCCTTCTTGGTCAGCGGCCGCTGGGGCCTGTCGCCGCCTTGGGCGCCGAATTCGGGAAGATTCGTCTGCGGCACTTCTTTATCCACCGACATATTCATCGATAAATACATGGAAGGAAGTAGTTAATAAGTCTACCGATAGATACGTCGATGCATTTATAAGTGGATTTTCCGATAGAATCAACATGGACGACAAGCTGGCGCAGAAGATACTCGAAGTCCTCGCGGGCGCCTCAGAGCCGCTCGAGACGCGCGAAGTAGAGCTGGCAATCAAAAACGAAACCCGGGCCAAAATCCTATACCGGCTGAACGACTTACGTGGCCAGGGTAAAATCAAAGGAAAACAAGTAGGGTCCGGAAAAGGGACGTGGATTTGGTGGATTACTGAAAAAAAGTAAAAAGAAAAGAATTCATTCCGAGTCAAGTTCAACGTAATTCTTCTTATATTCGGGATAAGATTCGTGGAACCGGTGTTTCAGTTCAGCGGCGTCAATGAGATAGAGGTCGCTTTTTGTTTTCTCAAAAATCGACTTTGCGTCAATTGGCAACATCTGCCAAATCGATTGAGCCACACGTTGACCCTTTTCGGTAACCTCAAAGTGGAACGATTCGCCTGCACGATAGGCCCATTTTACGTTCAAGAGGCCCTTGACCTCTAACTCCTTCAAATCTTCTTTTGATTTAGCGGGCACTGGACCTGCCCGCTGGGCAACGAATTCATCGAAGACGAAGTAGTCCTGTAGGTCAACTTTCTTGAGCTCTTGCCACACCTGGAAAAGCATTTTGTTCAACCGGAATTTTTGATCAAGGAAACCTGATTTCAGCTGTTGACCCCTAACTTTCATCAAAGTTATCTGGGTATCGAAGTGTGGCTTCGCATAGACCAAAAGCAAAATTTGCATCGCTCTTGGACTAACGCCATGCGATTCCGCAATTTCTCTGCCTTCGGCAGCCATGAGATTCTCAAGGCTCACCTTGTAATCCCCGAGTCGTTCGTCATAAGATGCAGGAACTCTGCGTAGAATTACCTGATTTCCTTGAAGGTCCATGGTCTTAAAGTCTACAAAAATCTGTCCAGAATTTCCAAAAGTTTTCAATTCAATCACCGGCCCACGTTTTTCGATTGACTTTCCTTGCCGTTTTCACAAACGCCTCGATTCGCCCATCCCCATTTTTTCTTAGATTGAAGACGATGAACATCCAGACATTATCGACGCACACCGTCTTGTTGAAATCGACTTCCTCCCTAAATCTTGACGCAAAATTCTTTTCAATATCGGCCATCGCCCGCTTTACAAAGTGGACAGGAACAGACCATTCTTCTTGCGCTTTGAGCGGAACCTGTACGACCCACATAGTGGCCACTATCCGTCGTGTCGTGAAGTTCAATCCAAGTCGAATAGTCCAAAACCTAGCCTGCAAAAATTAAGCTAACCGCAGTCCCATTTTCATTGGGCTGAACCTGCACGGCTTAGTTGGACATATACCAATCAGTTGGCAATAGTGATTTATAAGGATTCCTTTTCGCTGATATTGACTTCGATACGATGACGGACATATTCGATAAGAAAAAACGGAGCTTCATCATGTCGCGCATCCGCGGCCGCAACACCGGCCCGGAGAAGTTGCTGCGAAAGGAGCTGCGCCGCCGTGGCCTCAAGTTCAGGACGTATGCGAAGCTGCCGGGCACGCCGGACATCGTTTTCCCGACTGAGAAGGTCGTGGTCTTCTGTGATGGCACCTTCTGGCACGGCTACCGATTCGCGAGCTGGAAGGACAAACTGAAGCCGTTCTGGTTGAAAAAAATTACCACGAACATTCGACGGGATAGACGAAACAAGGCCCGGCTCAGACGTTTGGGATGGAAGCCCGTGCGATTCTGGGACGCCAAGATTATGAAGGATGTAGCCGGATGCGTCGACCGACTTGAGCTGGTTCTTGCGCGACGACCGAAGGCAAAGGGGACCGCACCGCGACCGAGTTCATCCGCTCGATGAGCCACTGACACGAATAGAGGGCCGCGGCGATGCGCACGGGCAGGGTATCGCGCCCTATGCAGAAATCGGATTCTTCCAACGAAACTAATTGGTCTGAGTAGTCCTCCTCGGGGAACGTCTCGTCCACGGTTTTCTTAATGAGCGCCAACGCTTTTTCCGGCCCGAGTCGCTCGCCATCGTTGCCGACGTACGCTGACTGCATCGATGAAGCGGTGAGCGTACCAGAATCGGAAAAGGCCACTTTGAGGTTGGACTCGAGACGGGCGAGGTCCGCCGATTCAAGCGCGGCACGGCTGCTCTCGATTGATGGGACCGAATGGATTGCCTTCTTACCGGAGCCACGGTGCAGGACTGCCCGCCAGGCGATTTCCCCAGTGCCGAAATCAGAGGCTAGATTATCGAGGTCGACGCGCAGGCTGCTGACCTTCAGGTAAGGCACGTGCATGCGGAATTTTGCTGAGGACTTTCGGCTGGCGCGTTTGCGCTCCCGAGTACGGCGGCCAGTCAAATCGACGCTGGCCTTCAAAATAGGAAACACAGGTTCGGAAGCCTC